>Ga0302154_10000749_pt1 | contig 29130 bp, 25 predicted proteins | sample I_Bog_N2_3_FD_193507 | JGI IMG/M metagenome (GOLD analysis project Ga0302154, IMG submission 193507) | Peat permafrost microbial communities from Stordalen Mire near Abisko, Sweden - I_Bog_N2_3 | ecosystem: Environmental > Terrestrial > Soil > Wetlands > Peat | place: Sweden: Abisko, Stordalen... | reverse complement strand
ACCTCGCGCCTCGTGCGTTTCTTTGTCTCATCCCCCAACTGGATCGTCTACGAGCCCGGCGACCCGCTGCTCATCCACCGCATCTTCCCCGCCGCCCAGGACATACATACGCTCGAACTCTGAGCCTGCTCAGAAGAAGATGGCCATCGCCGCAGCACTCTCCTGTGCAAGCGCGGACTCCGCCGCTCGCCGCCCGCACCGGCTCCACCTCTCCCGCCCCGGCGTTACTACTTTCCGCATGACGCTCGACCTCGATCCCGCCACCGAAGCCCGCCTCCGACGCCAGCTCGCGCGCGGCCCGTACACCGAGCCTTCCGCGCTGATCGCGCACCTCCTGGAACTGGCGGAAGAGACCGAGCAGTCTACCGAAGACTGGCTCGTGCGCAATCGTGACGCCCTTCGCGCCGACCTGGATGAGAGCTTTGCCGAAGAAGCACGTGGCGAAAGCTACTCGCCGGAGGAATCGCGGGCCTTCCTGGCGGAACGCCGCGCGGCGCGCTCTGCATGAAGTTCCGGACGCTGAAGTCGGCGCTCTACGATCTCGACGAAATCGAAGATTGGGTGACCGAACACTTCGGCCCGTCCATCGCCTTCGATACCGAGAGCGAACTCTTCAAGACCCTTCGAACATCTGGCAGACTTCCCCCACACCACGCCTGAAACATGCATTTAAGCGCTTAAAAGTGAGCTCAAGACGCTGTTTTGCGTGCCCACGGAGGAGCCTAACCCGTTTGGAATCAATTGTTCCACGTGGAACAATGGGCGCGGAAGCCACTCGCGCACAACGTGTTACGGCGGCGAGGCCCACCCAACCGGGTCGGCCTCGCCGTTCTGCGCTAAGAAACGCGCAACTACGGCTTTTCAGCAACTTAGCGCGGGTGTCCGCCGCCGGGGTGCCCGCCGCCGCCCCGGTAGCCCGGCAGAGCGTGTTCGCCGCCCGCGTCGTGGCCCGCCGGGCCAATGTTGCCGCGGCCGTCGCGGGCCTCATTGCCCTGGAAGTGGTTGAACGGCTGGGCTCCTCGTGGAGGCAACGGGCCATGGTAGCCGTTGTGCGGATCAAAGCGGTTATCCACGTGGCCGTGGAAGCCGCGCGGCCCATGGAACCACGGTCCGGCGCCGATGAACAGGCCGCCCACAAACCAGTCCGGCCCATAGTAGCCGTAGGGAGCGCAGTCATACGGCGGATAGTCGAAGTAGCCGTAGGGGCACACGGGCGCGGGTCCCCCAATGCCTACATAGACCTGAGAGGGAGCCACCCGGCTCGGAATGAGCATGGCGGCGGCAAGAGTAGACAAGACAAGCGGTTTCCATATGGACATGGCAATCGTCTCCTAAACCACAGAATTTGGACGGCGCTTCCGCCACGCAGGTTGCGTCCCGCGGCGGACTTTTAGGAGTCTACCGCCGCGGAACGCCCCGCGCGCTATACTTTCCCCGCAACCCATCCCCAAGCTTTCCAAGGAGCGTATTCCCATGACTCTCAAGCACCTGCGCCACCCGGTCCTTGCCGCCGTTGCAGCCATCGCGCTCACCGGCCTGGCCGGCTGCCACAGCGATACCTCCGCCGCCGACAAGGACGCAATTCAGGCCTCCGTGCAGCACTGGGTCGCCGCCGTGGAGGCCCGCGATATCGACGGCATCATGGCCTACTATGTCCCGGACGACTCGCTCTTCGTCTATGACGTCATCCCGCCGCGCCAGTATGTCGGCGCAGCCGCCTATCGTAAGGACTGGGAGGAGACGCTCGCGCCCTACGTCGGCCCAATCCATATCTCCGTCGCCGACTGGACCATCGACGTCGAAGGCAATCTCGCGTTCGCCCACGGCACCAGTCTGCTCACCGGAAAGGACAAGGACGGCAAGCCCATGGACATCAACGTCCGCGTCACCGATGTCTACAAGAAGATCGGCGGCAAGTGGCTGGTGGTGCATGAGCATGTCTCGGTGCCCATTGATCCAATCACCAACAAGCCCGACTTTGCATCCAGGATGTAGCCCGGCCGGTGCCCCATCCGGGGTCCGCGGCAGCGTTCTGTGCTCGCACGGGTGGCGTCCATCGCAGCTTCCTCGCGATGGGTGGGGTGTGGCTACAGCTTCGGCGAAAAATCCGTAAGTTTCAGGAAGGTGATGTCGTGCTTGTTGACGAAGGCGCCGTCCTTCTCGCTCTCGGCCTTCACCTTTACCCACTCCGGGTCGGCGGAGAACATCTTCCAGCTCGCCTTGGCGGCTTCCAGGCTCTTGTGCCGCATCATGTAGACCAGCGTGTTGGCCGGGATGTCGCCTTCTACCGGCACCCAGAACGCGACCTCGTGCATGCCGCAGCGCGCAAAGATCGGCCGCTCCTTGGTCTTGAAGCGGTCGAGGATCAGCGGCAGCTTGCCCTCGTTCAGGTGGTACACGCGCAGCTCGTATACCGTCTCCGCATCCACCGTGCCGCCGGTCTTCGCGCCTTGCGCCTCGGCGTGCATCGCCAGCATCATAGGCAGGGCGGCCGCTGCGCCCGCGCCCTTCAGCCACGCCCGTCTGTCCATGGTCTCCATCGCTTGCCCTCCTGGTGCGCAAAATTTGCGCACAGCCATCCTACCTCTCTGGGGACCCATGCTCACGAGTTGCGCCATACTTCGGCTTCCTGAACGCGTCGAAAGATGCAATGAATAGGGCAGAACGCGCTCGCTAAGGTGCCCGCAAACCGCCTGAAACTCGCTCCGCCCCCAAACCCGCCGGCAATTGCGTGGCCTTGGGCAACTTCTTGCCGGCAATTGCGTTCCAGTCTCCTGTAACAGCACAATATCCTGCAAGGAGTTAACACCCATGAAGAAGTCCATCCTCACCGCAACCGCCGCTCTGGTGCTAGCCACCAGCCTCGCCGCAGGAGCGCAGATCGTCGTGCGCATCGGTCCGCCGCCGCCGCGCCCCTATGAGGTGGCACCGCCGCCGCCACCCGAGCACCGCGATTGGGCCTGGCACCCCGGCTACCATCAGTGGGACGGCCACGGCTATGTCTGGGTCCCCGGCCGTTATGAGCAGCCGCCCTACCCGCGTGCCCACTGGGTGGAGGGCCGTTGGGTCCGCCGCGGTGGCGGCTGGGTTTGGGTGGAAGGCCACTGGAGACGCTAGAGCAGTGGTTAGGGAACAGGGATTAGGGATGAAGAAGTTGGGATGAAAGGGCTTTTCTAATCCCTAATCCCTAACCCCTAATCCCTGCTCTTCGATAACATCGAAGGATGGCTGCTGAAGCTCTTTCCGCGCAAGACCGCGCGCGCCGCGTCCGTGTGCTGCTGTACGACGTCGACGGCGTTCTGACCAACGGCGACATCACCATCATCCCGGACAGAGATGGCGATGCCGTCGAGGTCAAGAGCTTCTCTGCGCACGATGGTCTGGGCATCTCGCTGGCGCGGCTGGCGGGGTTGAAGATTGGCTTCATCACCAAGCGCAACTCGCAGGTGGTGGCCATCCGCGCGCGCGACCTCAAGATCGACTACGTCTTTCAGGGCCAATCACACAAGATGGACGCGGTGCGGCAGATCCTCGCCGCGGAGGGCTGCACGCTGAAAGAGGTCGCGTACGTTGGCGATGACATCATCGACCTGCCGGTGATGCGCTCGGTCGGCCTGGCGATTGCCACCGCCAACGCGCGGCCGCAGATTAAGGCAATGGCGCACTTCATCACGCCGCTCGCCGGCGGCGCAGGCGCGGGACGCGATGCCATCGACTTCCTACTGGAGGCGCGCGGAGTTCTGGCCCAGACTATCGAGCAGTATCTCGACCCGCACAACGCCGAGGCCGCGCGTGCCGACATCGGCGTCGGAAACATGTAGAGGGTAGTGGTTAGCCACTAATCCACTGCACCATACTGCTCGTCGCTCACGTGCTCCATCCAGTCGACGACCTTGCCGTCCAGCTTCTCCTGCACGGCGATGTGCGTCATGGCGGTGGTTGCGGCCGCGCCGTGCCAATGCTTCTCGCCCGGAGGAAACCACACTACATCGCCCGCGCGAATCGTCTCCATCGGTCCGTCCCAGCGCTGCACCCAGCCGCAGCCCGAGGTAACGATCAGCGTCTGTCCCAGCGGATGCGTATGCCACGCGGTGCGTGCGCCGGGCTCGAACGTCACCTGCGCGCCCTGCACCCGCGCCGGTTCCGGCGCCTGGAACAGCGGGTCGATGCGGACGCTGCCGGTGAACCACTCGGCCGGGCCCTTGCCTGAGGGTTGCGATCCGCTAAGCTTGATCTCCATGGTGCTTCCTCCCTTTGCTGTTCTTGTGATGCTTACACGGAAGCGTCGGTGCAAGCCCGCCCAGAGTGGAGCTTGGGCGAAGAAGCAGCGAACGCCGCGCTACAATACCGTATGCCGCAGACCCTGGCACTCCCGGAAGCAGACGCGCTCTCAGAAGGCGCGCAAGACGCGCTCGCGTGGGCGCATCCGGTGGTGCAGGAGTGGTTCACGGCCAAGTTCGGTTCGCCGACGGAGCCGCAGATTGCAGGCTGGCCCGCGATCCTGCGCGGCGAGCCCACACTCATCTCCGCGCCCACCGGCTCGGGCAAGACGCTGGCCGCGTTCCTGGTCTGCACCGACCAGTTGCTGCGCGCCGCGCTCGCCGGCGATCTCGCTCCGCAGACGCAGGTCGTCTACATCTCGCCGCTCAAAGCGCTCTCCAACGACGTGCAGAAGAACCTCGACGGCCCGCTCGCAGAGATTCAGCAGCTCGCCATGCAGCGCGGCTATCTGTGCCCCGAGATCCGTACCGCCGTGCGTACCGGAGATACCCTGCCCAAAGAGCGGCTCGCGATGCTCAAGCATCCGCCGCACATCCTGGTCACCACGCCGGAGTCGCTCTATCTGCTGCTCACCGCCGGCAAGAGCCGCCAGAACCTCACCCGCGTGCGCACGGTCATCGTGGATGAGATTCATGCCATCGCCGACGACAAACGCGGCGCACATCTGGCGCTGTCACTGGAGCGGCTGGACGCTCTGGTCTGCGGTGAGAACCGCCTCGCGCCGGGAGCGATGCTGGTAGGGATGGAGCAACCGCCGCAACGCATCGGCCTCTCCGCGACGCAGAACCCGATTGAGCTGGTCGCTAGCTTCCTCACCGGCGTAGAACATAGCGCTTCTGGTCATTGTCATCCTGAGCGAAGACTGGCAGCTTTACCGCGAGCCGTAGTCGAAGGATTTGCTTCTTGCCCGGAGAGGCGCTTGAGCCAAGAGCCGCGCCAACCCGCCACCATGATCCAGGTCGGCCAGCGCCGCACCCTGGACCTCGCCATCGAGGTCCCCTCTGACGAGCTCGGCTCCATCGCCAGCACCGCCATGTGGACGGAGATCTTCGACAAGCTCGCTGCGCTGGCCGATCAGCACCGTTCTACGTTGGTGTTTGTGAACACGCGCCGACTGGTGGAGAGGATCAGCTTCGAGCTCAGCGAGCGGCTCGGCGCGGACGCCGTCGCCGCGCATCACGGCTCGCTCTCCCGCGTGATGCGGCTGGACGCCGAGCAACGGCTCAAGGCCGGTGAGATCAAGATACTCATCGCCACCGCCTCGCTCGAGTTGGGCATCGACATCGGCACCGTCGATCTGGTCTGCCAGATTGCCACCACCCGTGCCGTCGCTGTGGCGATGCAGCGCGTGGGCCGCGCCGGCCACTGGCGCGGGGCCATACCCAAGGGCCGCTTCTTCGCCACTACCCGCGACGACCTGCTGGAGCAGGCGGCGCTGCTGCGCAAGATGGCTGCCGGAGAGCTCGACCGGCTGGAGATTCCGGACTCGCCGATGGATGTGCTGATGCAGCAGATCGTGGCTGCGGTGGGCGCGGAGAGCTGGGACGAGGACGCGCTTTACCACGTCGTTCGCCGCGCGTGGCCCTACCGCAATCTCACGCGCGAGCACTATCAGGAGCTGCTGGCGCTGCTGCACAACGGCATTGAGAGCAGCCGCGGACGCTACGGAGCCTACCTGCTGCGTGACCGCGTGCAGGGCCATCTGCACGCCCGCCGTGGTGCGCGCAGCATCGCCATCGCCAACGGCGGCGCAATCCCTGACACCAGCCTCTTCGCTGTGATGCTGCAACCGGAGAACGTGCAGATCGCCACCCTCGACGAGCACTTCGCCGTAGACAGCTCGCCCGGCGATGTGGTGCTGCTGGGCAACACCAGTTGGCGCATCCAGCGAGTGGACCCGCAGGGCAAGGTGCTGGTGGAGGACGCGCACGGCGCGCCGCCAACCATCCCGTTCTGGGAGGGCGAGGCGCCGCAGCGCACCGGTGTGCTGTGCGACGGCGTCAGTGACCTGCGCGCAGAGATCGATGCGCGCACCCGTGACGTGAAGCCCTCCCATCTGGGTGCCCCGCGTCTCGCCTCTGAGACGTGGGACTGCGCCGCGGAGCCATTCGGAGCGCAGCGTCGGGATGTAGCCGAGTGCATCGCGTGGCTCATGCAGGCCTGCTTCCTTCCCCGCAGCGCGGCCTTGCAGCTCATCACCTACGTCGTGAACGGTCGCGCCGCACTGGGGGCCGTCCCCACAAAAACAACCATCATCGCGGAACGCTTCTTTGATGAAGGCGGAGGACAGCAGCTCATCCTGCACGCTCCCTTCGGCGGCCGCATCAATAAGGCCTGGGGACTCGCGCTGCGCAAGCGATTCTGTCGTGGCTTCAACTTCGAGTTGCAGGCCGCGGCGACCGACAACGGCATCAACATCTCGCTAGCCGAGCAGCACAGCTTTCCGCTGGCAGATGTCTTCCAGTTCCTCACCGAGCGTACCGCGAAGGAGCTGCTCGAACAGGCTGCGATTCCGTCGCCGCTGTTCAAGAACCGCTGGCGCTGGGCCGCGGGACGCAGCCTCCAGCTGCTGCGCATGTCTAAGGGAAAACGTGTTGCTCCGCAGATTCAGCGCACCCGCTCGGACGATCTGCTGGCCAGCGTCTTCCCGCACGCCTCGGCCTGTCCGGAGACCATGGTCGGCGACATCGAGATCCCCGATCATCCGTTGGTGCGCGAGGTGATGAAGGACACGCTCACTGAAGCGATGGACATCGAAGGCCTGCTCGACGTTTTGCGCGGCATCGCCAGCGGCGCTATCCGCACGTTGGCTGTAGACACGCCAGTTCCTTCGCTGTTTGCTCATGAGCTGGTCCACGCCATGCCCTATGCGTATTTGGATGACGCAGACGCCGCGGCGCGCCGCACCCGCGCGGTCAGCCTGAGGCGCTCGCTGCCCGACGCTGTCTCCGACGACGCAGGCAGGCTCGACCAGGCGGCAATCAAAACGGTGCGCGCGCAGCTCTGGCCCGACGTACGCGATGAGCACGAGCTGCACGACCTGCTGCTCTCGCTGGTCGCGCTGCCCGTGGAGTTTCTTGCCGCCCACGCGCACCTTGCCGGGACGCAGCACTGGCCGCTGTTCTTCGACCGCCTCGCACAACACGGCCGTGCGCAGGTGTTGGAGTTCGACAGCTCTCCCATGTGGGTCGCCACCGAACGCCTGCCTGAAGCTGCTCTCCTCTGGCGCATACCTTCTCAGGATTGTCATCCTGAGCCCCTTCAACCTTGTCATGCTGAGCGGAGCGCGCAGTGCGAAGTCGGAGGATCTGCTTTTCACGAATCCGCGACCCTCAGCCTCACTCAAGGCTGGCTGCAACTGCTCGGCCCAATCACCGCCACGCAACTCGGCGCGCTCACTCATGTCGAGCCGCAGACGCTGCACCACGCGCTGCTCGCCATGGAGATGCAGGGCATCGCCATGCGCGGCGTCTTCGAGCAGCCCAAACCGAACGACGACGAACCCTGCGCCATCGAGTGGTGCGAGCGCCGCATCCTGCAGCGTATCCACCGGCTCACGTTGGGCACGCTGCGCAAGCAGGTCGAGCCGGTCTCGCCCGCGGTCTTCATGCGCTGGCTGCTGGACTGGCAGCACGTCGCGCCACAGACCCAGCTCAGTGGGGAAGAGGGCGTGCTCGCGGCCATCGAGCAATTGGAAGGCTTTGAGGCGCCGGCCATCGAGTGGGAGCGAACACTGCTGCCGGCGCGTGTGGCGGAGTACGATCCGCGTTGGCTGGACAACCTCTGCCTTGCAGGAGTGGTCGGGTGGGGACGCCTCTCGCCGCATCCGGCCTGGCTCTCCGTTGCGGAATCTGCCGCGCCGCGCCGCGTCATCCCCACCAGCGCCGCGCCTATCACCTTCTACCTGCGCGAGTCCGCGGCATGGCTGCACGCCGCGCTCGCCGCCAAGTGCGTGGACGAAGGCGTGCTGGCGCAGTCGCTCTCGCCGGAGGCGCAACAACTGCGCGCACTGCTTGCGGAACACGGTGCCGCGTTCGCTGCCGACCTGCAACGCACCTCCGGCCTGAGCAAGCTGCAAACCTCCAACGCGCTGTGGGAGTTGGCAACGGCAGGGCTGGCCTCCGCGGACGGCTTTGATCCATTGCGAGCGATGATGGACCCGCGCCGCAAGCCGCTGGCCGCCGCGCAAGCACCGCCGGTGAGCCTGCGCAAGCGCGCTGCCGCCCGCACCACGGCTGGACGCTGGTCGCTGCTCGCCGAGCCAGCCATACAAGCTTTGGGGGGCCCACCCTTTCCGGCTTCATCGGAAAAGGTGGGTTCCGCGAATATCATCGCCGCCGGGAAGCAGCGCGACGAAGCCCTCGACGCCTGCGCACGCATTCTGCTCTGCCGCTACGGTGTGCTCTTCCGTGACCTGCTGGCGCGCGAGTCCAATGCGCCTAAGTGGCGCGACCTGCTGCCCATATTGCGCCGCTTGGAAGCCCGCGGCGAGATACGCGGCGGCCGCTTCGTCGGCGGCCCCTTCGGCGAGCAGTATGCTCTGCCCGAGGCGGTGGAGTTGCTTCGTGCGGCGCGACGGCAGTCGGAGGCGCGCTCCGGCGAAGAGGCCATTTGCGTCGCCGCCGCCGATCCCCTTAACCTCGCCGGCCTCATCGTTCCCGGCGAGCGCACCGCCGCGGTCCCCGGTCGCGAGGTCCGCTTCCGCAACGGCGCGGCGGTCGGCGATGTGCCTTCCACGCCGCCCCTGCCGTCGCGCGCAACACCTGCCCGAACGCACAACCTCGCGGACGTCCTGCGTGCTGAGGCGGTGACTCCGCGGCCCACGGCGCCGAGCGCTTCGCTGGGGTTGTTCCCATGAGTGATGAGGCCCAGCCGGCAAGCATCGCTCCGTCCGATGCGCAGGCGCGCGACCTGGCCCACGAGCCACTGCGCCCCGAGGACTTCTACATGGATGGACCGTACCTGGTGTTCACCGCGGCCTATCATCTGCGCCGGGGCTACTGTTGCAACTCGGACTGTCGCCACTGTCCCTACAAATAAAGCAAGTGCCTTCAGTTGACCTTATTGGGAGCAGAAGTATCCGGCACGTCCATCAGTGCGACCGACCCCTTGTGCATCCGCGAGGTATTCTGCAGCATGATCTGGATCTGCGGGTCCTTGAGATACGGATGGAAGACGGCGTTCTCTTTCATGCCCTCGCGCACATCATAGCCGCGCTCGCTGGCCTTGCTCAGCCACAGCCGCATCGCCTGCGGCTGCTGTTGCTGAGCAAACATTCTGGCCATCTCAAAGCACAGACCAGCGAAGTCCTTGGTGGCAAGCACGTGTGCGGTGATGCCGCCTTCGTCGCGGCTCTCCAGGATCTTCGGGTCCAGGCGCAGAGCCAGCGCGAACTGCGTCCGTGCGCCTTCCGTATCCTTGTTCGCGAAGTACGCCATGCCGAGATTGGAGTGCATCACCGCCGATGACTTGTCCAGGCGCACGGCATGTTTGTACTCGCCGATGGAGGATGCATACGCTCCCATCACATAGTCGGCAGCCGCCAGGTCGTTCCACGCCTCGGAGTCGTTCTTGTGGGCGCGCACGCAGCGCAGAAACATGGAGCGTGCCAGAGGAGCCTGCTGCAATTCCAGCCGGACCACGCCCATTTTTTTGAGCAGGGTGCTAACGTTGCCGCCGCGAGCCATCGCATAGCCGTAGTAATCCAGCGCATCCTCAGGGAAGCGCCGCGCGCGCAGCACGTCGCCTTGCAGTTCCAACTGGTCGGCCGTGGCGGTGGCCGGATCGGCGAGGTGCGGCTCGACCAGCTTCCAGTCCGGACTGCTGTGCAGCGCAGCACGCTCCTCCAGTGAGGTCTGGGGGGCCTTCGCAGGCTGGGACCGCTGGGCTGTCAGGTTGGCCCGCACACCCACGGTGACGAGCAGGAGAGGAAAGAACAAAGCGCGGAGACGCATCGTGGCCTCCAATCAGAGGACGAAATTATCTTGCTCCCCGCAGCTCTCCGCGTCAAGCAGGGAACAGCGGGCGCCTACCGGGTAGGAGACGGAACCGTCGTTGCAGCTGGAGCCGTTGCTCCCGGCTGAGGCGCGGCCGTAACCGCCGCCGCAGTCACCCGCAGCGCCATGCGCGGAAACGTGAAGCTGCCGCCGACGTCGTCGATCACGTTCACCTGGCAGATGTACGTCCCCGGCTTCAACTGCGTCAGCGGCACATCGAACTGGAATGCGACCGCCGACCGCTGCGGCACGTTGATGGCCTCGGCCGTCACCAGCGGGGTCTCGAAGACCTTGCTTCCGTTCATCAGGAACTCAATGCTGGTCAGCACATGCACCGGGCCGCCTTCGCGCCGCACCAGTCCCGGTGCCGGCGCGGGCTCCGTGGCGCCCTTCGCCTTGGTGGGGTCGTAGACCTCATACAGAAAGAACAGATGCTGGTCCTGGCGGAAGACGTGCGCGACGTTCGGCACCCACTCCACGCCGTCACGCACCAGCGGGTTGACCGCCCCCTTCGCAGAGTTCGGCGTGCGCTGGCTGGCCAGGACCACCGAGCTCAGTTTAAGCGGCGTCTTCTTCATGTCGGGGACCTGGATATCGGTCTCAAAGCTGCCCATGTTGCCTGTCTGGTTCTCGCGCACCACGAACTTCAGGTGGTAGCGCCCGGGCGCCAGCCGGAAGCCGGTGGAGTACTGGATGTTCTTGCGCTGCACCTGCTGCGATGCGTCGAGCGCCAGCTTCACTGTGTCGCGCACGTTGCCTACAGGGATGCCCTGCGCGTTCTTCACCTGCCCGAGGATGTCGATGCTGGCTTTGTCACGATCACCGTTCTTGAGGAATGGAATCTGCGAGCCCGGGACAATCAGACTCACCGGGATGTAGAAGGAGTTCTCACTCTCGCGGAAGTAGAGCGCCTGCAGGTAGACAGCTACGTCGGTCGCCGGCAGGTCGCTGCGCAGTTGCTCGGTCAGGGCCTGTTCGCGGTCCTCGGTCTTCTGGTGCTGGAAGTCCGCCGGCGCGTAGTAGCCGGGACGGTACTCCAGCTTCACGTCGTCGCGGTTCACCTTGATCGTCAGGTGGCGATACGAGCCGTCGTGCGCCTGGTTGGTGGAGTGGAAGCCGAGGATGTAGTACGCCTCCGTGTCGTGCTGCACCTGCTGGAAGGCTGGAGCAAAATCGTTGGAGTCGAAGAAGGCCTTGCCGCCGGTGTCGACGCTGAGTGTGCTGAGCGTCTCCTGCGAGCCGTAGTTGGCGGCCAGTTGCGCGGTCGCGGCAGAGCCGCTGTAGGCAGAGTTGCCGCGCAGACTGCCCTTGCTGGCGTCGCCCACCGGCGGCAGCGCCTGCAGGCCGCGGGTGTCCACGCTGTAGATGGCCATATTCGCCTTGGCGGCCTCGTTGGTAGCAGCACGCAGACTCGCCTGGTTCTCAATGCCGTTGCGGGTCAGCCCGCCGGAGAAGTAGAGCAATGACTTGCGCTGGTCCACTCTCTCCAGCGATCTGGCAATGGCGCGTATGGCCAGCAGTTCGCGGTCGGTGTTCAGGCTGTTGTACTCGGTGTCGTCCGCGGCGAAGGAGCTGGTGTCATCGCTGGTGCCGTCCGTCGACCCAGTAGTGCCGTTGGCGAAGCCGGTCTCGTCGCTGCCGTTGTACTTTGCGATGGCCTTCAGCAGTGCCTGCCTGTTGTTCGTAAAGTCCTGGTCCATGCTCAGTCCGGTGGACATGCTGACCAGCGCGACCAGATCCGCGGGCTGCATCTGCTTGTTCACATAATCGTCAGCCGCGTCCACCGCGCGGTCGATGTCCTCGTCCTGCATCGAGCTGAGGTCAAAGAAGACGACAATCAGCCGATGGTCGCGCAACGCCTCCGGACTGGCCGCGAAGTTGTGCTCCAGCAGGTCGGCCACGGAAGCCTTGCCCGCGACCGTGTTCTTCTCCGCCAGCACGGCGGCCTCATCAACGTTCTGGTAATCAAAGCTGGCGATCTTCTGCGGCTTCTTGTCCTCGACGATGGTGAAGTCGCTCTCCTTCAGTCCCTTGACCACCGCGCCGGTCTTCTTGTCGCGCACCACGACGTTGGTGAGCACGATGTTGGCGTTGACCTTGAGCGTAAAGCCTCCCTGCGCGTTCTTCTGCGCGGTGCCCGCGTCCTGCGAGGAAGGCGTCTGGGCCAGGCCGCCCATCGCCATCGCTCCGATCATCGCCATCGCTACCAACTGCCGCATCGTTGTTCCCTCTACGCTCTACTCACTAACCTCTACACTCTGCCTCTAGAACCTGTACCTTGCCTGCACCTGCAGGCTCCGCATGGCCGCCGCGCTGGTCACCTCGCCGAAGTTCGCCGAGTTCTCCGTGGTGTTGATGCCGTTGTACTGCACGGTGTTGAAGACGTTGGTCGCGGTCACGCGCGCCTCAAAGGAGTTGGTTCCCTTCAATGTAACGGTGCGCGAGAGCGTGGCCGTGACCGCCACCGTGCCCGGCCCCTCGATCGAATCCACCGCAGCGGTTCCGTTCTGCGTAACCCCATTCACGGTCGCTGGCGCCGAAAACGCCGCGGTGTTGAAGAACTGCTTGACCGTCCCCGGGCCCTTGCTGGACTGCGTGTAGTCGCGGTTCGGACGCTGGGTATAGGTGTTGCCCGATCCCGCCTCGGCCTGGCTGCCGGAGTACTGGGGCGTGAAGTAATTGCCGGACGCGAAGGTGAAGGTTCCGCTCAGAGAGAAGCCGTCCAGCAGATGCGACGACACGCCGCCCTTGTTGAAGAAGGCGCGGTTCGGTCCGAAGGGAAGTTCGGCCACCCAGTTGCCGGTCAGGTTGTGGCGCTGGTCCAGGCTGGAGTTGCCGGCCTCGGCCGGGATGTTGAAGAAGTTCTGCGTCGGCGTGTGTCCCGCGCCGTTGCCTACGGCGGAGGCATCGTCGATGGCATGGGAGTATGTGTACGTCGCGCCCACCGCGATGCCCTTCTGTTGACGCTTTTGCAGGCTCACCACCAGTTGATTGGAGTGCAGCCCCGCAAACGAGGTCTCGTAATCAAACGGCGCAACACCCGCGATGGTGGAGCCGGCAGAGTAGCCATTCGGCGTCCCATACACATCGAGATTGGTCGCCTTGGTCCCGTTGTATCCGAGGTTGAACACCAACTGCAGCGGCAGCGTCTTCTGGATATTCAGGTTGTAGATCTGCAACAGGCCCAGGCGATAGTTCTTATCTACCGCGTAGTTGTTGGTGATCTTGTACTGCGAGGAGCACCCGAAGCCATTGGCCAGCGTCATGTTGGCTGTGGTGGCGGTCGTCGTCGTGGTGCAGCCGGAGGTCAGCGTGTTGGTCTGCGTGACGGAGAACGGCGCCTGGTGGGAGAGCGACCGCGCGAAGGAGGAGTAGGCTCCGGTGTTGTAGTTGATGCCGTAGCCGCCGCGCACCACCACATCCTTGAACAGTTTGGACTTGAACTTCGGACGGTAGGCGATCCCAAAGCGCGGCGCATACATCGAGCGGTCGGGATTGACCAGGCTGGTGTTGAAGCCGCCTTCGTACTGTCCCGTGCCGCCGGGCATAACGGTGTCCACGGCGGTGAAGCTGGCGTTGTGGTCCAGGTTCACCAGCCGGTTGTTCTTCTCGGTGTACGGCGCAAAGTACTCATAGCGCAGCCCGAAGTTGATGGTCAGATTGGATGCCAGACGGTAGTCGTCATTCGCGTACCAGTCGTAGACGTTCTCGCGTAGATAGATCTTGTACAGCCCCGCCTGGATTGCTGTACTCGCCGGCAGGCCCAGCAGAAAGTCCGCGAAGCCTGATCCGGTCGCCGTTCCCGCTGTGCCGGAGGTCTGGGATGCGGGACTGGACGTCGCGTAACCGGTGAACGTGAACGAGCCCAGTGGATTGTTGCCGCCGATGGAGTCGGCATGGACCCGCCGTATATCGAAGCCGAAGCGCATGTTGTGCTTCTTGTGCCGCCACGCCACGAAGTCAGAGAAGCTGATGGTCTGACCGATGCTCTGGCTGGGCGTGGTGTTGGAGAGCCCCGCAAAGTTTGTAATGCTCAACGATGCGAGCCCGTTGTAGAAGCGCGGGTCGGCAAATCCGCCGGTCTGGTTGGGGACGCTCAGCCCCACGGCAGCGGAGGGGTTGTTGGGTGTGTCGGTGAAGTAGTTGCGGGTCGCGGCGTTGCTGCGGTTCCAGGTCACGCTCGCGTTGTTGGAGAGCCGTCCATAGCCGATGGTGTAGCCCACGTTCAGCGAATTGCCATCGCTCTCCGTCGCCCCGCCCAGCGGCAGGAAGATGTTGCGCTGGTCGCTGGCCGAGTGGGAGTAGTTGTAGCCCAGGTTGATGTTCTGGCGCAGCGAGGGCGGCGCATTGGTGTTGCCGTTTCCGCCGCCGCGCCGGTTGCCACCACCACCACCACCACCGAAGCTGCCGAAGGGCGTCGTTGTGCTGCCGCCCAGCGTGCGCACGTAGCGCGAGTTGATGGCCACATTGTTGTTGCCGGCGTTGGAGATCGTCTGGTAGTTGTAGCCCTGCGCGTTCACAGGGATATTCGGAGCCGGATAGTAGTTCAGCAGCGCCTGCGCAATCGGCGAGATGGGCACGCTGGCGTTCGCCAGGTTGTTGCCCGCAATCGGCTGACCCGTCTTCGGGTCGAAGAGGGTGACCGGCTGCGCCACACCATTGATCACCTGCGTGGACTGGGAGAAGTTTCCCTGCCGCTCCAGCGTGGTGGGTACCCGCACTGGGTTGGGCAGAAACGCATTCAGGTTCTTCTGCCCGGTCAGATTGATAAACACGAATTGCTTGGTGTTCGGCTTGGTCAGGCCGGGGATGTAAGGCGAGCCGGCGATGCTCGCGCCGAAGCGGTTGGAGTATGCCGCAGGATTGGTCAGAGGCTGCAGTGAGGGCGACCACGGTGCCGAGTTCAGCGCATTGTTCCCACCTTGGTAGAAGATGTTGCCGTGCGGCTGCGCGGGATTGAAGTTGCGAAACGCGCCGCCCCCAAATCCACCACCGCCGCCGCCACCTCGCCCGCCTCGTCCACCGCCACCTCCTCCTTGTCCGCCGCCTCCACCACCGCCAAAGCCGCCGCCACCCATCATGCCCCCGAGCATAGACACGATCGCGTTGGTCGGGTCCGCACCTTGTGGGATCATGCCGCTCGCCTGTCCCTGCGCCACGGCGTCCTGAATGCGCTGCCGGATCTCATCTTCACTGAAGTTCGCCAGTCCGTTGGTCTGGCCCTGCTGCCCGGTCACTGCCACGGACTCGGTGGCATCCGCGCTTTCGCCGAGATTGGAGAGCGTCGGCATGGCCGCTCCGCTGTTGCCGGAGGCGGCGCTGGCGTCGGTGGTGTCCAGCGCGCCTGCGCTCAGGTCGAGGTTCTGCGTTCCCAGCCCGAGGCTGGCGGTGCGGGTCGCGTTGGCGGCCTGCGCAGCCTCCTGCGCCGCAGCCCGGCTGGCCAGCTCCATGTTGAAGTCCGTCGGCTTCACGACGATGGCAATCCCCTGTGCGCCCGCGCCCGTCGTATCGACGGCGCTGATCACCACCTCCTGCGTAACCGGAGCGAAGCCCGCCAGCTCCGCGCGCACCACATAGCGTCCATTACGCGGGATCGCCATCGCATACGCGCCGTCAATGTCGGTTGCGGTCACATACTTCCTGCCGGTCAGCGTATTGGTCGCGGTGATCGCCGCCCCCGGCAACGGCACTCCACCTGGTTTGCCGGCGGTCCCGGCGAACACGGTGCCCCGAATCGAGCCACCCTGTGGAGCGGCCTGCGCGGTCACCTGCGCTGCGGCAGGGGAACTTGCAGCGGCTGAGGGAGCTACCGGAGCAGCATCCTGTGCACGCAACGCCCCGCACAGCAGCACCATCGCCGCTGTTGCAACCGCTCGTCTCTGTCCACATGCTGCCACCGACACCTCTCCCAACGCCGAGGGTCGCCCGGCTCCTTCTGCTGTGCTCAGCTTAGTTGCTGACCGGCCCGGGGCCCGGGGCCGGCGCTGGATTGGGGGCCGCGCCCGGAGTTGCGGGCGTTCCGCTGCGCCGCCGCCCGCCCTGTCCCGGTCCGCCCTGTCCGGGTGTGGCCACCATCAACTGCGCCGGCACGAACGTGCCGCTCTTCAGCGAACCCTGTCCGGCCACATTGTCGCCCACCTTGATGTCCGCCAGGGTAATGCTCTCACCGCTTTCGGGGCCGTTGCCAGCGCTGGCACCCGAACCTGCGCCCGCACCGCCGCCGAATCCCGCACCGCCGCCGACGCGCAGACCGCGCCCGCGTTTGAAGGAGGTCGTCTCATCGAACGCAATCGTCTGGCTTACGTGGTCGGGGCGTTCGACGGTCATCTTGGCGTCGTCCAGGTCGATCGCCGTCACTTTGCCGGTGATGTAGGTCTTGCCCAGGTTGTCCTTCAGCTTCTTCACGTCGGCTGCGTCCACGGCGAAGACCATCGCTGCATGCAGCGTCTTGTTCGGAGCATCCATATTGCCCGCCGCCGTCACGCCATCGCCCACCTTCAGCTCGGCGACCTTCACCGCTGTTCCGCGCCCCTTCATCACCCGGGTGTTGTCCGTGGTGACGATCTGCAGGGTCGCGCCCTCTTCGGTCTTCACCGTCAGGGTCGTCCCGGAGACGGCCGTCACCTCGCCGGCCACGCGCTGCATTCCCGCAAACTGCCCGCCTCCATTGCGGGACGGAGGCGCCGCCCCGGGCTCCTGCGCGGTGATGACCGCGCCCAGCGCCCAACCGGAAACCACCAGCAGGACAGCGATCCGTCGCAGTATGATCTCGTTCTTCATTGCTCTCCTTACAGACTCACTATAAGAGACGGCAGGGCTGTCCGTAAGTCTCGCATCCTCCGAAAAATAAAGCATTCAGCGCCGATTTCCTCCATTCCTATTCCCTCAATTCTTCGCAGCCTCTACACTTTGGGCTATGTCTCTCCAGACCGACATTCAAACCACGCCGGGGCCTGCTTCGGCCGGCCACCACCATGAGCGCCACTTCAACTCTTCGGAGGCCATCCGCGACATCGTGATCGGCCTGTCGGACGGCCTCACGGTGCCCTTCGCCCTGGCCGCCGGTCTGGCAGGGGCGGTGACGAACATCGCCAATCCCTCGCATCTTGTGGTCACCGCGGGGCTCGCTGAGATCGCAGCCGGCTCCATCGCCATGGGTCTAGGAGGCTACCTGGCTTCGCGCGGCGACACGGAACACTTCGAGTCCGAGCGCCGCCGCGAGCAGACCGAAGTCCTGGAGCGCCCGCTGGACGAGGAGGCCGAGATCTACGAGATCTTCGAGCAATACGGCGTGGACCGCGAGGCTGCCACCCCGGTGCTTCGCTCGCTGCAGTCCAACCCCACCGCTTACGTCGACTTCATGATGCGCTTTGAGCTGGGTCTGGAGGAACCTGCCCCTGGACGCGCGCTCCGCTCGGCCTCCACCATCGCGTTTTCCTACATCGCCGGGGGCATCATCCCGCTCGCGCCCTACTTTGTCTTCACGGCCAACATCTGGCTGGCGCTGCGCGTCTCTGTGATCATCACGCTCATCGCATTGACGGTATTCGGCGGCATTAAGGGCCGCATGCTGGGCTCTCCACTGGTGCGCAGCGCGCTCCAGACCGTGCTGATCGGCGGAATCGCGGCGGCCGCGGCCTTTGGCCTGGCTATGCTGATTAACCGGCACAGCTGACATTCCCGGCCATCCAAAACCGGTCTCAGGACGTATATTTCTTGTCCTCAGCATTGTTTTCCAGCCAGCTTCGCGGTAAGGTCGTACAACGCAAAATTTACGGGCCCGCGAACGCGCAGCAACAGTGCAACAAAGGTCTTTGCCCGCAGCATCCAACCCGCAGCCGAAATCGTCTTGGAGCTTGCCATGCTGACCCAGCAGACCACTACCACGCCCGCCGCCGCTTTGCTTACGCGCTATCGCAGCGTCCGCGCAGCCACCATGCGCTTCTGCGCTGCGCTCACTCCTGAGGACATGATGGTGCAGTCCTGCCCGGAGGCCTCGCCCGTCAAGTGGCACCTCGCGCACACCTCTTGGTTCTTTGAGACCTTTGTGCTGGCCGAGTTCCTAGCCAACTACGAGCCCTTCCATCCTGACTTCCGCTGGCTCTTCAACAGCTACTACAAGGCGTTGGGGGAGATGCCGGAGAAGAAGTTGCGCTCCAGCTTCTCACGCCCCCCGCTGGAGCAGATCCTCGCCTACCGCGAGCATGTGGACGCGCGCCTTTGCCGGCTGCTCGAACAGACGCCGGAGGACGAGGTCCTGCGCCGCGTGGTACTCGGCCTGGAGCATGAGCAGCAGCACCTGGAGCTGGCCGCCACCGACATCAAGCACGCCTTCTTCACCAACCCGCTGCATCCCGCGTATCAAGCGGCCGCACAGGATGAGTCGCAGGAAAAAATCGCCCCGCCGCTGGAGTGGCTGAGCTTTTCGCCGGGTTATCCTGCGCGCCCCGGCGTAGTGGAGGTCGGCGTCACACCCCAGCCCACGGCCATAGACTCCTTTGCCTTCGACAACGAGACCCCGCGCCACAGCGTTTATATTGCGCCCTTCCGTCTCGCCTCGCGACCGGTCGCCTGCGCGGAGTACCTCGCCTTCATCGAGGAGGACGGCTACGCCCGCCCTGAACTCTGGCTCTCTGAAGGCTGGGACGCGGTACAGGCCAACGTTTGGCAGGCGCCGCTCTACTGGCGTCGCGACACGGCCACACAATCCGGCTGGAGCGTCTTTACCCTGCATGGCTGGCGGCCGCTCGGGGAGCTCTCCGAGACCCCGGTCTGTCATCTCTCGTACTTTGAGGCCGACGCCTTCGCCCGTTGGTCCGGTCAGCGCCTGCCCACCGAGTTCGAGTGGGAGTTTGTCGCGGCGCAGCGCTCCGTCGCCGGCAATTTTCTGGACTCCGGTCGTCTGCATCCGCAGCCCGGTAGCCCCACCGCGCCCACGCCGCAGCAGCTCTTCGGCGACGTGTGGGAGTGGACCGCCTCGCCCTACACCGGCTACCCCGGCTACAAGCCGCTGCCCGGCGCGCTGGGAGAGTACAACGGCAAATTCATGAGTTCGCAGATGGTGTTGCGCGGCGGCTCCTGCGTCACGCCTGCCAGCCACATCCGCGCCACCTATCGCAACTTCTTCCACCCCGCCACGCGCTGGCAGTTTAGCGGTCTGCGCCTCGCCCGCGACGGTGCCAGCTAACTCAGCTGTCTTCCTCCGCGCTCTTTGCGCCTTCCTTTGCGCCCTTTGCGTTCGTCTTTGCCGTTGCTTGTTCTACCCGAGGACCCCGTGACCACCGCCACTCTTCTCGCCGTCAACGACGCCGTCCTCCAGGCCGCCCTCACCGGCCTTACCGAATCCCCGCAGAAGTCGCTGCCGCCGTGGCTCTTCTACGACCAGCGTGGCTCGCAGCTCTTTGAGCAGATTACCGCGCTGCCCGAGTACTACCTCACCCGCACCGAGCGCGCGATCTTCGCTGCCCATGCGGACGAGATCTTCCGCGGCCTCGCCGCGCCAGTGACCATCGCCGAACTCGGCGCAGGCACCGCCACCAAGACCGGCATTCTGCTGCGCGCGGCCGCCGCGCAGCAGGGAAGCGTTCTCTACCAGCCCATCGACGTCAGCGCCTCCGCGCTCGAAGCGGCCGATGCCACACTTGCGGCCATTCCCGGTCTCCGCATTCAACCCCATGTCGCCAACTACATCACAGAGCCCTACACCATCACCCGCCAACCGAACACCAAGATCCTCGCGCTGTACATCGGCTCCAGCATCGGCAACTTCGCACCGGCCGAGGCTACCGCCATCCTGCATACGCTGCGCTCACACCTTCTCCCCGGCGATGCACTCCTGCTCGGCACCGACCTCGCTCCCGGCCCGCAAAAGCCGATCGACAAACTGCTCTCTGCCTACGACGATGCCGCCGGCGTCACCGCAGCGTTCGACAAGAACATTCTCACCCGCCTCAATCGCGACCTCGATGCTGGCTTCGACCTTGACGCCTTCGCCCACCGCGCCCGCTGGAACGCCGCCGAGAGCCGCATCGAAATGCACCTCGAAAGCCGCACCGCGCAGACAGTCCATCTGACAGGGAAGTCCATCGCCTTTGCCGCCGGCGAGACCATCCACACAGAGAACAGCTACAAATTTACCGCCGCAGCGCTCGATGCGCTGCTCCACAGCGCCGGCTTTGCAACGACTCGCACCTTCCACGACCCCGCACACACCTTCGCCGTCACCCTCGCGATGGCCAAATAAACTACCGCCATTTCTTTAGGATTGTCATCCTGAGCGAAGCGCGCAGCGCGGAGTCGAAGGATCTGCTTATCGCTCGCAGCTGCACCACGTTAGGTCATTTTGAAACGAACGCCCTAAGGCTCCACGCGCAGCAACACCACGCCGTGCGCGGGCACTGGCTCGGTGACCACGCCGTTCACATCCACGACCGGGCTGCCTGTCCAGACGTTCGTAACGTGCAGCCTTGCCGGCGCTCTGCCTGACGCACTCACGCTCGCAGTCTTGCTCCACGGAGTCGAGAGCACGCGGAACCCTACCTCCGACCCGCCGACATACGATGCCCCGGTCACAACTCCGTCCGTGCTTGCGGGAGCGACGGGCCGCTGCCGCGCATCGCGCCGCGCCACAACTCCCAAATCGCTCAGCGTCAGCGATAGGGACGCTGTTGCCGTCCCGCGGTTGAACAGGCCCACGGCCTTACCGCCGCCACTCAGCGGCTTAGACCAAATCTCCAGATCGCCGTCCTGGCTCACGCGGTCGCCCTGCACGCCGAGCCGGTCCTGATCGATGGCAATCACTGCCTTGTTCATCAGGATGGACTTCGTCTCCGGCGTCATCTTGGACAGGTCATTGCCTGCCAGCAGCGGCGCGGCCAGCAGTGCCCACAAGCTCATGTGGGTGCGATACTCGTCGGCGGTCATGCGGCCATTGCCCACCTCCAGCATGTCAGGGTCGTTCCAGTGTCCCGGCCCGGCATACTTCGCGAGGCCCGCCTGCCCGAAGCCTATCTTCGCCATGCGGTCGTAGTTGTCCTGGATGTCGCCGGTGGTGCGCCACAGGTTGCCGCCCACATCCGCCCCCCACTTCCACACATCATCTTCGCCATATTGGCAAAGGCTGAACACAATCGGCCGCCCGGTCTTGTCGAGCGCCTCGCGCATCTTCAGGTAGGCGGCCTTCATCATCTTGTTGCCGATGTCAGGGTCGTCAGGATGGTCGGCCTGCGCTGCCAGCATCAACATCCGGTAGGAGCACAGATCGTACTTCAGATAGTCGACACCCCAGCTCGCGTAGAGGTCGGCGTCCTTCTGCTCATAGCCATAGCTCGCAGCATAGCGTGCGCAGGTCTGCGGCCCCGGCGAGGAGTAAATGCCGAACTTAAGCCCGCGCGCATGGATGTACTTGCCCAGCGCCTTCATGTTCGAAAACTTCTTGTTGGTGTGCAGCACGCCCTGCGGGTCGCGTTCGCCCTCCCAGGTGTCGTCGATGTTCACGTAGACGTAGCCCGCGTCGCGCATGCCGCTCGCGACCAGCGCATCGGCAGCGTCCTTCACGTCCTGCTCGGTGACCCTGCCGGCAAAGTGGTTCCAACTGTTCCAACCCATCGGCGGAGTCTTCGCCAGACCGGCTTCCAGCGCCATGTCCCGCTGCGCTCCCGCCGCGCCGCACATCGCCAGACCTATCGCCAACACCAACCAACGGTTTGCCATCGCTTTCCGCCTCTGCCTTTGCTTTTCTTGTTTGTCATTCCCGCAGGGAATCTGCTTTTCTACGCTCTACCCTCTGCTGTAATCCCCGCTCTTGCCGCCACTCTTGCTCAACAGCATCACCTCACGAATCCGTATCCCCTTGTCCAGCGCCTTGGTCATGTCATAGATGGTCAGCGCGGCGACGGCCGCTGCGGTCATCGCCTCCATCTCCACACCGGTTCCGGCCACGGTCGCGGCAGTCGCGCGGATCTCCACGCCGCCCGCGACGACCTTCGCGGTCACGTCGACGAAACTCAGCGCCAGCGGATGACACATCGGAATCAGCTCGCTGGTCTTCTTCGCTGCCTGGATCCCCGCGAACCGCGCCACCTCCAGTGGATTGCCCTTGGGATTCTTCGGCAGCGCGGCCAAGACTGCCTCATTCAATTCGACGAATGCGCCCGCGACCGCCTCGCGCCGCGTCGCCGCCTTCGCGCCCACGTCCACCATCCGCGCCTGCCCCGCTTCGTCAAAGTGCGACAGCTTCTCACTCACCCCACGAATCCTACCGCAATCGCTCTCCATTGCGTACATTGCGTATTCACTTTGCGTCCTTTGCGTTCGTCGTTGCCTTTGCTGCTATCGCAACAACACTCGAACCGTCTCGCCTCTCGCAAACGCCTCCACCCCTGCCGGCAGCACGCAGTAGCAGTTTCCACGGGCATTGGCAGCGACATCGCCTGAGCCCTGCCACCCCACCGCGCGCACGCTTACCCCGTCCCAGGCACTGACCAACTCCGCCGGAAGAAACCGTGTAACCTTCGCTCCACCCTTCACATCCTCTGCGAGCCTCGCCTCCACAAACCGCGGTGTTACATCCGTCCGCCCCGCCAGCGCCCGCAGCAGCGGCGCGACGAACAGATGAAAGCACACCTGTGTCGATACTGGATTGCCCGGCAGCCCGAAGAAGTAGGTCCACTCGCCGGTCCACGGCCCGTCCTGCGGATGCGCCGTTCCGCCGCGCTTCGGCAGCCGACCGAAGACCACCGGCTTGCCCGGCTGGATCAGCGCGCCCGTAAAGAAGAACTCCGCATCAAACTCCGCGAGCACCTCTTCCACCAGGTCGAACTTGCCCATCGACACACCACCCGACAGCACCAGCAGGTCCCACATGCTCCCTTGTGCAATACGCTCCCACACATCCTCGCGTGTGTCCCGCGCTATCTTCAGCCGTCCTGCAAATCCGCCCTCCGCGCGCACCAGCGCAGCCAGCGCATAGCTGTTGGAGTTATAAATCTCCGCATCCCCCAACAAACCGGGTGGCCCATTCATGGCGGTCTTATCGCCATGGGCGGGTGACAGCTCCACCAGCTCATCCCCCGTCGCCACAATCGCCACCTTGGGCCGCGCGAAGACCTCCAACTCTGCGCAACCGCAGCTCGCCGCGACGGCGACCTCCGCTGCGCCCATCACCCGCCCCACCGGCAGAAGGGAATCGCCGGCACGGGCCTCCGCTCCGCGCGGAACCACGTTCTCGCCCGCACGCAGCATTCGTCCCTCCTGCAATCGCACCGAGCCGTCTCCTGCGACAACATGTTCCACCATCGCCACCGCATCCGCGCCCTCCGGTAGCGGCGCCCCGGTCATAATCTCGATGGCTTCATCCTGTCCAACCGCCGTGCCGTGCCAGACCTCACCCGCCTTCACCGACCCAGCCACGCGCAGCGTGCGCCCCACGTCCGCCGAGCGCACGGCGAATCCATCGCGCGTGCTGCGGTGGAAGGGCGGCTGGTCGCGGTCTGCGAGCACAGCCCTCGCCAGCACGCGTCCGGTGGCCTCCTTCAGCGCCACCAACTCCAGCTCCCCCGGCACGGCCACGCTGGCCGCCTGTCGCAGCACCTCGGCCAGCGCCTCCGCGAATCCCAGCACCCGCTCTGCCAAAGACCTCTCCTTCGCGAAGAGCAAAGGGCACGGCGATTTGCCGTGCCCCTCTATGCTCTACACTCTACCCTCTGCCTTACTTCTTGCCCGCCTTGTACTTGGTGTCAATCTTCTCGCCGAGGCTGGTCAGCACCTCGCGCACGCCCGTTGCCTTGGGATCGTTGGGCGCCAGTTCCAGGAACTTGTTGTAGGCGTCCACGCAGCCCGGAGGCGGCGACAGCTTCTGGGTCTTGGCATCGAAGGTGGACTGCGCGATCAGCACCTGGCCTTTGATCCAGTAAGGATCGGGGCTGTTGGGGTCAGCGGCAATCGCCTTGTTCGCGGCGGCCAGCGCGCCATCATTCTGGTTCGCGTTGAACAACACCACCGCCGCGTTCTTGTAATACATGCCCGCCTTGGAGGGATCTGCCTTCACCGCGTCGTCGAACGCTGCCGACGCATCTACCGCTTTGCCTTCGCGTGACAGCGTCACGCCCAACTGGTTGTACCCGCTGGCGATCTCGGTCGGGTTCGGCTTGGCACCGGCGTTGTCCAGGTCGATCCCCTTTTTGTATGCGTCGGTCGCACTGGTGTAGGTCTTCAGCACGTCGTCATCGGACATCGCCGGCTTGCCCGCGGCCTTGTCTGCTGCGGCCAGGTGGTCGCCCTGTGCCAGCAGCGTGTCGCCATACGTAATCCACAGCAGGCCGGAGTCCGGCTTGGCGTCAGTGGCCTGCTTCATGTCGGTCACATCCGCGCTCACATCGCCCTTGGTCGGGGCCGCCGCGGCCAGGTCGGTGCGCACCGTCTTCAGCGTGTCGTTCAACTTCTTGATCACCGCATTGGCTGACATCGCCTCAGAGTTCTTCTTCTTGAACTCCTCCACCTGTTTGCGCATCTCCGGAGTCAGAGAGTTGATGTACTCGGCGCGCGTCATGTCAAAGTCCACCGTCTTGTCGTCGCCGGCCTTCAGCGTCACCAGTTGGTAGTCCTCATGCACGTCCTTCTTGATGATCTCGATGACGTAGTCACCGGGCGCGATCCCCGTGCCCTTGTAGTTGCCGCTGGCGTCGGTGGGAAAGTTGTAGGCGTACTTGCGGTCCTTGGGCTGCGACGTCTTGTCCGTGGTAAAGCTCACCATCGCCTCAGCCACTGGAGTGCCGGTCGCGTCGTTTACGTGGCCGTGGACGCTGGCCGGCTGGGGGCCCTGCGCCCATGCCGTTGCGGCAAAGGCCATCCCGGCCGCGGCAGCAAGAATCGAATTTCTGAACGTCTTCATTGTCATCCCTCTTTCGGAGCCGGCGCCGTATTCGCAGCCTGCGCGCCAACTGCGGGCCTCGGCCAGCGCAGCAACGACCAACTTACATGTAACCGAGCGCCCAATTCAACTCCCGGCCCAACATCCCACTCCAGCACTACGCCTTCGGGCTCTCGTCGGCGATCTCCGCTGCCGTCACCGTCTCCATCGTCTCCGGGCTGTCGTTGGCGGCCTTCAGGAGACTGCGCGCCTCGGCTTCGTCCTTCGCCCGCACCTGTAATTGAGCCTCAAAGGCCACCGGAACCAGGCTGTTGGCCGTCTCGCCGCGCAGGAACACCTCAATGCCCGCGGACTCCAGCGCGGTCCGCGCCAGGCTGGCCTCCATGGGCTCGGGGAAGGTGGCAATGGTCACTATCTCGCTGTCGTTCGCTATCGTCTCTTTGCTCATCGGTGTCCCTATCTCCGCCGTGGCGGCCAAACGACTCACTATTCACTGTATTTCTACTTGAACTCGATCGACTGCAGATGAAACGTAATCGTCCCCCAGAAGAACTGCGACGCCTGCATCTGCACAGGGATGTGGCGAGGATCATCGGTGTACCAGATACGGATGGTGCCGCGGTTCTTCACCACACCCTCGTCGGCTGTGGCCTGTACTTTGACGGTCTGGAAGGTCCCGGCGGGTGTCTTGATCTCCTCGCGGTCCTCGACTTTCATCCCCACAGTGACCGTGTGCATGGAGTCGGCCAGCGGAAAGTACACCGTCTGCCCCGGCATCAGCGTCTGCGACTGCGTGTAAAAGATGGCCGAGAGCGAGTCCGTTACACAGGCCGGAATGTTGGCCTCCTTGTGGGTCGCGGTACCCTTCACCAGGTTGCGCTCGTTCTGCGCCTGGCGGCCATGCTCGTAGTTGAAGCTCAGTTCGCTGGCGATCTTGCGGCGGCCCTCCTGGATCTGCTTGTTGAAGCCGGTCGAGCAGCCTGTCTTGACACTGAAGCCGGACTGAAAGTTGTCGGCGACAGGGAACAGCAGATTCACCGCGCCGACGGAGTCCGCGGTCGCCGTGATCTTGAGGTCGTCCCCCGCGCGGTCCAGATGGAAGACCGTCGTGCCCGCCGTGAACACCCGCCAGTCCACACTGTAGGTCAGGGTCTGGTGCTGGGGGTACTCGAAGTTTCCCGGAGGAGGCTGCAACACGGGGATGGGACGCTGCGCGGCGGCCGGCCTGGCAGGGGAGAGCTGGGCGCGCGCCGTCGGCGGTAGGAGGCCGCTCAGCAGTACTCCAGTCCCCATCCAGAGGGCCCATCCCGTACAGCCCATACAAGCCTTCAATTCGTCATCTCCCGGGGGTCTATGGGCGGCGGAACCACATGCGCAACAGCAAAGCCGCATAAGGACGCAGAAGCAAAGCTATGTAAATCATAGCCGCGCCCATAGCAGCATTGTACTCGCGATGGTGCCGGTAGCGGTCGGCGCTGAAACGCCCGCTGGTCTCGCCGGCATCCGAAAAGTGCGCCGCTGTCAGCCTCGGCATCAGCCGTGGAACACGCTTCGCGTACTCGTCGAAGCCCGCAAACGCGCCGCGCAGAAACGCCTCTTCCGACAGAATGACCGGCCAGTAAATCGCCAGGAACAGCACCACCAGCAGCACCGCCAGCCACCATCGTCCCGCCGCCACCGCGAACCCTGCCGCCAGCAGCATGGACCCCAGATAGAGCGGATTGCGCGTGTAGGCATACGGCCCGGTCCGCGTCAGCTCGGAGTTCTTCTTCACAAACCCCGCAGCATAGCCGCGCAGCCAAAGACCGGGGAGTACCAACAGCAGACTCCATGCCAGAGTCGCCCAGCTCGGCCGCGCGAAGACCAGAAACACCGCCGCCACCACGAACCCCAGCGGCACCCGCAACCTGCGCGCGGTCCTCTGCCACATCGACTTTGTCCCTTGCGCAGAGCCCATCCCGCCATTCTCTCAAATTGCGCCGGACCTTAAGCTCATCGCTCGCAAGCTCACAACTCGAAACTCACAACTCAACAAGGCCCAGCGTCCGCACAGACTCCGCAACCTCGTCCACCGAAATCCGCGCCAACCCCGCCTCTGTCTCCGTGCTGCGCTTGTAGCTCGTCGCCGAAGCCGCATCGCGCAACACGCGCACCGCTCCCGGCCCCCACGGCCCGTTGCGCGCAGGGTCGGTGGGCCCAAACAGCGCCACCACCGGCACTCCCAATGCTGCCGCCAGATGCACCGGCCCGGAGTCCCCGCCCACGACCAACTTCGCGTACCGCACCAGCTCGATCAGCCCCGCAACGTTGCACACCACCACCTCCGCTGCGCCTCCGCTCGCAGCGACGACCTCCGTGGCCACCGCGTCCTCTTTGCGCGGAGCACTCACCACCACCGCAAATCCCATCTCGCGCAACCGCTTTGCCAGCTCGCCGAATCGCTCCACCGGCCAGCGCTTCGCTCCCCAACCCCCACCCGCCGACAGCAAACACACCCGCCGCCCCGCGACCGTCTCCTCCGCCCAGTCTGCCGCCCAGGTCTCACGCGGCAACTCCACCGCCACCGCTGTCAACGCAACTCCCGTCGCCTCGCTCAGCAGCGCCGCTCCCTGCTCCACGACATGCGCGCCGCTCCGTTGCAGCCTGCACGAATAGAAGCGTCGCGCCGCCGCCTCGCGCGGATCGTCATACCCAACTAGCTGCTTCGCGCCGGCCATCCAGCCAATCACCGCAGATCGCAGCGTCCCCTGCATATCGACGGCCAGGTCATACCTCTCCATCCGCAACGCCCGGCGCAGAGCCATCACCGACCGCAGCGTTGCCCACGACATTGGCGCGCGCGACCATAGCCGCGTATCCGCCAGATGCACGCGGTTCACCAGCGGCCCGAGCCCTGTGCCATCCACCAGCAGCGGCGACCAGCGCGGGTCCACGACCCAATCGATCGTCCACTCCGGACGCGCCGCGCGCAACGCGGCGACCGCAGGCAGCGCATGCAACACATCGCCCATCGCGCCGGTACGCATAACCAAGACCTTCATCGGCCACCTGCGCCATTTCGCTTGTCATCCTGAGCGGAGCGCTGAGCGCGGAGTCGAAGGACCTGCTGTTCGCTTGCGGCGATGGCTGTTTCTATGGAGCCCATCACCGCGTCCGCATCCACGAACTCCACCTCCAGCGCGACTACCATCAGCGGCCCCACCGCCTCTAGCAGCGCTCGCAGCTCAGCGGTCAGCTTCACCGCGTCCTTCTCCGTGGTCACGAAGCCGCTTGCGTTCAACCCGTTGGCGACCTCGATCACATGCAACACATCGGCCTTCGTATAACGATGATGGTCGGCAAACGCCACCGTCTCCACCACGCCGCAACCCGCATCGAAGAGCATCGCCGCAAAGTTCTCCGGTCGCGCAATTGCGCAGAACGCCACCGGCCGCAGCCCCGCGCCCAGCGTCTTCATCGTATTGGGAAAGACCAGCCGCCTCCGCGCCACCCACATCTGCGCTCCCTCGCGCATCAGCCCCCATACCTTCGCCTTGAACTCCTCACCAACGATCTCTTCCTCGCGCACCACGACCACATCCGCCCGTCCCAGCGCCGTGAGCGGCTCGCGCACATTGCCCGCGGGCAGCAGCGCGTCTTCCATATCTTCGGAGGTCACCAGAACTACATCCATCGCCCGCGCCAGTTGCCGGTGCTGAAAGCCGTCATCCAGCAGATGAACGGCGCCCAGCTCCTCGCCTTCCGTTGCGTCCATTGCGTTCTTCCATTGCGTCCATTGCGTTCGTTGTTGCTTTTGTACTTGTTCCGCCGCCTGACCCGCCGCCAACCGCTCCGCCCCCACCCATACCGGCACACCCACCCGACGCGCGATGACCACCGGCTCATCCCCAAACCGCTCCGCATCCAACAATGCATTGTCATCCTGACCCTGAGCACCGCGAAGGGGGAGGATCTGCTTCTCTCCATTGGCGGCAACCATTTCCA
>Ga0302154_10000747_pt1 | contig 29196 bp, 22 predicted proteins | sample I_Bog_N2_3_FD_193507 | JGI IMG/M metagenome (GOLD analysis project Ga0302154, IMG submission 193507) | Peat permafrost microbial communities from Stordalen Mire near Abisko, Sweden - I_Bog_N2_3 | ecosystem: Environmental > Terrestrial > Soil > Wetlands > Peat | place: Sweden: Abisko, Stordalen... | reverse complement strand
TCGGCTTCAGATCGCGACGAACCACCTTGCTCACCTTGTAACTGCATGGAGTAACCGCAGGCGACTCCTCGTTGAGGTATTCGGCAATAATCGAGTTGAGGACGTCAGGCTTCCCCAGAGCCGATCCCTGCACCCGAGTGACCGCATTCCGGTCAACCTCGGTGAACATTCTGGTCGAGTGGAAATAGCCGGTCTGCTGGTTGCATCCGGCCAAGGTACTAATCAGAAATACCAGCACAATCGCTCGCTTCATAATTCGACGATTTTACAACGATGGGCGGAAGGGAAATCACAGCCCGGCTCCGGCGGATTCTGGTCACGGACTCTGAATGATTGGTCGGGACGGCGAGATTTGAACTCGCGACCCCTTGCACCCCAAGCAAGTGCGCTACCAGGCTGCGCTACGTCCCGATCGAATCGCCGCCGAGGATGGCGGCGTGGGGTTTGACTTTCAAATTCTACACTAGTCGGTAGCTGGGCGGGGACGCAGGACGCTCCACCAGCGAAGTATCCCTCCGTCACAAACGGAGGGTGATGGTGGTCACCTCGCGGCAGCCGCTCTTCGCGTCAACATGATCTGTAGTCGTAGAAGCAGGCGAGGAACCCTTGGCAATCTTGGTAACGGGCGGTGCGGGGTACATTGGCAGTCATGCGGCGCGAGCGCTGCGGCGGTCCGGCTATGAGGTTGTGCTCTACGATAATCTCTCCGCCGGATTCCGCCGCCTGGCGCAAGGTTTTGAACTGGTGGAGGGCGACATTGCCGACGAGGCGCGGCTGCGGCCGGTGCTGGCGCGCGTCGACGCGGTGATGCACTTTGCGGCGCACGCCTACGTAGGAGAGTCGGTCGAAAATCCGCGCAAGTATTTCCGCAACAACGTCACGACCGCGCTCAGCCTGCTGAACTCCGTGCTGGACGCCGGGATCCGCCGCTTTGTGTTTTCGTCGAGCTGCGCCGTGTATGGCGTCCCCGAGCGGATTCCAATCACGGAGCGGACGCCGCGCGAGCCGGTCAATCCCTATGGGGCGTCGAAGCTTTTCTTTGAAAACGCGCTCGAAGCTTACGGTCGCGCCTACGGGCTGCGCTCGGTGCGGCTGCGGTATTTCAATGCCGCGGGAGCCGCAGACAGTGAAGACGAACGTGGCGAGATTGGCGAACTGCACGACCCGGAAACGCACCTGATTCCGCTGGCGCTTGCTGCCGCAACCGCAAACGGACCTGAGTTGCAAATTTGCGGCTCCGACTACCCGACTGCGGACGGCACTTGCGTGCGCGATTACATTCACGTCAACGATCTCGCCGATGCGCATGTCCGAGCGTTGCAATATCTGGACAGAAGCGGCAACGAAAAAGGTGAAGACTCGCTCGCGCTCAATCTGGGCGCCGGGCGCGGATATTCCGTGCTCGAAGTCATCCGTGCGGTCGAATACGTGACGGGACGTGCGGTGCGGCGAACGATGGGGCCGCGGCGGGCGGGCGATCCGCCAGTGCTGGTGGCCGATCCGGCGAAGGCTCAAAGCTTGCTGGGATGGAGCGCAAAACGCAATTTCAGCGACATCGTGTCGAGTGCGTGGGCGTGGATGCGGAAGATCGAACGGCGGGAGGCGGCTTAACGGGGCGGGAAGACTTTTGGTTTACGACGCGGCGGCCGGCTAAAGAGTGTGCGTGCGAACTGGGCCGTCCCCTTCGACTTCGCTTAGGGCAGGCTCCCCGGAGTCTGTGTCATCGGTGGGGTGCCGTCCCTGACGGGACTCGGTTTGTCTGATTCTGCTTTCCCGGCACCGTGCCGGGCTTTCCTGTTTCGCCGCGTTGCGGCTGGAGGCACTCCGGTCCCACTTTTTTGCTTGACCTCAAGCTACCCAAAATCAAGTACTGTCAAGCCCGAAGCGAACGGCTCAGAAATTAGTGGTGAGGCGCATAGAGACGCTGCGTGATGGGCCGATGGCGTTGCCCGAGAACAGACCGCCGAAGTCGATGACATCGAGAACATTCGTGAGGTTCTGACCGTCAATCTGAAACCGAATCGTCATGGGGTCGGATTTGTGAAGGTCCGCGCCCGCGGAGGCGTTGACCTGGAAAGCAGGATCGATACGGTTGCGGGCAAAATTAATGCGATCGATCACTGGTTGACCGTATTCGGCGAGCGCTTGTTGCGGGGTACTGTCGATCTGGAAGGGCAGTCCGGTGTCATATTGAATTCCGCCCGCGATCCAGAAGCGCGGCTTCACCTGGTAGCGAAGGCGTCCGCGAAGGCTGTGGCGCTGGTCCTGCGAATCGGGGAAATGGCCGGTGAGCGGAGGACACGTGCTTCCCACAGGTTGATTGATACAGGTTTTGCTCACGCCGAGAAAGAGTCCGCCGGTGACCCGGTACCAGGCGTTGCCGACGATGTAGGACTCGCTGATGAAGCCGGAGAAGCCCCTCCAGTGGGGGAGTTCGATCTTGCCTTCGGCGCCATAGAGAATGGCTTTTTCGAAGGCGACGGGAAAGCTGATGCTGGTGTTGAAAATCTGGTCGTCGTCGGCATAGTTGTTGGCGGCGCGGCGGAACACATTGGCATCGAAGCGGAATTGGCCGAAAAAGCTCTTGCTGGCGCCGACTTCGAAATAATTGCCGTGGGAGGGTTGCACCGGCAGGCGCAGGACATTGGGTTCGAAGGACTGCACCTGGTTGGAGCTGGAGAGCAGGATGTTTTCGAACGACGGGGTCTGAAAGATGCGGTCGTAGGAGGCGTGGACCATCAAACTGGCTTTGGGAAAATAATGCGCGACGGCGAAGCGCGGGCTGACGGCGTTTTGGTTGAGCAGTAATTGGTAGTGATCCCAGCGCAGGCCGGCGTTGATGGTCCAGTTGCCGAAGTGGATGAGGTCCTGAACGAAGGCGGCCTGTTCGAGGTCGGGACGGCTGCCAGCGAACGCGAAAGTGGTCACCGTGCCGGGGTCGAAGGGATAACTGACGGGGTAATTCGGGTTGGCGGTGATCGTGTCGCTGTAATTTTCGTGGAGGAAGAGGTTGTCGGACTCAAGGCCGATTTTCCATTCCTGGTGGCCGGTGTGAATGGAGATGGAGGTGTTGAAATATCCGTCTTTAAAATCGTTGTGCTGGACGACAATGATGGGCCAGGAGTAGGGATTGGAATTGAAGTCGTTGGAGTTGTCGCGGACCATGCCGCGGACGTCAATGAGAACGTTGGGCGAGAAAATGTGCTGATAGGAAGCGCTGCCCATGGTCTCGAAATTATCGGCGGTCTGGAGCTGGGGCGGAGTCCCGGGCGGAGGCGAAGGCTGGCCTCCAAGAGTCGCTATGAGCTGGGGATCTTCCTGCACCAGTTCGTTGGGAATTTCATAACGGGCGAGCTCGTGACGGACGATCAAACGTAAACGATCTTTCGGCGTCAAGTCGCGCTCGTAGTTGACTGAAAAATCTCCCAGCGTGCCCGCGTTGGTGAAGTTCTGCGGAACCACGGGATTCAGATAATGGTCCGACATGCTGCCACTGGCGCTGGCGCCGAAGGTGTTCTTGCCCCAGCCGAACTGCCCCTGCGCAGCCGCGCCGGCGGAATCAAAGCTGCCGCCGGAAAGCACTACTTGGCCGTGGAAGCCTGGTTGTGAATCCTGCAGCGTGTTCACCTCGACGATGCCGCCCAATTTGCGGCCGTATTCCGCGGGAATGCCTCCGGTGTAGATGCTCAACGATTGCACATCGTCGGCGTCGATCGCAGGGCCGAAGCTGGGTGAGCGATTGTCGGTGAGCGGGATGCCATCGACGACGAACTGGGTCTGATACTCCGACCCGCGCGGATGCAGCACGGCATTGCCCTCGTAAAGCCAGCCGGGCTGGGAATTCACCAAATCTTGGAGGGAACGGCCGGGAATTGAGCTGAGCCGGGTCTGGATGTCGTCTGAGCCTACGTGATTGATGGCGCCACCCTGGTCGGGGTCGATCAAGGTGTTGGGCGCAGTCACGGTCACGGATTCATTCACCGACGACAGTTTGAGTTGGATGGTGTATTCGGTTGGAAATGAGGAGTGAATGTCGACAGAGGCAGTGATCTCCGCAAATCCAGGCTGCCTGACCGTGAGCTGATAGATGCCGTAGGGCAGGCGCTGTACGTCCAGAGTGCCCCGCTCGCTGGTTGCCAGAGTGTTTCTGTACTGGTTCGCTTCACTCGCGATTTGAACCGTTGTTTTCACCGCGAGTCCCTCCGGATCGGTCACTTTGAGGCGCAGTTCGCCGCTATTGCTCTGGCCAAGGAGCGGCCAGGCGCAGAAGCAGACGGCGACAATGGCGGCAAATCTGTTCATGAGGGGCCGGTCTTGGTCGGGCCGATCTTTGTAGGTTAGCTCCTGTAGTTTAGCGCTTGTGCAGGCGCAGGCTAAGAGTTGGTGCGGGCGGGTTGGTTACCTTCGGGAGGAGCGTGGCATAGTTGTCAATCCGGGTTGGTTCGCGTACTCTGCGGCGCATGGGAAATCGCGCGTTGTCCGCCTGGTTGTGTCTGTGTATTTTGCCGATGGTGTGTTCTCCGATTTTCTGTTCTGCGCAGACGGCGCCTCGCGGCTTCTCGCTGGAGCAGGTTCTGAGTTCGCCCTTTCCGACGAATCTGGTGGCCTCCCAGCCGGCAGGCGGCCGTGCCGGACGCATCGCGTGGGTGTTCGCCGCCAAGGGGGAGCGCAATGTTTGGGTCGCGGACGCGCCAAATTTCGAGGCGCGGCAGGTGACTCATTACACGGGCGACGACGGCATGCCGATTGCCGCGCTGAAGCTGACGCCCGACGGTCGAACCATCGTCTATGCGCGCGGCAGCGAGTCGAATGACGCGGGAGAAACCGCCGACCCGACCAGCAACGTCGAAAAGCGAACCCAGCAGGTGTGGGCCGCGGACGTGGATCAAGGCGGTCGCCAGTCGGGCGAGCCGCGCCTGCTTGGCGATATGGGCTGCGACGAGGAGGATTGCGAGGACATCCAGATTTCTCCCAACGGTGAGTTTGCGGTGTGGGCGGCGAAGAAGCAGATCTGGATCGCGCCGATTTCTGGCACGGACGAAGAAAGGGATAAAAACAAGAAGAAAGAAAAGGGCGAGGATAAAGATAAAAACAAAGCCAAGGCGCTCTTTTTCGCGCGCGGCAACAACTCGCAGCCGAAGTGGTCGCCCGATGGGAAGAAGATCGCTTTCCGCAGCAGTCGCGGCGATCACAGCTTCGTGGTCATTTACGAATTTGGACGGAACACGCTGCGCTATGTGTCGCCGAGCGCCGACCGCGATCTGTATCCGCGCTGGTCGCCCGACGGAAGTCAGTTGGCTTTCGTGCGGATGGGGGGCAAGCAGATGAAGGAGCCGCTGATTCCGCAGCGGCCTCAACCTTGGGCAATCTGGGTGTATGACGTCGCGAGCGATGCGGGGCACGAGATTTGGAAGAGCGGCGCGGGACTGGATGATTCGCTGCCCTTCCTGACCGAAGAGGGGTCGTTTCAGTTTGCGGCCAAGAATCGCATTGTGTTTTCGTCCGAACAAGACGGATGGAACCATCTTTATTCGGTCGCAACCTCGGGCGGGGCCGCCACGCTGCTGACTCCGGGAAAGTTTGAGACCGAAGATGTGGCGCTGAGTGTCGATAAGACCTCCGTCCTTTACTCGTCCAATCAGGCTGGCGCCGATCCGCAGGATGTTGACCGCCGCCATCTGTGGCGCGTCGGCGTGGAAGGCGGGACCCCAGTGGCTCTCACGCATGGCGAGACGATGGAATGGACGCCGCTGGAAATCGCGGGGAAGGTCGTGTGTCTCGGTTCGACGGCGACGACTCCGGCGATGCCGTACGTCGTCACTGCGTCCGGACGGGAAATGATTGCAAAGAGCGCGCTGCCGGTGGATTTTCCCTCCGCGCAATTGGTTATACCGAAGCAAGTCATCTTCAAGGCAGCCGACGGCTGGGAGATCCACGGACAGTTGTTTGAACCGAAGCAAAGCGGGCCGCGACCGGCGTTGATATTTATTCACGGCGGATCGATCCGGCAGATGATGCTCGGCTTCCATTACATGGACTACTACCACAATGCCTACGCCATGAATCAGTATTTGGCGAGCCGCGGATATGTGGTTCTGGCGGTCAACTATCGAACAGGCATCATGTATGGGCGGCACTTCCGCGAAACGGTGGATGGAGGCCCACGCGGCGGCGGCGAATATCGAGACATCGTGGCGGCGGGAAAATACCTGCAGACGTTGCCGAATGTGAATGCGAAGCGAATCGGGCTGTGGGGCGGATCTTATGGCGGCTACCTCACCGCGATGGGGCTGGCGCACGATTCCGATCTGTTTGCCGCGGGAGTCGATTTACACGGCGTGCACGACTGGTCGGACTTCCGAGGAGAATTCCCGGTGGATGCGCCTGATCGCGAGGACGCGCTCAAGTTGGCGTTTCAGTCGTCCCCGAATGCGGCGATTGCGACATGGAGGTCGCCGGTGCTGCTCATCCAGGGAGACGACGATCGCAACGTAGAGTTCTCACAGACAGTCGATCTATTGCAGCGATTGCGCACGCAGAACGTGCACGTCGAGCAACTGGTATTCCCCGATGAAGTTCATGGGTTTCTGATGTGGAAGAGCTGGATACGGGCGTATGGGGCGACGGAGGAGTTCTTGGGGCGGGAGATGAAGTGAGAGGAATTTGTAATTGGTAATTTGTAATTTGAAACCTACTCCCGGGGAAGAGTTCGGATGGGATTCTCAGCGTTCTCTCAGCGTTCCTCGACGACCTCGATCGCGTTTCCTTCGGGATCGTGGATTTGGAAATAATGAATGCCTTGACGGTCCTGCTCGATTGCTCCGACGTCAACGCCGCGGGCCGACATCACGTCTCTCATTCTGCCGATTTTCTTTGCGAACAGAATTGGAGTCTTGCCAGTTTGGAAGCCGCTGCGGGTAGTCAGTATGACTGAGTTTCCATCTGCTTTGAATCTGAAGGTCGCGGCACAAGGTTCTTGTGGCGGTGCCTTCGCCGACTTGCGAAGCCCAAGTTTTTCCACGTACCAAGGCGTCACGGAATCGATATCCCGCACCAGAATGCGCAAGCTGGGGGCGGGGATGGAGAACTCCGCCGATTTCCGCCTGGAGTACCACTTGGCGTTGGGCGGGCGCAGCGTGTCGAACATGCAATGTCTCTGGACCCAGAACGATACGCACAAACAAGTGTAGAAGGCTGCCTCGACCGCAAGACGCGCTATCTTGTTGCCTCCCGTCGGGACAACATCAAGAAAGACGTACGGTATAAGGAACACGATGGTACCAGCCACAAGCCATGGCCTTAGAGGCTTTAGCGATACCTTGGGATTCTGCGCCACCATCCAAAGAGTTAGCCAAATAAGAAGCGGCGATACCAAGATCAGCCAAAACCAAACGGGATGTGGTGGCAGGTGCATGACCCTCTCCCGATACAGGTGCCGTTAAGATTACCAATTACAAATCACCAATTACAAATGCCTTCCGAATCCGCTCCCAAGTCACGTCCAGCGCCTCAGGCAGCACCCGCGTCTCCCCAATGACGCTGACAAAATTGGCGTCCGCGACCCAGCGCGGCAGAATGTGCATGTGGATGTGTCCGGCCACGCCGGCACCCGCGGCTTTTCCGATATTCATACCGAGATTGATGCCGTCGGGCTTATAGAGAGGCCGCAGGACCGACTCCATCTTCTGGGTTAACGTCATCATCTCGTGGGCGGCTGCGGTGGGGAGCTTTTGCAGTTCGTCCAGATGCGCGTAGGGCACGACCATGACGTGTCCGTTGGTATAGGGGTAGGTATTGAGAATGACGTAGCAATGCGCGCCCCGATGCACAATGCGGGCCTGCTCGTCGGTCTCCTTGGGAGCCTCGCAGAAGATGCAGCCCGGCTTCTGGCCGGCGCCTGTGACATACGCGTAACGCCATGGGGTCCAGAGATAATCCATGGGGGGAGGGTAGCAGAAAACGGCTGGCGCGGGGCCAATGTCGATGCTCCCGGCCTAGGGAAACTCCGATTAGGTTCGGCAGAAAGCATAAACCACAGAGTACACGGGGGTACACGGAGGAAACCGGAACTTAATCAGAATTTCCCTCGCTCGCTCCATATGTGTGGTTCAGTGTGACGAATCTGTAAATTCTTAGCTTCCGGGCGGAATCCCGTTTGACACTGTTCCAAAGCGGTTGCTATAGTCAAGGAGTCCCTATTGGACGCGGTTTCGAACCAGCTGGAATTGTCCTAGGGTCGTCCGCCAGGTCGACCTCAACGCAACCTAAAGACCACGCCAGCAGTCCGCTACACCACGTCCCGCACGAGTCGCGCACCGATGCGCCGACACCGAGGCTATGAATTTGTTCGACGACAGTACCGCCCACAATCTTGACTCCAGCATTGAAACCATGACAACTGCCCACGACACGCACACCGGCGGCCCGGCCGTAATCGACGCGCCCGAGCCCGCACAACCTTCACCTGTGGAACTGGAAGCTTCCGCCCCTGACGCGACTCAGCACGACGCCGCTCACACCGCTCCTGAGCCGGAAGCCGCTAAAGTTGAGGAGCATGAAGAGACCGCCCCGGAGACTGCCGCGCCTGCCAGCGACGATTTCGCCGCCGCGCTGCACAGTTTCGAGACCGAGACCGAAGAAGCGGTGGGCGACGACCACGTCATCAAAGGCCGCGTAGTAAAGCTGACCGCGACGCACGTGGTGGTCGATTATGGCGCGAAGTCGGAAGGCATGGCGCTGCTCTCAGAGATCCTCGATCACGAGGGCAAGCCCAAGTTCCAGCCGGGCGACGAGATCGACGTCATGCGCGAGAAGGGCGAGATCGAGGAGGGTTACGTCCGGCTCTCGCATTTGAAGGCGCAGCGCCTGCGGTCGTGGGACGAGATCGAGCGCGCCTACAACGAAAAGAAGCCTATCAAGGGCATCGTCCTGGAACGGATCAAGGGCGGCTTGACCATCGACATCCAGGGCGCGCATGCCTTCCTGCCGGGCTCGCAAGTGGACCTGCGTCCCATCCGCAATCTGGATGGCATGAAGGGCCAGACGATCGAAGTCGCAATCATCAAGCTCAACAAGAAGCGCGGCAACATTGTGGTCTCGCGCAAGCAACTTCTGGAAGAAGAGCAGAAAGAAAAACGCGGCCTGACCCTGGAACACCTGGAAGAAGGCAGCATACTCACCGGCATCGTCAAGAACCTGACCGAATACGGAGCGTTCGTCGACATGGGCGGACTCGATGGCCTGCTGCACATCACCGACATGTCCTGGGGACGCCTGACGCATCCGCGCGACCTGGTCAACGTGGGCGATCAGATTCAGGTGAAAGTGCTGAAGTACGACAAGGACAAGCAGCGTGTCTCGCTCGGGTTCAAACAGCTCACGCCCGATCCGTGGCTGGATGCCGAGCACCGCTATCCGGTGGGCGCGCACGTTCACGGCCGCGTGATCAGCGTCACCGATTACGGAGCATTCGTTGAACTTGAGCAGGGCATTGAAGGATTGGTCCACGTCAGCGAAATGACCTGGTCGAAGCGGATGAAGCATCCGTCAAAGCTGGTCAACGTCAACGATGAAATCGACTGCGTGGTGTTGGCCGTGAACCCGACCGAGCGCCGCATCTCGCTCGGCATGCGGCAACTCGCCTCCAACCCCTGGGATACGCTGCACGACAAATATCCCGTGGGCGCGACGGTCGAGGGCCGGGTGCGCAACCTGACCGAGTTTGGCGCTTTCATCGAAATCGAGGACGGAATCGACGGATTGGTTCACGTCAGCAACCTGAGCTGGACCACCCGTGTGAAGCATCCGTCGGAGATATTGAAGAAGGGCGACAAGGTCAAGGCCATCATTCTGGCCATTGAACCGGACAAGCGCCGTCTTTCGCTCGGCGTGAAGCAGATGCAGCCCGATGTTTGGGATTCGTTCTTTGTGAAGCACCGCATCGGCGACATCGTGCACGGCAAGATTCTGCGGGTGGCGAACTTCGGCGCATTTGTCGAGATTGCCGAAGGCATCGAAGGCCTGTGCCATAACTCGGAAGCCGTCGATCCGAATGGACAGCCGATGCACCTCGAACCCGGCGCTGAATTCGATTTCAAGATCGTCAAGATGAATCAGGAAGAGAAAAAAGTCGGCCTGAGCATCCGGGCGGTTGGCGAGGAAGCGTCACGCCAGGAAGTGGAGTCGTACAAGCACCCGTCCTCGTCGTCGTCTTCGTCGTCCTCAAACAGCACGACGATCGGAGACTTGATCTCGTGGAAACGGGCTGGCGGCGACAGCAACTAGCTTCTGGCAAGCGCGCTAAGAAACCAGGGCCACCGGCAACGGTGGCCTTTTTCTTGCAGCAGAGGGATTGGAATCGCCCGTCAAGGGGAACTCTGATTCAGCGTCGGCAAAAAGCGTGAACCACCGGGGAACACGGGGGGGCACGGAGGAAACCGGGACTTAATCAGAGCTTCCCTAGGTGGATGGAGCGGGGGATTACTTGCTCTCGCCTTTGGCGTTGATTTTCAGGCTGATGTAAACCTGGGTGCGATCGTCGAACTGGCTGACAGTCTTGGTGCCGCTTTTGTGGTTGTTGTACTGCGCATAGACTTCGTAATCGAGAGTGGGCTGTAGGGCAGGGAAACGGAAAGTGCCGTCCTCGCCCACGATGTAGGTCTTCACCGAGCGGGTGTGGGTGTTGGTGAGGTACACGACCGCGTTCGACAAAGGACTATCGTTTGCGTCCAGCACCTTGCCGGTGAGCAGGCGGGTCTTGTCTTCCTTCTTCGGTTCGTGGCCAAACAGCTGCGCGGGAGCGGCGAGGACCGGCGTGGAAAACAGCGACGCCGTCGCCATCAGCGGGGACGCAGCCAGCACCGCAGCCGCCAGCACCATGAACATTTTCTTCATCATTTTCCCAAGGGGCCCAATTCTCTGTCGTAGCGGCCACTACCAGTCTAAATGAAGACCGATATCGCAACGCTCGTCGCTGTCGATATGCGCTGAGACTTCGGAGCCCGGCTTCAGCTTTTGCCCGGAAGGCAGGTTGTAGCCCTTCACGTCCGCCCAGACGATGTAGTCGGCCTTGCCGGCGGGCACGCGTTGGGCAAACTCGCCGGTGTGATTGGAATAGAGCTCCCAGCGGGCCTTCTTTTCGCTGGCCAGCCGGATCTTCACCTTGACCCCGTAGAGCGGGTGCCCGTCAGGGTCCCAGACCGTTCCGAAGATGAGGGCGTAAGGGGGCGTGTCGTGAGTGCCCAGCGCTCTCGCAGGCGCCTTCACCGGAACGAGCAGAGACGCCAGCAATGCCGCCGACGAGGCCATTGCGAAAAAGCGAAGCAGCGCTCGGGAATGTGCGGGTCGCCTAGGAATCGTCGTCCTCATCCTCTTCGTCGTCGGCTTCTTCGTCCTCATCTTCGTCGACTTCGTCTTCGCCGACAATCTTCAGTTCGACGGGATTCACCGTGACCACCTCGAAGTCGGTGCCGCACTCCGGGCAGGAGACGACCGCGCCTTCATCGACCTCATCTTCGTCGATGTCGAGATCCGTCTCGCATTCGGTACAGTACACCATGATTTCCTCCACGTTCAGGATACCCCTGATATATTTAGTTTCTTAGCGAGGAAAAGGTCAAGTGGCTTGTCGAGAAAAATTACGGCGGGTTGGCATTGCCGGTTCCGGATGCCTCTCCACAGTTGTGGTTACGGCCGTGGCGGTGGGCCTGGCGGCGGGCGGATTCGCATATCTGGCGTATGGACAGGCGCAAGAACGACCGTCGCAGGAACCGCCGCGCCTGGCCGCCGACCGCCACACCGACCCACGCATCGCCAAGGCCATCGAAGAGGTTTCGGCGGACCGCATCCGGCAAACCATCGAGAAGCTGGTCAGCTTCGGGAACCGGTCCACGATTTCCGCGCAGGACGAGGAATCGATCAAAGCCGGCAAGGGCATCGGAGCGGCGCGGGAGTGGATCAAGGCTGAGTTCGAGCGCTACTCCAAAGAGTGTGGCGGCTGCCTGGAGGTGAAGACCGATACATTTACCGAGGCGCCCGGCGAGCGCATTGCGAAGCCGACGGAAATCACCAATGTTTATGCGGTTCTGCGCGGATCAGACGCGAAACAGGCCGATCGCATCGTGCTGGTCACGGGCCATTACGACTCGCGGAACAGCGACATTTTCAACGGGACCGACCCCGCTCCGGGAGCGAACGACGACGGCAGCGGCACGGCGGTGAGCCTGGAGTGCGCCCGCGTATTGAGCAAAGCTGCCGCGAAAACCAGGTTCCCGGCAACGATCGTTTTTCTGACGGTCGCCGGAGAAGAGCAGGGACTGAATGGCAGCAAGCACTTCGCGCAGATGGCCAAGCAGCAGGGCTGGAAGCTCGAAGCCGTCTTGAACAACGACATTGTCGGAGGCAACCTGGGTGCGGGACAGGATGCGGGCGTGGTACGCGTGTTTTCCGAAGGGCTGCCGGCAGCTGCGACCGACGCTGAAATCCAGCGGATTCGCAAGCTCGGCGGAGAAAACGACTCGACTTCACGCGAAGTCGCTCGCTATATCGCCGACGTCGGGCGGTCCTACAATGCCGGAGTGAAGCCGCTTCTCATCTTCCGGCTCGACCGCTTCCTGCGCGGAGGCGACCACTACTCGTTCAATCAGCAGGGGTTTGCCGCCGTGCGGTTCACGGAATTTCGGGAAGACTTCAACCATCAGCATCAGAACGTCCGCAGCGAAAACGGCATCGAATATGGGGACCTGCCGAAGTTTGTCGACTTCGAGTATGTGGCGCACGTAACGCAGCTGAACGCGGCGACCCTGGCGTCGCTGGCTTCGGCTCCAGCGCTGCCGGCAAACGTGAAAATGCAGACCAAGAACCTGGAAAACGATACGAGCCTGACGTGGGACGCTTCGCCCGAAGCTGCTGCATATGAGGTGGTCTGGCGTTCAACGAACGCCGCCGACTGGGAGTACGTCCAACCGGTCAGCGGCACGCGTGCAACCCTGAGCGTTTCGAAGGATAATGAGATATTCGCTGTGCGCGCGGTCGATGCGGCGGGACATCGCAGTCTGCCGGTTGTTCCCGAGCCACAAAGATAGAAAGACAAAGTGCCTCGCGGACAAACCATCTCGTTCAGCTTCCCTCCCTTTGCCGGATGGGTCCGGCGCATCATTATCGCCTGCGCAGCCATTTACCTGCTCCAGGCAGCGATGCGAATCTTCGCACCGGGCGCAGTCGCCGCAATGAACGAGTGGCTGGCGCTGATTCCGGTGAGCGTGATGCATGGCAAAGTGTGGCAAGTGGTCACGTACTCGCTGCTGCACGCCAGCTTCAGTCACGTATTTTTCAACATGCTCACGCTCTGGTTTATCGGCGCCTACCTCGAAAGCGACTGGGGGCCGCGACGCTTCATCGAGTGCTACATATTCTGCGTCGTGGGCGCCGCACTGGTGACGATCGCCATTGCGTATACCCATTTTCTTGGCGCCGACCCGAGAACGGGAACCGTGGGCGCATCTGGCGGCATTTTCGGCCTGCTGATGGCGTTCGGGATTCTTTACGCCGATCAGGAGATGTACTTGTTTCCGCTGCCGTTCCGGATCAAGGCGAAGTATCTGGTTGGCATCTGGGTGGTGGTTGCGATCATTGCGGTGTTTGAGCCATCGCAAGGCGGAGTCGCGGTGTTCGCCCATCTCGGCGGACTGCTGTTCGGCTACCTGTGGGTGAAGTTCATGCCCTCACGCGGCATGAGTTATGCGGCATCCGAGCGCTTTTTCGGCGCGCGCAACTCGTACTACCGCTGGAAGCGAAAGCGCGCGGCCAGAAAATTCGAGGTCTACATGAGAGACCACGACCGCAAAGTTACCTTCGATGAGCACGGGAACTATGTGCCCCCGGAAGACGATGACAAGACCAACGGCGGATCGAAATCGGGCTGGGTGAATTGAGCTGTCAGCCCTCAGCTGCCAGCCGTCAGTAAAATCTAACTCAGGCGATCCTCAAAAAATTCCAGGGTTCGTAACGTGATATTAACGGGCAGTTCCTTCCGTTCTGTCTTTCCCTTGAAACCCAAATCGTGACCGGCGCCTTCCACCTTCATTAATTCGGTTTTGGCCGGGATCAGCTGCAGGGCTTTCGTCATCTCTTCAATGCTCCCGAACGGATCGCGCGTTCCATGCACGAACAGGCTGGGCGTGCGCAGGTTCGGCAGATGTTGAATACGAAGCTGTTCCGGTTTACGCGGCGGATGCAAAGGATAGGAAAGCAACAGCAGGCCCGAAGCCAGAGCAGGTTCAGCGGCACATAGCATCGTCGCTTGCCGCCCGCCATACGAATGGCCGCCAAGAAAGATTCGCGCTGCGCCGCGCTTGCGCATAGCCGCGACCGCGTTGCGCAGGCCGGCGCGATCGCGCTCCGCTTGGCGTGGAAACGGCGGGCCGGTTCGCCGCTCCTGGCGAAAGGGAAGATCGCAGCGCAGGACGGTGTAGCCATGTCCGGCAAGAGCTTCGCCGAGCGCCACCAGCAATGGGGAAGTGCAATCCGAGCCCGCGCCGTGCGTCAGGATAAGAGCATCGCCGTTAGGATTTGCGGGCGAGTGCAGAAAGCCGCGAACGGCGGGATCAAGTGAATGGTCGTGGAATTCAGCGAGTGGGTTGCTCATGGCGGGCTGCTGGATGCCGACTCCACAATTAACGCGCTTCGCTATCCACTCGCGGAGGCGGAACCTTCGTGAGACAGCGCGGGAAGAGCATGGCATTGAATTCCGCGCCAATCAGGATCACCAGCGAGATCAGGTACATCCAGACCAGCAGCGCAATGCCCAGGCCGAGCGAGCCGTAGATGACGCTGTAGTCGGCGTAGTGCTGCAAATACCATCCAAACAGCGCAGTCGAGAGGAGCCACATGGCCGTCGCCAGAACCGCGCCCGGCAGAACGCTGTGCCATGGTTGGGTGCGCGGCACCGCGTTGTGATAGATAAGCTGGATGACGGCAATGCTGGTCAGGATGGCAATCGCCCAGCGAATTGCGCCCCACAGCAACAAAATCAGCGGTCCGAAGTCATGCCCGATTAGAAACAGCACCCGCGTTTCAATGCGGCTGCCGAAGGCAACCAGAATGGTTGAGAACGTCAACGGTATGCCCGCCATCAGGACCAGCGAAATGGAAATCGCGCGCTCCTGGACTATGCCCCAGGTCTTGGGAAGCTGGTAGGCGCGGCGAAAACCGTCCATCCAGGAGATGATCACGCCGGAGGCGCTCCAAATCGTCAACAATGACGTGGTGACGAGCAGACCCACCGGCTTGTTGGCACTGCCTCTCAGGTAGGCGAGCACGGTGGAACTGCCTGCGGGCAAAATCGTGCCCAGAGCATAGGAGACCTCGCGCAGGTAAACCTCACCGCGGTTGAGTGTGGCAAGAACCGCGCCTAATACGAGCAGGGCCGGGAAAAAAGTGAAGATGGAGGAGTAGGCCGAGGCTTTGGCGGTTCCGAAGGCATCGTGCTCGAAGGCGCGCCAGATGGAAAGGCGGAACAGGCGCCAGAAGCGTCCCAAGGCCGGCGCCACCACCAATCCGCCGGGAATCGGATCGGGCGCGGCATTGCCTTGCGGAGGTGACTCGGTGAGACGCTGTGGTTGCAGTGCTAAAGCCATGAGGTTAAGAAACGCGATTCAAGAAAATCAGGGGCGACTCGCGTCGCCCCCGGTCTGAATTCGTCCCGTTTTACTCTGCGGCCAGCTCTTCGGTCTCGCCCTCGTGGCGCATGAGTTCGAGAGCGCGCTCGGCATCTTCGTATGCCTGCGAGACTTCTTCCTGCACCTTGCTGGCCGCCTCTTCCATTTCCGGTGAGAGACGCACGTTGCGGTAATACTCCATGCCGGTGCCGGCGGGAATCAAGCGGCCCACGATCACGTTCTCCTTCAGGCCGCGCAGGTGATCGACCCTGCCGCTGATGGAAGCTTCGGTGAGCACTCGCGTCGTCTCCTGGAAGGAGGCGGCGGAGATGAACGAATCGGTGGAGAGCGAGGCCTTCGTGATCCCGAGCAGCAACGGCCGCCCGGTGGCCGGTTTGCCGCCATTGGCGATCGCGCGCTCGTTTTCCTCGTGGAATGCGAACTTGTCCACTTGCTCTTCGAGCAGGAACTTCGTGTCGCCCACGTCCTCGACCTTTACCCAGCGCATCATCTGGCGGACGATCACTTCGATGTGCTTGTCGGAGATGTTGACGCCCTGCAAGCGGTAGACTTCCTGGATTTCGTTGACCAGGTAAGACTGCAGCTCTTTCTCGCCGAGCACGGCCAGAATGTCGTGCGGATTCAGTGGCCCGTCCATGAGCGGTTCGCCCGCCTTGACGCGCTCGCCTTCCTGCACGTTGATGTGAACGCCGCGCGGAACGGAATATTCCTTCTCCGTGCCGTTATCGGCTGCCACGTAAAGTTTGCGCTGTCCCTTGGCCACTTCGCCGAAGCGCACCACGCCATCGATCTCGCTGATGACGGCGGTTTCGCGCGGCTTGCGGGCTTCGAACAATTCGACCACGCGCGGCAGACCGCCAGTGATGTCCTTGGTCTTGGTGGTTTCGCGCGGGATCTTGGCCAGCACGTCGCCGGGAAACACCGTATCCCCGTCCTGCACCATAAGGTGAGCGCGCGAAGGCATCAAGTAGCGCTTGCTTGCCTTGCCCTTGATGACCATAGCGGGCTGGCGTTTCTCGTCGGGCGAATCGGCCACCACGTGACGCGAGAGGCCGGTGACTTCGTCGACTTCTTCGTGCAGCGTGATGCCTTCCTGCAAGTCCTTGAACTGCGCCGTGCCGCCGATTTCGGTCAGGATGGCAAAGGTGTAAGGATCCCACTCGACAAGCGCCTGGCCGAGTTGCACCGGCCCGCCTTCGGTGACTTTGACCTTGGCGCCATACACGACCGCATAGCGTTCGCGTTCGCGGCCCTTTTCGTCCACGACCGCAATCGATCCCTGGCGATTCATCACGACGAGATCGCCCGTCTTCGACTTCACGGTCTGCAAGTTGACGAAGCGCACGATGCCGTTGCTCTTGGCATCGAGGCGCGACTGTTCCGAAACTCGCGATGCCGTGCCTCCGATGTGGAAGGTACGCATGGTGAGCTGGGTTCCAGGTTCGCCGATCGACTGCGCCGCGATCACGCCGGTGGCCTCGCCGAGTTCAACCAGACGGCCGGAAGCCAGGTTGCGTCCGTAGCACATGACGCAAACGCCGCGCTTCGACTCGCAGGTCAGCACCGAGCGAATCTTCACACGCTCGATTCCGGCAGCCTGAATCGAGCCGGCCAGATCTTCGGTGATCTCATGATTCACATCGACCACCACCTGGCCTTCGTAGTCTTTGATCTTTTCGAGTGAAACGCGGCCCACGATGCGGTCGCGCAGCGGCTCGATGATTTCGCCGGCCTCGACGATACCGGAAACGAAAATTCCGTCCACCGTACCGCAGTCGTATTCGCTGATGATTACGTCCTGCGCGACGTCGACCAGACGCCGCGTCAGATAGCCGGAGTCAGCGGTTTTGAGAGCCGTATCGGCCAATCCCTTGCGGGCGCCGTGCGTGGAGATGAAGTACTCGAGCACCGTCAATCCTTCGCGGAAGTTCGCCGTGATCGGAGTCTCGATGATTTCGCCGGTCGGCTTCGCCATCAATCCGCGCATGCCGGAGAGCTGACGGATCTGCTGTTTCGATCCTCGAGCGCCGGAATCGGCCATGACGTAAATCGGATTGAGCTGGCCTTCTTTGTCCCGCCGCTGCATCTGGCCAAACATTTCATCGGCGACTTTTTCCGTGATCGCCGACCAGATTTCGATGACCTTGTTGTAGCGTTCGCCGTTGGTGATGGCGCCGTCCAGATATTGCTGCTGCACCGCGATGACCTGCTTGTCGGCGTCTTTCACCAGCGTTTTCTTGTTGTCGGGGATGACCATGTCGTCGATGCCGATCGAAAGTCCCGAGCGCGTCGCATACTTGAACCCGAGCGACTTGATCTCGTCGAGCATTTTCACGGTGACTTCCAGGCCAAATCGCAGATAGCAGTAATTGACGAGTTGGCCGACGCCCTTCTTCTTGAGCAGGCCGTTGATGTAGGGCATTGCCACGTTGACCCCGGGCACTGTCTTGGGCAAATGGTCGTTCAGAATCGCACGCCCGACGGTCGTATTCAGGAACTCGCGCTTCACGTGCACGGGCTCGGTGTGGTTGACGTCCTGATCGTCGTAAGCCTGCGTCAGGTCGATGACCTCGCCGGTATAGCGCAGACGAATTGGCGAAAGTGTTTCCACTTCGCCCATTTCGAGCGCGATCACGACTTCGTCGATGTTGGCAAAGGAACGGCCTTCGCCCTTCGCGCCCGGCTTCGCTTTGGTCAGGTAGTAAAGGCCGAGCACCATGTCCTGCGTGGGCACAGTGATGGGATGGCCCGATGCCGGCGACAGGATGTTGTGCGAAGACAGCATCAAGACGCTGGCTTCGACCTGCGCCTCGGGCGAGAGCGGAATGTGAACCGCCATCTGGTCGCCGTCGAAATCGGCGTTGAACGCCGTGCAGACCAGCGGATGAATCTTGATTGCCTTGCCTTCCACCAACACCGGCTCAAACGCCTGTATGCCCAGACGATGGAGGGTAGGCGCGCGGTTGAGCATGACGGGATGGTCTTTGATGGCTTCTTCCAGAATGTCCCAAACGATAGGGTCCTGCTGCTCGACCATCTCTTTGGCTTGCTTGATGGTGGTGCAATTTCCGGTTTGCTCCAGGCGGTGATAGATGAACGGCTTGAACAACTCCAGCGCCATCTTTTTCGGCAATCCGCACTGATGCAGCTTGAGCTCGGGACCAACCACGATCACGGAACGTCCCGAGTAGTCCACGCGCTTGCCGAGCAGGTTCTGGCGGAAACGCCCCTGCTTGCCCTTCAGCGTGTCGGAGAGTGACTTCAGCGGGCGGTTGTTCGCGCCACGCAAGACGCGGCCGCGGCGTCCGTTGTCGAACAGAGCGTCGACGGCTTCCTGCAACATACGCTTTTCGTTGCGCACGATGACTTCGGGAGCGTGCAGGTCCATCAGCTTCTTCAACCGGTTGTTGCGGTTAATGACGCGGCGGTACAGATCGTTCAGATCGGAAGTGGCGAAGCGTCCGCCATCCAGTGGAACCAGTGGGCGCAGCTCGGGTGGAATCACCGGCAGCACGTCCAGGATCATCCACTGCGGCTTGTTGCCGCTCTTGCGGAAAGCCTCGACTACCTTCAGGCGCTTGGCATACTTCAGCCGCTTCTGCAGCGAGGTTTCATGCTTCATCTTCTCGCGCAGTTCGACGGAAAGGCCATCGACTTCAATGCGTTTGAGAAGTTCCTTGATCGCTTCCGCGCCCATCATGGCCTTGAAGCCGGTGGGGCGGAATTGCTGATCGAGTTCACGGTACTTGGCTTCGTCCTTGATGACTTCGCGTTCTTTGGCCGTGGAGTCGCCTGGGTCGACGACTACATAAGCCTCGAAATACAGGATCGCTTCCAGGTCGCGCAGGGAAATGTCGAGCAGATGGCCGATGCGGCTGGGCAGTCCCTTGAAGAACCACACGTGCGAACAAGGCGACGCCAGTTCGATGTGGCCCAGGCGCTCGCGGCGGACTTTCGACAGCGTCACTTCCACGCCGCACTTGTCGCAGATCACGCCGCGATGCTTCATGCGCTTGTACTTGCCGCAGAGGCATTCCCAGTCGGTGACCGGGCCGAAGATGCGGGCGCAGAACAAGCCATCGCGCTCCGGCTTGAAGGTGCGGTAGTTGATGGTTTCCGGCTTGGTCACTTCCCCATGCGACCAGCTCCGGATTTTTTCCGGGGACGCCAGGCTGATGCGAATGGCGTCAAAGTCAGCCACGGGATTTGCCATATCGAACGGGCTCGATCGAAACATGTTCCTCCGCTTTCCTCGGCTATTGCGCCGCCGCTCGCGGCCTTTGAAGAAGTCGCTAGACGCTGGTCGTCAGTCGCTAGCTCAATCTCTCTGACCCGCAGCCTCAAAGGCAATCCTGCGAGTCTCGTTTTCCAAAACTCTTTGCGTCGCGCGCTGCTGGTGGCCAACGACTGGCGACCAACGGCCAATGACTTAGTCTGCTGCTATTGCCACGGGCTTCTTCTCCGTGATCTTGATCAACTCGACGTCCAGGCACAGCGCCTGCAATTCGCGAATCAGCACGTTGAACGACTCCGGAACGCCCGGCTCCATCGCGGCTTCGCCCTTGACGATGGCCTCGTAGATTTTGGTGCGCCCGTATACGTCGTCCGACTTCGCGGTCAGCAATTCTTGCAAGATGAACGCCGCACCATACGCTTCCAGGGCCCAGACTTCCATTTCTCCGAAGCGCTGGCCTCCGAACTGCGCCTTGCCACCCAGCGGTTGCTGCGTGATGAGGGAGTACGGACCGATGGAACGCGCGTGAATCTTGTCGTCCACCAAGTGCGACAGCTTCAACATGTAGATGTAGCCGACCGTGACCGGCTGTTCGAAAATCTCGCCCGTCATGCCATCGCGCAAGCTCGTCTTGCCCGAAGTGGGCAGGCCCGCGCTCGAAAGCAATGCCTTGATTTCCGTTTCCCGGGCGCCGTCGAATACGGCCGACCCCATGAACACGCCGTTCTTCAGGGTTGGAGCCAATGCTTCAAGCTCCTCTTCACTCATGTCGGCGATGGTGTCTGCCAGCACGGTGTCTTTGAACAGAGCTTTCAGGTCGCGGCGGATCGCTTCCGTGCGAGTATTGTGCTTCAGCAGTTCGGTGATCTTCTTGCCCAGCTCAAACCCGGCCCATCCGAGATGGGTTTCGAGAATCTGCCCCACGTTCATACGGCTGGGGACGCCGAGCGGGTTCAGCACGATCTCCACCGGCGTTCCATCCTCGAGGTACGGCATATCCTCTTCGGGCAGAATGCGCGCGATCACGCCCTTGTTGCCGTGGCGTCCGGCCATCTTGTCGCCGACGCTCAGCTTGCGCTTCATGGCGATGTAGACCTTCACCAGCTTGATTACGCCCGGCGGCAGTTCATCGCCCTTGGTCAGCTTGTCTTTCTTCTCGTTGACGATCTTCTTGAGCACGTCGATCTGGCGCGAGGTCATTTCCTCGATCTCGTCGATCTGCTCATTCACCCGCGGATCCTTGTCGGCGTATTTGATGCGCTTCAAGTTGCGCGTCGAAATGCGCTCGATGGCATCGCGATCGAGAATCGTGTCTTTGGTCAGCAGGCGCTTGTTGGTGCGCTCGTCATGCAGATCGGCTTGCACTTCCTTGCCACCGAGCAGGCCTTCCAGGCGCTTCAGACGCTCGTCGGTCAAAATCCGGATCTCGTCCGACAGGTTCTTTTCCAGCTTCGTAATCTGGTAGCCTTCAATCGTCTTGGCGCGCTCGTCTTTTTCCTGGCCTTTGCGCGAGAAGATCTTCACGTCCACCACGATGCCTTCGATTCCCGGCGGACAGTAGAGCGAAGCGTCGCGCACGTCGCCGGCCTTTTCGCCGAAGATCGCACGCAGCAGTTTCTCTTCCGGCGTCAGTTGCGTTTCACCCTTCGGCGTGACTTTGCCGACGATGATGTCGCCCTGCTTGATGCCGGCGCCGATGCGGATCACACCCGCCTCGTCCAGATTTCGGAGCGTCGATTCACTCACGTTCGGAATATCGCGCGTCACTTCCTCGGGGCCGAGTTTGGTGTCGCGGGCTTCGAGTTCGAATTCTTCGATGTGAACCGAGGTGTAGTAATCCTCTTTCACCATCTTTTCCGAAACCAGAATCGCGTCTTCGAAGTTGTAGCCGCGCCACGGCATGAATGCGACAAGAACGTTGCGTCCGAGAGCCAACTCGCCGAAGTCCGTGCACGGACCGTCCGCGATCACCTGCCCCTTCACCACCCGCTGACCTTTTTTCACGATCGGCTTTTGGTTGATGCAGGTGTTCTGGTTCGAGCGCTTGAACTTGGTGAGCTGATAAATGTCGCTGCCCACTTCACGCGACAACTGCATGGGGTGATGCTCGCCTTCCACGCGAACGATGATGCGCTCGGAATCGACCGAATCGATGATTCCGTTACGCTTTGCCAGAATGACCGCGCCAGAGTCGCGCGCGGTAACGCCCTCCATCCCGGTGCCCACAATCGGAGCCTGCGCCCGCAACAGAGGTACCGACTGGCGCTGCATGTTCGCGCCCATCAAGGCGCGGTTCGCGTCGTCATGCTCGAGAAATGGCACCAGCGAGGCCGCGACCGACACGAGCTGCTTCGGGCTGACGTCGACGTAATCCACTTCGTCGCGATGCACCAGCACGAAGTTGCCCGCCTTGCGGGCGTTGACCAGTTCGCCGGCGATGCGGCCCTTGTCGTCCAGTTCAATATTGGCCTGCGCGATGGTGTGCCGGTCTTCTTCCCAAGCGGAGAGATAGAACGAGAACGGCTCGACCTCGACCGCCTTCTTTTTCCGGTCCTTGAGATCGGAGTTGACCTTCTCCATCTCGCTCTTCTCGGCGTAATCGCCGACTTTGAAGTTGCTGTCGCCGGCGTTGACGACGATGACGTAGTCGACCACGCGCGAGTTCTTCACTTTGCGATACGGCGATTCGATGAACCCGTAGTCGTTGATGCGCGCAAAGCAGCTTAGCGAGGAGATCAGTCCGATATTCGGACCTTCCGGCGTTTCAATCGGACAGATGCGGCCGTAGTGTGTCGGGTGCACGTCGCGGACTTCGAATCCGGCGCGTTCGCGTGACAACCCGCCCGGCCCAAGGGCCGACAAACGACGCTTGTGGGTGATTTCCGACAGCGGGTTGGTCTGATCCATGAACTGCGACAACTGCGACGACCCGAAGAATTCGCGAATCGCGGCCATCACGGGTTTCGCGTTGACCAGATCGTGCGGCATGGCCGTCGACATTTCCTGGTAGACGGACATTTTTTCTTTGATCGCCCGTTCCATGCGGACCAAGCCGATGCGGAACTGGTTTTCGAGCAACTCACCGACGGCTCGCACGCGGCGATTGCCGAGGTGATCGATGTCGTCGACCGCGCCGATGTTCTTGCGCAACTTGAGCAGGTACTTGATGGTCGCGTAAAAATCATTGGGATCAAGCGTGCGCTGATCGAGGCTCGTTGCCTCCTGGTTTTCGAACAGCTTGATATTGAACTTCAACCGGCCCACGCGAGAGAAGTCATACTTGCGCGGATCGAAGAACATGCCCTGGAACAATGCCGTTGCCGTATCGAGCGTCGGCGGATCGCCCGGGCGCAGCTTGCGATAAATCTCAATCAGCGCTTCCGAAGGAGTCGTGACCGAATCGCGGCGCAGCGTCTGACTGATCACCGTGCCCACGTCGTCGCGCTCGGGGAAGAACACGCTGAGTTCGACCACGCCCGATTCGAGAATCTTGGATACCTTGTCGGCCGTGATTTCCGTGTTGGCCTCGAGCAGCACTTCGCCGGTCGTGGTGTCGACGATGTCGCCCGCCGCCCACGCGCCTTCGAGATCGGTCATGTCGATTTCAATTTCGCCGATCTTCGCCTTCTGAATTTCCTTCAGAGTCGCGGCGGTGATCTTGCGGCCGGAGTGCGCCACTTCGTCGCCCGACTTCGACTTGATGCTGTGCGCCAGCTTCATGCCCAGCAGGTTCGTGGGCTTTTCGCTCGCCGGATCCAGCGTCCAGAACAGCTTTTTGTCACGGACTACCAGGCGGTCCGTCGTATAGAAGGTCTTGAGAATGTCTTCGCCGGAGCGCAGCCCAAGTGCGCGCAGAAAAATCGTCCCTAGAAACTTGCGCTTGCGGTCGATGCGCACATAGAGAACATTCTTCTGGTCGTACTCGAACTCAACCCAAGATCCGCGGTAGGGAATGATCTTTCCCAGGAAATACGTGCGGTTTGCGGCCGTTTCAAAGAACACGCCAGGCGAGCGGTGCAACTGGCTGACAATGACGCGCTCGGTGCCGTTAATGATGAACGTGCCGTTCTGCGTCATCAGCGGAACGTCGCCGAAGAAGACTTCCTGCTCCTTGATGTCGCGAATGGAGCGGTTGCCCGCCTCGTCCTTGTCCCAGATGGTGAGCCGCATCGTGACCTTGAGCGGCGCGGAATACGTCATGCCGCGCTCTTCGCATTCCGCCACGTCGTACTTCAATTGCAATCCCACCGGGTCGCCGCACTTGTTGCAGAAGTCGGGAGTATTCGCGTTGTACGTGCCGCACTTGTGGCAAAGCACTTCACCGGGATGAAACGGGTCCGTGATCACCGTCGATCCGCAGCTCTTACAAGTTGTGCGCAAGTGATGCAGCCCTTTCAGGTGGCCGCACTTGCACTCCCAGTTGCCGATGGCGAAGTCGACAAACTCAAGCTGCGAAACATTGCGGAAGTCGGTAATCGGAAACACAGACTGGAACACCGCCTGCAGCCCGCCGTCCTCGCGCTCGCTGGGCAGTTTGTCCATCTGCAGGAAGCGGTCATAGGAGCGCTTCTGAACCTCGATCAGGTTCGGGATCTGGATGGTTGCTGGAATCTTGGAGAAGTCGAAACGCTTGCGGTGAATATTGTGTTTTGGCATTCTAAGAACTCCTGCTTTCAGGCAGCCTGGGGCTGCGGTACAGCGCGGAATGTGGGCGCAAAAAGCCGCCGAAGTTTGCTGCCGAGTTTGCTGCTAAACGAGCGGACGATGCAAAAAAAGACAGAGGCACCCGCAGGGACAAACTTGTCCGTGGGCGCCGCGTTCGACGCTTACTCTTAGGTAACTTGTAAAATTCCGTGCCAGTTCAAGGGCCTGTTCCGTCCCGCCGCCGCCCGCGGGACCGGCTGCCAAACTTTCATTCCAGCGACCGTTTTCCGCTTCCTGGGTTTAAAATTTGGAGGATGCGGGTCGCCGTCGCCTCACAGTGAAACCAGGGTAAGCGGGTTCTTTGTTAGATGTTAACACCATTGCCCGGGATTCTGCTAGTGTTCGGTCAAATAATTGCAGGCGGGATGGCTCCCCCGGCCCCAGACTTATCGCCCTCGCCGGAAAAATCCACCCCGCGCTGCCAGAATTACTTGACCTCGACAGTTGCGCCCGCTTCGGTAAACTTCTTCTTGATGGTCTCGGCTTCTTCCTTCGAGACACCTTCCTTGATGCTCTTGGGAGCGCCATCGACCAGGTCCTTCGCTTCTTTCAAGCCCAGGCTCGTGACCTCGCGTACTGCCTTGATTACGTTGATCTTATTGGCTCCGACTTCTTTCAGGACGACGGTGAAGTCGGTCTTCTCTTCCGCCGGGGCTGCCGCGCCAGCCGCTGCGCCGCCGGCAACCATCACCGGGGCCGCCGCCGCCGCCGAAACACCCAAACGGGATTCCAGTTTCTTGACCAGCTCCGCCGCTTCCAGCAACGACAGGGCAACAATCGACTCTTCCAACTGCTGTAGATCCGCCATGTGAATCTCTCCGCCTTGTGTAAGATTTACGATTTCGCTGTCGCTCGGCCAGGTTTCCAGTGCGACCAGGTCTTCCATTCCAGCGCCAGACAACGCCCGAACTTCCGACCGCGCCACCCCTTGCCTTGCGACAACTAAATCTTTTTTCGAGCAGCATTGCTGCTCAGAAACTTGTGTTGGCTCCTGGCTTCTGGCCACTAGCTTCTAGCAGGAAAAACCGAGATTGCTAGAAGCCAGCAGCTAGTAGCTGCGTTACGCTTCCTTGAATTTCTTCTGCTCCACGCCCTGCCCAATGACCACCGCCAGATTTCGCCCGACTGCATTCATCGCCGTCACCAGACGCTGCGACGGAGCGTTCAGCAGGAACAGCAGCTTCGAATACAGCTCTTCTTTCGACGGCATGGTGGCCAGCGATTCGATCTCTTTGACCGTAATCACCCGGCCTTCGACCAAACCGGCCTTAAAGCTGAATTCTGGATTGTCTTTGGCGTACTTCGCCAGCGCCTTCGCCAGCGTCACCGGATCGCCTTCCGTATAGGCAATGGAGGTCACGCCCTGAAGATTCTTCAGAGCTTCCTCGACCTTGGTGCCCTTGCCGGCGCGCTCCGCCAGAGTGTTCTTGACCACGCGATACTTCGCCCCGGTCGGACGCAGCGCTTTGCGCAGTTCAAAATCCTTCGTCACCGTCAGCTTGGAGTATGTGGCCACGATCATGCTGGAAGCGTTTTTCAGTTCGCCACTCAGCTTCTCAACCTGCGCAACTTTCTTCGCTCTAGTAACCGCCATATCAAAACCCTTTCCAATATTGTGTGGGACGGAGCTTGGCCCCGTCGAGCCGGGAAAGCCCGGCAGCCTTGCCTACGCTAAGCCCTTCGCTGCAACTTCGATCGGCGCAGTATCCAGCGCGATCCCCGGCCCCATGCTCGAACTCAGGTAGCAACCCTTGATGTACTTGCCCTTGGCCACCGCAGGTTTCGCCTTGATCACACTCGATATCACCGTGGTTGCGTTATCGACCAGCTTGTCGACCGAGAAAGAAATCTTCCCCACCGGAACGTGCACCAGAGCCGTCTTGTCGGTGCGAAATTCAACCTTGCCGGCTTTGACTTCCTGCACCGCCTTGGCAACATCCATGGTGACTGTGCCCGTCTTCGGGTTGGGCATCAGACCTTTCGGTCCAAGCACCTTACCCAGACGGCCCACCGACTTCATCATGTCGGGAGTCGCAATCAGCGCGTCGAAGTCGGTCCAGTTTTCTTTCGTGATCTTCTCGACCATGTCTTCGCCGCCGACAAAATCCGCGCCCGCCGCCTCGGCCTCGCGTACCTTTTCGCCGCTCGCGATCACCAGGACCTTTTTCGACTTGCCCAGTCCATGCGGAAGCACGACCGTGCCGCGCACCATCTGGTCGGCATGTTTTGGATCGACGCCCAGCCGCAGCGTCACCTCGACCGTCTCGTCGAATTTTGCGAATTTCACTTTCTGCAGAAGTGGAACCGCTTCCTGCAGCGTATAAGGCCGCGGCTCAACTGCCTTCCGCGACTTCTCGATATTCTTACCTGACTTTTTCATCTCTCACCTCAGTCTCCCACCGCCAGTCGTTATTCCGAAAGGCCGTGGTGTTTGTGACAAAAACCAATGTCGACGATCTTATCCCACCACTTCAATCCCCATCGACCGCGCCGTCCCGCGCACACTCTTGATGGCGGCATCGACGGAAGCGGCGTTCAGATCCGGCATTTTCTGCTTCGCGATCTCCTCGACCTGCTTCAGCGTCACCTTGCCGACCTTGTCTTTATTTGGAGCGCCCGATCCCTTGGCGATGCCGGCCGCGCGCTTCAGCAAAATCGAAGCCGGCGGCGTCTTCGTAATAAACGTGAACGTGCGATCGCTGTACACCGTGATCACGACCGGAACAATCAACCCTTCAAGTTCTTTCTGCGACGTGCGAGCGTTGAACTGCTTGCAGAACTCCATGATATTGACTTGCGCCTGTCCCAGCGCCGGTCCCACTGGAGGCGCCGGCGTGGCCTTGCCCGCCGCAATCTGCAACTTTACCGATCCTGTAGCTTTCTTCGCCATGATGCCTTTCCCGTACCTTATAAATTCAACGCCGAGTCTAGGATTTTCGGCTCAGCGCCTTACTACGCAGTCGCAACTAGGCTACTTTCTCTACCTGCCCAAATTCCAGCTCGACCGGAGTCGACCGCCCGAAGATCGTAACCATGACTTTCAAAGTCTCGCGATCCTCGTTCACGTCATCGACAATTCCGGTAAAGGTTGCGAACGGACCCTCGCCAATGCGCACCGTTTCGCCTTTTTCGAACTTGACTTTGAGTTTCGGCTTCTCGCGGCTGTCGGCCACTTTATAAACGATGTGATTGACTTCCTCGTCCGATAGCGGAGTCGGTTGCTGCCCCGTTCCCACAAATCCGGTCACCCGCGGCGTCGACTTGACCACGTGCCAGACGTGATCGTCCATGTCCATTTCCACCAGCACGTAGCCGGGATAGAACATGCGTTCCGAAGTATATTTCTTGCCGCCGCGAACTTCGGTGACCGATTCGGTCGGAATCAGCACCTTGCCAATCTTGTTCTGCAACCCGAAAGCCTGCACCCGCGATTCGAGCGACTCCCGCACCTTGCGCTCAAATCCCGAATAGGCGTGGATGATGTACCACTTCATATTCGGATTGCGCGCGGGTTCGCTGCTCGCAACTGCTTCCGCAGCCGCATCGGGCGGCGGTTGGCCCTCGCCTACAGCAACGCTTTCGTCTTTTTCTTCCTTGTCCGGCATTCGATCGCTTCTTTCGCTCGCCGCTTAATGGCGCGAGAAATAATGCAGCATCCGCTCCAGGCTGTTGCTGATCGCCAGATCCACCAGCCAGAAGTAAAACGCAAACAGGAATACGGTGATGATCACCACCGTCGTCGTTGCCTGGACTTCTTTGCGCGACGGCGACGTCACCTTCTTCATCTCCGTTCGCACATCGTGATAAAAGGACTTGATGCGCTCCGGCCAGGACCGCAACCGGTCGCCGAAATCACCGCCCGTTGTCGCTATTGAGTTCGCCATTTTCTTCGTCTCTACTCCCATCACAGACCCGGTCTACTTCAGTCCCAAAAAACTCTGGCAGGGGCGGAGGGATTCGAACCCCCAAGTTCGGTTTTGGAGACCGACAGTTTAACCGTTGAGCTTACGCCCCTAAAAACAGTTCTCAGTTCTCAGCTGTCAGTTTTCAGTCAAACGTATGCTGCCGACTGCCGATCACCGACCCTGGCTACTTAACCTCTTTATGCGGCGTGTGCTTGCGGCACCGGCGGCAGAACTTCTTCAGCTCCAACCGGTCCGGCGTCGTTTTGCGGTTCTTGGTCTTCGAATAGTTCCGCTCTTTGCAATCACCACACTGCAACGTAATAATCTCTCGGGGCATACCAAACAGCTCCTAGCTTCTGGCTGCTAGCTTCTAGCCGCTAGCCTCAAACCTCAGGTTTCACTTCTGCAATCTGACTTCTTACTTCTGACTTGCCTTACGTAACAATCTCGGCGATCGTGCCGGCTCCTACCGTGTGGCCGCCTTCGCGGATTGCAAACCGCAATCCCTTTTCCATCGCCACCGGCGTGATCAACTCGATCACCAGGCTTACGTTGTCTCCCGGCATCACCATCTCCGTGCCCGCCGGCAACTCCGCAATCCCCGTCACATCCGTCGTTCGCAAATAAAACTGCGGACGATACCCTTTGAAGAACGGCGTATGCCGCCCACCTTCTT
>Ga0302154_10000742_pt1:27500-29280 | contig 29280 bp, 23 predicted proteins | sample I_Bog_N2_3_FD_193507 | JGI IMG/M metagenome (GOLD analysis project Ga0302154, IMG submission 193507) | Peat permafrost microbial communities from Stordalen Mire near Abisko, Sweden - I_Bog_N2_3 | ecosystem: Environmental > Terrestrial > Soil > Wetlands > Peat | place: Sweden... | reverse complement strand
GGAGGAGACAGTGTGGCCATCGTTACGCCATTCGTGCAGGTCGGAACTTACCCGACAAGGAATTTCGCTACCTTAGGACCGTTATAGTTACGGCCGCCGTTTACTGGGACTTCAATCAAGAGCTTGCACCCCATCATTTAATCTTCCAGCACCGGGCAGGCGTCACACCCTATACGTCGACTTTCGTCTTTGCAGAGTGCTGTGTTTTTATTAAACAGTCGCAGCCACCGATTCTTTGCAACCTCATTGGGCTCCATCCGCGAGGGACTTCACCTACTAAAGGCACACCTTCTTCCGAAGTTACGGTGTCAATTTGCCGAGTTCCTTCTCCAGAGTTCTCTCAAGCGCCTTAGAATACTCATCTCGCGCACCAGTGTCGGTTTGCGGTACGGTCGTCTATAGCTGAAGCTTAGTGGCTTTTCCTGGAAGCTGGGTATCACTCACTTCGTCTGCAAGCAGACTCGTTATCACTCCTCACCTAAGCCCGGCGGATTTGCCTACCAGGCATGGCTACAAGCTTGAACCGGGACATCCAACACCCGGCTGAGTTAACCTTCTCCGTCCCCACATCGCACTATAGATCGGTACAGGAATATTGACCTGTTTCCCATCAGCTACGCATCTCTGCCTCGCCTTAGGGGCCGACTCACCCTACGCCGATGAACGTTGCGTAGGAAACCTTGCGCTTTCGGCGAGAGGGCTTTTCACCCTCTTTAACGCTACTCATGTCAGCATTCGCACTTCTGATACCTCCAGCAGACCTCACGATCCACCTTCACAGGCGTACAGAACGCTCTCCTACCACTTGCAATAAATTGCAAATCCGCAGCTTCGGTAACTGGCTTAGCCCCGTTACATCTTCCGCGCAGGACGACTCGATCAGTGAGCTATTACGCTTTCTTTAAATGATGGCTGCTTCTAAGCCAACATCCTGACTGTTTTAGCCTTCCCACTTCGTTTCCCACTTAGCCAATTTTGGGGACCTTAGCTGGCGGTCTGGGTTGTTTCCCTCTTGTGTCCGGACGTTAGCACCCGGTGCACTGTCTCCCAAGCTGTACTCATCGGTATTCGGAGTTTGCAATGGTTTGGTAAGTCGCCATGACCCCCTAGCCATAACAGTGCTCTACCCCCGATGGTAATACTTGAGGCACTACCTAAATAGTTTTCGGAGAGAACCAGCTATCTCCAGGTTTGTTTAGCCTTTCACCCCTATCCACAGCTCATCCGCTAGTTTTGCAACACTAGTCGGTTCGGACCTCCAGTGCGTGTTACCGCACCTTCATCCTGGCCATGGATAGATCACCTGGTTTCGGGTCTACACCCAGCGACTTGGACGCCCTGTTCGGACTCGGTTTCCCTACGCCTCCCCTACTCGGTTAAGCTTGCCACTGAATGTAAGTCGCTGACCCATTATACAAAAGGTACGCAGTCACCTTGCGGCTCCTACTTTTTGTATGCATGCGGTTTCAGGATCTATTTCACTCCCCTCCCGGGGTTCTTTTCGCCTTTCCCTCACGGTACTTGTTCACTATCGGTCGATTACGAGTATTTAGCCTTGGAGGATGGTCCCCCCATATTCAGACAGGATTACACGTGTCCCGCCCTACTTGTCGTGCACTTAGTTCCACAGAAGTCTTTTCCTGTACGGGGCTATCACCCGCTATGGCCGGACTTTCCATTCCGTTCCAGTAAGTCGTCTGCTAAAGAGCACAGGCTGTTCCGATTTCGCTCGCCACTACTTTCGGAATCTCGGTTGATGTCTTTTCCTCGAGCTACTGAG
>Ga0302154_10000742_pt1:0-22500 | contig 29280 bp, 23 predicted proteins | sample I_Bog_N2_3_FD_193507 | JGI IMG/M metagenome (GOLD analysis project Ga0302154, IMG submission 193507) | Peat permafrost microbial communities from Stordalen Mire near Abisko, Sweden - I_Bog_N2_3 | ecosystem: Environmental > Terrestrial > Soil > Wetlands > Peat | place: Sweden: Abisko... | reverse complement strand
GCGCGGCAGCACGCGCGGCACCTTCACGATGGCGATGGTGTTCTCGCGCCCGAAGGCATTGCGCCCGCCCAGTTGCACGATGAAGTTCAGCGACTTGTTGGCCACCTGCGGGAACGGGTGCGCCGGATCGAGCCCCACCGGCACCAGCAACGGCCGCACCTCGCGCTCGAAGAAGCGCGCCACCCAGTCGCGCTGGCTCACGGTGCGTTCGGCGTGGTTGACGATGCGGATGCCGTGCAAGGCCAGCGACGGCATCACCAGCTCGTTGAACACGCCGTACTGCTCGTCGATCAGCGCATGCGCCTCGCCGGCGATGCCGATCAACTCGCGCCAGGCGTCGCCCGCGCCGGGCGCCCGGGCCGCCTCCAGCGCCGCCGCGAAACGCACCTCGAAGAACTCGTCGAGGTTGGACGACACGATGGCGACGTAGCGCAGCCGCTCCAGCAGCGGCACGTCGGCCCGCAGGGCCTGGGCCAGCACGCGCCGGTTGAATTCGAGAATGGAACGCTCGCGGTTGAGCAGGGGCAGTCGCAAGGCGGGTACTGCCGTGGGGACGTCGGTCATCGCCTCAGTTTATGAAGCTTTGATGACAATTTCGAGACAAGGGGACGGGGTTACCCGCGAAAACGCTGTCGGCAAGCCATCTTGCCGCTCGACAGGAAGGCTTCAGGGGGCGCCCACATCCACCAGCTCCGCGCCGAACACGCTGCGAACCAGGCGCAGCGCCACGGGGCTTCCGTCCCGCGCGGCCGTCCACACCGGCTCGGCCACGCACTCGTCCAGCGGGCGCTGCACGCCGCCGTTCGTCGACGCCACGCTGGCCACCTCCAGCCGGAAGCGGCAGCTGGCGTCCGCGGTCGGCGGCACGCGGCGCGCGACCACGCCGGACTCGGTGTCGACCCCGCCCACCAGGGCGTTGAGGGTCGCCGGAACGGCCTGCGAGACCAGCAGCCAGGCCACGGCCGTCGCCCCGACCATCACGAAGCCCATGAACAGCGCCTTGCCGCCGCGGTCGAACTCGCGCTCCGCGTCCGCGCCCGAACGCGCCTGCGCCACCAGGCGCGTGAAGCCGGCGCCGATCGCGAGCGCCACGATCGGCGCGGCAGTGCGCCACAACGGCGCCGGCTGGAAGCCCGGGTGCCACACCAGGCTGCAGACGATCCACGCCAGCGCGACCACGATCGCGCCGGCCAGCGCCCGGCCCCCCGGAACCAGCGCCATCAATGCGCCTCGTCCCAGTTCGGCCCGATGCCCACCTCGGCGATCAGCGGCACCGACAGCTGCACGACGCCCGCCATCAGCGCCGGCACGGCCGTCCTGACCCAGTCGACCTCGGCCTCGGGCACCTCGAACACCAGTTCGTCGTGCACCTGCATCACCATGCGCGTGGCCTTGCCCTCGTCGTCCAGCGCCTTCTGCACGGCCAGCATCGCCAGCTTGATCAGGTCGGCGGCGGTGCCCTGCATCGGCGCGTTGATGGCCTGGCGCTCGGCGCCGGCGCGCAGCGGACCGCTGCCGCCGTTGATCTCGGGCAGGGAGATGCGGCGCCCGAACAGCGTCTCCACGTAGCCCTTCTCGGCGGCGCTGGCCTTGGTCTCGTCCATGTAGCGCCGCACGCCGGCGAAGCGCGAGAAGTAGCGGTCGATGTAGTCCTTGGCCGCCTTCTGCTCGATGCCCAGCGACTGCGACAGCCCGTAGGCGCCCATGCCGTAGATCAGCCCGAAGTTGATCGTCTTGGCGTAGCGGCGCTGCTCGCTGGTGACCTCCTCGGTGGCCAGGTTGAACACCTCGGCGGCCGTGGCGCGGTGCACGTCCATGCCGTCGTTGAACGCGCGCAGCAGCCCCGGATCCTGGCTGATGTGGGCCATCAGCCGCAGCTCGATCTGCGAGTAGTCGGCCGACACGATCACGTGGCCCGGGGGCGCGACGAAGGCCTCGCGCACGCGCCGGCCCTCGGCCGTGCGGATCGGGATGTTCTGCAGGTTCGGGTCGTTGCTGGACAGCCGCCCCGTGATCGCCACCGCCTGCGCGTAGTGCGTGTGCACGCGGCCGGTGTCCGGGTTGATCATCTGCGGCAGCTTGTCGGTGTACGTGCCCTTCAGCTTCGACAGCCCGCGGTGCTCCAGCAGCCGGGCCGGCAACGGGTAGTCGAGCGCCAGCTTCTCCAGCACGCTCTCGTCGGTGGACGGCGCGCCCGATGCCGTCTTCTTGGTGACCGGCAGGCCCAGCTTGCCGAACAGGATCTCGCCGATCTGCTTGGGCGAGCCGAGGTTGAACGGCTGGCCGGCGATCTCGTAGGCCTCGTTCTCCAGCGCCAGCATGCGCTCGGCCAGCAGGCGCGACTGTTCGGCCAGGCGCGCGCTGTCGATCAGCACGCCGTGGCGTTCGACGCGGCCCAGCACGGCACTGGTGGGCATCTCGATGGACTCGTAGACGTACTTCATGCCGGGGATGGCGGCCAGGCGCGGGTACAGCGTCTGGTGCACCTGCAGCGTCATCTCGCTGTCCTCGCCGGAGTACAGCGCGGCGCGCTCGACGTCCACCTGCGAGAACGGGATCTGCTTGGCACCCTTGCCGCACAGGTCTTCGTAGTCCAGCCCCTTGCGGCCCAGGTGGCGCTCGGCCAGGCTGGACAGCGAATGCTGCCGATGCGCCTCCAGCACGTAGCTTTCCAGCAGCGTGTCGTGCTGCCAGCCCTGCACCGCGACGCCGATGTTGGCGAACACGTGGGTGTCGTACTTGATGTGCTGACCGACCTTCTTCGCGGCCGGGTTCTCCAGCCAGGGCCGCAGCCGCGCGATGACCTCGTCGAAGGGCAACTGGTCCGGCGCGCCGGCGTAGTCGTGGCGCAGCGGCACGTAGGCCGCCTTGCCCGGTTCCACCGCGAACGAGATGCCCACGATGCGGGCGCGCATCGCGTCCAGCGAGTCGGTCTCGGTGTCGAGCGCCGAGAGCTCGGCCGCCTGCAACTTCTCGATCCAGGCGTCGAGCTGCTCGAAGGCGAAGATCGTGTCGTACTGGCGCACCAGCTCCGGAGCGGGTGGCGTGGCTTCGGGGGCGTCGTCGAACAGGCCCAGGTTGGCGCCCCCCGCCACGGCGGCGGGCTGCGCGGCCGCGCCCAGCTGTTTCTCGACCTCGTCGCGCCAGCCGCGGAAACCGTAGCGCTGGTAGAACTCGAGCAGGCGCGCGTGATCCACCGGGCGCAGCGCCAGCGCGTCCAGCGCCGGCCACTGCTCCACGTGCGGGCTCATGTCGTGGTCGGTGACCACCGTGACCAGCTTGCGGCCCATCGGCAGCCAGTCGAGCGCGGCGCGCAGGTGCTCGCCGACGGCGCCCTTCATCGTGGCGGCGGCCGCCACCACGCCGTCGAGCGAGCCGTGCTCCTGGAGCCACTTGACCGCGGTCTTCGGGCCCACCTTGTTGACGCCCGGCACGTTGTCGACGGTGTCGCCCACCAGGGTGAGGTAGTCGACGATGCGCTCGGGCGGCACGCCGAACTTGGCCAGCACGCCGGCCACGTCCAGCGTCTCGTTGCTCATCGTGTTGATCAGCGTCACGTGCTCGTTCACGAGCTGGGCCAGGTCCTTGTCGCCGGTGGAGATCACCGTCTTCCAGCCGGCCGCGGTGGCGGCGCGGGCCAGCGTGCCGATCGCGTCGTCGGCCTCGATGCCCGGCACCATGATGATGGGCCAGCCCAGCATCTCCACCACCGCGTGGATGGGCTCCACCTGCAGCGCCAGGTCGTCGGGCATCGACGAACGGTTGGCCTTGTACTCGGGATACCAGTCGTCGCGGAAGGTCTTGCCCTTGGCGTCGAACACGCAGGCGGCGTAGTCGGCGCCGATCTGGTCGCGCAGGAGCTTCATCATCGAGACCATGCCCCGGATCGCCCCGGTGGGCACGCCGTCGGGGCCGCGCAGGTCGGGCATCGCGTGATAAGCACGGTAAAGATAGCTGGAGCCATCCACCAGGAGCAACGTTTTCTCGGTCATCCCGCCATTGTGCCGGGGCGCGAGCGCTTAGAATCGGCTCATGACCGCCCGTACCACTTCGACCCTTTGTTTCGCCGCCCTCCTGGCCCTGGCCGGCACCGCCGCCTTCGCGCAGCACGCGCCGGCCGCGCCCGCGCCGGCGAAGGATCCTGCGCCCGCGCCCAAGGCCGGGGTCGACCCGGCTACCGGCGAACTGGTGGAGACGGCGCCCGCCGCGCCGAGCAAGGACGCGAAGATCGAGCACCTGGTGACGGAAGACTCGCAGGTCAGGATCGAGGAGACCCGCGTGCGCGGCGTCACCAAGAAGATCGTCGTGCACTCCAAGATCCCGGGCATGGGCAGCTACGAGCTCCAGCCCAAGGATCCCAGCGTCGCGCCCGAGAACGACCACGGCGCCGGCATGCGCACGTTCACCTTCCCCTTCTGACGACGTGCCCGGCGCGCTGACCGCGGCCTCGCAGGCCGACGCCGCCCCCACCCGGACCTGCTGATGGCTGTCTACACGGAAGTCGACGTCGACACGGCGGCTGCGCTGCTGCGCACGCTGGACGCCGGCACGCTCACCTCCATGCGCGGCTGCGCCGGCGGCATCGAGAACACCAACTACTTCGTCCACTCCGACAAGGGCGACTGGGTGCTCACCGTGTTCGAGCGCCTGGGCTTCGAGCAGCTCCCGTTCTACCTGGGGCTGATGCAGCACCTCGCGCGCAAGGGCCTGCCGGTGCCCGAGCCGCGCACGGACGCCGCGGGCAACTTCCTGCACTCGATCGCCGGCAAGCCCGCGTCGCTGGTGAACCTGCTGCCGGGGGCGAGCATCGACTCGCCGATGCTCGCGCACTGCTCGCTGCTGGGCGTGACGCTGGCGCAGCTGCACACCGCAGCGCTCGACTTCCCCACGCAGCAGCAGAACCTGCGCGGCCTCGACTGGTGGGCTCAGGCGGTGCCCGTCGTGCGCCCGCACGTGGGGCCCGCGCTGGCGCAACGCCTGGACGAGGAGCTGGCCTTCCAGCAGCGCTTCCACGCCGCCGCCAGCACGCAGTCGCTGCCCCGGGGCCCGGTGCACGCCGACCTGTTCCGCGACAACGCGCTGTTCGACGGCCCGGCCGACGCGCCGCGCCTGTCGGGCGTGTTCGACTTCTACTTCGCGGGCGTCGACCACCACGTCTACGACCTGGCCGTGTGCATCAACGACTGGTGCATCGACCTCGCGAGCGGCCGGCTCGAGCCCGAACACGCGCAGGCCCTGCTGCGCGCATACCACGTGCATCGCCCGATGAGCGCAGCCGAGCTGCGCGCACTGCCCGGCATGCGCCGCGCCGCCGCGCTGCGCTTCTGGCTGTCGCGACTGGCCGACTGGTACCTGCCGCGCGAAGCCGCGCTGCTCAAAGCCAAGGATCCGACGCACTTCGAGCGCGTGCTCGACGACTGCATCGAATCCCCCTGGCACCCCGAGCTTTGATGTCCACGCCGCCCGCGCCCGTCAAGATCCGGCTGCGCAGCCTTCCCGCCACGGCCGGCCTGTTCTGGATCCGCCGCGGCTTCCGCACGTTCTGGCGCCGGCCGCTGGGGTTCATCGGGCTGTGGCTGTTCTTCACGCTGTGCCTGTTCGTGATCGCGCTGGCGTCGGTCATGCTGTCGCCGCTGGCCATGCTGGCGATCGCCGCCTGGCCGCCGCTGCTGACGGTGGGCTTCATGCAGGCCACCTCGGACGTGCTCGACGACGTGAAGCTGCGGCCGAGCGTGTTCCGGGCGCCGTTCTCCTCCACCCCGCAGGCCGCCCGCGGCATGCTGGCGATCATGCTGATCTACGTCGCTGTGGTGGCGTTGCTCGCGCTGTGCGCCGATGCGATGGACGGCGGCGAGACGCGGCGCTGGCTGCAGGCCGCCATGACGCCGCCCCCCGACGGCCAGCCGCCGGTGATGCCGCCCGTGGGCGCGGCCACCGTGTCGTCGATGCGCTTCATGATGCTGGGCCTGACCCTGGTCTCGATCCCGCTGTGGTACGCGCCGGCGTTGGTGCACTGGGGCCGCCAGGGCGTCCTGCAGGCGCTGTTCTCCAGCGTGGTTGCGATCTGGCGCACCAAGGGCGCGTTCTTCACGTTCCTGCTGGGCTGGACCGTGGTGTGGATCGCGTTCGACGCGCTCGTGCAGTTGCTGGCGGCGGCGTTCGGCATCGAGGCCGTGTCGCTGGCGGCGCTCACCGGCCAGCTGATCCTGAGCGTCACGTATTTCCTGTCGATGTGGTTCGGCTTCGTCGACACCTTCGAGATCACGTCGCCGGTCACCTTCCGCACCGTCATGGCCGACGCGGAGCCGCCGGCCTCCTGACCCCCGCAAGAGGGTCGACAGACCACCCGGTTTCGGCTCGAATGCAGGCTGTCGCCCTGTCACCTCGAGGCCCCGGATGAAGACAACGAAGACGCTCGCCAAGCTCAACACGCTCGCCCACTCGCACGGGCCCCTGCCCACCGGGCGCGGCATGGGCTCCGGGGTCGTGGCCCTGATCCTGGGCATCCTGTGCTTCCTCGGCGTGCTGGCGTTCCACTTTCCGCAGTACCTCAGCACGCCGGAGCTGCGCAAGTCCTACGACGTCGCCACGATCCGGCTGATCATGTACTGGGCGATGGTCGTGGCCGGCGGCATCTCGCTGTACAACATCCTTTTCGCGCGCACGCGCTGGCTCGCCGCCTCGGCGTTCTTCCTCGTGGCCGCGTCGGCGTTGCTGGGCGGCGCCAAGGTGCCGGTGAACAACTTCGCCGATCACACGCCCTACATCGGCCTGGACTGGTTCATCCTCGACCTGCTGGGCTCGTCGCTGATCTTCGTGTTCATCGAGAAGCTGTTCGCGCTGCGCCGCGAGCAGCCCGTCTTCCGCGCCGAATGGCAGGTGGACATGCAGCACTTCATCGTCAACCACATGATCGTGGGCTTCGTGCTGCTGGCCACCAACCTGCTGGTGCACAAGCTGTTCGGCTGGGCGGCCCGCGACGGCATCCAGGGCTGGGTGCGCGAGCTGCCCTACCCGGTGGCGCTGTTCCTCATCGTCCTCGTGGCCGACCTGGTGCAGTACGCCACGCACCGCGCGTACCACGAGGTGCCCACGCTGTGGCGGCTGCATGCCGTGCACCACAGCGTCAAGAGCATGGACTGGCTGGCCGGCTCGCGCCAGCACGTCGTCGAGCTGCTGATCACGCGCACGCTGGTGCTGGCGCCCATCTTCGTGCTGGGCTTCGACAAGAGCGTGATCGACACCTACATCGTGATCGTCGGCTTCCAGGCCGTGTTCAACCACGCCAATGTCAGCGTGCGCCTGGGCCCGCTGCGCTACGTCGTCGTCACGCCCAACTTCCACCACTGGCACCACTCGCAGGACGACGAGGCGATCGACAGGAACTACGCCGCGCACTTCGCCTTCATCGACTACCTGTTCGGCACGGCCGTGAAGTCGGACGCGAAGTGGCCGAAGGACTACGGCGTCGTCGGCGACTACGTGCCCGACGGGTTCTGGAAACAGGTGAAGTTCCCGTTCACCTGGAAGGGCTGACGCGGGGGTCCGGCTCCGCCGCTATGGATCCGAATGACGGGATCATGCGGGCCGGCGGTGCCTGACGCCGATCCCCGGTTTGGTCCACGATCAGGGTCAGGCACCGGCCCGGATTGTCATCCGCCACAGGGGCGAGGTGATCTTGCCGGAGCCAGACCCCTTCATCCGACCTTGCGCGCCATCCAGATCTCGCCCAGCGAGGTGCCGTCGATGACGAACATGTCCGGCCGCCCGCCCTGCATCAGGAAGCCCTCGCGCCGGTAGAGCGCCACGGCCGGCTCGTTGACTGCAAGCACCTGCAGGTCGACCCATTTCAGGCCCTGCCCGGCGGCCCAGCGGTCGGCATGCGCCAGCAGCCGACTGGCGAGGCCCAGGCGGCGCAGGTCGTGGCGCACGCCCATGCCGAGCTGGCAACGGTGGAGGGTGAAGGATTCGGGATGCGAGCGCAGGTCGATGTGGCCCGCCACGGCGCCATCGGCGTCGACCACGACCCATCCGCGCCGCCAGCCCGGCTCGCCCACCGGCGTCGAAAGGCCGGACTGGAACGACGCGCGCCTGGCCGGCGGCACGCCGCCGTCGGTGGGCGCCAGCGGCATGAACCAGCGCCCGTCACGGCCGTTCTCGGCGAGCTGCTCGCCCAGGTAGGCGAAGAAGGCATCTACGTTGTCGGCCGCTATCGGCTCGATGGGGAGCGCGGCCGAATCCGCACGCGCCGCCGTGGCGACGGCTGCGTGGCCCATCCACTGCGCCCAGCTGAGGCGCGACCAGCCACCGCCCGGCTGCAGAGGCACCGACGGAGGCAGTGGCGTGCGCGGGCGCAGCGGACGCTTGGGCGGCAGCGGTCGCTTCGGATTCATCGGCGGCGAGGGCTTCATGCCGCTCAGGGGACGCGAGCCGGCGAGCCAGGCCACGGCCTTGCCGTCGAGGTCGAGGAATGTGCCGGCCTGCAAGGGCCCGAGCCAGCGACCGCCGACGGCGAAGACGTTGCCGCGGTCGTGGAACGCGATCCACTCGTTGGCCGCGTCGAACAGGTACGTGCCGTCGAAGAAGGCGACAAGGCGGACGTTGGCGTCGTAGATCGGAGTCATCGGGGCACCTGGAGCGCGTTGAGGGGGGTGGATCCTGCGACTGCGCGCAGGATGGCCGGGGAAAGTGCCATCCCGGGCGCCGTCGCAGGATGACGGGGGAAATTGTCATCCTGCGCGCAGTCGCAGGATCCACGCGCCCCGGGCCGCCGTTCAGTCGACCGGCGTGAGCTTGGCCACCGACAGCGCCAGCCACTTCATCCCGTGCCGCCCGAAGTTGACCTGGGCGCGCGCCTCCTCGCCGGTGCCTTCCAGCGTGACGATCACGCCCTCGCCGAACTTGTTGTGGAACACCGACTGGCCCTGGCGCAGCGCCTGGCCGGTGCTGCTGGTGGCCGAGCGGCTTTCCTGCATCGCCTTGGGCACCGACGGCGAGTCGACGCGGCCGGCGCCGATCATCGAACCCAGGCCGGTGCCGCGCTCCCAGGCCTGCTTGTACTCGCGCGCATAGCCCGATCCGAAGGCCTGGTTGCGCGGGGTGAGCCAGCGCAGGTTGGCCTCGGGCAGCTCGTCGACGAAGCGGCTCTTGACGTTGTAGCGCGTCTGGCCGTGCAGCAGCCGAGTCTGGCTGAAGCTCAGGTACAGGCGCTTGCGGGCGCGCGTGATGGCCACGTACATCAGCCGGCGCTCCTCCTCGAGGCCGTCGTTCGACTGCAGCGAGTTCTCGTGCGGGAACAGGCCCTCCTCGAGGCCGGTGATGAACACGCTGTCGAACTCCAGGCCCTTGGCCGAGTGGATGGTCATCAGCTGGATCGCGTCCTGGCCGGCCTGGGCCTGGTTGTCGCCCGCCTCCAGCGAGGCGTGCGTGAGGAACGCGGCCAGCGGCGACATGATCTCGCCGGTCTCGGCGTCGGGCGTCGTCGGCACTGGCAGAAGCGCCAGTCCCTGCACGTCGCGCGACACGTTGCGTTCGGCCAGCGTTCCGGGCGCGAGCTCGTCCACGGGCAGTCCCACCGCGTCGCGGCCGAAGCCCTCCTGGGTGACGAAGGCCTCGGCGGCGTTCATCAGTTCCTCCAGGTTTTCCACGCGGTCGGCACCGTCCTTGTCGGCGCGGTAGAAGTCGATCAGGCCCGTCTCGGCGAGGATGTGCTCGATGATCTCGCGCAGCGTGAGCCCGCGCGTCGCCTCCTGCATGCGCTCGACGAGGCCGGTGAACAGCGCGAGGTTGCTGCCGCCCTTGCCGGCCACGCTGCCCACGCTCTGGAACAGGCTGCGGCCCGATTGCCGCGCCGAGTCCTGCAGCAGCTCGATGGTGCGCGCGCCGATGCCGCGGGTGGGGAAGTTGACGACGCGCAGGAAGCTCGTGTCGTCGTTCGGGTTCTCCACCAGGCGCAGGTACGACAGCGCGTGCTTGACCTCGGCGCGCTCGAAGAAGCGCAGGCCGCCGTACACCCGGTAGGGTATGCCGGCGTTGAACAGCGCCGACTCGATCACGCGCGACTGCGCGTTGCTGCGATAGAGCACCGCGATCTCGGAGCGCGCGGTGCCGGCGCGGTGCAGCTGCTGCGCCTCGTCGAGGAACCACTGGGCCTCGGCGAAGTCGCTGGTGGATTCGAACACGCGCACCGGCTCGCCCGGGCCCTGGTCGGTGCGCAGGTTCTTGCCGAGCCGCTTGGAGTTGCGGTCGATCAGGTGGTTGGCGGCATCCAGGATGTTGCCGAAGCTGCGGTAGTTCTGCTCCAGCTTGATGACCTTGTCGACATGGAACTCGCGCTCGAAGTCGGCCATGTTGCCCACCAGCGCGCCCCGGAAGCCGTAGATGCTCTGGTCGTCGTCGCCCACCGCGAACACCGCGCCGTGCGGCCCCGCGAACATCTTCAGCCAGGCGTACTGCAGGCGGTTGGTGTCCTGGAACTCGTCGACCAGGATGTGCTGGAACCGATGGCGGTAGTGTTCGCGCACCGGCTCGTTGTCGCGCATCAGCTCGAACGCGCGCAGCAGCAGCTCGGCGAAGTCGAGCACCCCCTCGCGCTGGCACTGGTCCTCGTAGGCCTGGTAGATCTCCACCAGCTTCTGCGTCTGGCCGTCGTGGATCTCGACGTTCTGCGGCCGCAGCCCGTCGTCCTTGGCATGCGCGATGAACCAGCTCACCTGCTTGGGCACGAAGCGCTCCTCGTCGAGCTTCATCGCCTTGATGATGCGCTTGACGGCCGACAGCGAGTCCGCGGAATCGAGGATCTGGAAGCCCTGCGGCAGCCCGGCCAGCTTCCAGTGCGCGCGCAGGAAGCGGTTGCACAGGCCGTGGAAGGTGCCGATCCACATGCCGCGCACGTTGACGGGCAGCATCGCCGCCAGCCGCGCCTGCATCTCCTTGGACGCCTTGTTGGTGAACGTGACCGCCATCAGGCCGCCCGGCGACACCTGCCCGGTCTGCAGCAGCCAGGCGATGCGGGTGGTGAGCACGCGCGTCTTGCCCGAGCCGGCGCCGGCCAGGATCAGCGCGGGACGCGCGGGCAGCGTCACCGCCGCCAGTTGTTCGTCGTTCAGGCCGCGCAGCAGCCGGTCGGGAGCGGGGCTTTCGGGATCAGCGTCAGAATGCTGGATATGCATCCACCCATTCTAGGTTCGGGGTCCGCCGGTCGCCGCTTTCTTTCCCGGGCGGTGCCCGCCGTCGCGCTGCTGGCCACCACGCTCGCCGTGGCGGCGCCCCGGCCGACGCGCGGCGTGGAAGCCGACTGCCCGGCACGCGCCACGCTGCTGGTCGAGCACTTCATCGACGCCGGCTGCGTGGACTGCTGGCAGGCCGCGCCGCCGGCACCCGGCGCGATGCCGGTCGGGGCGAAGGAGTGGAGCCTGGACTGGATCACGCCGGCCGCCGACGCCGCCGCCATGGCCGCCGGCGCGCTGCCCGAGGCCGCGGATCGGCTTGCGCGCGTGGGCGCCGACCTGCCCGCGCGCCTGGCCAGCGCCCCGACGGCGTTCGACGCGATGACGGCGCTGTCCAGGCAGCACCCGCCGCAGCGCCGCTTCTACGTGCACTCCAGCCTGCCGCACAACGGCTACTTCGGCGTGCAGCTGCACGCCACGGGCGTCTGGGACGCCGGCAGCACGGGCTGGATCGCGCTGGTGGAACAGATCCCGGTGGGCACGCGCGACACGCGCATCGCGCGCCGCCTGGTGCGCGTGGTGGTGGGCCCGCTCGCGCTGCCCGCCGGCCCCGGCGCGAAGAACGCCGTCGCCCCGCTGTACGGGCTGCGCTGGCCCGAGAACGCCCACGCCGAGAACATCGTGGCCACCGCGTGGATCGAGAACGCCGACGGCCGCATCACGCAGATGGCCAGCGATCGCTGCGCCGACCCCCGATAAGGAACACCCCGTGGAAATCTTCGACTACGACAACATCCTCCTGCTGCCGCGCAAGTGCGTCGTGGAGAGCCGCAGCGAGTGCGACACCTCGATGGCGTTCGGCCCGCACCGCTTCAAGCTGCCGGTGGTGCCGGCCAACATGAAGACGGTGCTGGACGTGCCCATCGCCGAATACCTGGCCAGCAACGGCTACTTCTACGTGATGCACCGGTTCGACCTCGACACCGTGGCCTTCGCCAGGACCATGCGCGACAAGGGCCTGCTGGTGTCCATCAGCGCCGGCGTGAAGCCGGAGGACCACGCCGTGATCGACCGCCTGGCCGAATCCGGCATCGGCGCCGACTACGTGACGATCGACATCGCGCACGGCCACGCCGAGAGCGTGCGCAAGATGATCGCCCACATCAAGAAAACGCTGCCCGGGGCCTTCGTCATCGCCGGCAACGTGGGCACGCCCGAGGCGGTGATCGACCTCGAGAACTGGGGCGCCGACGCCACCAAGATCGGCGTGGGCCCCGGCAAGGTGTGCATCACGCGCCTGAAGACCGGCTTCGGCACCGGCGGCTGGCAGCTGTCGGCGTTGAAGTGGTGCGCGCGCGTGGCGACGAAGCCCATCATCGCGGACGGCGGCATCCGCCACAACGGCGACATCGCCAAGAGCCTGCGCTTCGGCGCCACGATGGTGATGATCGGCTCGCTGTTCGCCGGCCACGAGGAGAGCCCGGGGCAGACGGTGGAAGTCGACGGCAAGCGCTACAAGGAGTACTACGGCAGCGCGTCCGACTTCAACAAGGGCGAATACCGCCACGTCGAAGGCAAGCGCATCCTCGAGCCGGTCAAGGGCCGGCTGCCCGACACGCTGCGCGAGATGCAGGAAGACCTGCAGAGCTCCATCTCGTACGCGGGCGGACGTTGCGCGGGCGACATCCGCAAGGTGAACTACGTCGTCCTCGGCGGCGAGAACGCGGGCGAGCACCTGTTCATGTGAGGCGCCGGCCGACGACGTGTGCTTGATTCCGGTCATCCCCATTCGGGGGGATACCGTGCAAACGCTGCTCGACGGCGCGTTAACATCCGCGCGGACGAGAGAGGCGGCCCGTTTCGAGGCCGTCCCACCACCACGTCCAGCCAAGGGAGGAACGCATGACAACCACCACCAACCAGAATCTGTTCGCGCCGCCGCGCGCCCACGTCGAGGATCAGCTCGGCGCGCCCAGCGAACTGGTCGCGGCCACCCGCGGCTCGCGATTCCTGGCCTACCTCGTCGACATCAGCCCGGGATTCGCCATCGGCATCGTCGGCGCCGTCATGTTTTTCAGCATGTTGTCCGGCCTGTTCTCGGGCCATTTCGATCCGAAGAGCGCCAACCTCGCATCTCTCGGATTGTTCGGCCTGGTGATCTTCGTTGGCGCGATGGCTTGGCTGATCTGGACCATCGTGCTGCTCTACAAGTATGGGCAGACCGTGGGCAAGAGGGCGCTGGGCATCCGCGTCGTGCGCATGGACGGTAGCCGCGTCTCCTTCGCGCGCTTCTTCTTCCTGCGCGGACTGGCCCTCGTGATCATCGTCTGGATCGTCGGGGCGATCGGCGCCCTGATGCATGCCCAATACGTCGGCAATCTCGTCACGCTGGTGGACTGCCTGGCGATCTTCGGCGCCGCGCGCCGCTGCCTGCACGACTACATCGCCGACACGCAGGTCGTCACGGCCGAGTCCTCGCCGCACGCCACCCTGGAAGGCTCGCTGAGCCGTTGAGCCGCCAGAGGGGCGACCTCGTTGCATCGACCTGCGCACAGCTCGACGGCGCGGCATGACGCTCCTCGGTCAGAGGCCGGAAAGAGGGAGTTCGGAGGATGTCCGGTGTTGCTGAAGAAAACCGTTTCGCGCCGCCGCGTGACGACGTCGAGGATCAACAGGATGGCGAAGCGCACAGGGGCACGGCCAGACCTAGCGCGCTTCCTGGCCGTCCTGATCGACTCGGTGCCGCCGCTGATCGCCATCGAGCCGGTCAAGGGCCGGCTGCGCAAGATGCAGGAAGACCTGCAGAGCTCCATCTCGTACGCGGGCGGGCGTTGCGCGGGCGAGCAACTGTTCATGTGAGCGTGCGGTCGCGGCGTCCGGGCGGATACCGAGGCGCCCACGTCCACGGCTGAGCTACGATGCCGGGCACCCAACCCGTAGGAATCTGCACATGGATGACAGCGCACAGGCCAACCGTTTCGCGCCGCCCGGCACCACCGTCGCGGACGTCGCCGCCGACGGCCCCCAGCTGGCCTCGCGCGGCGGCCGCTTCGCCGCGGCGTTGATCGACGGCATCGTGGCGCTGCTCATCTCGGTGGGCGTGATGCTGCCGATGTACGGAAGCTCGTATTTCCGGCTGATGGCCGTCAGCAAGACGAGCGTGCTGCCGGGACTGCTGATCTACATCCTCCTGTTCTACGCCCTCGAAGGCTGGTTCCTGTACCAGCGCAGCCAGTCGATCGGCAAGATCGCGATGGGCCTGCGCATCGTGCGCAAGGACGGCAGCGCGGCCACGATAGGCCGCACGCTGGGATTGCGGCTGGTCGCATTCGGCGCGCTCGGATTCATCCCCACCGTCGGCCCGTTCATCGGCTTCGTCGACGCGCTGTTCATCTTCGGCTCGGCGCGTCGCTGCCTGCACGACCTGGTGGCCGACACCATCGTGGTGACGGCCGTCACGTCGCCGCTGCCCGCGCAGCCCTGAAGCTCAAAGAATCCGAAAAAAAGGGAGGACGCAGATGTCCGACGGGATTTCAGAAAACCGTTTCGCGCCGCCGCGCGCGGACGTGCGCGATCAGCAGGACGGCGAAGCGCACATGGTCACGGCAACGCGCCTCTCGCGTTTCCTCGCCATCCTGATCGACTCGGTGGCGCCGCTGGTCATCGGCGTCTTCATCGGCGCCGCCGTGGCCATTCCCGCCTACGAGCGCTACAAGCAGCAGCACGTGCCCGGCATCGCGCCGCCGCCGCTGGGCACCACGCACCACCTGACACTCGCCTGGGCCTGGCTGGCCGGCCTGCTGCTGCTCGGCTACTTCATCTACAGCGCGGTGCTGGTCTACCTGTACGGCCTGACCTTCGGCAAGCGCATGATGGGCATCCGCGTCGTGCGCATGGACGGCGGCCGCGTCGCGTTCGCGCGCTTCATCTTCCTGCGCTGGCTGCCGCTGACGCTGCTCGGGCTGGTGCCGCTGGTGCGCTACTTCATCGGGCTGGTCGACTCGCTGCTGATCTTCCGCGCCTCGAGCCGCTGCCTGCACGACGACATCGCGGACACGCAGGTGGTCACCGCCGGATCGTCGGTCGACGCCACGCTGAACGGCGACGCGAAATACGCCGGCGCGTCGCTGCGCACGATCGCATTCTGAGCTCGCGCCGGCCACAACGCGCTCCTTGACGCTCGACACCACGATCCTCGCCGAGACGCCCGAAGGCATCGGCATCCAGTTGCGTCCGGCCGGCGCCGTGCCGCGCGCGCTCGCCTATGCCATGGACTGGTTCATCCGCTTCATCACGTTCTCCGTGGCGGCGGCGGTGCTGGGCGGCGTCAAGGGCATGGGCGTGGGCATCATGCTGATCATCTACTTCGGCCTCGAGTGGGTGTATCCGATGGTCTTCGAGCTGCTGCCCGGCGCCGCGACGCCCGGCAAGCGCGTGCTGGGCCTGCAGGTGATGATGGACACGGGGCTGCCGGTCACGCCGTCGGCGGCCGTCGCGCGCAACCTGCTGCGGGTGGCCGACTTCATGCCGCTCGCCTACGCCTTCGGGCTGATCGCGATGCTCCTGCGCAGCGACTTCAAACGGCTGGGCGACATCGTGGCCGGCACGCTGGTGGTCCACGCCGAGCAGGTGCGGCTCGCCGGCAAACTGCCGGAAGCCGAGCCGCTCGCCCCGCGCGTGCCGCTCACCCGGGCGCAGCAGGTGGCCATCCTGCGCCTGGCCGGCCGGGCGCGCCGGCTGACCACCGAGCGCGTCGACGAACTGGCCGCGCTGGCCGAGGACGTGCTGCCGCCGCCCGACTACGCGCCGGGTGGCGCGTCGCCCGCGCCGATCCGTCCCGGCCCGCGGCTGCTCGCCGTCGCCCAGTGGCTGATGGGGCAGCACTGAATGACCCCACGCCAGTTCGAAGCCCGCTACGAAGCCTGCTGGATCGAGCTCGAGCGCGGCCTGGACGCGCTCGACAAGGGCCGGCGCGCCGGCAAGGCACGCAAGCTCAAGGCCGGCGAGTTCCCCACCGGCGCGACGCCGGTGGCGGGCGGCGCCCACGTGGCGCAGCTGTACCGGCAGTGCTGCGAGCACCTGGCACTCGCGCGCGAACGCGCCTATCCCGTGCACCTGGTGGCGCGCCTGGAGACGCTCGCCGCGCGCGCCCACCAGCGCATCTACCGCCGCCACGACTTCGGCCTGGCCGCGCTGCGCGACCTCGTGCTGTACCGGGCGCCGGCCGCAGTGCGCGCACTGCGTTGGCACCTGCTGGTGGTGGCGCTCGTGTTCGTGCTGCCCATCGTCGTGGTGGGCGTGGCCACCTGGGTCGATCCGCACTTCGTGCTCACGATGGTCGACGCGCGCCAGGTGCGCATGTTCGACGGCATGTATGGCCAGGAGGCGGGCGAGCACCTGGGCCGCACCTCGGGCGACGACTGGCAGATGTTCGGTTTCTACATCATGCACAACGTGGGCATCTCGTTCCAGTGCTTCGCGGCCGGGCTGATGCTGGGCATCGGCAGCCTCGTGATGGTCGGCTACAACGGGCTGATCTTCGGCGCCATCGCGGGCTTTCTCGTCACGCGCGGCGACGGCGAACGCTTCTTCTCGTTCGTGTGCACGCACGGCGCGTTCGAGCTCACGGCCATCGTGCTGTCGGGCGCGGCCGGCCTGAAGCTGGGCCACGCCGTGCTCGCGCCCGGGCGCCTCACGCGCACGCAGGCGCTGATGCAGGCGGCGCGCGAGACCTCGCCCGTGGTGGCCTGCTTCTTCGTGTTCCTGATCATCGCCGCGGCCATAGAGGCCTTCTGGTCGTCGGCCGGCTGGATCGCGCCCGGCGTCAAGTACGGCATGGCCGCGTGCTGCTGGACGCTCGTCTTCGCCTACCTCGGGTTGCAGGGACGCGGCCACGAGCCGGCGCGCGCCCGATGAAGGCCGAGCAGCTCCAGCTCGCGCTGCGCCCGCGCCCGGCCTTCGAGGCCGTCGACTTGGGCGTGCGCTTGACCCAGCGCAACCTGCGCTCGCTGGTGCGCGCCTTCCTGCCGATGGCGCTGCTGCTGGTGGTGGCCTGCGGCGCCACGATCGAGATCGCGCCGTGGCTGCCGTCGACGCTGCTGTGGTGGTTCAAGCCCTGGCTCGATCGCACGCTGCTGCACGTCTACGCGCGCCAGGCCTTCGGCGAGGAGACCGGGTTCAACGACGCGTGGGAGGCGCGCCGCGATGCGCCGTGGCTGCCCATGCTGGCCATGTTGTCGATCTGGCGCCTGTCGTTCTGGCGCGCGTACTCGATGCCCGTGACGCAGCTCGAGGGCCAGGTCGGCGCGGCGCGGCGCCAGCGCGTGAAGGCCATCGTGCGCACCCAGCGCGGCGCCGCGATGATGACCCAGTCCACGTTCAGCTGGATCGAGTTCTTCCTGGTGCTGGGCCTGTTGTCGCTGGTGCCGTGGATGACGCCGGGCCTGCGCGACGCCGACGCGCTCAAGTGGCTCGTGGGCGAGACCCTGCCCGCCACCTGCCTCCTGTACACGGCCCACGCGATCTGCGTGCTCTTCGTCGAGCCCTTCTTCGTGGCCTCGGGCTTCGTGATGTACCTCAATCGCCGGGTCGAACTGGAAGCCTGGGACGTGGAACAGGAACTGCGCCATGCGTTCGCACCGCGCTGACCTGCTGCGCGCCGCGCTGCTGGCCGCCTGCGTGTGCGGCATGTCGGGCGCGCGCGCTCAAGACGCCGCACACGCGGCAGCGGCGGCCTCGACACCCGCCGTGGCGGCCGATCCGCGCGCCGCGCGCATCGAGGCCGCCACCGAACGGCTGCGCGCCGATCCGCTGCTCTCGGGCAAGCACAAGGAGCACAGGCTGCGCTGGAAGGGCGACAGCCAGCCCGATCTCAAGCCCGAGGACGACTCACAGCTGCTGGCCTGGATCGCGGCATTCGCGCGCTTCCTCAACGACACCAGCCGCTTCCTGCTGTGGGGCATCGTGGCGGTGCTCGTCGTGCTGGCGCTGGTCAGCGCGCGCCACGTGATCCGGTTGCGCGCCTTCCGGCGCCGCGGGGCGGCCGATTCGGCGGTGAGCCATGTGCGCGATCTCGACGTGCGCCCGGAGAGCCTGCCCGACGACGTCGGCGCGGCGGCCTGGGCGCTGTGGCAGGCGGGCCAGGTGCCGGCGGCCCTGTCGCTGCTGTACCGCGGCGCGCTCTCGCGCATGATCCATCGCTTCGAGGTGCCCATCACGGGCGCCGCGACCGAGGGCGAGTGCCTGGACCTGGCCCGCGGCCGGCTCGCCCCGGAGGCGCTGCGCTACGTCACGCAGGTGGTGCGCGCCTGGCAGGCCAGCACCTATGGCGGCCGCGCGCTGTCGGCCGCGATGGGCGAGGCGCTGTGCACCGGCTTCGGTTCGCGCCTGGACGCCGCTTCCCGCACGCGGGAGGCCGGCGCATGAAGACGCCGCTGATCCTGCGCGTGCTCTTCGCGGCCGCCGTCCTGTTCCTGCTGGGCTGGGTGGTGATGCACACGCGCTGGGTGGAGGTGGAGGTCGACAACGACCCGCGCGGGCTGGCCGCCACCGACCCGCGCTATTCGCTGCGCCATCTCGTGGAAGGCGCCGGCGCCACGCTCGAGGTGCGCTCCTCGATGGAGCCGTTGCCCCCGCCCGGCGCCACGCTGCTGCTGGAATCGGGACTGTGGAACATCTTTCCCGAACGCGAGGCCCACCTGAAGGCCTGGGTGGAGAACGGCGGCCACCTGGTGCTGGGCAGCGCGCTCCACGGCGATGACGACCTCCACTGGATCCCGCTGTCGTTTGCGATGCCGCGTCCGCACGGCGGTGCCGCGAAACAGGCCGACGCGGCGGCATCGGAGGCCGACGATGACGGCGACGGCGATGACGACAAGGACGTCCCCACCGCGCGCCGCAAGCCGGAAGACCAGGATCGCCAGCAGCGCCGCATGGCGCGGCTGCTCGACCCCAGGAAGCCGTGGAGCCGCTGCCTGGACTACCAGGAGGCCCCTGCCACGACGCAGCCGGCGTACGAGCCCGGCCGCACGTACAGCGCCTGCGGCTATGCGGGCATGTTGCACGCCCTGGACCACGTGGCGCCCACCTGGGTGCTGGAGGCCAGCCACACGCACGAGACGCTCGCGATGCGCGTGCCGGTCGGCCGCGGCAGCGTCACCGGCGTGGCGCCGGCGCTGATGCTCGACAACCACGGCCTGCTGCGGCACGACAACGCGCTGATCGCGGGCGCGGTGCTGCAGGCCGCGCCGGGCCGCGCCATCTGGATCATCGAGGACGAGAAGCGCGAGCCCTTGCTGGGCTGGATGTGGCACGAGGCGCGCACGCCCTCGCTGCTGGCGCTGGCCGCCATCGCGCTCGCGCTGTGGCGCCTGATGGTGCGCTTCGGGCCGCGCGAGGCCCCGCCGCCACGGGCGCGCCGCTCCATGGGCGAGCAGGTGCGCGGCACCGGGCAGTTCATCGCCGGCACCGATCCACGTGCGCTGCACGCGGCCACGCGCCAGGCCTTCGACGACGCGGCCCGCAAGCGCGTCGAGGGCTGGGCCGCGCTCGCCGACGACGCGCGCATCGCGGCGCTGGCCGCGGCGGTCGCGCACTCGCACGCCATCGCCCAGCCGGTGCTGCTGCAATCCCTGAACATCGGCTCGGGCGCCACGCCCGCGCAGATCCTGGCGGCGATCGCCGTCCTCGAACAGTCCCGGCGCGTGCTGCTCAGCACGCCTGCTGCATCCCCTTGAGAACACCACGGACACCACCATGGCCATCGAATCCCAGGAACTCGAATTCATCGGCAGCGCGCTCGCCCGGCTGCGCACCGAGGTCGGCCGTGCCGTCGTCGGCCAGCAGGAGGTCATCGCCCAGACGCTCGTCGCCTTCGTCGCGTCGGGCCACATCCTCTACGAAGGCCTGCCCGGCCTGGGCAAGACGCTGCTGGCGCGCGCCCTCGCGCAGGCGATGTCGCTGCAGTTCTCGCGCGTGCAGTTCACGCCCGACCTGATGCCGTCCGACCTCACGGGCCACGCCGTGCTCGAGCCCGGCGCCGACGGCGGCATCGGCCGGCTGCGCCTGCGCAAGGGCCCGATCTTCACCAACCTGCTGCTGGGCGACGAGATCAACCGCGCGCCGGCCAAGACGCAGAGCGCGCTGCTGGAGGTGATGCAGGAACGCCAGGTGACGCTGGAGGGGCAGACGGTGTCGCTGCCGCGGCCGTTCATGGTGCTGGCCACGCAGAACCCGATCGACTCGGAAGGCACGTACCCGCTGCCCGAGGCGCAGCGCGACCGCTTCCTGTTCAAGATCGACATCGGCTTCCCGACGCAATCCGAGGAGGTGGACGTGGTCAAGGCCGCCACCGGCCAGCAGGTGGGCGACGCGCTGCCGCTGGACAAGGTGCAGCGCTGCCTCAGCGAGTCCGACGTGTCGCGCCTGCAGCAATGCGTGAGCTCGGTGCTGGTCGACGACCGCGTGGTGGACTACGCCGTGCGCCTCACGCGCGCCACGCGCGGGGCCGTGGGCCTGGGCAACGGCGCGGGCTCGCGCGGCGCGATCGCGCTGGTGCGCGCAGCGCGCGCGGCGGCGCTGATCGAGGGTCGCGACTACGCGACGCCAGACGACGTCAAGCGCCAGGTGCTGCCGGCGCTGCGCCATCGCGTGGTGCTGTCGCCCGACGCGCAGCTGGAAGGCCGAGTCGTGGACGACGTGCTGCGCGAGATCCTCACCCGCGTCGACGCCCCGCGCCTCTGAAAGGAATATGGCTCGCCTGCTGATGCCCACCCGGCGCACCGTCATCGCGGTGGCCGCCATCGCCACCGGCGCGGCCATCGCGCTGCTGGTGGCCAAGGCGCGCGACCGGGTCGACGTGCCCATCGCCGGCGTGGGCGGCGCCCTGGCCGGCGTGCTGGCCCTGCTGTTCCTGGCCGACGCGGCGTTCACCGCGTGGCTTCTGCGCCGTCACCCGATCGCGTTCGAGCGCCAGATGCCCAGCGCCTTCGCCCTCGGCCAGGCGCGCGCGCTGGTGGTGACGCTGGCCCATGAAGGGCCGCGGCCCTGGCATCTCGCGCTGTTCGACCACGTGCCCGCCACGATGACGCAGCGCCTGCTGCCGGCCAGCGTGGTGCTGCCGCCCGCGAGTCGCCTGGACGTGCGCTACGAGGTCACGCCGCTGCAGCGCGGCCAGGTCGTCTTCGAGCCGGCGTCCATCCGCGTGCGCTCGCGCCTGGGCCTGGCCGACCTGCAGCTGCGCATCGGCGTGGCGCAACCGGTGCAGGTCTACCCGAACTTCGCCGCGCTCTCTCGCTACGCCTGGCTGGCGGGCGATCGCCGCCTGGCCGAGATCGGCATCAAGACCTACGCCGCGCGCGGCTCCGGCACCGACTTCAAGCAGCTGGGCGAGTACGTGCCGGGCATGCCCACGCGCCACATCGACTGGAACGCGTCGTTCCGCCACCGCCGCGCCGTGGTGCGCGAGTTCCAGGACGACCGCGACCAGTCGGTGATGTTCCTGCTCGACTGCGGCCGCCGCATGCGCGCCGACGAACGCGCCGGCGCCGACGGCAGCCACTTCGACCAGGCGCTCAACGCCGCGATGCTGCTGGCCTACGTGGCCCTGAAGGACGGCGACGCGGTGGGCGCGATGACCTTCGGCCACGACCCTTCGCAGCAGCGCCATGTCGCCCCGTCCAAGGGCATGGCGGCGCTCAACTCGATGGTGGCCCGCCTGCACGACATCGAGCCCAGCCCCACGCACTCCGACTACGTGGCCGCCGCGCGCGACCTCATGCTGCGCGTGCGTCGCCGCTCGCTGGTGGTGGTGCTCACCAACTTCCGCGACGAGGACTGCGCCGAGCTGGAGGACGCGCTGAAGCTGATGCGCACGCGCCATCTCGTGCTGCTGGCCAGCCTGAAGGAAGGCGTGGTGGCCGAGATCGCGTCGCAGCCGCTGGACGACCCGAGCGCCATCGTCGACGTGGCCTCCGCGCACTGGTTCCAGAACGCTCGCGCCGAGGCGTTCCGCAGGCTGTCGGGCAAGAACCAGCTGCTGGTGGACGTTGAGCCGGAGAAGCTGGCGGCCACGCTGGTCAATCGCTACCACGCCGTCAAGCGCGCGCGGCTGCTCTGAAGACCAGGGCGCCGCCTACAATTGGCGCAACCCCCGGCATGCCGGCGCGCGACGCGCCGCACCTTTCGAGTCCGGGGTCAGAAATCACTGCTGAGCCCCCATGTCCGAACTCGCCAAGTCGTTTGAACCCGCCGCCATCGAGGCCCGCTGGGCGCCGCTGTGGGAACAGAGCGGCGTCTACGAGCCGACGTTGGACCCCTCGAAGGACTCGTTCTC
>Ga0302154_10000732_pt1 | contig 29509 bp, 24 predicted proteins | sample I_Bog_N2_3_FD_193507 | JGI IMG/M metagenome (GOLD analysis project Ga0302154, IMG submission 193507) | Peat permafrost microbial communities from Stordalen Mire near Abisko, Sweden - I_Bog_N2_3 | ecosystem: Environmental > Terrestrial > Soil > Wetlands > Peat | place: Sweden: Abisko, Stordalen... | reverse complement strand
CCGCTGAGGCCCCGCGCCCACACCGAATACGCCGGCCACGACGTCGTCGAGCACGGGCTGGTCGAGCCCCTCGCCGTTGCAGCGGAAGCGGGTCCCGTCCTGGTGGTAGACGCCGCACCACAGGTTCGCGGTCCGCCGGTTGGGTTCGTTGCCGATGCGATGGTTGCCGCCCAGACCGCTCAGCGGGTCACGCCAGGCCAGGTAGGCGCTCTCCTGCCAGTCGGGGTCGTCGCCCGCGGGGTGGAGCCCCTCATCGGACGAGGACGAGGTGGTGTCGTCGGTGGGCACGGGTACTCAGAATACGGAGAGCGCATCCGGCCCGCCGCCCGCAACGCCGTCGGTCACTTGTCCGAGACCTTCTCCGTCCCCTCGGACGCCGGGATGTCGGGATTGCAGATGTAGCGCACGTTGGCGATCGTCAGGTCGCAGGCGGCGAAGCTGGCCGAGACGGCGATATCGGGCACCAGACGGTCGTCGCCCCAGGCCGCGGCGTCGAAGGAGTGCAACGACGGCCGGCCCCGGTCGGCCCGGCGGAACTCGTATTCGGAGTCCACCTGGACGATGCGGGGGACGAGGACGCCGTCCCGGACAACGCGGGCAAGATGCATCCCGGGCGGGTACTGCACGTCGTGCCCCGTCACCGGCACCGGGTCCACCAACGAGACGTCGAGGATCGTGCGGACCAGGCCCGTCACCCCCGGCGGGCTGTCCGACACGGTGCAGTCGACCCGGTCGTGGAAGCGCCGCAGGGTGATGTCGCCGGGCGTCACCCGGAAGCCCCACGAACGGGCCAGCACCGCAGACAGCGCCGGGTTGTCGCAACGAGCGGAGATCAGGTACGCCCGGGGTCGGACGCCCGACCGGGCCGTCAACCGCACCTGGGCCAGCGCAAAGGGCCCGAACGCACTCTCCTTGGCCCGGTAGATCAGGAAGGAGATGACCGGCGGGATGGTCGGGTTCAAGGCCGGAGGCACCAACGACTCCCGGTCGGCCACCCGGACCTCGTAGAGCACCTGCAGGATGTCGACGTCGTCGACCCGCAACTCGGCGTCTTCATCGAGAACGACTTCGGGCGAGCCGTCGACCAGGGGCCGTATGTCCAGCGATCCGGCGAGCGGCATCAGGCCACCCCCGCCCCAGCGGTCGCCCCGGCCGACACGCCAGCACCGGCCGACACACCGGCCCCAGCGCCGACCGGAACCGCAACCGGCCGCCGGGACGTCCCGTCCCTGGTCTTGAAGCGCGGCATGACCTCCTCGGCGAACAGCCGCATGGAGTCGAGCACGTACTGCTGCGGCACCACCTCCATGAACTGGTGGATGAAGTTGATGCCGTCGAACCCGACGTTCTCCCAGGCCGTGATGGCGTCGGCCACGTCGTCGGGCGTCCCCATGGTCACGCCCTTGAAGGCCTTCGCCGCATCGCCGGGGGAGCCCGACTCACGTCGCAGCGCCGGCAGCAGGCCCTCGGACGGGTACGAGTGCGTCGGCAGCACCTCTTTGGCCGACAGCAGCTGCGCCGCCATGTAGGAGAACATGGAGGCCACCTTCAGCCCGTTGCGCCGGCCCAGATCGCCGTCCTCGCAACACGACAAGAAGTTGACCGTCAGGACCTTGTCGTTGACGAAGGCGCCGACCGGATCACACGTCTCAATGTGCTTGCGGTAGTTCAACACCTTCTTCTCCGAGTCGGCGAAACCCCCCGGCGACAAGCCCAGGCACCCGAGGCCACGGTCGGCGGCGTCGATCTCCGTTCCCGGCGACGTCACCGCCACCCACATCGGCGGGTGCGGCTTCTGCAGCGGCTTGGGCAGGATGGCCCGCTCGGGCATGGAGAACATGCGGCCGTCCCAGGAGAAGCGCTCCTGCATCCACATTTTGGGGATGACCCGCACGAACTCGTCCCAGGTCTTCTTGGTGTCGTCGGGGTTGGCCCCGAAGCCGCTCAACTCGGGCCACGTGGCGGAGCGGCCGGTCCCCAACTCCAAGCGTCCGCCCGAGATGATGTCGAGGACCGCCGCCCGTTCCGCCACCCGGATGGGGCTCTGGTACTGCGGCACACACGCGACCACGCCGTGCCCGACCCTGATGCGCTTGGTCATGGTCGCCGCCGCCGACAAGAAGATGTCGGGGCCCGAGCAGTGCGAGTACTCCTCGAGGAAGTGGTGCTCGACGGCCCAGATGTAGTCGAAGCCGAGCTCGTCGGCCAGGCGCACCTGCTCCAGCGCGTTCTCGTAGACCTGGCGCTCCGAGTCCGCCGTCCACGGACGAGGCACCGACAGCTCCATGAACAAGCCGAACTCCATACCGCCCCCTTGCACTTTTGTTAACGGTGATTAAACTTTAAGCATGCCTCGGGGGCGGAGTCAACGTACATCAGCCGTTTTTGTGACGGATGACTAACATCCGTGCCCATATGAGCCCGCATGGGGAGGCCGCCGCGGCGGTACCGCCGGACCCCGCCGCAGCGGCTCCGGCGTCGGGGCGCGGCAAGACCAAGGGCGAGCGGACCCGCGAGGCGATCATGGGGGCCGCCATCGAGCTCTTCCGCGAGCGTGGCTTCCGGGAGACGAGCCTGGGCGACATCGGGGCGGCGGCCGGCGTGAGCGGGCCGGCCATCTATCGCTACTTCGCAAGCAAGGGCGAGCTCCTTTCGGTCCTGATCGAGGAGGCGGCGGTCATCTGGAGGGGAACGGTCGACGAAGTGCTCAACGAGGACATGCCGCCCATGGTGACCCTCGAATTGCTCATCGACGCCGCCATCGTGCTGCAGCTGCGCAACGGCAACCTGCGCGACGTCTTCGTCAAGGAGTACCGCTCTCTCGACGACGACGCCCGGCGGCGGGTGGCCCGGATCGAGCGGGTGCGCATGGCCGAGTGGGTGCACCTGCTCTGTGAGGTCAGCCCCGGATTGGGCGAGGACGAGGCCCGGGCCGCCGTGACCATGCTCGATGGCATGTTGCGCTCCATCACCACCCTCGACCGCTCCGACCCCGAGCTGCTGGCCCGCGTCATGAAGGACATGGTCTTCGGGGGGCTGCTGGCCGTCGGCATCCCCCGGCCGGACGCCATCGTCCCGGCGACCAGGTCTGCGGCGCAGTGACGGACGCCGACGACCTCCCGTCCGAGGAGGCGTTCCGACAGGAGGTCCTGACCTTCCTGCGGGCCACGCTGCCGGCCAAGGGCGACGAGTCGAGCGGCGCCGTCTCGTTCGGCGGTTCGGGGTTGTCGCGGTCGGTCGCCTTCCAACGTCAGCTGGCCGAGGCCGGCCTGGCCGGCATCACGTGGCCGGCCGCGTACGGGGGGCGCGGGCTGCCGGGGCGCTACCAACGCCTGTACGACCGGGAGGCCAAGGCCTTCCAGCTGCCGCCCCGCTCGCTCGAGATCGGTCTCGGCATGTGCGGGCCGACGCTGCTGGCGCACGCCAGCGAGGAGCAGAAGTTGGCCTTCATTCCACCCTTGCTGCGGGGCGAGCACGTCTGGTGCGAACTGTTCAGCGAGCCCGGCGCCGGGTCGGACCTCTCGAGCGTGCAGACGCGGGCGCGCCGCGACGGCGACGAGTTCGTCCTGGACGGCCAGAAGGTCTGGACGTCGGGCGCCCAGCACAGCGACTACGCGGCCTGCCTCGTGCGCACCGACCCGAGCCGGCCCAAGCGCGAGGGCATCACCATGCTGATCGTCGATATGCACGTGCCGGGCATCACGGTGCGACCGCTGCGCCAGATCACCGGCGACTCCCACTTCAACGAGGTGTTCCTGGACGAGGTCCGGGTTCCCGTGGCCAACGTGGTCGGTGCGATCGACGACGGCTGGCGGGTGGCCCGCTCCATGCTCGCCTTCGAGCGACAGGCCCTGGGCAACATGGGCGGCGGGGGCGGGGGCAAGGGGGGCTTCGCCGCCTTGGCCGAAGAGGCCAAGCGGCGCGACCTGGCGCATCGCCCCGTCCTGCGTGACCGCCTGGTGCAGCTGCGCATCCGCCAAATGGTCCTGCGGCACCTCAGCGCCTACCTGTTGGTGAAGGCCAAGGGGGGCGACGGGGCGGCGGCATCGGTCCTGAAGCTCGCCATGGCCCAACTGGTGCAGGAATCCGCGTTGGTGGCGGTGGAGACGGCCGGTATGCATGCCACCGCCTGGTTACCCGACGATCCCGACCGCGGCCGCTGGTCGGACCAGCTGCTCAGCTCGCTGTCGGCCTCCATCGGGGGCGGGACGAACGAGATCGTGCGCAACGTCATTGCCGAGCGGGTGCTCGGCCTGCCGCGGGACGAAGAAGGCGACCTCATGCCGGGCGACCTCGACGACGGCCGCCGAGACAGGACCGCGACCACGTCGGCGGGAGGAGCGACGCGTGGCCTCTGAGGATCGTCCCTCCGTCGGCAACGTGCTCAGCGGCCTGCGGGTCGTCGAGATCGGCCAGTACGTGGCTGCTCCGCTCGCCGCCACGATGTTGGCCGACCTCGGCGCCTCGGTGATCAAAGTGGAGCGGCCCGGTGGCGACCCGCTACGGGCCGATGCCGCCCGCTTCGCCGCCTGGAACCGGGGCAAGGAGACCGTCGAGCTCGACCTGCGCTCCCGGGCCGGCGCCGACTCGTTGCTCGACCTCGTCAATGAGGCCGACCTCGTCGTCGAGAACCTGCGGCCGGGCGCGCTGGCGCGTCTCGGGCTCGCCCCCGCCGCCCTGCGGGCCGACCGGCCGCGCCTGGTCACCTGCTCCATCAGCGCCTGGGGCTCCGATGGACCGTCCCGCGACGAGCCGGGATGGGAACCACTGGTGCACGCCCGGGCCGGTGCGCAGCAGGGCCTCTTCACCGGGGACGATCCGATATGGCTGCCGTTCCCCGTGGCCAGCGTGTCGGCGGCGCTCGTGGCCGTCCTGGGTGCCGGGGCCGCGTTGATCAAGCGCGCCTCGACCGGCTACGGCCAGCACGTCGAGACCTCGCTCCTCGATGCACTGCTCTTCCTCAACGCCGCCGCCATCTTCCATCGCGAAGGGCGCCGGCCCCGGATTGTGCGCCAGACCAAGTCGCCGATCCTGCGGGTCTTCGACACGGCGGGCGGCGGCGCCGTCATGGTCAACCTCAGCGGCACGGAACGCTGGCGCGAGCTGTGCCGCCTGTTGGGCCTGGACGACGGCGGCCTCGACTACTCGACACCCGAAGGACTCGCCAAGCTGTCCGACCGCGAATGGAACCGCACAAGGCTGCAGCAGGTGATGGAGGCCTTCGGCCGCCGCACGGCCGATGAGTGGGAGACGGCGCTCCTGGCCCAACCCGCCGCCGTGGCCAAGTGCAACTCCCTGGCCGAATGGCTGGCCAGCGAGCAGGCCCGCGTCGACGAGCTCGTGCGGGAAGTCGACGACCCCGTGTTGGGGCGTGTGCCGCTGGTGGGTCCTCCCGTGCGGATCGCCTTCGGGCCGGGCGAACGGCGGCCCGGCCGCCGGCACGGAGGAGAACAGGGCGCCCTCGGCGGCCACCGCATCATCGACCTCTCCTCCTTCTGGGCCGGTCCTCTCGCCTCACGGCTGCTGGCCGAGCTGGGCGCCGACGTCGTGAAGGTGGAGCCGCCCGGTGGCGAGGGCGGGTTCCAGATGATGCCGGTGCTGCCCAACATTTACGTCGACGCCAATCGTTCGAAGCGGGGGATCGTGCTCGACCTCAAGACCCCCGAGGACCGGGTGCGCCTGCTCGACCTCGTGGCAGCGTCCGACGTCGTGGTCGAGAACGCCATGGCGGGCGCCTGGGAGCGGCTCGGGCTTTCCGAGGAAGAGCTGCGGGCCGTCAATCCCGACCTCATTTACGCGAGGGCGAAGGGCTTCGGGGTGACGGGGCCGTTGGCTCGCCGCCCTTCGTTCGACTACGTCGTGCAGGCGGCGACCGGCATGGAGATGACGCAGGGCGGTGGCGCCCGGCCCGTGCCGGTCAACTTCACGGCGAACGACTACGGGACCGGGCTGTTGCTGGGGGCGGGTGTGGTGCTGGCGCTGCTGGGACGGGCCCGGGGCGTGGCCGTGACGGGCGTCGAGGCGTCGTTGGCGTTGACGTCGACCGTGTTCCAGTCCGAGGACGTGGCGGCGCTGGCCGTGGCCGGTGCCGTGCCGGATCGGGTGGGAGCCGACCTGTGGGGCCCGTCGATGTGGTTCCACTTGTATCGAGCGGAGGACGGGTGGGTGACGGTCTGCTGCGTGACCGACGCCCACCGGACGGGGCTGCTGCGGGCGTTGGGACTGACGGGTGGCGGGGGCGTCGACGGCGACGGTGCCACGGCGCCGCTCGTCGAAGAGGTCGCCGACGCCATCGGCCTGCTGACGGTGTCGGCGGCGCTGGCGGCGCTGCGCTCCGAGAACGTGCCGGCTGCCGTGAGCGTGCACCCGTCCGCCGTGCCGGACGACCCCCAGGTCGTGGCCCGTGAGCTGCTGCGCCGCTACCGGCACCCGGCGGCGGGACGTTTCGTCCAGGTCGGCCTGCCGCTGTCGCTGTCGGTCGACGCGCCTGCGGTCAAGGGGCCGGCACCGACGCCGGCACCCGTGCGACGACGGATCAAGAAGGCCGCGTCGACGGCGGCGGCGTCGGCAACAGGGGCGGCGGGATGAGGAGGCGACCTCGTTGAAGATCGACAGTGGTCTGGGGATGGAACTGCCGCGGGTGGCCGATCGGGTCGGCGCGGCCGAGGCCGCCGGGCTGGACTGCGTCTGGGCCGCCGAGACGACGAACGACCCGTTCCTCTCGCTGACACTGGCTGCCGAGCACTCGACGTCGGTGTCGCTCGGAACGGGGATCGCCGTGGCCTTCGCCCGCAACCCGATGAGCATGGCGTACACGACCAACCAGCTGCAGGGCTATTCGGGCGGGCGCGTCGTGTTGGGGATGGGGTCGCAGGTGCGCCGGCACATTGAGAAGCGGTTCAGCTCCCCGTGGTCGCACCCGGCCGCACGCATGCGGGAGTACGTGCTCGCCCTGCGGGCGATCTGGGCGTCGTGGAACGAGGGGGCGACGCTCCGGTTCGAGGGCGAGTTCTACACGCACACCCTGATGACGCCCGTGTTCGCCCCGCCTCCCCACGAGTACGGACCGCCCCGTGTCTTCCTGGCCGCAGTGGGGCCCCTCATGAACGAGGTCGCCGGCGAGGTGGCCGACGGGGTGATCACGCACGGGATCTGCTCGGCCCGCTACCTGCGGGAGGTGATACTGCCGGCGGTGGACCGGGGGCTGGCCCGGTCGGGTCGGGACCGGGACGCGTTCGAGGTGACGTGCCCGGGGTTCATCTCGGTGGTCGAGGACCCGTCCAAAATGGAGAAGGCCCGCAACGCCATGCGGAATCACGTCGGCTACTACGCCTCGACTCCCGCCTACCGGCCGGTGCTGGAGCTGCACGGCTGGGGCGACCTGCAGGCCGAACTGTATTCCTGTTCGAAGAACGGTCGCTGGGACGACATGGCGCGCCTCATCGACGACGAGGTGCTCGACACGCTGACCATCGTCTGCGCGCCGGACGCACTGGCCGGCGAGGTGGCCGCCCGCTACGGCGGGCTGGTCGACCGCATCAATGTCTCGTGGTGGCGCAAGGGCTGGTGGCCCGACGTCGAGCGGGAGCTGCGGGCACTATGAGCCCCGCCCACGACGTCAAGGGGTTCACGGCACCCGGCTTCGAGCGCGTGGCCGAGACGCTCGGAACGGGCGCCGGCCTGACGTTGGGCGACCGGGAGCGGCGGGCCGACCTCGGCGAGGGCGGCGGGGCGTTCTGTGCCTATGTCGACGGCGAGTGCGTCGTGGACATCTGGACCGGCGTGGCCGGCCCCGGGCGAGCCTGGGAAGAGGACACCCGGGCCGTCATCATGTCGTCGACCAAGGGCATGACGACGCTGTGCGCCCACATGCTGGAGGATCGGGGCGAGCTCGACCTCGATGCGCCCGTGGTCCGCTACTGGCCCGAGTTCGGCCAGGCCGGGAAGTCGGCCACCACGGTGCGCCAGCTCCTCAGCCACCAGTCCGGAGCCATCGGGGTTCCGGGCGCCGACCGGCTGCTGTCGTGGGACGGGCGGGGCTGGAGCGACTCCGAGGCCATCGCCGCCGCCATTGCAAATGGAGAGCCCGCGTGGGAGCCCGGGACACGGCACGGCTACCACGGCGTCACGTTCGGGTGGCTCGTCGGCGAGCTGGTCCGGCGCATCAGCGGCCGGAGCCTCGGCACCTTCTTCGAGTCGGAGGTGGCCGGACCACTCGGGGTGGCCTGCTCCATCGGCACCCCGGCCTCAGAGCTCCCATCGGTGGCCACCGTCATGGAGTTCCCCGTGAGGCCGGGTGCGCAGAGCGCGTTGCGGGCCATCGATCCCGAGTCGAAGTCCGGGCGTTCCGTCCTGGCCGGCGCCCACGGCACCATGTTCGCCGACGAGCGGGGGGAGCCACGGTTCGCCGAATTCATGAACACGCCCGCCGTCCTGGGCGCCGAAATCGGTGCCCTGGGCGCCACGGCGACGGCCCGGGCGCTCGCCCGCACGTACATGGCGCTGGCCGACGGTGAAGAGCTCGTCTCCCGGGACTCGGTCGAGCGTTTCCGCGCCGAGCAGGTCTGCGGACGCGACGCCGTCATGGGCGTCCCCACCCGGTGGGCCGTGGGCTACTCGCTGGAGCCCCCGACGCTCATCCCCGGGGCCCCGCCGATGCACGGCCCCGACGAGGGCGCGTTCGGTCACATGGGTGCCGGCGGCCAGATCGGTTTCGCCGATCCTTCGGCACACATTTCGGTGGGCTTCGTCCGCAACCACCTGGAGAACCAGGCGCTCCCGCTCATGGGCGCGTGTCTGGTGGACGTGCTGTACTCGTGCACGGGGAAGGGGACGGGGGACGATGTACGCAGCTGAGCACGCAGCAGAGCATCCGGATCACCCGGCCATCATCATGGCGCCCTCGGGGCGCACGCTGACGTTCGCCGAGTACGAGGCGGCAGCCAACCAGGTGGCCCACGTCTTGCGCGACACCGGTCTGCGCAAGGGCGATCACATGGCGATCTTCATGGAGAACCACCCGGCCGTGTTGTTGGCCGAGGCGGGCGCCGAGCGCACGGGGCTCTACTTCACGCCGGTCAACTTCTATCTCTCGGCCGAAGAGGTCGCCTACGTCATCAATGACTCCGGGTCGCGGGTCGTGGTGACGTCGACGGCCAGGGCGGACGTCGCGGCGCAACTGCCGGCGCTGTGCCCCGACGTCGAGCGCTGGATCATGGTCGACACCACCGGGTCCGGGACCGGCAGCGTCGGCGCACCGTTCGAGTCGTGGGACGACACCGTGGGGGCGCAACCCACGGATCATGTGGCGGACGAACAGATGGGCGCCCCCATGATGTATTCGTCAGGAACGACGGGGCGACCCAAAGGCATCCTCCGCCCCATGTACGACATCCATCCGTCCGAGACCAGCATCGGCGTGCTCGGGATCGCCGGGCTGTGGCGTCTTCGTGAGGGCATGGTGTACCTGTCGCCGGCGCCGCTGTACCACACCGCCCCGCAGGTGAGCGTGGCCATCGCCCTGCGCATGCGGTCGACGGTGGTCGTGATGGAGCACTTCGACCCGGCGCTGTATCTCGAGCTCGTGGGCCGGTACGGGGTGACGCACTCGCAGGTGGTCCCCACCATGTTCACCCGGATGCTCAAGCTGCCCGACGACGTGCGGGCCGCCGCGGACGTGTCGTCGCTGGAGGTCGTCATCCACGCCGCCGCACCCTGTCCGGTGCCGGTGAAGGAGCAGATGATTGCCTGGTTCGGGCCGATCCTGCTCGAGTACTACGCGGCGACCGAGGGGAACGGATGCACGTTCATCACGTCACCGGACTGGCTGGCGCACAAGGGCAGCGTCGGGCGTTCGGTCCTGAGCGACATCCAGATCCTCGACGATGACGGGGAGCTGTGTCCGGTCGGCACGTCGGGCACCGTGTGGTTCGCCGGCGCCACCGACTTCGAGTACTTCAACGACCCCGAGAAGACGGCGAGCACTCGCCGGGACGACGGGAAGACGTCGACGGTCGGCGACGTGGGCTACCTCGATGCCGACGGGTACTTGTTCCTGACCGACCGCAAGGCACACATGATCATTTGCGGCGGGGTGAACATCTACCCCCAGGAGACCGAGAACCTCCTCGTGACACATCCTGCGGTGTTGGACGCCGCCGTGATCGGCGTGCCCAACGAGGACCTCGGGGAAGAGGTCAAGGCGGTTGTCCAGCTCGTCGACGGGGTGACGGGCGACGAAGCGTTGGAGCGTTCGCTCATCGCCTTCTGCCGCGAGCACCTGGCCCACTTCAAGTGCCCACGCAGCGTGGACTTCGTGGACGAGCTGCCCCGACTTCCCACCGGGAAGTTGTACAAGGGTGTGTTGCGCGAGCAGTACTGGGCCTCGCACGACACCCGCATCGTCTGATCGTCTGATCGTGTGATCGTGTGATGGTGTGAGCGGGAACGTCGTCGGGCTCCCCGACGAACTGGTGTCGTGGATCGAAGAGGTCGGCGGTGGTCGGCTGCTCTCGGCCGACCGCATGCCGGGTGGCGCACGCAAGGAGGCCTGGTTCATCGACCTCGAAGGTGCCGGCGGTGCATCGATGTCCCTGTTCCTGCGCTACGACCGCTCGGACCCGGCGCGGACGAAGGACCCGTGGACCCTGCACCGCGAGGCGACGGTGTATCTGGCACTGCAGGACAGCGCCGTGCCGGTGCCGCGAGTGCTCGGGGTGCATCCTGTCCACCAGGCCATGGTGTCGGAACGGGTGCAGGGCGGGAACTGGTTCTCCCGCATTGTCGACCCGGTCGAGCAGGAGGCGACGGCCCGCGACTTCATGACGAAGCTGGCGGCGTTGCACTCACTGGACGCGGCAGCCCTCGATCTCCCGCTGTTCCCTACGGTGGGCACGGTCGCCGAGGCCGTCCTGGCCGAGCTCGACGAGTGGGAGCGGGTGCTGGTGGCGCGGGGTGGAACGCCCGACCCCGCCCTGGCCTTCTCGCTGCGCTGGCTCCGGAACCACATCCCCCCCTACGACGGTCCCCTCGTGTTGGTGCAGGGCGACACCGGGCCGGGGAACTTCATGTACGACGGCGGAAGGGTGACCGCAGTCGTCGACTGGGAACTGGCGCACCTGGGTGACCCCATGGACGACATCGCGTGGCTGTCGCTGCGGGCGACACAGGAACCGTTCACCGACTTCCCGACCCGCCTGCGTGAGTACGAGGTGCTCTCGGGCAACGTCGTCGACGAGGCCCGCGTGCGCTACTACCAGGTGATGGCCGAGACCAAGCTGCAGGTCATGGGTCATCGGGGACCGGCCGACGGCGACGGCGACAGACGTGGTGACGAAGGGGGTGGCGGGAGCGACGTCGGCAACGGCTTCATCTACCAGGTGCTGCACCGACGGCTGTGGCTGGAGGCACTGGCCGGCGCCAACGGCCTGGAGCTGACGCCCGCCGAGTCTCCCCGGGCTCGACACGGACGCGACGGCGACTGGATGTACGACGCCGTCCTCACCCAGTTGCGCGACGTCATCGTTCCCCGTACGTCGGACCCGCTGGCCCAGGCGCGCAGCAAGGGCATCGCCCGCATCATCAAATACCTGGCGCGGGTCGACAACTATGGCGCCTACTACGAAGAGTGTGAGCTGGGGGATCTCGAGACCTTGCTGGGTCGGCGGCCCGACTCGGTCGCTGGCGGACGTGCCGAGGCGGCAGAGGCGGTCGCGGCGGGCGATGCATCAGAGGAGGACTACGTGCGCACCCTCTGGCGCCGGGTCGCCCGCGAGACGGAGCTGGCCCGTCCTTCCATGGGGGTGCTGGCCGACCGGCACTGGCCGCCACTGGCCGCCACGGAGGTGGGTCGATGAGCATCGACTTCGGAGTCGACCTGGACCAGCGGCGCGCCGAGCGCACGTACCGCGAGCTCGTGCCGGCGGACGACGACTTCCACGACGAGGAGATGACCGACCGCTGGTGGGAGACCGAGACGTGCTGGTTCTCCTGGAACGTGCCCGAGCGCAACCTCGGGGGATGGGCCTATTGCCAAGCCCGACCCAACGCCAGCATTTGCAACGGCGGGGTCTGGGTCTGGGACGACAGGGCCGCCTACCCCTGGGAGCTGGCCTACCGGGCCGAGTACTCGGGACTGCAGCTCCCGCCGCGCGCCCAACGGGACATGCGGGACTTCGAATGGCCCAACGGCGTGCAGGTCAGGGTCGTCGAACCGCTGACCACCTATGCCGTGAGCTACAGCGACCCCGGCGCGCTCGAGGTGAACCTCGTCTTCGACGCCATCATGGTGCCCAACCCGCACCCTGACGGCGTGGTCCCCTTTCTGAAGGGGGCGCACTTCGACCAGGCCGGCCATGTGACAGGGACGATGGTGCTCCACGGCGAGGAGATCCCGATCGACTGCTACTCGGTGCGCGATCGGTCATGGGGTCCACGTCCGCTCGGACGGAGGAGGCCACGGACCGAGGCGACCGTGTCGACGGCGCCGAGCTCGGCGATGAACTCGGCGGCGAGCTCGGCGGCGGCGGACAAACAGCCTGGGACGGGTGGCTTCGGCGGCGTCGGATATTCGTTCTGCGCCGCCGGGCCGGGTGAGGCCTGGCTCACGTACGCCATTCCGGGTCCCGAGGTGGAACCGGTCGTCTGCGGGTTCCTGCTCCGGGGCGGCGTCTACGGGCACATTCTGGCTGGCGAGCGCCGGGTCACTTTCGACCCACACACAGGTTGGCCGCTGTCGATCGAGTTGGAGGCGATCGACGAGTTCGACCGCTCCCTATCGGCCCGAGGCGACACCGTCAGCCGGCACTGGCGCGGTCACGGTGGTGACTCCCTCGTCCACTGGCGTTGGGATGAGGCGACCGAGGGCTGGGGCGAGGACCAGAGCTACTTCAGCCGTGACCAGTGGGAGCGCAACCGCCGGCGAGCCAGGTAGCTCGCTGCCGGACTAACGCTCCGGGGCAGAAGGCAGCCCGGCCCCGGCCCCGGCCCCGGCACTGGTCCCGGCCGAGGCCGAGACCGAGACCGAGACCGTCGTCCAGAGCGGCGAAGGGCGCGACGTCATGACGCGTCCGGTCGGCGCGACGAAGAGCAGCTCCTCGTTGGCGTTCCCCGTCAGGGACCATCCCGAGCTGTGCACCCGGTGATGGTGGTACTGGCAGAGCAACGCCAAATTGTCCAAGTCCGTGGGGCCGCCCGACTTCCAGAGAGTGATGTGATGCACGTTGGTGAACGTCACGTTCGTACAACCCGGGAAGCGGCAATGTCGATCTCGTCGCATGATCTCCCGCCGTTGGGAATCGGTCGGGAAACGTCGGGCCCGGCCCTCGTACATGGTGTGGCCCACGTCGTCGTCGATCGCCACGATCAGCGTGGCGTCGCAGGCCAGTCGGCGAACCGTCCCGGCGCTGATCAGCCCCTCATGCTCCAACTCGCCTGCCAACTCCGACGACTCGTCCGTCACCGTCTCGAGCGCAGCGTGCACGACGACGACGTGCGGGCTTGCCCCGCCCCGCGCCTCGAGATCAGCTCGAAAGACCTCCAGGTAGCTGTCGCATACCCGTTGGTCCCATCGGGTCTCGCCGTCAGAGGGCAGCGCCCGGGCCCGGGTCTCGAGGCAGGACTTCACCTCGGCGTAAGACTCGGGCGGCAGCTGGGCCGTGACGGTGCGGAACGTGTCGTTGAAGCGGACCGACCGCGCCTCGTAGTCGGTCTCCGCCCGGGAGCGCGGCACGCCACGCTCCGTACGGGCCACCTCATGCAGCTGCCGGACCGTGCAGTCCTTCGCCTGCTCCGCCAGTTCCTGGTCGTTCCTCGGGGAGGCCACGTCGGCCACCGCTCGCACCTTGTCGAAGGTCAGCTCTCCCGACGACAGGCCAGCGGCCAGGTGCGGAAGTTCGTTGAGCCGCTCGGCCACGTGGGCGAAAGACCGGGCGGAAGCAAGAGAGACGCCGCAGCGCTCCACGATCCAGGCCTCCATGGACGTCGCGCCCTCGGCCCGCCAGCCCTCCCGCTTGGCCAACTCTCCGGTGAACCGGACAAAGCGCCCCACCTCACGCGTGATCCGGCCGGACGAAGCGGCAGCGAGCCCCAAGATCGTTTCCGTGGGCAGCGTCCCGAGATCCACGTCCGGAGTGAGCTCGAACTCATCGGTGGCGGTGGAAGTGATCGTGTCCATCGCCGGGGGAACGGTCCCCGGATCAGCGCAATGTCAGCACAATGTCACAGGCAAAGCCCGGAAGCCCCGCAACGCCTGCACGGGCTTGTACTGCAACTGATCCGGGGGCACGGCCAAGCGCATCGAAGGGAACCGTCGCACCAGTCCGCCGATGGCGATCTGCCCCTCCAACCGGGCCAGCTGGTTGCCCAGGCAGAAGTGCTTCCCGAAGGCGAAGGTCAGGTGCCGATTGGGATCCCGTCCCAGGTCGAGATCATCGGGGCGTTCGAACACCGCCTCGTCCCGATTGGCCGAGATGATCATCCCCATCACCTTGGAGCCCTTGGGCATCGTCGTGCCCTCGATGGAAACCTCGTCCAACAAGGTCCGGGCCGTGCCGCAGGGCACGGGCGTCGTGAAGCGCAACAGCTCCTCGACCGCCGACGTCGTCAACGAAGGATCGGCACGCCACCGCTCGGCCTGGTCGGGGTGTGCGATCAGCGCCACCGCCGAGCTGCCGATGAGGTTGGCCGTCGTATCGTGGCCGGCCAGCATCAACAGGAAGATCATGGCGATGACCTCGTCGTCGTTCAGCGAGTCGCCGTCCTCGTTGGCCGCCAGCAGCCCCGAGATCAACCCGTCATCGGGTGCAGCACGGCGTTGCGCCGCCAGCCGCTCCAGCACGCTGTACAGACGACGGGCCGTCGGGATGGCCCGCACGGCGTCGGCCCCCGAGCCACTCCCCAACCGGACGACGAAGCGTTCCATCAGGACATGGAACTCATCGCGGTCCTCGTCGCCCACACCGAGCATGGTCGAGATGACCGACAGGGGCAGCGGCGTGGCGAAGTCGGCCACCAGGTCGACCGTCGAACCGCCCCGTCGCTCGAGGTCGTCCAAGAGCCCGTCGACGATGCGCTCGATCTCCCCCGTCATCTGCTGCACCATGCGAGGCGTGAAGGCCTTGTTGACGAGCCGACGCAGCCGGGCGTGGTCGGGGTCGTCCTTGTAGACCATGGAGCTGGTCAGCAGGCGGAACATCTTGGGCAGGTGCCGCAGCAGGAAGCTGGACCCGCCACTCGTCGGGTCGCTCGAGAACCGCACGTCGTTGTGCAGCAGCAGCACGTGCTCGTGCCGGGTGAGCATGTACCCCGCGCCACCCATCAGCTGCTTCGAGAAGGCCGGCGAAACGGCGCCACGCCGCCGTAACTCGGCGTAGCGTGGGAACGGGTCGGCGAACATCACCGGGTCGGCCAGATCCGTCACGGTGTCGCTCATTGGCCGCTCCACCTGGGGCGCAAGGCTCCTGACACCTATTGAGTATAACCTATTTTTGATGGCCGCCGCCCCCTCACCCGCCCTCGTCGTTCCGGCGGCCCGCACCATGTCGCCGCCGACAGGCCCCGACGCCAAGCTGGCGGCGGGGGTGGCCCGGCGCATCCTCACCGATGTCGTCGACCGGGGCTGGCCGGTGGGCGAGGTGCTGGGCTCGCAGGCCGAGCTGATCGAACGGTACGGGGTGAGCCGGGCTGTCTTCCGCGAGGCCGTGCGCCTCGTCGAGAACCAGCAGGTGGCCACCATGCGGCGCGGGCCGGGCGGCGGGCTGGTCGTGACCGAGCCGACGGTGGACGCCATCATCGACGCCGCGGTGCTGTACCTGCACCGGGCCAACACCCGCCTGACCGAGGTCTTCGAGGCGCGCATCGTCCTCGAGGTCATCGCGGCCGAGTTGGCCACCGACCGGCTGACCGACGACGACGCCACCGAGCTCCGCACCATGGAGGAGGCGGAGGTGCATGACCACCGCGCCCTGCACGCGCGGCTGGCCGCCCTCACCCGCAATCCCGCCCTCGAGCTCTTCGTCGACATCCTCAACCGGGTGGCCCTGCTCTACTTCCGGGACGGCTCGTCGCTCGGCGAGGGCACACTGTCGGCGTCTCGCCAGGCCCACGCGAGGATCATGGAGGCGGTACTGGAGCACGATGCCGATGCGGCCGGCCGCCGCATGCGCCGGCACCTCGAGGCCGAGTCCGCCTTCCTGCAGAACCGCAAGCTGTCCCGCCAGTTCCTGTCGCGCCGCGTGGCGCTCGGCGGCGGCGTCAGCAACAAGCGGGCCGAGGACGTGGCCCGGGCCATTCTGCACGACGTGGTGGCGGACGACCTGCCGCCCGGGACGCTGTTGGGTTCGCAGGCGGCGCTGATCGAGCGGTACGGGGCGAGCCGGGCCGTCTTCCGCGAGGCGCTCCGGCTGCTGGAGCATCACCAGATCGCCACCATGCGGCGCGGCCCCGGCGGCGGCCTGTTCGTGAGCGCACCCAGCGGGCGTGGAGTGAGCGATGTCGTCGCCGTCTACCTGGCCCGCCGCGCCATCTCCATGGCCGACCTCGTCGAGCTGCGCATCCGGGTCGAACTGGCCCAAGTGGAGTTGGCGATCGATCGGACCAAAGGCGGCATCGTCGGCCTGTCCGAGCTGCACGGCGCCCTCGGGCACGAGGACAAGCTGAGCCTGGGCGAGTTCGCCGACGGGGGCCACGACCTGCACGCCGTCATCGCCGGGCTGGCCGGCAACCGCGCCCTCGAGCTGATCTCGCTCGTCCTGATCCGCCTCATGCGCCTGCACCAGGTCGAGGAGGTGTCCGACGAGGACCGGGCCGTCGCCGCCCTCGAAGTCTCCCGGGCCCACGGCGCCATCGCCGCCGCCATCGCCGGCGGTGACGTGGAGCTGGCCCGCCGGCGCTTGCGCCGCCACCTCGAAGCGCTCGGCCACTATCTGCGCTGACCGACTACGTCGTCGAGAACACCTTGCGCGAGTAGTACCAGACGGCCAGCGCGCTCAGGACGACCGCGAACACAGCCAGCGCGCCGATCTCCGGCAACGTCTCGGAGAACGAGGCGTGGTCCGAAATGAGCTTCACGAAGGCATCCATGGCCCACGCCTGCGGCACAATGTGCCCCACGTTCTTCACCGTCGTGCTCACCGCGCTGAGCTGATAGACGCAACCGCCGAGCATGCCGGCAACGATGGCCGCGATGACCGCGGTGGCGATGGCCTGCTCCTGCGAGCGCGCCCACGTCCCGATGATCACCGCCAGCGCCGCCACGCTGATGCCGAGGAACAGGATCACCAGGAACACACTCGCCGGATTGCCCCAGTGCACCCGGAACAGCACGTAGCCGACGAAGATCAACCCGATCGCCATGCTGACCGCGGTCACCATCATGCTGGCCATCTGACCGAACACGATGGCGCGCTTGTGCACCGGTGCCGCCGACAATCGTTGCAGCACGCCGAGCCGTCGGGTCTCGACCATGCCGGCCGAGAGCACCAGCACGGCGATCCCCATGAACAACACCAGGTTGGCCGGCGCCACGTACCAGAACGGGCTCAACGGCGCCTCGACCGGGGTCGCCTGCAGCGTGGCGTCGGTGAACTTCGTGTGCGACCCCTCGGCCGCCATCAGGTCCATGAGCGCCACCGCGTCGGTGCGCGCCTGCACGGCATCGGTGGTGGCCGACTCCACCAGGAAGTCGGCCTTCACGGAGTTTCCGGGTGCCGGCAGCTGGACGATCCCCGCCACCACCCGGCCCCGCAGGATGTCGTCGGTCAGATCCGTCCGGCTGCTCTCGATCCGCACCTTGATCCCGTCCGTGGTCTGCGCCAGGTGCAGCAGACGAGCGGAGGGGTGGTAGAGCCCGATCGGCTCCTTGGGGCTGCCCTCGAGCAGACCCGTGATCAAAATGATGACCACGGGCACCAGCGTGCCGATGATCAGCAGGCGGCGGTCGCCCATGGCCCGGCGCAGGTTGACCCAGATGACGGCGATCACGTCACGGCTCCACCATCTTGCGCACGCGGGTCATGGCCAGGCCGCCGGCCACCACGGCGATCACCAGCAGAATGACGAAGGGGCCGATGATGCTGCTCGCCGGCTCACCGAGTTGGTCGAGCCGGCCGAATCCCACCAGGGCCCAACCGTTCGGCGTGCCCAACGCCAGCACCTGGAAGGCGTCGGGCAGCGAGCCGGACGGCAGCAGATTGCCGCCGACCAGCGCCAGGAACAGGCCGACGAGCATCGTGATGCCGAAGGCCTGCTGCTCGGTCTTGGCCAACGACGTGAGGAAGACGCCGATGCCGCACATGGCCGCCGTGGCGCCGATGGCCATCAACAGGACCCCCAGCAGGTTGCCCCAGTCGGCCCCGAAGCCGTAGGTCGTCACGGCCCAGATCACGAAAATGGTGGCCATGCCGGTGAGGAAGATGGCCAGGAGCTTGCCCAGGACGATCTGGGTCGGCCGCACCGGCGCCGCCGTGATCCGGGCCAGCGTGCCGGCCGACCTTTCCATCAGCAAAGAGCGCATGCCGAGGCCGCTGCCGATGAAGAGGAACACGACGGCGATGTTGGGCGCGAAGAAGTTGAGGTTCACCTTGCCGCCGCGACCCACGCTCTGGCTGTTGATGGCCACGTCGGCTTCGGTCGCCTCCGTATGGGGCACCCGGCCGGCGTACAACACGCTCGCCATCCCGGCCGCCACCGACTCGGCGTACTCCTGTCCCAGTGGCGACGTGCCCTTGGTCACCACGTCGAACCCGGGGGTGTGGGTCGCGCCCGGGTCCACGATGGGCACGAGCAGGGTGTGCAGGCGCACCTGCGCCGGCAGGAGCGCCACGCCACCATCGAGCGTCCCGTCCGCCACGCCGTTCTTGACCGATTGCTGACTGGGCAACGTCGTGACCATGACGTTCTTCGGGAGCTGGCTGGCGTGCAGCGCCGCCGTCAGCATCTGGGGCGACGCACCGGCCACCCCGATGTGCACCGGGGTGGCGCTGGCCCCACCGGCGAACGACAAGCCGAGGACGGCCGCCATGAGCAGCGGCGCCGCCAGGCAGCCGATGAGGACGGAGCGATCGCGCAGCCGGCGGTGGAGCTCGTTCCACGCGATGACGCGGATCAATCCCGAAGCTCTTTCCCGGTGAGGCTCAAGAAGACGTCCTCGAGGTTCGGTGTGCGCACCTCGACACCGGTGAGATCCACGCCGTGCTTGGTGGCGACTGCGACCACCGCGGAGAGGACGGCCGGTCCGTGGTCGGTGGTCAGCTCCAGGCTGCCCTCGTGCTCGTGGACGTTGTGCACGTTGCTGAGCTCGAGGCAGGCGGCCGAGAGCTCAGTGAGCGAGGACCCGTCACAGGACAGGTGCACCTTGTCCCGGCCGCCGTGCGTGCTGATGAGTGACTCGGCCGTCCCCTCGGCAATGAGCTGCCCGTCGTCAATGATGCCGATGCGGTCGCACAGCCGGGCCGCCTCTTCCATGTAGTGGGTCGTGTAGAGGACCGCGATGCCCAGCCGGCCGACGGTCTCGAGAATGGCGTTGCGGCTCTGCGGGTCGACCCCGACCGTGGGTTCGTCGAGCACGAGCAGCTTGGGCCGGTGCAGCAGGCCGGCCGCCATGTTGGCCCGCCGCTTCATGCCGCCCGAGTAGGTCCCGATGCGGTCCTTGCCCCGGTCGGCCAGCCCCACCAGCTCCAGCGTCTCGCCGATGCGCCCTTGCAGTTCCTTGCCGCCCAACCCGTAGAGCTGGCCGAAGAAAGTCAGGTTCTCGACGGCGGAGAGGTCGGGGTACAGCGCCAGGTCCTGGGGCACGTAGCCGACCGCCGCCTTGGCCTCCAAGGTGCCCCCGACGAAGCCGTCGACGGTGACCTCTCCCTGGTCGGGGAGGGTGAGGCCGCACAGCATGGAGATGGTCGTGGTCTTGCCGGCACCATTGGGCCCGAGCAGCCCGTAGCACTCCCCCGCCGCAATGGAGAAGGACACGCCCTTGACCGCCTCGCGGTCGCCGTAGCTCTTCCGCAGGCCCTCACAGCGCAACATTGTCTGCTCCATGCACCCCTCCCCAGGGAAAAGAGGACCCTCTTTTTTGCACCCTAGCAGAGCAAGTCCGCAGGCTCAGATCGGGAAGGACGCCTCAGCTCAAAGGGGACAATCCCTGTTCGGCTCAGAGGGTGGCCACCCCGGCCCGGACGGAAAGAGCATGATGAATTCCGTCACCCGTTACCCGTCCGCCAGCCGCAAGGGATACGAGTGCGCCGCCACGGCCAGGATCTCCAAGCGGTCCTCCTCCAGCAGGAACCCGGCGGCGATGGTGGCGTCCAATGCCGCCCCGAAACGCTCGAGGTACTCGTCCTTCCCACCGGGATAGAGCGTCGACAGGGTGGCGTCGTCGAAGGGCTCGGTGCGGCCGAACAGCATGGCGAAGGACTCGCCGGACTGCCCGAGGCCCCCCATGACCGCCGTCGGCACATCGACCCACGGTGTCCGGATCCCACCCTGGGCGATGCCGTGCTCGTCCAGGACGTAGCCGGCGCGGTCGCCGTTCAGCTCGAGCGAGGGACCCGAAGGGGGCGCCTCTCCGCCTGCCGCCCATCGGTGCAGGTGTGCCAGGGCCGCCTGGGCCACGTAGTGCTGCTGCGGGCCGGCGTTGATCGGCGTGTCCGTCCGGCCGATCATGAGATTCGTCGTCGGGCGCAACAACTCGGCCATGCGCTCGGCCGGCAACGTGCCGTCGTCGTGACGGCCGGCGCTGACCGTGTAGGTGTCGGCGTGCGCCGCGCCCGCCATCTCCCAGGTACGGATGCGGTCCGAGTCGGGCTGCTCCGCCAGCTGCCCGCCCAACAGGACCACGTCCGTCTCGCTCTGGAGCACCAGAACCGGCACCCGGACGTCGTCGCGGATGCGCTCGCCCTTCGACGAGATGGCCGCCCGCGTCGCCTCCATGCCCAACCGCTGCGACGCCGGAATGAACACACCGTCGATCGAGACGCCCGACGCCGGCCGGCCGTGCACGAAGTAGCCGTCGAAGAGCTGCGTCAGCGGATCCACTGCGTTGATGTAGGTGACCAGGCAGGCGGCCGATTGTGACTCCCCTGCCGCCAGGATCTGCGATGGCTTCAGCCCGACCAGCGGGTTCTCGTCACTGGGCCGCCGGAGCAGCGCACCGACCTGCGTGAAGATGTCGAAGGCCCAGGCGTCACCGGGGTGCTCGAGTTCGGCGTACCGATGCGGCGCCAGCAGTTTGAGGTGGATGCCCTCGACGAAGCCGCCCCCGTCGATGCCGACCTTCTGGGCCGACACGCCGACCCAGGCGTGACCAGCGGCGGCCACCGAACGATGGAAGAACCCCCAGTCGGGCGCCGCGTCGATCCCGGCCGACACGTTGTGCCATTCCACCACGACCGTCCCGCTGAACCGCAGCGGGTCCGACGGCCAGCGCGCCACGAAACGAGTCCGGAACGGAGCGTCGCCCGCAGGCGTGACGTCCCAACGGCCGTCGGCGCCCCTCTCGCCCTGCAGCTCGTAGGAGGTCGCCGTTCCCTCGAAGCTGTACTCCATCTCCTCGTAGCCGAGCGTGGCCAGGTCGTAGTCCCGCATGATGTCCGGCGCGGCGCCCGGCATCTCGCGGAACGCTGTCTCTCGTGTGCTGGCCACGGGCCGTCCTTCCTGGGTCGGACCGACTCGATCCGACTGGATAATTGGGGATACTCTTTCGTGCGGCCTGATCAGGCCGGCAAGGGTACGACACACCGCATCGGGCGGCGAGGAACGAGGATACGACGTGACTGAGGCTTGGATCATCGACGCCTGCCGCACCCCGCGGGGCATCGGCAAGGTGGGCAAGGGCGCGCTGGCCGAGCTGCACCCGCAGGTCCTGGGCGCCACCGTCCTGCGGGCACTGGCCGCGCGCACCGGGCTCGACACCGGCGACGTGGACGACATCGTCTGGGGTACCTCCATGCAGGTCGGCACCCAGGGCGGTGACCTCGGCCGCATGGCCGCGCTCGATGCCGGCTACGCCACCACCGCCAGCGGCGTCACCCTCGACCGTTTCTGCGGATCGGGCATTTCGTCGGTCAACTTCGCCGCGGCGTCGGTCATGTCCGGTATGGAGGACGTCGTCATCGCCGGCGGCACCGAAATGATGTCGTCCTACGCCGGCAACGTGTCGAAGTCGCGCTCGCCCTTCCTCGACAGCGGCAACGCCCACCTGCGCGCCATCCACCCCCAGACCAACCAGGGCGTGGCGGCCGATGCCATCGCCACCCTGGAAGGGATCGACCGCCGCGCCGTCGACGAGCTGGCCGCGGAGTCGCAACGCCGCGCCGAGATCGCCATCAAGGAAGGCCGCTTCGACCGCTCGCTCGTGACGGTGCACCACCTCGACGGCTCCGTGGCGCTGGACCGCGAGGAGTTCCCACGCCCGGGGACGACGGCCGACTCCCTGGCCGCGCTGCCCTCGTCGTTCGAATCGCTGGCGGACTTTCCCCTCGACGAGGACGGGACGACCTACCGCTCCCTCGTGTTGCAGAAGTTCCCCGGCCTCGAAATCACCCACGTCCACCACGCCGGGAACTCGTCGGGTGTGGTCGACGGGGCGGCCGCCATCCTGATGACGACGCCCGAGTACGCCCGGGCCCACGGCCTGACGCCCCGGGCCCGCATTGTCGCCAGCGCCAACATCGGCGACGACCCCACGCTCATGCTCAACGCGCCCGTCCCCGCCACCAAGAAGGTGCTGGCCAGAGCCGGCATGTCGCTGGCCGACATCGACCTTTTCGAGGTCAACGAGGCCTTCGCCGTGGTGCCGGAGAAGTACATCCGGGACCTCGACATCGACCGCGAGAAGATCAATGTCAACGGCGGCGCCATCGCGCTGGGCCATCCCATCGGCGCCACCGGCTCCCTCCTGGTCGGGACCGCGCTCGATGAGCTCGAGCGCCAGGACAAGCAGGTCGCCCTCATCACCATGTGCGCCGGCGGCGGCATGGCACCGGCCGTGATCATCGAGCGCATCTGACCCCGGGCGACCGGCCTGTCGTGCTGGCTGATCACAGCCGCGCCTTCGCCTTGTGACGGCAGATCAGGATCGCCTGGCCCGTGACGACCTCCGCACCGCCTGGCGCCGGGCGGGCGTCTATCCGGACCTGACCGTCGGCGAGGCGATCGCGGTGGGCTGCGCGTCGCATCCCGATGGTGTGCTCGTCTTCGCACAGGTTGACGGCCGGTCATCGGTGGTCAGCTTGGGGGAGCTGTACCAGCGCGCCGTGGACGACGCCGGGCGGATGAGCAGTGCCGGTGTACGGCCCGGGGACACGGTCGTCGTCCAGGCGCCGGCGGACCTGACCGGAACCCAGGCTCTCGCCGCGGTCTGGATCCTGGGTGCGATCGCCGTGCCCCTCGCCACCACCGCGTCCGGCGAAGAGGTCGCCCACGTCGTGCGCGAGACCGGTGCGACGAACTTCGTCGTGGCACCGGAATGGCGCGGACGCGACCTGGTCACTCCACTGGTGGAAGCGTCCTCCGCCCTTCCTCTCCGCCCGTCCCTGCGGACGGTGCTCGCCCTGGGTGACGACCCCACCATCACGGACGGCTCCGTCGCCCGCCTGGGTTCGTTCACGGCCGTGCCGCTGCCATCGGACCAGCCTCGCGATCCCACCTCTGTCGCCTGCGTCCTGTACACCTCGGGATCGACGGCTGCACCCAAAGGGGTGCGACACAGCCATGAAACGTTGCTGTGCGGGCTGAGTGCGGCGCCCGCCGAAGCCGGCAGCCGCATGCTGGCGACGTTCCCCGCCGGCCACGTCGCCTCGCTCCTCGGGTTGCTCCGCCCGCTCAGCGTGGGCGGGACGACGGTGATCATGGATCGGTGGAGTGCCCGGGCGGCTGTCCAGCTCATTGAGGAACACCGGATCACGGCCAGCGCTGGCACACCGTTCTTCCTCTCGACACTGCTCGACGAAGCCGACCGATCCGGACGCGATATCTCATCGTTGGGGCGATTCCTCTGCGGCGCCGCCGCGGTGCCGCCGGCGCTGGTGGCGCGGAGCGAGGCAGCTGGCGTCGTCACCTGGCGAACCTACGGCTCCACGGAGCACCCGGCTCTCAGCTCCGGCGGGCCTCTCGACCCACCCGAGAAGCGCCGGCTCACCGACGGCCGGGTGACCCCCCTCAACGAAGTGCGGTTGCTCGACGAAGGCGGGCGCGACGTCGAGGCCGGCGAGGAGGGTGAGATCGTGGCCCGTGGCCCCAAGCAGTTCCTCGGCTACCAGGACCGGCGGGCCGATACCGACGCGTTCGTGCACACCACCTGGTTCCGCACCGGGGACCTGGGTCACTTCGACGACGACGGCTACCTGGTGGTGACGGACCGGGTGAAGGACATCATCATCCGGGGTGGCGAGAACATCTCGGCCCGCGAGGTCGAGGAGGTTCTGGCCCGCCATCCCGCCGTGGCCGAGGTGGCGGTGTGTTCGGATCCTGACGAGGTGTGGGGCGAGGCCGTCTGCGCGGTGGTCGTCAGCCGCGACGGAGCCGGGGATCCCACCATCGACGAACTCGTGGCGCTGACCGACGCGGCCGGGCTGGCGCCGCACAAGCGACCGACGCGTGTCGTGCACACCGACGCGCTGCCCCGAACGGCCGCGGGCAAGGTCCGCAAGCGTGATCTCCGTCCTCTCCTTGAAGCCGGTTCCACCGACCCGTCCGGTTGAGGTCGGCGCGGCATGCGTGCTACGCATCGTCCGTGTTCACCATGCGTTTTGCCATGCGCTCGGCCACCGAAGACCCCGCCGCCCGCGCCGACCTCTACGCGGCGGCCGTCGACATGGCCGCCTGGGGCGAGGGCCACGGCGGGCTGACGGCCATTCTCAGCCAGCACCACGCGTCCGATGACGGCTACCTGCCCTCTCCCGTCCCTCTGGCAGCGGCCATGGCGGCACGGACGACCCGCATCCCGATCACGGTGGCGGCACTGCTGTTGGCGCTCTACGAGCCCGTGAAGCTCGCCGAGGATCTCGCCGTGGTCGACCTGCTCAGCCGGGGCCGGGTGTCCTACGTGATCGGCATCGGCTACCGGGACGAGGAGTTCGCCATGTTCGGAGTCGAGCGCGCCGGCCGGGGCCACCTCGTCGAGGAGCGCATCTTGCTGCTCCAGCGGCTGTGGTCGGGAGATGCCGTCGACGTCGATGGGCGCGCCGTGCACATCACGCCACGGCCCTTCACGCCCGGAGGGCCCGTGCTCGCCTACGGCGGAGGCACCGAGGTGGCCGCTCGGCGAGCGGGTCGTCTCGGCCTCATGTTCATGGCCGAGTCGCACGACACCACGTTGGAGGAGGCCTACCGCGCCGAGGGAGGGGATGCCGCGCCCGGTTGCTTCTTCGCACCGGCGGGCGTGCCGAACACCGTCTTCGTGGCCGACGATCCCGAACGCGCCTGGGCCGAGATCGGCGGGTACCTCCTCCTCGACGCGGTCAGCTATTCAGGCTGGAATGCCCACCGGGAAGGCACCGTGTCGATTTCGCGTGCGCCGACGGTGGCCGAGCTGGCCGCCGAGAAAGGTGCCTACCAGATCATCACACCCGCCGAGGCCCGCGAGCTCATCAGCAACGGGAACGCGCTCGGACTCCAGCCACTTGTCGGAGGGATACCGCCTGACCTGGCCTGGCCCTACCTCGAAAACGCCGCGGCGGTGTCGACGCCTCTTTCGTAGCGGACAGAGCTGGTCGCCCGCAGAGAAGCCTGCGCTCAGCGGTACTGCGTCTCGGACTTCTCCCGCGGCGCCGGTGGGTTGGGCGGGTAGTTGCCGATCAAGGTGTAGGAGAACCCGTTCTGCAGAGCCGGCGTCCGTGTCATGTCAAGGGACTCCCAAATGGCCCGGATGGTGCCCTGAATCGCCTTGGGGTTCCGCCGGGCGATAGAGAGAGCGATCTGACGGGCCCGGTCGCGCAACGCCTCCCGGCTCAGCACTTCGGTCACGAGCCCCAGGCGGAGCGCGGTGTCGGCCGTGATGCGCTCCTCATTGCCCATCAACGCCCAGCGCAGGACGTCCCCCAAGGGCACGCCACGGTGCAACATGCCGATGGGCTCCAGCGCGCTCACAATTCCCACGTTGGCGTGCGGGTCGAAGAAGACGGCGTCGTCCGAACAGATGATGATGTCGGACTCGTTCAAGAAGTACTGCGCCCCACCGGCGCACAGCCCGTGCACTGCGGTCACCACGGGCTTCCACACCTTGTACTGCAGCTTTGGCCCCAGCGTCTCGCCCGGATCGAAGCTGTTGAAGGCATTGTCCTTCATGAACCAGAGATCGCCGCTGCGGATGTCGACACCGGTGCAGAAGGCGCGGTCGCCGTTGGCCTGCAGCACGACGCAGTGGATGTCGTCGGTGTCGCGCACCGTCTCCCAGGCCCACTGCATGTCGGCGGCCATGTCGTTGTTGAACGAGTTCAAGGCGTCCGGCCGGTTCAACGTGATGGTGGCCACGTTGTCGGCGACGTCGAACAGGATGGCAGCGCGTTCCATGAATCCTCCTGGCCCCGTGACGATGCGAGGCGAAATGGTACACTCTATTTCCCGGTTTGCGGCCGGGTCCGCTGGCCAGCCAGCATCACACAGACCCGCCCGCGGGCAGGCCCGGATGGCCGGGCGAGAAGTCCGACCCAGCAGTCCGACCCAGCAGAACAACCATCAACACAGAACGAGAGGACACGACGTGGAGATCCAGGGGAAGAAGGCCGTCATCGTCGGCGGGGCGTCGGGCATGGCCAAGGCCTCGGCGCAGTTGCTCCGCGAGAAAGGCGCCGACATCGCCATCCTCGACCTGCCGAACACGGCCGGCGCCGAAGTCGCCAAGGAGCTGGGCGGCACGTTCCACGAAGTCGACATCCTCGACGAGGAGCAGACCGAATCCGCGCTGGCTGACGCGGTGGCCACACTGGGCGGCCTGCACATCGCCGTGAACACCGCCGGAGGCGGTGCCGCGAAGCGCACGCTCAGCAAGGACGGGCCGCACCCGTTGGACACCTTCCGCCGGACCATTGAGCTGAACCTGATCGGCACCTTCAACCTCAACCGGCTGCAGGCCTTCCACATGTCGAGCAACGAGCCCGAGGACGGCGAGCGCGGCGTCATGATCGACACCGCCTCCATCGCCGCCTATGAAGGCCAGATCGGGCAGGTGGCCTACGCCGCCGCCAAGGCCGGCATCGTCGGCATGGTGTTCACCATGGCCCGCGACCTGGGCAGCCTCGGCATCAGGGCCATGGCCATCGCGCCGAGCCTGTTCGCCACCGGGCTCACCGAGGGCATCCCCGACGAGTTCGCCGCCACCTTGACCAAGGATGCCGCCTTCCCCAAGCGGTTGGGGCGACCCGAGGAGTACGGCAAGCTCGCCGTCGCCATCGTCGAGAACCCCATGCTCAACGGCCTCTGCATCCGCCTCGACGCCGGCACCCGCTTCGCTCCCAAGTAGAGAGGGGCGCTAGTCGCCGACCCGGAACTGGTACGACCCGGCGGTCACCGCACGATCACCGTCACCTTCGTCATGGAGGACCGTCCGTACCGCCGTCACTCCGTCGGACCCCGTGACCGGCTGGGCCTCGACTCGAAACGGACCCACCTTCCCCCGCGCCAAGAACATCACGTGGGACGAGGTCGCCTGCAGACGATCCGTGCCCGCGGCGGCGGCCGCCAGCTCGAAGGCTGCGGTCTCGAGCAGGACGAACTGCGGTCCGAGGTGCAACGCGGCATCGGGCGAGGCGACTTCCGACGAGAGCACCGGAAGTGCCCACCGGCCGTCCGGGCGGCGGACGGCCCCGAAGACCTGCCACAGCGGCGGGAGGTCCGGACCGTCTTCGATGACGATCGGCTCCACGGGCATCTTCTCCAGGCCGGCGGGCGGCGTGCCGAGGCTGACCCCCTGGCCCTGGGTCAGGGCGAGCACCCGGGCCGGCTGATCGGCGTCGACGATGCGCGAGCGGCTGTACCCCATCTGACGACCCTGCTTGAGGACTTCGGACACCACCGCAATGCGTTGGACGTCGCGCCCCGGATCGAGGACCTGACAAGAGTGGATCACCGGGTTCGGGACGGCTTCCAGGTCGCTCAGGCCACCGCCTTCTGGTGCGGCGATCCCGAGGACGGCCAGGAGAATGGCACCGCTCGGATTGCGCATGTCGCGGCGGAGGGTGACCGTGTTGTCGGTCGGACCCAGGTCCATCGACGACCAGCTCCGGCCGATGTAGCGGTAACTGAGCAACCCGCCCCACCTCCGGCGGAGCTCGGCGGCGTAGGCCCCCGGGTCGTCGCGTAGTTCCCTGATGTCTCTGGGCATCAGCCGTTTGTCTAGCCGACGGGGCCGGAGGAGGGTCACTTGCCCTGGTGGCGCGATCCTGCACACTCTTGGATATGGACCTCGCCGCCGACCTGCGCTCCCTGCTCACCCTGGAACGGGTCGACAAGGACCTCTTCCGCGGCCGCAACGCCAACTACGGCCCCCGTCGCACCTTGTTCGGAGGGCAGGTGGCGGCGCAATGCCTGCTCGCCGCGGCGGCGACCGTCGAGCCGGGCCGGCTGCCGCACTCATTCCACGGGTACTTCCTCCGGGCCGGCCGGAGCGACATTCCCGTCGTCCTCGAAGTCGATCGCGACCGGGACGGGCGGTCGTTCTCCGCCCGGCGCGTGGTCGCCATTCAGGATGGCGACGTCATCTTCTCCATGGTGACGTCCTTCCACATCGAGAGCGAAGGCGCCCACTTCGATGACGCGCCCCGTCGGTCCGTTCCCCCGCCGGAGGACACGACACTCGGAGGCTGGAATCCGCTGCTCGATGTGCGCCCCGTGACGCCCACCGACTTCCTGAAGGGCGTCTTCACCGACTGCTTGTGGGTCAAGTCCGCCGTCTCGCTCGGCGACGACCCGCTGCTGCACCGGGCCGGCCTGACCTATCTGTCCGACCTCGGTACCGGGTTCGGCCAGCAGGACAGGAAGCTCGTCGGCCGCGGCGGCCCGTCCATCGATCACTCCGTGTGGTTCCAGGAGGACATCCGGGCTGACGAGTGGGTGTTGGTCGACCTGCGCCCGGTCAAGGCGCGCAGCGCCCGCGGTTGTTACCACGGCTCGCTGCGCGACCAGCGTGGCGAACTCGGCGCCACCATCTATCAGGAGCAGCTGCTGCTGCCGGGCTCGGCCGCCGACATGCTCGCCGCGGCCATGCCCGTGGACGACGATCAGCCCGTCGACGCTGACCCCGAGGAAGTGGCCGCACGACAGGCGTCACGCGGGGTGCATCCGTCCGCAAGCTGAGCTGTCATATCACCCGGCCGTCAGGCCACCCAGCCGGCGATCGTCTCCAGGTCCTGCAGCTTGTTGGGCCCGATCGGCTGCACGTTCAGCACCGTCACGCCGGCGTCGCGGTAGGCGGCGATGCGGTCCTTCACGAAGCCAGGGTCCCCGACGAGGGACAGGCCGGCGAGCAACTCGTCCGGCACCAGCGCCGCTGCCTCCTTACGGTTGCCGCCGAGATACAGAT
>Ga0302154_10000731_pt1 | contig 29515 bp, 24 predicted proteins | sample I_Bog_N2_3_FD_193507 | JGI IMG/M metagenome (GOLD analysis project Ga0302154, IMG submission 193507) | Peat permafrost microbial communities from Stordalen Mire near Abisko, Sweden - I_Bog_N2_3 | ecosystem: Environmental > Terrestrial > Soil > Wetlands > Peat | place: Sweden: Abisko, Stordalen... | reverse complement strand
ACAGCGCCGTGGTGTCGATCAGAAAGGCGCGTCCCCAGAACAGGTACAGCGGCGTCGACAGAAACAAGGCCGCGAAGAGCCAAAAGTACAGCCGTGCGGCGGATCCGAGGAGCCTGCGGAAGATCGCATGCGCCGGCAACAGGCACGCGATCCAGAACCCGTAGCTGACGAGCCGCCCGATCGGATCCAGATTGAGTCCGAGCGGACAGCCGATCAGGGCGACGAGCCACTGATAGAACGGAAACTCGAACGGGATCGACCACGGCGGTCCGCCGACGGGCGTCCAGTAGGCGAGATGGAATCCGCCCCGGCAAGCCCAATACGACGTGATGGCGGTCTGCGTCTGGCGAAAGCCGTGGAATCCCAGCAGCGGTTGGTTGCGATACGCGAGAGCGAGCCACGCCGAAAAGCCGAATAGACCGGCGGTCAGGAGCATCGCGAGGCGCCGTGCGCGCGCGGCGTCGCAGAGGTCGGCCGCGGCGCGCACCGTTCGCTCCCAAACGTATTTCATCATGCGGTCATGGACCGATGGCGCTGACCCCGACGGCCCCGTCGGCCGAGGCCTCTTCGAGGCTGATGCCATAGGCGAATACCGGCACCGGCACGCGTCGACACAATGCGCCCAGCGCGCCCGGCGCCAGGGGTCGTGCGAATACGATGAAGTCCGCCTCGGCGGCCGCTTGCACGGCCTCGTCGGCGTCGACGCAGGACACGCCCTGCAAGACAGGACGCCGGCTTGCCGGGGTATGCCAGGCACGCACGACATAGTCGGCCGCCTCCGCCGCGACCAGCCGCTCCGGCAACCGCAGTGCCGTCGTGATCGGCCGGTCGGCGGGCAGCAAACCGGCCTCCGCGAGCGCGCCGACCGGGCACCACCGCAAGGTCTGGCCCTCGGCACCGTGCGGGCTGCCGCGATAGCGCGTCACCGTCCAGACATCGAGCAGAATCGTGCGCTCAGGGTACGCATGGCGTACCGCGAGCAGCGGTCGCGCGGAGTCGACTTCGACGCCGATCTCCTCGTGCAGCTCACGCGCGAGCGCCGCGAGGCGCGTCTCGCCGGGCTCCAGTTTTCCGCCGGGGAATTCCCAGCCTCCGGCATGGTGTTTGCCTTCCGGGCGCTGCGCGATGAGCACGTCGCCGGTCGCGTTGCGAAGGATGCCGGCGACCACATGAACGACCCGTGCGGCGGGCTGCGCCGCGGCCTCGAGGCTTGGCGGCAGGCTGGCGCTCAACCGTTGGCTTGCTGGAGCTGGCCGTGGCAGTGCTTGAATTTCTTGCCCGATCCACACGGGCAAGGCTCGTTCCGGCCGACCTTCGGAATGCCGCGAACGAACGGCGCCGCGGATTCCGCCGCAGGGTAGTCATCGTTCGCCTCACGGCTGCCGCCCGCGTCGCGCCCGCCACCGGCGTCGCGCAAGGCCGCCGGCGCCCGCGCGCTGCCGGCCGTCGGAGCGCCCGCAAGCTCCAAGGTGGGAGCGAGACCCTGCATCGGCGAGACCGCCTCCGCGTGCTGCAACTGGAGCGCGCGCGCGAGACGCTGCTGGCGCTCGAGCTCTTCGCGCTCGACTTCCGCCTGGCTGCGCACCTGGATCTTCGAGACCGTGGTGATCGTGTCGTACTTGATACGGTCGAGCATCGCCGAGAACAACTCGAAGGCTTCGCGCTTGTACTCCTGTTTCGGGTTCTTCTGCGCGTAGCTGCGCAGGAAGATGCCCTGGCGCATGTAGTCCATGGCGGCGAGATGCTCGCGCCAGTGGGTGTCGAGCGTGCGCAACATGACTTCTTTTTCGATGTAGCGCATGACTTCCGGGGTCACGACCGTGCGCTTCTGCTCGTAGGCTTCGGTGAGCGCCGCGAGCAGTTTCTTCTTGAGCGAGGACCCGTCGCCTGCCTCCTCGGCCTTGAGCCAATCGGCCACGGGCAATGCAATGCCGAAATCGCGGGTGACGGCGGCGCTCAAACCCGCGACGTCCCATTGTTCCTCGGGCAGGCCGCCGGGCACGTGGGTGTCGACCAAGTGCGCCACCACCTCCTCGCGGATCCCGACGACGGCCTCGGCGACGTCCTCGGCGCTCATGAGATCCGTGCGCTGCTGGTAGATGACGCGGCGCTGGTCGTTGGCGACGTCGTCATACTCCAACAATTGTTTGCGCGCGTCGAAATTGTGCTGCTCGACGCGGCGCTGGGCCTTCTCGATCTGACGCGTGAGCATGCCGCTTTCGATCGCCTCGCCCGGTTTCATGCCGACGCGCGTCATCAGGGTTTGCATCCGGGTCGGGTCGCCGAAGATGCGCATGAGGTTGTCTTCGAGCGACAGATAGAACCGGCTCGAACCCGGGTCGCCCTGCCGGCCGGAGCGGCCGCGGAGCTGGTTGTCGATGCGTCTGGACTCGTGGCGCTCCGTGCCGACGATGTGCAGACCACCCGCGGCGAGGACCTCTTCGTGGCGCACGCGCCAGTCTTCGCGGATCGTCTTGAGCTCCTCCTCGGTGGGATTCTCGAGCGCGTCGATCTGGGTCTGCGGACTGCCGCCGAGCACGATATCCGTGCCGCGGCCCGCCATGTTGGTCGCGATCGTCACCGCGCCCGGGCGACCGGCTTCGGCGACGATGTGAGCCTCGCGCTCGTGCTGCTTCGCGTTCAGCACCTCGTGCGGAATCTTCGCGGTCAGCAGCAATTCATGCAGCCGCTCGGACGCCTCGATCGAGGTCGTCCCGACGAGCACCGGCTGGCGCCTCTGCACGCAATCCTCGATATCCTCTAAGATCGCCTGGAACTTGTCGTTTTCCGACAGAAACACGAGATCCGACCGGTCCTTGCGGATCATCGGCTTGTGCGTCGGAATCACGACGACCTCGAGCCCGTAAATTTCCTGGAACTCGAAGGCTTCGGTGTCGGCCGTGCCGGTCATCCCGGAGAGCTTCGAGTACAGCCGGAAGTAATTCTGGAAGGTGATCGAGGCAACGGTCTGGTTCTCCTCGCGGACCTTGACGCCTTCCTTCGCCTCCACGGCTTGGTGCAGACCGTCGGACCAGCGTCGCCCCGGCATCGTGCGGCCGGTGTGTTCGTCGACGATGATGACCTCGCCGCCGCGCACGATGTACTCGACGTCGCGCTTGTAGAGCGCATGCGCCCGCAGGGCCGCGTTCAAGTGATGCATGAGCCGGATGTTGGTCGCATCGTAGAGGCTCTCGCCGTCGCGGAGCAGGCCGATCTCGGCCATCAAGGCTTCGACCTTCTCGTGCCCTTCCTCGGTGAGCGTCGCCTGCTTGGTCTTCTCGTCGATCGCGTAGTCGCCCGGGCCGTTCTCTTCCTTCTGCTTCTTGAGCCGTGGAATGAGCGCATTGATCTTGATATAGAGTTCCGTGCTCTCTTCGGCGGGTCCCGAGATGATCAGCGGAGTGCGCGCCTCGTCGATCAGGATCGAATCGACTTCGTCGATGATGGCGAAGTTCAGCCGGCGCTGCACGCGGTCGGCGAGATGAAAAGCGAGATTGTCGCGCAGGTAGTCGAAGCCGAATTCGTTGTTCGTCCCGTAGGTGATGTCGCAGGCATAGGCCGCACGCTTTTCATCGGCCGTCTGGGCGTTCTTGATGACGCCGACGTCGAGTCCGAGAAAGCGGTACACGACCCCCATCCATTCGGAGTCACGCTGCGCGAGGTATTCGTTGACCGTGACGACGTGCACGCCCTCGTCGGTGAGCGCGTTCAGGTAGGCGGGCAGCGTCGACATGAGGGTCTTGCCCTCGCCCGTGCGCATTTCGGCGATCTTGCCGGCGTTCAGGGCAAGTCCGCCGATCATTTGCACGTCGAAGTGGCGTAACCCGAGCTTGCGGCGGGACGCTTCGCGCACGAGCGCGAAGGCCTCCGGGATCAGATCTTCGAGCTTGGCGCCCGCGGCGAATCGTGCCTTGAGTTCTCGGGTTCTCTCAGGGAACTGATCGTCGGCAAGGGCCTGCAGCCCCGCTTCGAGGCCGTTGATGGCGGCGACGGTTCGGCTCAAATCTTTGACGAGACGCTGGTTACGGCTGCCGAAGATGTTCGTCAGAAACTTCCACACGCGAGGGAGTCCTTCAAGGAAACTGGTTATTGTACGGATAGACCGACGCGCCGGGAAATCGTTTCCTCACCGCGGGCCCTCGGGGCGGCTGACCGGGAAGTTGCGGGTCTTAGCGATCCTCGCCGATGAAGCGCAGCGGGTCGACCTGGATGCCGTTCTTGACGACCTCGAAGTGCAGATGCGGCCCGGTCGATCGTCCGGTCGAGCCCATGAGTGCGACTTCCTGACCCTTGCGGATCATTTCCCCTTGTTTTACCAAGAGTTTTTCGTTATGCCCGTAACGGGTCACCATCCCGTTGCCGTGATTGACCTCGACCATGTTGCCGTAGCCCGCCCGATCGCCGGCGAACGTCACGAGTCCGGCGGCGACCGAAATCACCGACGTGCCCTCGGGGCCCGCGAAATCGATACCCTTGTGGGTTGCCGTGTAACCGGTAAACGGGTCGGCGCGCTGCCCGAAGTACGAGGAAATGAACCCTTCCTGGACGGGACGCCCTTCCGGATAGACTTGCTTGTTGAGTTCGCGCGTGAGAATCAGATTCTCGAGCACCCCCAACTGCTGTTCGCGGCTCGACAACTGCGACTGCAGCTCATCGACCATCGCGGTCAGACTCGGGATCTGCGCCGGTTGGCCGTCGGCCCCACCCTCGCCGCCCTGCGACGGGGGGTTGCCGAAGTCGAACTCGCCGTCACTCAAATTCGCCATACGCGTCAAGCGCTTACCGAGTGCATCCAAGCGGATCACGTTGGCATTCATCTGGCCGACACGCATCGCGAGCGCATTGACCTTTTCCTGCAAGACCCGCCGCGTGTCCTCGATTTGCGCTTGCTGGCGCAGCAGTTCGGCCGACCAGTTGCCGAGTTGATCGATTGGGCCGATCGCCCCGTGCCGCGAGCCCAAGCCCATGCCGACCGAGAACGCGCCGCCGATGATCACGAACACGACGAGAAACGCCGCCGCGATCACGAGCGGCTGGCGAAGGTCAAATTGCTTCACTCGGCCCGCTTGACGGCCAACGAATATCACATTCATAGGGAGACTCGCTGCGACGCTTGTTTCGCGTGTTTCACTGGTGACCCCGCTGTCTTAGCTTCATGCCGAGCAGTAGACCGGTAGCTTTGCGTCCTCCCCTTTCGGAGAGTATGCCCTTAACAGTCGGGCTAAACTATGCAGAAAAAGGCGACCCGAAACAAGGATTTCCGCACGGTCTGGACATCGACTGGTACACAGTTTTCACATATTGCAATGCAAAAATCCAAGCCTCTCAATGAGTTATTTCAGATACCTAGCAAAGCACTTCGGGATCTCGCGGTGCGGCTCGAGGCGCGGGTTCTGTTGCTGGGAGAGGTCCGACGGCTGTTACCACCGAAACTCGCGGCCGAAGTCTGCAGCGCGGGCCTCGAGCAGGGACGGCTCACGCTCGGCGTAACGAGTGCGGTGTGGGCCCATCGCCTCCGCTACACCACCGGCATCCTCCGCAAGGAGCTCGCCGATTCGATGAAAACCACTATTTTGAACGTGCGCATCCAGATCGTCCCCGGAACCGCCGTCAACGCCTCGAAGGCGTCGCCGGGCACTTGACCGGCGGTGCGGCCCGCCGCCGCGTCAGGCGACCGCGGCCGGCACGTAGGAAATCGGGGCATCCTTGAGGCTCTCGAACGTGACGGCCGACCAGGCACTCGGCGTCGCCATGAGCGTGCGCAGCAACTTGTTGTTCAAGGCGTGCCCGGACTTGAAGCCGCTGAACTCCCCGATGAGGCTCGCGCCGAGCAGGTACAGATCACCGATCGCATCGAGGATCTTGTGCTTCACGAATTCGTCCTCGTAGCGCAGTCCGTCCTCGTTGAGGATGCGGGTGTCGTCGAGCACGATGGCATTGTCCATGTTGCCGCCGAGCGCGAGGTTGCGCGACCTCAAGCTCTCGATGTCGCGCATGAAGCCGAAGGTGCGCGCGCGGCTCACCTCGCGCAGGAAGGAGGTCGTCGAGAAGTCCATCGTCGCGACCTGAGTATGGGTCTTGAACGTCGGATGATTGAACTCGATCTCGAAATTCACCTTGAACCCGTCATACGGGTCGAAGCGCGCCCACTTGTCGCCGTCGGCGACCTGCAGGGGCTCGAGAATCCGGATGAAGCGCTTCGGAGCCTTCTGCTCCTCGACACCGGCCGACTGCAGCAAAAAGACGAACGGCCCGGCGCTACCGTCCATGATCGGCACTTCGGCGGCACTCACCTCGACGAGCGCGTTGTCGATCCCGAGCCCGGCGAGCGCGGACAACAGATGTTCGACGGTCGATATCTTGGTCTCGCCTTTGTGCAGGGTCGTGCCGAGCATCGTGTCGCCGACGTTCTCCGCGTGCGCCGGGATGTCGACCGGATCGTCCAAGTCGGTGCGCCTGAATACGATGCCGGTGTCGGGGGGCGCGGGACGCAGCGTCATCAAAATCTTCTTTCCGGTATGCAGGCCGATGCCGGAGGCTCGAATCGAATTCTTGAGGGTTCGTTGATTCAACATTCTGTGATTCTTCGGATGGGCGGGATGCGTATCGCCAGCCGGGGACTCGATGATCCCCAATTGACCGTCAAAGATACCACATCGTTCGCGGAACTCTAAATTATGGTGCATCACCGCGCTCGCGGACGGCCGCCGCATCGCACTGCGAAAAAGCAGGCACCATCCCGAGGCACCGTTTTTGCCCATCGCCTGATGCAAACCGCCAAGGAAGGAACTCTGGATGTCGACGCTGAAATGGCTCTGGGTCTGTGGTGCGCTCGCGCTCGGCGAGCCAACGTGGTCAGCCGACGGACCGACAGCTTCACCGACGGTCGGCGAACGAGTAGCCGACCTGTCGTATCGCCGCACTGCGATACGCACCGCCGGGTTCCCGCTCGAGATGTCGAGCATCGGTGATTCCGCGACGTAGGTCGCGATCCGCTCGCCATCAGGCGCGCGCGGACCTTCAAGTTCGATTTGTACGGGGCCGACACATCGGACAGCGGCAGGTGCGCCGCCGGTTTACCGGGAGGTGCGCACGTGCCCAGCGAGATCCATGAACGTTAGACTCAAGGTGGCGGCGCAGCTCGCCGGCCTGTTTGCAGTACTGGTCGCCACTCAGATGATCCTGGAGCAGGAGATCTTGCTGCCGAAGTTCGCGGAACTCGAGCGGGCGACGGCCATCCAGGACATGGATCGGGTCACGCATGCCCTGACTCGGGAGGCCGACCTGCTGAGCGCGACGGCGCGCGACTGGGGAAACTGGGCCGATGCCTACCAGTACATGCAGGATCGCAATCCAGCGTTCGTCGACGCCAACTGACACAGGCGGCCATCGCGTCGCTGAAAATCGACGTGCTCATCTTCATCGCCGGTGACGGCCACTTCGTCACGTCCGCCACTCGCGATGACGGCTCGACCCTGGCGGCTGACGGCGACATGCTGGCCCGGGGCCGGCTGTCCGACGATCATCCGTGGCGAGGAGCCGTGCGCGAGGGCAGGGCCGCCTCAGGATTCCTGCGCACCCCCCGCGGCCCGCTGCTCGCCGTGCTGGCACCGGTGCTGAACGGGCTGGGCAAGGGCCCGCAGCGCGGCATGGTGCTGTTTGGTCGCCTGATGACCGAGGAGGAGATGGCGCGGGTCGGAGCCCAGGCCGGGGTGCGGCTCGCGACCCAACCGCTGACGCCGACGGCAATACCTGCCGCCGAAGGCGCGAATACGATCGTCGAAAGCGACAGCGTCATGCAAGTGTCCCGCGAGCTCGACGACGTTGAGGGTCGGCCGCTGCTGCGGCTGCGCATCGACGTGCTCCGCCAGATCACCGCGAACGGCTACCGTGCCGTGCACTTCGCGTCAGTCTTTGTCGCACTCGCCGGCGCGATCGTGCTGCTGTTGATGCTGTGGCTCCTGGACCGATCGGTGTTGTCGCCGCTCGCGCGCATGACGCGCCAGGTCATCGCCATCGGCAGGCGCGACGATCCGACGGTACGCCTCGACTTGCAGCGGACCGACGAACTCGGCCGGCTGGCGCAGGAATTCGACCGCACGCTCGACCACCTCGCCGACGCCCGTCAGTTGCTCGCGCAGCAATCCTTCGCGGCCGGAGTCGCCGACAATGCCAGCGGTATTCTGCACAACCTGCGCAACGCCATGACGCCGCTCACCGTCCACATCGGCGCGCTGCAGACTACCCTGCGGGCGGCGCCCGTCAGGGACGTCGAGCGGGCGCTCGCCGAACTCGGCAGGGGCGTGCCAGACCCGGCGCGGAAGGCCGACCTCGAGGCGTTCGTGCAACTCGCCGGCCGAGACGTGGCTCGGGCGGTCTCGGTTGCCTGCGACGACGCGGACGTGGTTGCAAACTGCGCGACCTCGATCGAGAAAGTGCTCCAAGAGCAGGCGGGCGGCGCGCGCGCATCGACTGCGCTGGAATTCACGCGCCTGCCGAAGCTGATCGAAGACAGCGTGGCTCTGGTCTCACCGGAACTGCTGCGGGACATGGTCGTCGAGGTCGACGCTTCGTTGCGGTCCCTGGGCGCGGTCCGCATCGCCCGGATCACCCTGCAGCAGGTCGTCCAAAATCTGATCAAGAACGCCGCCGAGTCGGTGCGCGAAGCGGGCCGCGAGCGCGGTACCCTCAAGATCGCGGGCCGCCTCCAGAGGAGCGGGAAGGCGCAATCGCTGCATCTCAGCTTCACGGATGACGGAATCGGCATCAGCTCCGCGGATCTGCCGCGCCTCTGCCAGAAGGGATTTTCCACCAAGTCCTCCGCCGGCAACTCCGGGATCGGCCCGCATTGGTGTGCAAACGCGATCACCGCGCTCGGGGGCTCGCTGGACATCGACAGTCCGGGCCGCCATGGCGGTGCGCGGGTCTCGCTCACGCTGCCGCTCGAAGCGGCGGCAGACTTCCCCATTGCCCGGATGGCCTGAGGTTCTCCATGCCCGTCACCCCACTGCCATCGACCATGTGCTCGTCGTCGACGACGAGGAATCCGTACGGGACGCGTACCGCAGAATCCTCAATCCGCCGGAGTCGGGCGCAAATCGCCAGGCGATCGACGGGTTGCGCGCCCGGCTGTTTCGCGATGCCGCCGATGCGGCCGCCCCCGTCAGGCCCGCGCCCGGCGACCCCGGAGCCGGGCGGTTCGACACCGAATTCTGCGCCGGCGCGCAACAGGCGGTCGACGCCGTGCGCACGGCGCTGTCACAGGGCAGGCCTTTCGCGGTGATCTTCCTCGACATGCGCATGCCGCCGGGGCGGGATGGGGTATGGGCAGCCGCTCAGATCCGCGATCTCGACCCCGACGCCGAGATCGTGATCTGCACCGCTTTCTCCGACATCGAACCCGCGGAAATCGCGCGCCGGGTGCCGCCGGAAGACAAAGTCTTCTACCTCGAAAAACCACTGCACCCGAACGAAATTAAACTCATCGCCACGGCCCTCGGCCAGAAGTGGAGCGCAGAGCGGCGCATCGCCAAACTCGCCTACTTCGATTCGTTGACCGGCTTGGCGAACCGCGGACGCTTTCGGGAGATCCTGTCCGTCGCCATCGAAGTGGCGCAAGAGAGTGCCGAGCAGCTTGCGGTCTTGTACCTGGATCTCGACAACTTCAAGCGCGTCAACGACTCGCTCGGCCACAGCGCGGGCGATGAACTGCTGCAGATCACGGCGCAACGGCTGCGCGGCATCTGCCGGAGCGGCGACGTGGTTGCTCCGCTTGCGGCGCCGATCGAGTGCTCGCGGACCGATCTCGCCCGGCTGGGCGGCGACGAATTTGCGATTCTGCTGCGCAACATCCATGGGCCGGAAGACGCGTGCGCCGTCAGCGAGCGTGTCATCCAAGTGCTGCAGCAGCCGCTGCGACTTTCGTCGAATGAGATCCTGATGACGCCGAACATCGGCATCGCGGTGTTTCCCGGCACCGGCACCGATGCGGAGACGCTGTGCCGCCACGCCGACCTCGCGATGTACGTCGCGAAACGCCAGGGCCCCGGCCGCATCGCGCTGTATGAGCCGGGCATGAACGCCCGGGCGGTCACTCGACTGCGGCTCGAAGGCCATCTGCGCGCGGCGCTGGGGCGCGGCGAATTGAAATTGGTCTACCAACCGCAGGTCAATCTCGCCACGGGCGGCGTCACAGGCCTCGAGGCCTTGCTGCGCTGGTCGAATCCGGCGCTCGGCGAGGTGCCGCCGGTCGAGTTCATCCCGGTTGCGGAAGAGACCGGGTTGATCCTGCCGATCGGCGCCTGGGTGTTGGAGAGCGCGTGCCGCCAGGCGAAGGCGTGGCACGACGCCGGACTGTTCGCGGGCCGGATCGGCGTCAATGTGTCGAGCCTGCAGCTCGTGGAAAAGGACTTCGTGGCCCTGGTGACCCGGACGCTGCAGGAAACCGGCTTGGCGCCGGACCTGCTCGAGCTCGAGATTACCGAGTCGAACGTCGTACGGGACGAGGAGCGGGCAATGCGGATTTTCGCCGAAATCAGGCAGCTCGGTGTTTCGCTCGCGATCGACGACTTCGGCACCGGCTACTCGAGCTACGCGCGGTTGCGCCAACTGTCGATCAACCGGCTCAAGATCGACCGTTCCTTCGTGGCGAAGATCACCGCCAGCGCGGCGGATCGCGCGCTGGTCGCCGGGATCATCCAGATGAGCAAGACGCTCGGCCTGGAGGTGATTGCGGAGGGCATCGAGAATCTGCCCCAACTGCTACAGTTACAAGAGGAGCGCTGCGATCATGCGCAAGGCTTCCTGCTGTCCCGGCCGCTCGATGTCGCCGCCGCCGAGGCCTTCCTGGTGACGGCCGGGGCGCGCGGGGTGGACAGCGCCACCGCGCGGCTGCGACAGATCGTCGAGTAGGCGCGCGGGGCCGCCGCGTGCGCGGCGGAACGCGCGCACGTCGCTCGCGACTCAGTCGGCCTGTCGGCGCAGGAACGCCGGGATGTCGAGCAGTTCCTCCGAGTCCAGATCGGCACGCAGACCGTCGCCGACGGCGCGATGCCGTGCAATCGTCGGCTTGTCGAGCTGCGAATAGTCGGTCGCCGCGAGCGGCGCGCGTTGTCGCACGACACGCATCGGCGGCGCCGGCGCCGGGATTTCCATGGCGGGCTTCGGCGCCGCGGTCTTTGCCACCGGCCGGCCGAGACCCGTCGCGACGACCGTCACCCGGATCTGGTTGGTCATCTCCGCGTCGATGACCGTGCCGACGACGACCGTGGCATCGTCCGAGGCAAACTGCTTGATGACGTTGCCGACCTCCTGGAACTCGCCGATCGACAGGTCCATGCCGGCCGTGACGTTCACGAGGATGCCCTGCGCCCCCGCGAGATTGATGTCCTCGAGCAAGGGGCTCGAGATCGCCGCCTCCGCCGCTTCGCGCGCCCGGTCCTCGCCCGAGGCGCTGCCCGAACCCATCATCGCCATGCCGGTCTCCGACATGACCGTGCGGACGTCGGCGAAATCGACGTTGATCAATCCCGGACGCGTGATCAACTCTGCGATGCCCTGCACCGCGCCCTGGAGCACGGTGTTCGCGGCCTTGAACGCATCGAGCAGCGTCGTTTCGCTGCCGAGCACCGAGAGCAGCTTCTGGTTCGGGATCGTGATCAGGGAATCGACGTATTTCGACAGCTCGAGCATGCCGTTGTCGGCAACGCGCGAGCGTTTGTTGCCCTCCATCTCGAACGGCCGCGTCACGACCGCCACCGTGAGGATGCCGAGTTCCTTGGCGACCTGCGCGACGACCGGGGCCGCGCCCGTGCCCGTGCCCCCGCCCATGCCGGCCGTGATGAACAGCATGTCGCAGCCCTCGATGAGCTCGATGATGCGGTCGCGATCCTCCATGGCGGCCTGACGGCCAACCTCCGGATCGGCCCCGGCGCCGAGGCCCTTCGTGATGTTGCAGCCGATCTGCAGCGCGGTCTTCACCTTCGAGTGTTTGAGCGCCTGCGCATCGGTGTTGATGCAGATGAAGTCCACACCCTCGAGGCCGGCCTGCACCATGTGCGACACGGCGTTGCCGCCGCCGCCGCCCACGCCGAGCACCTTGATGATGGCACTTTGACTGTATGAGTCCATGAGTTCGAACATTCCGCTACTCCTTCCAATTTGTAATTCGATCAGCCGCCAAGACCGCTCGCCATTCCTTACATCGTCTGGTCATCCATTCGCCTTCGTTCATCTTCAAAAATTTCCCGCGAACCAATTCTTCATGCGCTCGAACACGCTCTTCATGCCCCCCGAGAGCAGCGGCGGGGCGATGCGCTCGACGTCGAGATTCGCCTTTGCATAGAGCAGCAGGCCGACCCCCGTCGCGTGGATCGGATTGCTCACGACGTCGACGAGCCCGGTCACGTACTGCGGCACGCCGAGCCGCACGGGCATGTGGAAAACCTCCTCCGCGAGTTCGATCGCGCCCTCCATCTTGGCCGTTCCGCCGGTGAGCACGATGCCCGTGGCGACCGACTCCTCGAGCCCCGACCGGCGCAGCTCGTCGCGCACGAGCGCGAACAGCTCCTCGTAGCGCGGCTCGACGATTTCGGCGAGCGTCTGGCGGGCGAGCCGCCGCGGCGGCCGGTCGCCGACGCTCGGCACCTCGATCGTCTCGTCGGGATTCGCGAGCTGCGAGAGCGCGCAGGCGTATTTGATCTTGATGTCCTCCGCGTACTGGGTGGGCGTGCGCATCGAGACCGCGATGTCGTTGGTCACCTGATCGCCGGCGATCGGGATCACGGCCGTGTGACGGATCGCCCCGCCGCCGAACACGGCGATGTCGGTCGTGCCGCCGCCGATGTCGACGACGCAAACGCCGAGATCCTTCTCGTCCTCGGTGAGCACGGCATAGCTCGACGCGAGCTGCTCGAGGACGATGTCCTCGACGGCGAGCCCGCAGCGCTGCACGCACTTGACGATGTTCTGCGCGGCGCTGTCGGCGCCCGTCACGATGTGCACCTTCGCCTCGAGCCGCACGCCGGACATGCCGATCGGATCGCGAATGCCCTCCTGCGTGTCGATGATGTATTCCTGCGGGAGGACGTGAAGGATCTTCTGGTCCGCGGGGATCGCGACGGCCTTCGCCGCATCGATCACGCGCTCCACGTCGCCCTGCACGACCTCCTTGTCCTTGATCGCGACGATGCCGTGCGAATTGAGGCTCCGCACGTGGCTGCCCGCGATGCCGGCGTAGACCGAGTGGATCTCGCAGCCGGCCATGAGTTCGGCCTCCTCGACGGCGCGCTGGATCGATTGAACCGTCGACTCGATGTTCACGACCACGCCCTTCTTCAGGCCGCGCGAGGGATGGCTGCCGATCCCGATGATCTCGAGCGCGCCATCGGCCTTGACCTCGCCCACGATGGCGACGACCTTGCTCGTGCCGATGTCGAGGCCGACGATGAGATTGCGGTCGGAGCGTTTAGCCATTGATTTCTTCGGTGTGTTTGTCGGGCGGCGACGCCGGCGTGGCGGCGGTGCGCCAGCCGATCGCGAAGCCGTTGGAATAGCGCATGTCGACGTAGGCGACCTCGCTCGCCCGGTGCGCGACGACCTGCGAGGCGGAGCGGATGAAGCGGTCGAGGCGCGCATCGACCTCGCGCCGCCCAAGGCGCACGGTGACGCCGCTGTCGAGGTCCATCTCCCAGGCGCCGCGCTCGTCGAGCCGCAGCGCCGCGATGCGCATGCCCGCCTCGAGCATGCGCGCCTCGGCCGCGAGGTACTCCTTCGCGACCTGGGATTCCGTGCCGGGCGGCCCGCTCAGGCGCGGCAATTCCGAGGGCACGTGGGCGGCCGCCCTGAGGAACACTTCCCCGCGCGTGTTGAGCAGGCCCGACTCGCCCCAGCGCGCGGCGGCCGTTTGCTCGAGGATGCTCACGTGCAGGCTGTCGGGCCAGCGCCGCTGGACCCGGGCATGATCGACCCACGGGAGGACTTCGATCGCGCGCTCGATCGCATCGAGATCCGCCGACATGAACCCGGCGGCGAGATACGGGGCGACGGCGCTTTCGATCTGACCCGGCGAGACGCGCTGAAAGTCGCCGTCCATCGAGATCGTGCGGATCGGCCGGTCGAGCGCGACGGACAGCGCCGCGAGCGCTCCGGCGAGGAGGCCGAGCACGGCGGCCTTGCGCAGATGCTTGCGCCAGTCGATGGCTCGCCACGCGACTCGCGGCTTCGGGTCGGGCGACCTGGGTTTGTTCTTGAATCGATTACGGCGCAGCAGCCACTTCGGAATCATGGATGGGACCTCGGCGTGAGCGCGGGCATCGTGCGTTCGCGCAGGAAACTCGTCTCCAGAATGCGCCAGACCAGGTCGGGGAAATCGATGCCGATCTGGTGCGCGGCCTTGGGCACGAGACTGTGGTCGGTCATGCCGGGCGTGGTGTTGATCTCGATGAAATAAAACTTTCCGCTCGCCGGATCGCGCATGAAATCGACGCGCCCCCAGCCGCAGGCATCGGTCACACGAAACGCCGCGAGCGCCGCCGCCGCCAGCTCGGCCTCTTCCGCAGCGCTGAGTCCGCTCGGGCAGTGGTACTGGGTGTCGTTGCGCGTGTATTTGGCCTCGTAGTCGTAGAACTCCGTCGCGGGCTCGATACGGATCGATGGCAGGGCCGCCTCCTGCAAGATGCCGACCGTGTATTCGGGCCCGCTGACGAAGCGCTCCGCGAAGACGATCGGATCGACCGCAACCGCGTGCCCGTAGGCGCGGGCGAGATCCACCGCCGCCGTGACCTTGGTGATGCCCACGGAGGAGCCCTGAGACGCGGGTTTGACCATCAGCGGCAGGCCCAGGCGCGCGAGCGCGGGAGCCAAGTCCTCGAGGCCGCTCAAGACCGCATACTCGGGCGCCAGCAGGCCCGCACCCACGACCACTCGCTTGGTCTTGAGCTTGTCCATCGTGAGCGCCGAGGCGAGCACGCCGGAGCCCGTGTAGGGCACGCCGATCCACTCGAGCGCCCCTTGCATCAGCCCGTCCTCGCCCCCCGGCCCATGCAGCGCGATCCACGCCCGGTCGAAACCCGCGATTTCGGCGATCGGCCGCGAGGCCGGATCGAATGCGTGGGCATCGACGCCGCGATCGATGAGCCCGGCGAGCACGGCGTTGCCGCTCAGGAGCGAGACCGCGCGTTCCGTCGAATCGCCGCCCAGCAGCACGGCGACCTTGCCGAATTCGGCGGCGTCGTGAATGCGGCGCACCGTACCGGTGTTCTCGAGCAGGCTCATACGGAGTACTCCATGGATCGTGTGCGCGTCATGCGGCCACCCCGACGATGCGCACTTCGGGTGTGAGGCGTATGCCGTAGAGCGCCTCGACCTCGTGCTGCACGTGCAGGATCACGGCCTCGATGTCGGCCGCGCGCGCGGCGCCGTGGTTGATGATGAAATTGGCATGCAGGGTCGACACCGACGCGCCGCCCACGCGAAAGCCCTTGAGTCCGGCCGCATCGATGAGACGCGCGGCATGATCGCCGGGCGGATTCGCGAACACCGAGCCGCAGCTCCACTCGCCGATCGGCTGGGTTTTGCGGCGCCGCTCGAGCAAGTCGCGGATCGCATCGGTATTCGCTCCGGGCCGGCGCTCGAACTCGAGCCGCGCAGCGAGGAACCCCTCGTCCGGCGGCCCCACGACGCTGCGGTAGCCCACGGCGTATTCGGCGGCAAGCCGCGTGCGCCGCTCGCCGCGGCGGTCGAGCACGTCGACCTCGACGACGTGGCGCCAGGTTTCCCCGCCCCAGGCACCGGCGTTCATCGCGAGGGCGCCGCCCAGGGTGCCCGGTATGCCGGCAAAGAATTCCGCGGGACCCAGGCCCCACTTGACGCACTGGCGGGCGATGCGCGCGCAGGGCACACCGGCTTCGGCGTGAACGCGCGTGACGCTGACCCGGTCGAGCCCGGAGAGGGCGCCGTGTGTGTGAATGACCACGCCCATGACGCCGCCGTCACGCACCAGCAAATTGCTGCCGAGGCCGACCCAGAGCAGCGGAATCCCCCGCGGCAGCTGGCGCAGAAAGGCCGCGAGGTCGGCCGCGTTGCGAGGCGCGAAGAACCACTGCGCCGCGCCTCCGGCATGCCAGGACGTGTGCTTGGCCATCGGCTCGTCGCGCAGGACGCGCGCGCTGAATTCGGGCGAGAGGGCCTGCGTGGTGGGCGCGTCGGTCATCGCGAGCCTCCGCCGGACAGCAAGGCAGCGGCGGTTGCCGCACCGGCGCCGGGCGCAAGCGCGGCCTCGAAGCGGACTTTCAAGTCCACGGCGACCGCACCCATGTTCCCGGCACCCATCGTGAGCAGCAAATCGCCGTCCTGGAGCACTCCCTTGAGCGACTCGGCCAGTTCTTCCACGTGTTCGACGAAGACCGGCTCGACCAGACCGCGGCTGCGCACGGCGCGGCAGATCGCGCGGCCATCCGCGCCGCTGATGGGCGCCTCGCCCGCTGCATAGACTTCGGAGACGAGCAGTGCGTCGGCGGTTGCGAGCACGCGCCCGAAATCGTCGAGCAGATCGCGGGTGCGCGTATAGCGGTGCGGCTGGAACGCGAGGACGATGCGCCGATCCGGCCAGCCCTGCCTCGCGGCGTCGAGCGTCGCGGCGATCTCGGTCGGATGGTGGCCGTAGTCGTCGACGAGCAGGGCCGTGCCGGCAGCCCAGCGAATCTCACCCAAGGGCTGCAGGCGCCGTTCGATGCCCTGAAAGCTCGCGAGTGCGCGCTGGATCGCGAGATCGCCGATGCCGATCTCGGTTGCGACCGCGACGGCCGCGAGGGAATTGAGAACGTTGTGCCGCCCCGGCAAATTGATCGTGATCGGCAGGATCGCAAGCCCTGCGCGCACGGCGGCGAAATGCGAGCGCAGGCCTTCGCGGCGCACGTCGACCGCGCGCACGTCGGCGCTCGCATCGAAGCCGTAGGTCACGTACGGCCGCGCCACGTCGGGCAAGATCGCGCGCACGTGTTCGTCGTCCGTGCACAGGACGGCGAGGCCGTAGAACGGCAGATTGTGGAGGAAATCGACGAAGCTCTGCTTGAGCCGGCCGAAGTCACCGTCGTGGGTCGCGAGGTGATCGTTGTCGATGTTGGTCACGATCGCGAGCATGGGCTGAAGGTGCATGAACGACGCGTCGCTTTCGTCGGCCTCGGCGACGAGATAGCGGCCGGCGCCGAGCCGCGCATTGCTGCCCGCGCTGTTGAGCCGCCCGCCGATCACGAACGTGGGATCGAGGCCCGCCTCGGCGAGAATGCTCGCCACGAGGCTCGTCGTCGTTGTCTTGCCGTGGGTCCCGGCGACCGCGATCGAATAGCGGAAGCGCATGAGCTCGCCCAGCATTTCGGCGCGCGCGACGACAGGAACGCGGCGGGCCAGCGCCGCCGCGACCTCCGGATTGGCGCGGTTGACCGCGCTCGATACGATGACGACGTCGGCGCTGCGGAGGTGTTCGGCCGCATGTCCGATGAAGATCGTCGCCCCGAGATCCGCGAGCCGCCGGGTCACGGCGTTCGCCTTGAGGTCCGAGCCCTGCACGGAATAGCCGAGATTGAGCAGCACCTCGGCAATACCGCCCATGCCGCTGCCGCCGACGCCGACGAAATGGATGCACTGAATACGGCGCATGCGGTCGTTCATGCGGCCTCCCCGGCGGCGATGCACAGGTCGGCGAGCCGGCCCGCGGCATCCGTGACCGCGGCGCCCCGCGCCGCTTCGGCCATCGCGAGCAACTGGGCGCGATCGCCCGTCAAGGCAGCGATCAAGCCGCCCAGCGATTCCGCCGTCAGATCGCGCTCCTGCACGATGCGGGCGGCGCCCCGGGCGACCAGCACGGCCGCGTTCTTGGTTTGATGATCGTCGACCGCGGCCGGGAAGGGCACGAGCACCGCGCCCAAACCCGCCGCCTCGAGTTCCGTAACCGTGAGTGCACCCGCGCGGCAAATCGCCAGGTCGGCCCAGGCATAGGCGCCGGCCATGTCGTCGATGAACGGCAAGAGTTCGGCCTCGATGCCGGCGGTCTGATAAGCGCTGCGCGCGGCGTCGATCCCGCGCGCACCGGTCTGGTGGCGCACTTCGGGCCGCGCCGGCGGCAGGATACCGACGAGTGCCGCAGGGACGATGAGATTGAGACGCTGCGCGCCCTGGCTGCCGCCGAGCACAAGGAGACGCGGGCGGCCGCGCCGCGCCGCGAATCGCAACCGGGGCGCCGGCAGCGCGGCGATGTCCTCGCGCACCGGATTGCCGATGCAGCTTGCGGCCACACCCGCGCCGAAACTGCCGGGGAACGCCTCGAGGACCTGGCCCGCGATGCGCGCAAGCCAGCGGTTCGTCATGCCGGCGACGGCGTTCTGCTCATGAATCAGCAAGGGAATGCCGAGCAGCCACGCAGCAATGCCCCCGGGACCGCTCACGAACCCGCCTGCACCGAGGACGGCACGCGGCCGCACCCGGGAGAGCACGCCGCGCGCCTCGAGCACCGCTTGGACGAGCTTGAAGGGCGCGCGCAGCCAGGTCCCGAGCCCCTTCCCGCGCACGCCCGCCACGCGCACCCACTCGATCGGAAAGCCATTCTCCGGCACGAGCCGCGACTCCATGCCGCCGGGCGTTCCCAACCACACGACCGGCACGCCGCGCGCGCGCAAGGCGTTCGCGACGCTGAGCGCCGGAAACACGTGGCCGCCGGTGCCGCCGGCCATGATCAGTACGGGTCTGCCGATCATCGGCCACCCGCCACGGCGCGCATGACGGCCGAACGCGAATTCAGCTTCGCCTCGTGATGGATGCGCATGAGCACGCCGATCCAGGCAAGGGTCACGAGCAGGCTGCTGCGGCCGTAACTCAACAGGGGCAGCGTCAGACCCTTGGTCGGCAGTACGCCCATGTTGACGCCGATGTTGACCGTCGCCTGCAGACCGATCCAGACGCCGAACGCGAGCGCGAGATAGGATTGGAACGCGAGGCCCGCCTGCGCGGCCATGCGCGAGATCTGAAACGATCGCCAGACGAGCGCCAGGAACAGGCCGATCACGCCGAGCACGCCCACGAGGCCGAGTTCTTCGGCGAGCACGGCGAACACGAAATCCGTGTGGGCTTCCGGCAGGTAGAAGAGCTTCTGCACGCTGCTGCCGAGCCCGACACCGAACCATTCGCCGCGGCCGATCGCGATCAAGGATTGTGTGAGCTGGAAGCCGCTGTTGAAGGGATCGGCCCAGGGGTCGAGGAAGCCCGTCATGCGCTTGAGCCGGTACGGCGAGACCACGGCGAGCAGCCCGAAGGCGACGACCGCGATGCAAAACAGGAGCGCGACGTCGCGCAGCCGCGCGCCCGCGACGAACAACACCGCAAAGCCGGTCGCGAACAACACGGTCGCGGCGCCGAAGTCGGGCTCGAGCACCAGGAACGCCGCGGCGACGGCCAGCAAGCCGACGGGCTTGACGAGTCCGGGCAGCGTTTGCTCGAGCTCGGCGCGCTTGCGCACGCTGTAGCTGCAGACCCAGTTGAGCACGAGTACGCGCGCGAGTTCCGACACCTGGAAGTTCAAGGGCCCGATGCGCACCCAGCGCTCGGCGCCGTTGACGGTCGCACCGATGCCGGGAATCTTCACGAGCAGCAGCAGGCTCAAACCGAACATCAGGAGCGGCAGACTGTAGCGGTCCCACAGCGCCGACGGGATGCGCGAGACGAACCACGCGAGCAGCACGCCGACGACCCCGTAGGTGAACTGGCGCTCCAGATAGTAGAACGGATCGTGGAGGCCGCGGGCGGCGATCGACATCGAGGCGGAGGTCACCATGATCAGTCCGATCAGCAGCAGCGCCGCGACGAGTCCCAGCGTGACGAGATCCCAGGCGAACGGCGCTCGCTCCCGGGAGCGCAGCCCGTGACTCATCGTGGCGGCGCTCATGGGGCCGCCCCTGCAAGGCCATGCACGGCGGCGGCGAACTCGGCGCCGCGATGCGCGTAGTCGCGAAACATGTCGAGGCTCGCGCAGGCGGGCGAGAGCAGGACGGCCTCGCCGGGCCGCGCGGCATGCGCCGCGAGCGCGACCGCCTCCGGCATCGTGGCCGCGCGCGAGACTACGCAGACACCATCGAGCACGCGCGCGATCGACGCCGCGTCTTTGCCGATCAAGACGGCCGTATGAACCTTGCCGCGCAGCCCGGCCGCGAGCGGCGTGAAATCCTGGCCCTTGCCCTCGCCGCCCGCGATCAGCACGATCGGGCGGTCCATGCCGGCCACGGCGGCAACGGTCGCGCCGACGTTCGTGCCCTTCGAGTCGTCGATGTAGCGCACGCCGCCCCGATCGGCGACCCACTCGCAGCGGTGCGGCAGTCCGGGAAAGGCGGCGAGCGCCTCGAGCATCGCGGGCAGCCGCAACCCGGCAGCCTCACCGAGCGCCAAGGCGGCAAGCGCATTGGCAGCGTTGTGGATCCCCGTGATCTTCAAGGCGGCGACCTCCAAGAGTCGCTCGCCGCGGCGCGCGAGATGCGTCTTGCCGCCGTCCTGCAGGAGTCCGAAATCCGCCGCGACGCCGCGCGCCGAGAATGTCAGCGCCCGCGCATCCGCCCGGCGCATCGCCGCGACCATCGGGTCATCGGCATTGACGATCTGCGTGGCCGCTCGCGCGTAGATGAGGCGCTTGGCCCGCGCATAGTCGGCGAGCGAGACATACCGGTCCATGTGATCGGCGCTCACGTTGAGGACCGCGGCGGCCTGGGGCGCGAGCGAGCGCGTCGTCTCGAGCTGAAAACTCGACAGCTCGAGCACATACAGATCGGGCGTTGCCTCATCGAGCAAATCGAGCGCGGGCCGGCCGAGATTGCCCCCCGCGAGCACGCGGCGTCCGTCGGTGGCCGCCATGCGCTCGACCAGCGTCGTCACCGTGCTCTTACCGTTCGTGCCGGTCACGGCGATGACCGGCGCGCGCGCGGCGCGCGCGAACAGCTCCACGTCCCCGACGATCTCGATGCCGCGCGCGCGCGCCTGGGCGGCGATCGGCTCGTCGAGCGAGACGCCCGGCGACATCAGGATCTGGCTCGCGCCCTCGAGCAAGGACAGATCGAATCCGCCGAGGCGCAGATCGAGGCGCGACGCGAGATCGCCCAACTCGCTCAACGCCGGCGGCGCGCGGCGCGAATCGGTCGCAACCACGCTCACGCCCCGCTTGGCGAGGTAGCGCAGGCACGAGGCGCCCGTCTTGCCCAAGCCGACGACGATCGTGTGCATCAGCGTATCTTCAAGGTCGCGAGACCCGCCAGGACGAGCATGAAACTGATGATCCAGAAGCGCACGATCACCTTCGGCTCGGCCCAGCCCTTGAGCTCAAAATGGTGATGGATCGGCGCCATGCGGAATATGCGCTTTCCGGTCAGCTTGAACGAGGCGACCTGCAGCATCACGGAGACGGTCTCGAGCACGAAGACGCCGCCCATGACGAAGAGCACGATCTCCTGGCGCACGATCACGCCGATCGTCCCGAGCGCGGCACCGATCGCGAGCGCGCCGACGTCGCCCATGAACACCTGCGCGGGGTAGGCGTTGAACCACAGGAAGCCCAAGCCGGCGCCGACCAGCGCCGCACAGACGATCAGCACCTCGCCGACGCCCGGGATGTATGGAATCTGCAGATAGGTCGCGAACTTGACGTTGCCGGTCGCGTAGGCGAACACGCCCAAGGCGGCGGCCACCATGACGGTCGGCATGATCGCGAGGCCGTCGAGACCGTCGGTGAGGTTCACGGCGTTGCTCGTCCCGACGATCACGAGATACGCGAACAGCACGAACACGCCGGCGCTCATGGGAATCGCGACGCTCTTGAAGAACGGCACATAGAGCGAGGTCTCCGCCGCGGATTGGTGCAGGCGATGCAGCGCGATCGCCGCCGCGAACCCGGCGACCGATTGCGCGAGATACTTGTAGCGCGCCGCCAAGCCCTTCGAATTGCCCACCACCAACTTGAGATAATCGTCGTAGAAGCCGATCGCACCGAAGGCGAGCGTCGTGAGCAGGAGGATCCAGACGAAGCGGCTCGCAAGATCCGCCCAGAGCAGCGTGCCGAGCGCGAGACCGACCAACATGAGTCCGCCGCCCATGGTCGGCGTTCCGGCCTTCGGCAGATGCGATTTCGGACCGTCGCTGCGCACGCGCTGGCCGATCTGGTATTGGCTCAGCAATTCGATCATGCGCGGGCCGACCGCGAGCACGATCGTGAGCGCGGTCATCGCCGCAAGAATGCCGCGCAGCGTCAAGTACTGGAACACGTGGAAACCGGAAAATCGCTTGGAGAGCAGTTCGCTCAAGTACAGGAGCATGGTTCAGTGCTGCCCTGACGGGTCCGTCGCGCCGGCGCCGGCTGCGGTGAGGCCGGCGACGACACGCTCGAGGCGGTTCACGCGCGAGCCCTTGACGAGCACGGTGACGCCGGCGGTGAGCAGCGGTGCGAGCCGGCGCAGCAGCGCGTCCGCGTCCGCGAACCATTCGCCGCCCGCCCCGAAGCTCGCGACCGTCCCCGGCGTCGAGCGGCCCAGGGCGAACACGCGTTCGATGCCGCGCGCGCGCGCGTAGGCGCCCACCTCGGTGTGGCTCGCCTCGGCGTGCGCGCCGAGTTCGCCCATGTCGCCGAACACGAGCCACTTCGAACCCGCGAGCGCTCCAAGCACGTCGAGGCCGGCACGCACCGAATCAGGATTCGCGTTGTAGGAATCATCGATGATCCAACTGCCCGCCGCGCCCGGCTTCAACTGCAAGCGGCCGCTCACCGCGCGAAACTCCGCAAGACCACACTGCATGTCGGCGAGCGTTGCGCCCGCCGCACCCGCCGCCGCCGCTGCCGCCAACGCATTGACGAGATTGTGCGTGCCGCCGGCGTGCAGCACGACGGGCGTGCTGCCCTCCGCCGTTCGCAGCGTGAAACGCGTGACGAAACCGCCGTCTTCGATCGACGCCGCGACGGTCTCGGCCGTGACGTCCGCTGGCACCCGCAAGCCGAAGGTGCGCACGGGCCGTGCCCCCGCCACCTGACGCCAGTAGTCGACATAAGGATCGTCGGCATTGAGTACGGCGATGCCGTCCGACCCCAAGCCCGCGATCGCCTCACCCTCGCCGCGCGCTACGCCGTCGAGATCGCCGAAGAACTCGAGATGTTCCGCGCCGGCGTTCGTAATGAGGGCAACGGCGGGGCGAACGAGCGGCATCAGAGCGGCGACGTCACCCGGCTGGTTCGTGCCCATTTCCACGACGGCGCTGCGGTGCCGAGGGTCGAGACGCAGCAGCGTCAAGGGCACGCCGATGTGATTGTTGAGATTGCCGCGCGTCGCGAGCACCGGGCCGCGGCACGCGAGGATCGCCGCCGTCATTTCCTTGGTCGTCGTTTTGCCGTTCGACCCGGCGACACCGACGATCGGGAGCGTGAAGCCGGCGCGCCAGACTTGCGCGAGGCGCTGCAACGCGAGCAAGGTATCGCTCACGAGAATCAACCCAGGCGGCGCCCCGGCCGACGACCCCGCCGGCGCCCGGGTCGATGCGCCAGGCGGCTCAGTCTGCGGCCTGGCGGGTGGGGGCACATGGTCGACGATCGCACCGACGGCGCCGGCGGCCGCGGCGGCCGCCAGAAACTCGTGGGCATCGAAGCGCGGTCCGCGCAGCGCCACGAACAGGGAGCCCGCGGCAATGGTGCGCGTGTCGGTCGACACGGCGCCGAACTCGGCATCGTCGCCCAGCAACCGGCCGCCGACCGCGAGCGCCGCGTCCGCGAGTCGCCGCTGCATGGGCTGCGCCTGGGTCAACATCGGGACGCGGCCTCGCGCTTCATGCGGCGACGCCGAGTTCGCGCATCGCCTCGAGGCGATCGCTGAACGCGCGGCGCTCGCTGCCGTAAATTTGGTAGTCCTCGTGGCCCTTGCCGGCGATCAACACGACGTCCGCGGGCGCGGCGGCGGCGAGCGCCATCCTGATCGCGGCGCCGCGATCGTGAATGACTTCGGCCCGATGCGCCGTGATGCCGCCCGCGATGCCGAGCGTGATCGCACCGGGGTCCTCACCGCGCGGATTGTCGTCGGTCACGATGATGCGGTCGGCCAGGTCGTCGGCAATGCGTCCCATGAGCGGGCGCTTGCCCGGATCCCGATCGCCGCCGCAGCCGAAGACGCACCAGAGCGTGCCCCGGCAATGTGCACGCAGCGCGGTGAGCGCCTTGGCGAGCGCATCCGGCGTATGCGCATAGTCGACCACCGCGAGCGGCTTGCCCGCATCGCGGGCCCTGATGACTTCCATACGTCCCGGCGCGGCCGTGCAGTGCCCGAGCGCCGCCACGGCCGCGGCGGCCGGCACGTCGAGCGCGAGCAAGCACCCGAGTACGATGGCCAGATTCTCGGCGTTGAACGCTCCCAGCAACGGGGATCGCAAGCGCAGCGGCGACGCAGGGGCGCGCGCTGCGGTCATCGCTTGCGAGTCCGGCGCAGCGCCGGTCTCGAGTGCGGCTCCGTGGTCCAGCGTCACGTCGAAATCGATCGTGAGACCGTCCGCATCCGCTCGGACCACCGTGGCCTGCAGGCGCCGGGGCGCCCGCATCACCGGCTGAGCGCCCATCGACACCGCCGTGAGCCGCGGGAGCGCCGCCGCGTCGGTCCGAGCAGTGAGACGCGCGGCGATCGCGGTCCCCTCGGTATCGCCGACGTTGACGATCGCCTGCTGCAACTTGGGCAGTTCGAACAGCCGCGCCTTCGCCGCAGCATAGGCGCCCATCGTGCCGTGATAATCGAGATGATCGCGCGTCAGGTTCGTGAACGCGGCCGCGAAGAACCGCACGGCGGCGATCCGATCCTGCGCGAGGGCATGCGAGGAGACTTCCATTGCAACCTCGGTGATGCCGGCGCCCCGCAGTTCGGCAAGCGCGCGGTGCACACTGACGACGTCCGGCGTCGTGTGCGTCGCCGGGGCGAGGGCGCCCACGCGGCCAATGCCGAGCGTCCCGATGTAGGCGCTCGCGGCTCCCAGGCGCTCGAGACATTGCGCGAGCAGGTAGGCACATGTCGTCTTGCCGTTCGTGCCCGTGACTCCACAAATACGCAGATGCTGGGACGGGTGCCCGAAGAAGCGATCGGCGATTCGGCCGAGCAATTGCGACAGGTGCGGTACCGCAGCTCCGAACACGTCGGCCGGCAGCATGGGTGGCATCGATGGCGTGGCCGTGACGGCGGCCGGACCCGCATCAGCGCCAGGACCCGCGGCGGGGGCCTCGTTCGCCGGATCCCACAGCACCGCGATCGCGCCGCGTGCGACCGCCTCGGCCGTGAAGCCGAGGCCGTGCCGGGCGTGGCCGGGCAGTGCCAGAAACAGACTCCCGGGGCGCACGCTGCGACTGTCGAGCGTGAGGTCTGCGATGCGCACGTCGAGGCCCGGCGACTGCTCGGGAGCGAGCGTGACGATGCCCTCCAGAAGTTCACCGAGCGTGAGCGGGGCCGTTTCGACGCGCTCGCTCACGGTGCGTTCGCCTGAACGAGCGTGGCCGCCGGCACGTTTTGCAGATCGTCGGGCGGGATGTCGAGCAGCCGCAAAGCCCCGGTGACGATGTTCGAGAACACGGGCGCCGCCACGTCGCCCGCCATGAACAGGTTGCCGCTCGGTTCGTCGATGACGACCACGGTCGCGAGCTTCGGGTGCGAGGCGGGCACGAGCCCGGCGAAGGTGGCCATGTATTTGTCGGTCGAGTAGCCGCCCGCGAAGGACTTCCACGCCGTGCCGGTCTTGCCGGCCACACGGTAACCGACCACCGCCGCGCGCTTGCCTGTGCCCCCGACGGCGACGACCCGTTCCATGAGCTCGATCATCGAGCGCGCGACCTTCGCGTCCATGACGCGTTCGCCCGTGACCGGCCCCGTGACCTTCTGCAGCGAGATCGGCCGGCGAATGCCGCCGGCGCCGATCGTGGCATAGGCGTGGGCGACTTGCAGGGGCGTCACCGAGATCGCATAGCCGTGCGACAGGGTCGCGATCCCGATCGGGCGCCAATGGGAATAATGACTCAGCAGGCCGGCCGATTCGAACGGGAAGTCGCTGCCGCTCAATTGCCCGAAACCGAGGCCGTAGAGGGTCTTCCAGATCTGCTCCGGCTTCAGCGACAAGGCGATCTTCGCCATGCCGACGTTGCTCGACTTGGCGAGAATGGTGGCGAGGTCGATCACGCCGAGATTGTGCTCGTCCTCCTCCATCTTGGTGCCGACCTTGAAGTATCCCGGCGCCGTGTCGACGACGCTGTCCGGACGATATTGTCCAGAGGCGAGCGCTGCGGCCATGATGAACGGCTTGATGGTCGAGCCCGGTTCGAAGATGTCGGTCGCCGCGCGATTGCGATACAACTCGAACTTGTGCTGGTCGCGATCGTTGGGGTTGAACGACGGCTGGTTGACCATCGCGAGCACCTCGCCCGTGTCGCAATCGATGACGATCGCCGAACCGGCGCGCGCCTGATACTCCTTCATCGCCGACTTCAGCTCACGATAGGCGAGGTATTGGATGCGCAGGTCGATGCTCGTGACGAGGTCGCGGCCGGGACGCGCCGCCCGGATGTCCTCGACATTTTGCACCGAATGACCGTAGAGGTCCTGCAGCACGCGCTTCGCGCCGTCCTCGCCGTTCAACAGTTCGTCGAAGCCGAGTTCCAGGCCCTCCTGGCCCTGGTCGTCGAGCGTCGTGAACCCGACGAGATGACCCGCGACCTCGCCCGCCGGGTAGTAGCGCTGATATTCGCGCAGCGAGAACACGCCGGGACTCCCGAGCGATTTCACGTAGGCGGCCCGCTCGGGCGGCAGGTGGCGTACCAGGTACAGGAACTCGCGATCGAGGTTGCTCGTGATGCGGCGCGCGAGCGCCTGATTGTCGAGCTGCAGCGCCTTCGCAAGCCGCGGCAACTGCGTGATGTTGTCGTCGATGTCCTGCGGGTTGACCCAGATGCTGTCGACCGGCGTGCTCATCGCGAGCGGCTCGCCGTTGCGGTCCGTGATCGCGCCGCGATGCGCGGCGATTTTGACCACGCGCATCGAACGCTCGTCGCCCTGTTTCGCGAGAAACCCGTGATCCACCAATTGCAGCTCCACGGCCCGGGCCGCGAGCAGCGCGCCGCCGAGCGCGACGCATGCGAACACCACGAGCGCCCGCCAGCGGTAGGTCTTGACCGAACCGTCCTGGTCGGCGAGGCGGAATTTCACGGACGCACGATCCGCACGTCGCGCGTCTGCGGCAGGTTCATCTGCATCTTCGCGTTCGCGACCCGTTCCACGAAGGCGTTCGAGGACCAGGCGCTCTGTTCGAGCTGCAGGCGGCCCCACTCCATGTCGAGTGCGTCGCGTTCGGCATCGAGTCTCTCGAGATGCACGAACAGGTCGCGCGCCTGATGGCGCGCATAGATCACGCCGACGGCGCTCGCGAGCGTGCCGAGCCAGAGCAGCGGCAGCAAGACGATGAGGATCCTCCGGTGAATCATGCGGATAACTCCTGCGTCGAGGCCCGGGGGGTGGCGGCAATGCGCTCGGCAATGCGCAGATGTGCGCTGCGCGCCCGCGGATTGCCCTGGATTTCCCGCTCGTCGGCGCTCACGGGCTTGCCGACCAGTCGCAAGGTCGGGCGTGCGTGCGCCGGTATGTCGGGAAGTCCCGCGTACATGGGATCCGCGAGTGCGTGCCGGCGCATGAAGCGCTTGACGATGCGGTCCTCGAGCGAATGGAAGCTGATCACGGCGAGACGCCCCCACGGCCGCAGGCGCGCGAGCGCCGCGTCGAGCGCCCGCTCGAGTTCGCCCAACTCGTCGTTGACGTGAATGCGCAGCGCCTGGAACACGCGGGTCGCCGGATGTTTGTGGCGCTCACGTGTCGGCGCGACGCGCGCGATCATCTCCGCGAGCTGCAGCGTGCGTTCGAACGGCGCGGCGCCGCGGTCCTTGAGGATGGCGCGTGCGATGCGCGGCGCATGGCGCTCCTCGCCGAATTCCCGGAATATCCGCACGAGATCGGACTCGGAGGCGCCGTTCACGACATCCGCGGCCGAAGGTCCGACGCCGCCGCTCATGCGCATGTCGAGCGGCCCGTCGCTCATGAAACTGAAGCCGCGCTCGGGATCGTCGAGCTGCGGGGAGGAGACGCCCAGGTCGAACAGCATGCCGTCGAAATCGAGGCCCGGCTCGACCCGGTCGGCACAGGCGGCGAGCGCGGAGAACGGCGCGAGAAAGATGCTGACGCGCGAATCCCCGCCGAAGCGCGCGCGCGCCGCGGCGACCGCCTCGGCGTCGCGATCGAGACAGACCAATCGACCATGCTCCATGAGTTCACTCAAGATCGCCCCTGCGTGTCCGCCACGCCCGAACGTCGCATCCAAGTAGACGCCGTCCGCCTTGATGTTCAATGCCGCCAGCGCCTGCGACAGCAGTACCGGCGCGTGTTCTGCCCCTTGCCCGTTGCTCACGAGCGCTTACAGCGACAGGGTTTGCAGTTCGGCGGGCAAATCGGCCGGAGAATCCTCGCTCGCGAGCCATTCGGCGCGCTGTTCGATCCACCGGGCTTCGTCCCACAGTTCGAAGCGCTGGCCTTGTCCGACCAACATCGCATCGCGCGTGATCTTGGCGAAGTCGCGCAAGTTCTGTGGCAACAAGATCCGCCCGTGGCTGTCGATGTCCAGTTCCGCGGCATGCCCGACCATGAGGCGCTGCAAACGACGCGAGTGCGGATTGAACGCCGGCAGTCCCATCAGCTTAGCCTCGATGACGTCCCATGCCGGCTTCGGGAAAATCTGCAAGCACTGATCCTTGTCGACCGTGACGACCAGGCGTCCGCCGCAATCCGCCTGCAAGCGCTCCCGATAGCGGGTCGGCATGACCATCCGGCCCTTGGCATCGATCGTCACGTTGTTGGATCCGCTGAACATCGTCCGCATGGGTCGCGACAACCCATTTCCCCCCACTTTGACCCACGTTCTGCCACGTTTTGCCACTATAGGGTTCGAGGCGCTCAGGGTCAACGCTCTATGTCAAAAAAACTCTCGTATTCACAGAGACTTAGGTGACTTTTTGAAACCTCTGCGGGTTTCGCGGTGCGAGCTTGTTTCGAATCAAGCCGTTAGGAGGCTTTTGTGACGCAGACTGAGAACAAACTCTTGTCGCGAACGGTCGCGAACGTCGCCGAACCAGGCGACATCGCGAAAAGGGAGTCGGCCGTTAAGCCGGGTTCTGTCTTGGGCAGTCATTCCTCTGGGATGCACGTCGCCGTGCACCTCTAGCGACCTACCCGGAAGCCCATGTGGACCACATGTCGCGGCCACGGGCGCCGCTCGCTTCCCTATTTGGTCTTGCTCCAGGTGGGGTTTGCCGTGCCACGAGTGTTACCACCCGCGCGGTGCGCTCTTACCGCACCATTTCACCCTTACCGGCACCGCTTGCGCGGCACTTAGGCGGTATCTTTCTGTTGCACTTTCCGTGGGCTCACGCCCCCCAGGCGTTACC
>Ga0302154_10000715_pt1 | contig 29944 bp, 31 predicted proteins | sample I_Bog_N2_3_FD_193507 | JGI IMG/M metagenome (GOLD analysis project Ga0302154, IMG submission 193507) | Peat permafrost microbial communities from Stordalen Mire near Abisko, Sweden - I_Bog_N2_3 | ecosystem: Environmental > Terrestrial > Soil > Wetlands > Peat | place: Sweden: Abisko, Stordalen... | reverse complement strand
AAGCAGCACCTGGCGGGGCGCGCTCGCTACCCGTTGGTGCTGATGCTGGAGCCGCTGTTCCGCTGCAACCTGGCCTGCGCCGGTTGCGGCAAGATCGACTATCCGGCGGAAATCCTGAACCAGCGCCTGTCCGCCGCCGACTGCATCGGCGCGGCGGAGGAGTGCGGCGCGCCCGTGGTGGCGATCGCCGGCGGGGAGCCGCTGCTGCACAAGGAGATGCCGGAGGTTGTGCAGGGGCTGCTGGACCGGGGCAAGTTCATCTACCTGTGCACCAACGGGCTGCTGCTGGAAAAGCGACTTGACCAGTTCAAGCCGCACAAGAACTTCGCCTGGGACGTGCACCTGGACGGTGACCGCGAGACCCACGACCGCGCGGTGTGCCAGGCCGGCACGTTCGACCGCGCCGTCTCCGCCATCAAGGCGGCCAAGGCGCGCGGGTTCCGGGTCTGCATCAACACCACCCTGTTCGACGGTGCCGAGCCCGCGCGGGTGGCGGCGTTCCTGGACGACGTGACCGCGCTGGGGATCGACGGGGTGATGATCTCCCCAGGCTATGCGTATGAGCGCGCGCCCGACCAGGCGCACTTCCTGAACCGGCGCAAGAGCAAGGAGCTGTTTCGCTCGATCTTCCGTCTGGGGGTGGGAAAAGGCTGGAAATTCAACCAGTCGTCGCTGTTCCTGGACTTCCTGGCGGGCAACCAAAGCTACCGCTGCACGCCCTGGGGCAAGCCGACGCGCAACGTGTTCGGCTGGCAGCGGCCCTGCTACCTGCTCGGCGAGGGCTACGCGGCGAGCTATCGCGAGCTGGTGGAGACCACCGACTGGGACCGCTACGGCACGGGGAACTATGAGAAATGCGCCGACTGCATGGTGCATTCCGGCTATGAGGCGACGGCGGTGGTGGACGCGGTGCGCAACCCGCTGAAGGTGGCGAAGGTGGCGTGGCGCGGGCCGCGAACCGAGGGGGCGATGGCGGCGGAGATCCCGCTCGATCAGCAGCGTCCGGCGGATTACACGTTCCGGCGGCAGTTGGAGCATGGACTGGCGCAGGCCCGGGCGGAGGCGGGGGAGCAGGCGGATGCGGCGGACTGATCGGGGATTGGGCCGGGGTTGAAGAAGGTTAGGCAAGAGGTGTGCCAGGGCGGTCGCGCAGGGTGAGGCGGTCCAAAAAACCGTGATTCCGTTAAGGGGACCTTGCTGGGTGTGGACACAGTTGTAGGGGAAGTTATGTCCATGGCTGCTGGGACTGATGTGGGTTTTTTGGGGGGTGTGGGACGTAGTTTGACGGTCTAGAGCCGAGTCGGCGGGTCTGTAACCGGGGTAAAGCGTTCGATCCGGGACCCGAGGGCCGCATCCGGGTCAGTCTGGCAGCACGGCTTGGCGCTAGCCTTTGCGGGACATTCCGAAACCGCATAATGTCAAGGTCAAGCTTCCCTCGGCGCTGCTCGGGAGAAGGAGCGCCGCCACTTTGCTTTGATTTGCGAGAAATGAAACCAGAATGAGCTTCCAACCAGATCCAACCGCCTTCACGGCGGCAAAGAACGATTTCGACAAGGCGCATCGGAATTCTAAGACCGCGAAGTGTATTGTGCCGGTTAACGGAAAAGACCGCGACTCGGCGGCGATCAGGGATAAGCATGGCAAACACAGTGAGCAGTACTACAAGTGGCAGTTCATTCACGCGCTCATAAACTCCGGGCATTATGCGCGAGACTTTGTGGGAGCAGAAATTCAGTTTCCTAAGGGAAATTCGGCGGTCATCAGACTGGACGGCGCGATCTTCGATAGCGGAGACTGATACAACACTACAACGCCTACTGGAAAAATCGGCGCGCAACCGATCTCGAATGGCTCAACGACCACTTGCTTGCCGTCATCGAGTTCAAAAAAAACGATAAGGAAATCGAAAAGGTCTTCACGAGCCAGGTGAAGCCGTCCATGCGCGAGCGGGAACCGGCGAACGCCTATGTGCTCGGCGTGTATTATGGCGCAGATCGCCTTTATCTCTTCCAACGTCGCAACGGAAAGTATATCCGGTATGACGAGGGCAAGAACCAGAAGGGTGATGACAGCAAGGTTGGCGACCTCTCGCTGCACCTTCCCGACCCATACGGCTATCTGCCGAATTTTGATGAATTGCGCAAACGTGTGAATCGCCCAGCGGTATTGGACCGTTCGCAACGCACTATTCGGGACCTTGATGTCATCACTACGATTGCATCTGTCCAGATCAAGACTGCGCTTTCTGACGTGCTCCGAGCGCTCGACAAGGTAAACCTCGTCGATCAGCGCGGCTACGGTATCTTCCTGCAAACCTTCGCCCTCAAAATCTATGATGAGAAACGGAATGAAAGGCGCCCGCACCGCTTTCTAGATTTTTACGTCACCGGCCCAGAAGCCGGCTTTCACTCTCTCTCCGATGCTCCCATCAAAGTCTTTATCAAGCGAATACATGAGCTACGCGACGAGGCGGCCGGTGAATATCAAAAGATTTTTGCCACAAACGTAATCGACTGGCGAACCGCCAACGACCTGCGGGCGGTTATAGCAATAGCACGGGCATTCCAGGACTACTCGTTCGTTCTTTCGTCAAAGAGTGACCTTTATCAGCTCGTATTCTACAATTTTGCCAACTCCTTTAAGCGGGACGAAGCCGCGCAGTTCCTCACGCCGCTGCCGGTCATCGACTTCATTGTGCGTCTCGTTAACCCTCGCGATGGCGAAACAGTACTCGACCCGTGTTGCGGTATTGCCGACTTTCTCTCACTTGCGTTTGTCAATGCGCTCCAGAAACCAGATGGTTGGAAGCTCGACGACGCCAATGTCTACGGAGTGGACCTCGATACGAACATGATCTCGCTCGCGACGCTCAACATGCTCCTCAATGGCGATGGCGAGGCCAAACTCTTCGCAAAATCCGACAAAGGGTCCATCCTCACGAAAATCGCAGATGGCTCTCCGCCCGAACCCGTCGACCTTATACCTAGCGAGCATGCGCGCGGCCAGTGGGATGTCTGGCCCGACAATACCAAGCTAAAGAAATTCGATGTCGTTCTCACCAATCCACCATTCGGCGAAGACCGTGCTTATCGAGTGAAGACGGTCGCCGACCGCGAAGTCATCGAGATGTATGAGACATGGCACATCACACGCCAACGAGCGGGCGAAGAGGATTCGTTCGGCGCTACGCATGAGCGTGGAAAGCAGAAATCGTCTTCGACGAAAGGCAGCGAGGCCCTTGATTTAGGGATCGTATTTCTCGAAAACGCATACCGCTGCCTGAAGGAGGGAGGCCGCCTCGGAATCGTTTTGTCGAACTCGATCGCGTCAATCAACAGATGGACTCGGGTCCGCGAATGGCTTATGGAACGGATGCGGATTGTGGCGCTGTTCGACCTGCCCGCGAATGTCTTCGCCGAGACCGGCGTCAACACAAGCATCCTTGTCGCATATAAGCCCAGTCCTGCCGCTTTGAAGCAGATGAACGCATCGGGCTACAGCATCTTCGTCCGCGACATTCAGCGCGTTGGCTACGAAAAGCGCACAAGCAAGCGCAACGTCTTTTTCAACCCAATCTACCAAATCGATGAGACAACATTCGAAATTCGCGTAAACAATTATGGCGAGCCGGTGCTTGACGAGGAGTTCACCGATACGCTAGCTAGTTTTCGCCAATGGTCACTCGGGCAGGAGAAGAAGCTGCAAGATCTTTTTGTCAAGGAAATCCCATGAAATATCTTTGCGTCCCGAGTGAGGTTTCCCTCGCAGATTTGAAAACCAAGACGTCCTCGTGGTCGGCCGGGATGTATCGCCGCGTCGAGATTCCCACGCTCCATACACGCGCCATTCGCGAACTTATCACTGGTTACGATAGGGGATCTGATCCCGGTTCAATGTATTACCTGGAGAAGTCTACGCATTACCTAATCCGAACCAAGGCGCTACAAGCACACAGCTACCTTATTTATCCAAAAGGCGGGGCGATTACGGCGATCAACCCACGGGCTTTTGAGGACATGGCGCTCACTGACGGCGACATCTTGCTTTCAAAGGACTCCAACGTTGGCGAATGCGCGATGGTTGATGGAGAGCGTTGGCGGAATCACACACTCAGCGGCGGAATAGTACGGCTGAGGTCATCCATCAACCGCCATTATCTTTTCGCTTTCCTCAAGCACGAGCTATTCAAAACCGAGCTGCTTTCCATGGTGCCGCGAGGAGCGACCATCGCTCACGCGAACGACCTTTGGCTCGATTGCCGCATTCCATTCCCCGCCCAGCGCGATGCTGCCGACGTAATCGCCTACGTTGCCGCACTCACTGAGGCGATCGTTGAAAAGGAAAGGGCGATTTATTCCAGGAACGAAGAGATCCACGAAAAAATAGATGTCGAGCTGGCGTCGAACCAAGCCGATACGTTCCGTTACGAGCAACCCACACGGGATGAGGTTGCGCGCCTCGGCCGGTTCGATGCAGCTATTTATGGGTACGAATACAAGTCAAAAATCGCACGTATTCTGAACTATCGTCACGGTTACCAAACGCCCAGCGCCGCCGGCTTCACGATAACTCCGGGGCCGAGTCTTGAAATCAAGTTGCTTCAGACGCGAATCGATTCGGAAACACCGAAACCGGGCTTTTATGAATTGCTTATCCCGGCAAACATTTCCGAATACGGCACGATGGACGCCGTGACGTGGCTTGGCACCGCTCGCAAATTGCCGCTTCTCCGCGCTGGCGATATTCTTTTCGGTGAAGCCGGCTTTCATAAGGGACGCTCAATCGTCCTTATTGACGAGCCGGATCGCGCGACGACCAACGCTCATGGTCTCTATGCCAGGCGCAGAGATGGAGACTTAGCGCAGTCAATCTTTTTTCGGTGCGTATTCAACTGGTATCGCAGGCAGCGCTTGATTGATCTTATGGCTGTCGGCGGTAGCGGGGGGCATTTTTCGCCGGACTACTTCGACTTCGTCCTAATACCAAAATTTCCCGAGCCACTTCGGCGCCAAGTCAGCTACCTCTATCATAACCAGACCCCGCCACCCGCTCGAACAGCAACGCTGACCGATTTCGTTGCCTGGCACAAGGAGTGGAACGAAGGCTTGGGCATTTGGGAACTCGACCAAGAGCTGAAGGCTCTCCAGCGCACTCTCTCCGAAGTGCAGGGACAAATCATTGAAGGAAATCCTGTAGAGCTACCATTTGAACCGAAAATGCCCGGGGCGCGCAACTAATGTCTCCTTGGCGTTACTTCAGCAGGACCAGGACGGGCTTTCGAAGCACGTTCGAACAAACGAACTCGGTTTCTCTCGTCCGAGCGCTCGCTGGGTCGCCCTGCGGCCGAACTCCCGCTACAATACCTATTTAGGAGGAGCCCCTGACCGATAAGCCGACGACCGACCCGGTTTTGGCCCACTTCCGCGCGAAGCTGGACCAGATCTACTGCGACCAGATCGACCGCGTGGTGCTGTTCGGCTCCCGCGCCCGGGGCGATGCGCGTCCGGAGTCCGATTACGACGTCGCGGTATTCCTGAAAGACCTGCCGGACCGGTGGCAGGAACTGGACCGGCTGGCGCTGCTCAGCGTTGCGTTTATCGACGACACCGGCGCGTTCTTCGATGCGAAGCCCTATCCGGCCGCAGCCTACCTGGACCGCTCCCCCCTGATGCACGAAATCAGGCGCGAGGGGCTGACCCTGTGACCCCCGAAGCGGGCCGCTATCTCGACAAAGCCAACCGGCTGCTGAGTGAGGCCCGATACCATGCTGGGCGCCAAACTGAACGAAGCCGCCGGGCGGACCGCCTATCTTGCTGCCTTCCACGTCGCGCAAGCCTTCCTGTTCGAGCCGACGGCCAAGGCTTTCAAGACCCACAACGGCGTGCAGAGAGAATTCCTGCGCCTGACCAAAGACGATCCACGCGTCGATCCCGAGCTGCGGGCGTTTCTCCGCCAGGCCTACAACCTCAAAGCCATCGCGGATTACGAGACCGCGACCGGCGCCGAGATATCCGCCGAACGGGCAGCGAAAGCGGTCGCCGACGCCAACCGTTTCGTTGCGCATTTCGCCGCGCTCGTCCCGGTTCAAGGTGCCGATCCAGAGTCTGGCCCGAACGGCTCGTCGCCCGAGGTTCAGTAGAACCCGGTCCCGCGCCGGCGCTTGAAGTTGCAATGCCGATCGCCTCCCAATGGATGGGATTCGGCGGGAGCTACGCGGCTTCCCAGGGGTTGAGGATCGGCACGCCCGCCTGCACGAAGTCCTCGATATTCCGCGTTGCCACCGCCAGGCCGTGAACGCGGGCAGTGGCCGCGATCAGCGCGTCAGGCTGCGAATATGTGTAGCGCGCCGTCTGGCCCTCGGTCACCAGCCGGCGCCAGGCGAGCAAGACGGCCTCATCGACCGCCAGGATGCGCGGGCCAAACCAGGCGCGGACGCCATCGCGCAGCCAGGCTTCCAGCTCCGCCCGAAACCCCGGGTCATCGACGCCCTCGATCCCGAACACGATCTCGGCCACCGTCACGCCGCTGAGGAAGCAGGCGATCGGCGGCACGCGCTCCGCCCAGCCGGCAACGGCGCGGTTGCAGCGCGTTCCTTTGCGGAGTTCCGAAATGACGTTGGTATCGAGCAGCCAGCCGCGCCCGCCGGTCGCGCGGCCTTGGGCGCGGCCTGGGTCAGAACGTGACGGCATCGCGGACCGGAGGCCGCTCCCGCACCGTGCCAAGGCCGAAGTCGTCAAGCCGGGTGAATGGCCCGGTACCGAACAAGGCGGCCAGGGTTGGTGCCGCGGCGGCGGGGGCAAGGCGGGCGTAGTCCTCGGCGGACAGCACGACCACGGCGTCCCGTCCGCGGACCGTCACGTGCTGCGGTCCGGATTCGCGGGCGAGGCGGACGACCTCGCTGAACCGGGACTTGGCTTCTTCGAGACGCCATCCCGGCGCCACCCGAGGACCTCGGGCCGCTCGCGCTGGCGGAACGGCGGATGGTGTTCGATTTGGCATGCGGCACCTGACCAGACTGGTCAGGAACATAGCGCCTCCGTCGGTCGGTTGCAACCCGGTAAAAAGACGGGTTTCCAAAGGCCTCAGGCCTTTGGCGGGTCCAGGGCAGAGCCCTGGCCTTGCTTTCTTCGCTGCCGCCGCCGTCAGGTGCCGATACCGCCGATCGCCAGGTATTTCACCTCCAGATACTCCTCGATGCCGTATTTCGATCCCTCGCGGCCAAGCCCCGAGTGCTTCACCCCGCCGAAGGGCGCCTCGGCGGTTGAGATGATTCCCTCGTTGACCCCGACCAGCCCGTATTCCAGCGCCTCGCCGACGCGGAACACCCGGCCGACGTCGCGGGTGTAGAAATACGCGGCCAGGCCGAATTCGGTGTCGTTGGCGAGCCGGACCGCCTCCTCCTCGGTCTTGAAGCGAAACAGCGGCGCCACCGGGCCGAAGGTTTCCTCGCGGAAGATGGCGGCCTCCTTCGGCACGTCGGCCAGCACCGTCGGCTGGAAGAATGTGCCGCCCAGCGCGTGGCGCCGTCCGCCGGTGACGATCCGGGCGCCGCGATCCACCGCGTCCTCGATATGGGCCTCGACTTTCTTGACCGCGTCCTCGTTGATCAGTGGCCCCTGGGTGACCCCGGGTTCCATGCCGTTGCCGACCTTCATCCCCTCCACCGCCGCCTTCAGCCTGGCGGTGAAGGCGGCGTAAACCCCGTCCTGCACCAGCATGCGGTTGGCGCAGACGCAGGTCTGTCCGGTGTTGCGGTACTTGCTGGCGATCGCGCCCTGCACCGCGGCATCCAGGTCGGCGTCGTCGAACACGATGAAGGGGGCGTTGCCGCCCAGCTCCATGCTGGTCTTCTTGATGGTGGGTGCGCACAGCGCCAGCAGCTTTGCGCCCACCTCGGTGCTGCCGGTGAAGGAGAGCTTGCGCACCAGGTTGTTGCCGGTCAGTTCGCCGCCCATCCCCGAAGATGGGCCGGTCAGCACGTTGCACACGCCGGGCGGCATGCCGGCGCGCTCCGACAGCACCGCGATCGCCAGCGCAGAGAACGGCGTCTGCGTCGCCGGCCGGATCACGCCGGTGCAGCCGGCCGCCCAGCCCGGCGCGGTCTTGCGGGTGATCATCGCCGCCGGGAAATTCCACGGGGTGATGGCGGCGAACACGCCGATCGGCTCCTTCAGCACCAGGATGCGCCGCCCCTTGGCGTTCTGCGGGATGGTATCGCCGTAAATGCGCCGGCCTTCCTCGGCGAACCAGTCGAGGAAGCTGGCGGCGTAAGTGATCTCACCCCGGCTCTCGGACAGCGGCTTGCCCTGCTCGGCGGTCATGATGACCGCGAGGTCCTCCGCGTTCGCCACCATCAGGTCCGCGAGCGTGTGCAGGATGGCGGCGCGTTCCTTGGCCAGCAGCGCACGCCAGGCGGGCCAGGCGCGGTTGGCCGCCTCGATGGCACGGCGGGTTTCGGTGGTTCCCATGGACGGGACTTCGCCGACCACGTCCCCCGTGGCGGGGTTTTTCACGGCGATGGTCTTGCCGGAATCGGCATGGGCCCACTTGCCGTCCAGGTAGTTCGCCTGACGGAACAGGGTCGGGTCCTTGAGCGGCAGCGGTGCCGTGGGGTTCAGCATCGCGGTTCCTCCTTGCCGTAATTGAGGGAGAAGATAGGTCGGGCGGGGAGCCATGTCAGCCGCCGGGTCGGCCGCTGGATAGGGCACGCCCCCTGAACCGTGCCGGCCCGCCAGGCTTCGCGGGTGGGACAGACTGAACCTTGGGCGCTATAATGTCGCTCGTGACTCGCTGTCTATGCTGGATTCTCGCCGCAACGCAGGTGGTGGTGACCTTCGCAGGGTGCCACCCCCGGCAAACCTTACGAGACGCCGCAGCAGGCGGCGTGCCGCGGCCAGGGCTACACCCCTGGCACCGATGGCTACGAACTGTTCTGGACCCAGCCGCACCTGTGACTCGCCTGGGAGCCGGCTGCTGGGACCAGACCCCAACCGACAATAAGGAGAGAGCCATAATGAGACTTGGTGTGTTGGCGGCCGGCGCCGCGCTATCTGCCGGCCTGCTGCTTCCCGCCGCCCGCGCGGCGGTCACCCAGGACAACTTTCCGCCCAAGACCACGGCCGACTTGGTCGCCCTGTGCACGGCGCAGAAAGACGATCCGCTGGCGACCGCCGCCCTGAACTACTGTCACGGCTTCGCCGAAGGCGCTGTCGAGATTGCCCTCAGCTACAGCGCGGTCGGCCCCCAGTCGCACCGGCCGTTCTGCCTGCCGTCGCCGGCGCCCAGCCACGACCAGGCAACGAGCGATTTCGCGGCCTGGGCCAATGCCGATCCCAAGCGCCTGGACCAGCCGGCAGCGGTCGGGCTGGTGAGCTACCTGATCGACCACTACCCCTGTCCTCATCCGGCCGCCGCGCACCACGGCAAGAAGAAATGAGCGGGACTGCCGGTGCAACCATCAGGGGATCGAGGGGACCGCATATGAAGAAGACCATCATTGCATTGCTGGTCGTGGCCATGCCGCTGGCGGGCTGCGCCAACCTGACGCCGGGGCAGCAGCGCGCCGTGACCGGCACGGGGATCGGCGCCGCGGGCGGGGCCGTGATCGGCGCCATGGCGGGCAACGCCGCGCTCGGCGCCGGCATCGGTGCCGCGGCAGGACTGGCTGGCGGGCTGCTGACCAACGCCTGGAAGAACAGCGAGCAGAGAGCTTACCAACAGGGCTTCCAGTCCGGCCAGCAGTCGCGCCAGTGATCCATCGCCTCGCCGGGCCGCGACCGCAGCGCCCGGCGAGGCATCTTTCGAGCGTGTTCTACCCTATCACCGCGGCGGCGACGGTGGTGCCGCGCGGGCTTCCCAGCCCGGTGCAGGCGTCCCATCCCTGAGAAGCGGCAAAGGTGCCGTTGTTTCCCTGCGTGATGTCGTTCAGCGTGGCCTTGCCGCCGTACAACACGGGATGGATCAAGCCCGCCGGGCTGCCCTTGGCCTCGTTGATCCGGGCAATCAATCCGGCCCAAAGCGGCGCCACGGCGCTGGTCCCGCCGATCACCGTGTCGGTCCCATCGACCCGGATCTGATAGCCGGTCTGCGGATCGGCATCGCCGCTGATGTCAGGCACGCCCCGCATGGTCAAAGGCTGCGCGCCACCTGCAACCTTGGCGACCAGCAACCCGTTCTGCCAGGCCGGCAGCGGAAAGAAACCGCTGACGCCCCCGCCGCCGGCGCCGCCGCCAGGGCCGTCGTTCCAGACTGTCTCGGCCTCGATCGCGTTCGTATCGGCTTGGACACGCGTCCCGCCGCACGCCAGCGCGTAGGGGCTGGAAGCCGGAAAGTCGACATGGTCGTTGCCGTCCGTCAGGCCGTCGCTGGAGCCGTTGTCGCCCGATGCCACGCACACCGTCACGCCCATCGCCGCGGCCGCCTGGAATGCCTGGTCGAAGGCGGTCATCGACTGCTGAGTCCAGCTTGATTCCGGGCCACCCCAACTGATCGAGATCACCGACGGATTGTTGGCGGTGTCGTGCAGCGCGGTGGTGACCGCATCCAGGAACCCGGCATCCGTGTTGGGTGCAAAATAAACCACGATGCGGGCCGCGGGCGCGATTGCGCCGACCACTTCGATATCGAGCATGACCTCGCCATCCGGTCCGTTGGGATCGCCGGTGGGCGCGTTCCGGGCCTGATCCACCGACTGCGCGGATACGTGCGGTGCCGGGTGGATGCCGAGCCGGGTGAAATACGCCTTCAGGTCCGCGGGCCGGTAACCGCCGCCCAGTTCGATGATGGCGACGCACTGTCCCCGGCCCGAGCCGGGCGGCAAATCGTACAGCGAGGCAAGTTGGACCGGCGTGAACGACGTGGCCGCCGCGGCGCTGGCGTGCCAATGCACGTTGCCGGGCTGCGGGCGGCTGCGGAAATGCGGTGCTGCGGCGGGGCGATTGTCGAGCCCCAGCACGGCCGCGACCGCGCCTTTCAGCTCGTCCGGGATATGGAGCGGCCCTGTCCGGCCGCGGTACGAGCCGCCATCCCACTCGTACTTTTGCAGGTCAACGCCGAAGGCCTGGTTGAACTGCGCCACCGTGCCCGACAGGATGATGGTGTGTCTCGCCGCGGATTCCTGCACCACGGCGAGCCCGTGAGTAGCCGCGAAGGCCTTCACCGTGGCGATGTCGGCGCTGTCGGCGGCGTACCGATCGGCGAATTCCTCCCGCGTCATGTGGCCGACGGATGGGTCTCCCGCCGCCAGCCGGTTCATTCTGTCCCGCAGGTCCGGGTCTGCGCGGCCGCGTAGCATGACGCTGACCTCCAGCCGTTCCGTCGGATCGGCCGGCCCGAGGGCGTGGGCGCCCGGCATGGGCTGGCGGTCGCTGCCGCTAAGAGCATGAAGTGCCATTGTTGAACCCCCCGCTGGTTGTGTTGATTGAGGGGAGTCTATCGCGGGGGCGACAGAAGATGGACCAAAAATACATCAAACATTGGGGACTGGCTTTGCCGCGCTGGTTCCGCCGCCCCGGATTTGGCCCCCTGCCTGCCCTGGGGACCGGGAGGCGGTATCGGTGCGCTTTGGCGCGCGCAGCGCTCGCCGCATGACCCGCGCTGGAATTGTGTTGAATTGGTCGCATCGACAACGGCGCTGCAACGATCGCGCCGGCGCCAACGCAACCGTCACCCCGCCCGCGACCGGAGGTAAAGCAGCGCGCCCGTCATGGGAGGTCTGCTTTGGTCGGGCAGCCACGTGGGGATTTATTCCGCGGATGTTATTGACGTCCCGGGCCGCTGGGCCTATTTATCACATTGCCGTGAACGGCAGGAGTCGCAAAGCTGCACAAGACGAATGGCAGCATGTAAGGCGGAGTAAACGTCCCGACAATATACAGATCGGGTAAAGGACTAGCCGCCATGAATGACTTCCAAACCGCCGAAGAAGCGCTGGACTATGTGCACACCGCCGAAACTCTGATGGGCGTCGCGGAAATGCATTGGAAAGCCATGAACAACGCAGCACAAGCGGCCAAGGCTGAATTCGACACGGCGCGGCGCGTCTATACGTCAGCGCGGCGCGATTATACGGCCTCGGTTGGCAGCGGCGTCCAGGGCTGAGCCAGCGGGCCACCCCCAGACAGATCGCAAACGCAAGGCTCAATTCGGCCCGATGCCGGTTTGAGCCTCGGCGCTTCTTGCGCCCGCCTGCGCTGACGCAGTGCCCCGACCCCATTGGGTCGGATGGCGCTGGCGTCTCGCAATGACCAGGCCGTAAAGGTCGGTCAGGACAAGCGAAATCCGGGCGAGCGAGGCGGAACCACCCTGAGCGCATCGACCGCGCAAGCCGCTGCCCCGCGACGCCGAATTCGACCAGGACGAAGGGCCACGTTGGAGGCAAGGGTGATCAGACCGTTGTCGCGGTTACGCTCCCGGTTCTGTGGCGACGTCGAGAGCCGGTGCCCTGGACCGGCGCAGTGGCACAGCGTGGCGGTCCCCTGGACCGGCGCAGTTTCACAGCGTGGCGATCGCGTTTGAACGGGGGACGAATCAACATCGACGGGCGGCGTCATGCTGCTCGGGGTTCCACCGGCGCTCCGTCAGGCGTCGCGTCTGGCCTGTGCGACCTTCACTGCCTGGGACACACGGCCGATCTCGCGCGGGTCCATCTGCACGGTATCCCGGTGACTCGGCTTCGCGGCCATGCCCAGCGACGCTGTGCGACCGGCGTTCGGGTGCCGCGCGACGCGGGCAGCCTGCTTCATGGCCAGGGCCTTGTGGGCGATGTCGGACTGGGTCGGCGCGGCCTCCTCGGGCGTGTCGCGGCGGCTCAGCTCCGCGTTGGCGCGCTTCAGAGCCTGCGCCAGCACCTGCGCCTTGGCGATGCTGCCGAGGTTGTCGCGGGCAGGGGCCGCGCCTCGGGGGTCGCCCTTGCCTCGGATCTCTCGCCGCTGCTGCCGGGCGATGCCCTGCGCGCGGTCGCGGTGGTCCCGCAGACGCCGGATGAGTCCCAGCAACTCCGGGCGCGAGAGCTGGATGATGGCGGGGTGGCGGGATGCTTCCACCTCTGCCTGTTCCTCTGCCGTCAGCAGGCGGGCCTCGCGCTTGGCCTGGACACTCATGCGGGTTCCTCCGATCGGGGGTGTTGGATTATTCCGCGGCGCGCTCGGCGTCCAGGGCGCCGTAGGTCCCGGCGCCGCGCAAGCTGACGCTCAGGACCTCGACGCCAACCAGATTGCCTTTGGCGTCCATGTCGATCGTTACGCCGGGGGCGACCTCACGGGTTTCGGCAATCTCGATGCCCTCCCGGGCGAAGCGCGCGTAGAACGCGTCTGCCTGGGGGTCGTAGCTCGTCCTCATCATCGCCTGGCGATCACCCCTGTCGAAATGCGCCGTCACCACCAGGATGTCGGCGCCGTCTGCACAGTGAACGACCTTCAAGACCCGGCCGCCGAACGCCGCGATCCGCTTGAACGACTGGGTGAGCGCGGGGTCTCGATCCTGCGCCATCCAATCTGGGCCAGAGATGGTAGCCTCTATCCAAGCCTGGGCAATTTTACGCTCCGCGGCCTGCCACTCCATATGGGTCGTCAGCTTAATCATGACGGTATGCTAAGCAAGCGCGCCAACTTGCCCGGGCGCGCGACGATGGCGTATCGGGATCGAAACAGTATCGCTGCCACGAGGAACAGAGGCGATGGGTGACGGCGTGTACAGGACCACCAAAGCGCTGAACGGATGATCGGCGGTGGCTTGTTCAGCCGCTACTACCTGGACGAGGGCATCCGCCAGGATGACGCCTGGGCTGGGTTAGCGGACGCCGGAATCACTGCTTTCGCCACCGCGGCGGCGGCGCATCTTGCGAAGGTTCCCGACACCCAGCGACTCGGCGAGGCGGAGACCGAGACGCTGGTCATCGTTCCGATTCTGGCTGAACTCGGCTGGCTGCATTTGCCGCAACAAAAGGGCAGCCGAAGACGCGAAGACGTGCCGGATGCGCTGCTGTTTCTGGACGCCGAAGCGCGGCGGCAAGCGCTCGGCAGCCCGGCGGGCATGGAGCGGTGGAAGCAAGCGGCGGTCGTCAACGAGAACAAGGCCTGGGCGCTCGCGCTGGATCGTTCATCCGGAACGGCAATCCGCACCCCGGCCTCGCAGGCACTGCGCTACCTACGCCTTGCCGACGAACACACCGTGGGCCGGCTGCGCTGGGCGCTGCTGACCAACGGCCGGTCGTGGCGGCTGTATTATGCGGGCGCGTCTTCTGTCGCCGATCGCTTCCTGGAAGCCGACCTCCCGGCACTGGTCGCTGGCGCGGCAACGCCCGAGGGCCTGGCGCGACTCAAGACCTTCGTGCTGCTGTTCCGCCGTGCGGCCTTCGCACCCGATGCCGCCGGCCATTCGTTCCTGCTGCGCGCGATGGAGGAAGGCCGCGCATGGCAGCAGAAGGTGACGGCGGATCTTTCGCGCAGCATTTTCGACATCGTCTATCCGGAGCTGCTGAAGTCGCTGGGGATCGCCGACCCGTCGCGCCGGCCGCGCGATCCGGCCTGGGCGGAGACGATCCGGCACAGCGCCGTGGTCCTTCTGTACCGCCTGCTGTTCCTGCTGTACGCGGAGGACCGCGACCTGCTGCCGGTGGATCATCCGGGCTACCGGCCCCGATCGCTGACACACCTGCGGGAAGACGTGGCGCAGGCCATCGACTCCCGGCGTCCGCTGTCGGAGACCGACGCGTTCTGGTGGGGCTCGCTGCAAACCCTGTTCAAGGCGGTGGACAAGGGCAGCGATGCGATGGGGCTGCCGGCATACAACGGCGGGCTGTTCGACCAGGCGGAGGCGCCGGTCCTGCATCAAGCGGAGCTGCCGGACGCGGCGCTTGCGCGCATCCTCGATGGGCTCTCGCGCCGGCACGACGGCGACGAGATGCGGCGCGTGAACTATCGGGATCTGTCGGTTCAACAGTTGGGCGCCATCTACGAACGCCTGTTGGATTTCGATGTGGCGGTGGACGCCAACGGCGCCGTCGTGCTTTCGGCGGACAGCACCGCGCGGAAGGTCAGCGGCTCGTTCTACACACCGCCTGCTCTGGTGCGTCTGATTCTCGACGCCACCATCGGGCCGCACGTCACCCAGCGCCGGGCGGATTTCAAGACCAAGGCAGAGAGCCTGAAGGGGAACCGGCGGCCGGTCGCGGACCGGATTGCCGACCTGCGGCGCTTCGATCCCGCCGAAGCGTTGCTGGGGCTGAAGCTGGCGGACCCGGCGATGGGCTCCGGCCATTTCCTCGTGACCGTTGTGGACCGGCTGGCCGACGCGGTGCTGCTGAGCATGGAAGAAGCCGCGGTGATCGCGCAGGCGGATAGCGGGCTGGAGGGCTACGCCTCGCCGCTGGCCGACCGGATCGAGGCGGAGCGCGCCAAGATCGAGGATGCGGCGCGTACCCACGGCTGGCCCTACCGGCCGGAGCAACTGGACGACCGGCACATCGTCCGGCGGCTCGTGTTGAAGCGGGCGGTCTATGGCGTGGATCGCAACAAGCTGGCGGTGGAACTCGCGAAGCTGTCGCTCTGGCTGCATAGTTTCACCGTCGGTGCGCCGCTGTCGTTTCTGGATCACCACCTGCGGCATGGCGACTCGCTGTTCGGCGCATGGGTTGCGGACACCGCCGACCAGCTTGCGCGGCGCGGCTCCATGATGCTGCACCAGGCGGTGGACAATGCGCGTGGCGCGGCGGCGGGCATGGCGCGCATCGAGGAATTGGCGGACGCCGATATCGCGCAGGTCCGGGAGAGCGTGCAGATTTTCGAGACGGTGGAGGAAGCCACCGCGCCGCTGCGCGCCTTCCTGGATTGCTGGCATGCGCTGTTGTGGCTGCCTCCGGTCGCGGACAGCATCCCGCCGGCCACCGACAGGAAGGTCCGTGCCCGCGCGATCAAGGAAGCCGGGGCGGAGCGCGAACGGGTCGTCAACACATGGCTGGACGGGCTGTGTGGCGACCCGGTGGCGCTGGCCGCCGGGACCGCGCAGCCTGGGGGGATTCCGCGCAACGCCCGGATGGTCACGGCCCTGCTGGCGGAGCTTCGCGCGATCGCCCGGCGAGGCTGTTTGTTGCATTGGCAACCAGCCTTTCCGGGTGTGTGGACCGAGTGGAAAGGCATGGACGCCCACGGAGGATTCGATGCCGTGGTCGGCAACCCGCCCTGGGTGCGGCAGGAATCGCTCGGTGCGATCAAGGCCGTGCTGAAGGAGCGGTATCGGACCTACGAGGGCAAGTCGGACCTCTCGACGTTCTTCGTGGAGCAGGCATTGCGGCTGGTCCGCCCCGGCGGTCGCATCGGGTTCGTGCTGCCCAACAAGTTCTTCAAGGCGGAGTATGGCGAGCCGTTGCGGGACTTCCTCGGCACCCATGCGTGGGTGGAGAAAGTGGTCGATTTCGGTCACAACCGCGATCTGTTCCCCGATGCTGATGTGTTCCCGTGCGTGGTCGTCGCGCGTCGTCCGGTGCCGAATGGGTCTCCGCCGGAGAACGCGATGGCCGCCGTGGTCCCAACGGACCGAGTCAAGCAACAGGACCGTCTGTCAATGGTAGTGGCCGAGTTGCAGTTTCCGATGTTATTGCCCGCTTTCGCGAAGTCGGGTTGGGTGCTGGAGCCGCCGACGGTTCTTGCGCTGATGAAGAAGATGCATTCGCGAGGCGCTCCACTGCGCGAGTATGCGGGCATTGCACCACAATACGGTATCAAAACCGGGTGCAACGAGGCCTTCGTGGTGGATACTCCGACGCGCGATAAACTGGTGGCGAAGGACCCCACAACGATCGACCTGATTCGGCCGTTTCTGCGCGGGCAGGACATCCAGCGCTGGGCTTCAGATTGGCCCGGCCAATGGATGATCGCCCTGAAATCGAGCGGCGATCAGGCTTGGCCGTGGGCGTCATCGTCTGATCCGTCGGCGGCTGAAGCGATCTTCCGACAGACGTACCCGGCGCTTCACCAGCGGATGGCGGGATTCCGGACGCAGTTGCAAGCGCGAGAAGACCAAGGTCGCTTCTGGTGGGAGCTGCGGTCCTGCGCGTATTACGATGCGTTTACGAGTGGAAAGATCGTTTACCAGGTCATACAATTCTATCCCGCATATACTTACGATACTGACGGTCGTCTTCTTAATGATAAGGGTTTCATGATCGGAAGCGCAGACCCGTTCCTCCTGGCAGCGCTCAACAGTCCTCTCCTCTGGTGGTTCGGCTGGCGGCACTTCGCCCACATGAAGGACGAAGCCTTGACGCCCCAGGGCTTCAAGATGGAGACGCTGCCGATCGCCCGGCCCAACCAGCAGCAGGCAGACAAGGCCGCGGACCTGACCGAACGGCTCGCCGAGGCCCACCGTGACCGGCACACGGCACAGCGAGCGCTCGCCGACTGGCTGCGGGTGGAATGGGGCCTCGCCAGCGTCTCCGCCGCCTTGCAGTCACCCTTCGCGCTGTCCGCCGGTGCCTTCGCCGAAGCCGTCCGGAAAGCCCTGCCAAACTCGCGCAAATTGAGCGTCGCAGACGTGGGAGCCATCCGGCAGGCGCATGCGGACACGGTCGCGCCCATCGCCGCGACACTGCGGCAGGCTGCGCGTCTGGAACAGGACCTCTCGGCGGTGGTCAACGCCGCCTACGGACTGACCCCGGAGGACGAGGCGCTGATCTGGCGCACGTCCCCGCCTCGCATGCCGATTGCGCCGCCCGGTGTCACGGCGCCCGCACGCGAACCGGTGCCCGCGGAAGAATGACGGCAGCGCCCGAAACAGGGACGCGTGCCACTACGCCGGAGCACAGACAGCGGGAGGCGCGGGAAACCGCGTCACGATGATCTTGTCCGCGTGCTGACGTGCTTCCCACAAGTTGCGCTGCATCTGCATCCGCAACCAGGAATCAGCCGTGCTCCATCCGGCCTTTTCCAGCCGGATCGCCATATCCGGCGACACGCCGCTATGCCCGTTCAACAGGTCGGACAGCGCCTTTCGCGTCACACCAAGGCCATCGGCTGCCGCCGTGACCGTCAGGCCGAGCGGCTTGAGGCATGCTTCCCGGATAACCTCGCCCGGGTGCGCCGGATTATGCATATCCATCTCGCGTTCCTTTCCGTCGATCAGTGGTAATCGACCAAATCAACGTCCGAGGCGTTCGTGTCCTCAAACACGAACACCAGCCGCCAATTGCCGGATATCCAGACCGCCCACTCTCCCTTTCGGTCGCCCCGGAGCTGGTGGAGCCGGTAGCCGGGCAGGTTCATATCCCCAGGTTGGGTTGCAACCGCGAGCGAGGTGAGCACGATGCGAAGCCAAGCCGCATGCTGCGCATTGATCCCTCGTGTGTCGCCAGTTTGGTAAAATCGTGCCAACCCCTTATGGCGAAACCGTTTTGTCATCGCTCTGATGTGTAACCTGTAACTTATCACTTGTCAAAGCCGCACTGCAACAGTGCAGGTGCGACGGTTTGCAGAATGTCAGAGACGTGATGGAGTCAGCAGACGAGCTTCGCGCCTCGGATGATGAGCGCTGCAACGGTGCCCCCGGCCACAAACGCACCGGCCACGGCTGCGACAAGCCGCAGCAAGTAGCGCCGGTTCTCCAGCGGCAACTGCGCCCGCTTCAGCTCGGCGTCCACGCGCTTCTGGTCGATGTCGGCGATGATCTGACGAAGTTTCAACCGCTCTAATCCCCAGGATCGACTGACTCGCTCATCTTGCCTCCGGCCTGGCTGTCGCAAGCGGTGTTACGTGCGGGCGCTTAACATTCGACAAAGGCCCTTCAATTGCGGGACCGAACCGGCCTCGCCTCTTGGCCCAGCGCCGCGGTCACGTCGGTCGTGCCGAAATCGTCGCCGATGAACAGCAGTGGCGCCTCATGCGCCCGGGCCAAGGCATAGGAGAACGTGTCGCCGAAATTCAGCACGCCGCCATTCCCCATGCCGCGCCCGAATTGGATGCGCGCCCGCAGCGCCAGCCGCGCCTGACCGGCATCGATCGGCGCCAGAGCGATCCCAGCCTCGTCCAGAAACCGGTCCAGGTCCTCGATCGCCAGCAGCCGATCCGCGTGCCGGCGGCCGGCCAGCACCGTCCCGGTCTCGACATAGGAGGCCACGGACATCACCCGCTCCGGGTCGGCCGCCAGCCGGGCCAGCAGCGCCGCGGCCGAGGGCTCGCCGAACAGGATCGCCACCACCGCCGAGGAATCGACGGCGATCACGCCTCGTCGCCGGCGGCTGCGTCCCACTCCGCCCGGCTCACGGGGCGCGTGTCGTAGGCTGTCCGCAGCCGCTCGGACAGCGCCGCGACACGCGCGGGCAGGCTGGCGGAGGCTTCCCGCTTGGCCCGCTCGCGCGCCAGACGCTCCCGTAGGGCTGCCGTAACGGCTTCGGTCATGCTTTCTCCGGTCAGCCGCGCCAGGTTGCGCGCCAGATCGTCTGCCTCCGCCGTTTTGATGCTCAATGCCATGGTGATCCCGCTTTCTAGACGCATCGTCTAGATAAGCGCGTTGGCACCGGTTTGCCACTCCCGCCGATGCGGGGCGGCTTGGCTCGCCGCCAAGCGCCCAACGGATCGCACGCGATCACGGCGCCCCCCGGCGCCCCCCCGGCGAGCCCCACCTACCCAGCCCTCGATGCGGGCAAGTCAGCCAGACCTCGCGGATCATTGACCACGGCGCCCCCGTTCAGCAGGATGCGCCCCCATGATCCTTCTGATCGACAATTACGATAGCTTTACCTTCAACCTGGTGCACTTCCTGGGCGATGTCGGCGCGCGCTGCGAGGTCGTGCGCAACGACGCGCTGACGGTCGCGGACGCGCTCGCCCGCCAGCCTGAGGCGATCGTGCTCTCCCCCGGCCCATGCACGCCCAACGAGGCCGGGATCTGCCTCGACCTGATCGCCGCCGCCGCGGGCAAGATTCCGTTGCTCGGCGTCTGCCTTGGCCACCAGGCCATCGGCCAGGCGTTCGGCGGCCGGGTGGTGCGCGCGCCGGCGCCGATGCACGGCAAGCTGTCGCTTGTGTCCCACTCCGGGACCGACATCCTGGAAGGCGTGGCCTCGCCGTTCACCGCCACCCGCTACCACAGCCTGATCGTCGATCGTCCCACCCTGCCGGAGGCGCTGGTCGCCACCGCCTGGACCGAGGACGGGCTGATCATGGCGATGCGCCACCGCCTGCTGCCGATCTTCGGCGTGCAGTTCCACCCCGAAAGCATCATGACCCAGCACGGCCACGCGATGCTGGCGAATTTCCTGCGGATTGTCCGCGGCGACAACGCTCCGGCGCGGGCCGCCTGAGCCGCCCGCCACCGGGAACCCCCACCGGGAACCCCCACTGGCCAAAACCCCCATGTTCAGCACCCTGAAACCCACCCTAGCCAGGCTCGCCGCCGGCGAAACACTGTCCGATGCCGAGTCCGAGGCCGCGTTCGACATCATCATGGCCGGCGAGGCCACCCCGGCGCAGATCGGCGCCCTGCTGTTGTCCATGCGCGTGCGCGGCGAGACGGTGCCGGAACTCACCGGCGCGGTGCGCGCGCTGCGCGGGCGCATGACGGAGGTCGTGGCGCCCCACGGCGCGATCGACGTGTGCGGCACCGGCGGCGACAACGCCGGAACGCTGAACGTCTCCACCGCCGTCACCTTCGTGGTTGCCGGCAGCGGGGTGCCGGTGGCCAAGCACGGCAACCGCGCATTGTCCTCGCGCACCGGCGGCGCCGACGTGCTGACGGCGCTGGGGGTCAACGTGGACGTGCCGCTGGAGCGGCTGCCTGACATCCTGCGCGCCGCCAACTGCGCCTTCCTATTCGCCCCGCGCCACCACCCGTCGATGCGCCACGCCGCCGGCGTCCGGGTCGAACTCGGCACGCGTACGCTGTTCAATCTGCTGGGACCGCTGGCCAACCCCGCCCATGTGCGGCGCCAGCTCACTGGCGTGTACGCCGCGGAGTGGGCACGGCCGATGGCCGAGACCCTCAGCCGGCTGGGCAGCGAGGCGGCGTGGATCGTGCATGGCCAGGGCCTCGACGAGCTGACCGTGGCCGGCGACAGCCAGGTCGTCGCGCTGGAACACGGCGCGGTGCGCAGCTTCACCGTCTCGCCGGAGGACGCCGGCCTGCCGCGCTCCCCGATCGAGGCGATCCATGGCGGTGACGCGGCCCACAACGCCACAGCCTTGCTCGATGTGCTGCAGGGCGTGCCCGGCGCCTATCGGGACACGGTGCTGTTGAACGCGGCCGCGGCGCTTGTTGTCGCCGGCCGGGCCGCCAATCTGCGCGAGGGTGTGGAACTCGCGGCGGGCACGATTGCGTCCGGTTCGGCGTTCGCTGCGTTGGAGGCGCTGCGGCGGGAGACCGCGCCGGCCGAGGGCGCGGCTCCGGCGGGAGATTGAACGGCGACGGCCTGCGAAGTGCGGGACCGGCCAGCGGGGGGCGCCCATCGCGAGGACGGGAAGACCCAACGGGCTGATACGCGGCGCAAGGAACGTCCCACGCGGGGAAAGCCCCGTCTGGGGGCAGGCCATTGGGCAGGGCCAAACGGCAAGGAGTTGACCATGCTTGATGTTTCGACGAGCGCCACACCCGATGTGCTGGCCAGGATCTGTGCCACGACGCGCGCCGATCTGGCGGAGCGCAAGGCTCGCATCAGCCTTGACGATGTGCGCCACGCCGCGGCGGCGGCCGGTCCGACGCGGGGCTTCGGCCACAAGCTGAAGGAGCGAGCGGCCGCGGGCCGCATCGGGCTGATCGCCGAGATCAAGCGGGCCTCGCCCTCGGGCGGGCTGATTCGGCCGGATTGCGATCCGGTGTCGCTCGCCCGTGCCTACAAGGCAGGGGGCGCCACCTGCCTGTCGGTGCTGACCGAGTTTCCGCATTTCCAGGGCAGTGCGGCCGATCTGAAGATGGCGCGCGACGTTGTCGATCTGCCGGTGCTGCGGAAGGATTTCGTGCTCGATCCCTGGCAGGTCTACGAGAGCCGGGCGATGGGCGCCGACTGCATCCTGCTGATCATCGCCGCCCTGTCCGACCAGCAGGCGCGCGACCTGGCCGGGCTGACCCGGGCGCTCGACATGGACGTGCTGGTCGAGGTGCATGATCGCCGCGAGCTGGAACGCGGCCTTGGGCTGGAGACGTCGCTGATCGGCATCAATAACCGCAATCTCAAGACGTTGGTGACCGATCTCGCGATCACCGAGGAACTGGCTGCGATGGTTCCGGTCGACAGGTTCCTGATCGCCGAGAGCGGCATTCGAACGCATGAGGATGTGAAGCGTCTCGCCGCGGTCGGCCCGCAATGCTTCCTGGTGGGCGAGAGCCTGCTGCGTCACGACGATGTCGAAGCCGCGACGCGGGCACTGATCGGCGAGTGACGGATGAGCGGCGGCAGGCAAGCGGCGGCGTGACACAGGACTTCACGCATTTCGGCGCGCACGGCCAGGCCGCCATGGTGGATGTCTCCGGCAAGGCGGTGACGGAGCGGACGGCGACCGCGCGGGGCCGGGTGGCGATGCTGCCGACAACGCTGGCGCTGATCCGGAGCGGTGGCAGCAAGAAGGGCGACGTGCTGGGTGTGGCGCGGATTGCCGGCATCATGGCCGCGAAACGCACCGCGGAGCTGATCCCGCTGTGTCATCCGCTGCCCCTGGCAACGGTGTCGCTGGAGCTGAGGGCGGAGCCCGGGTCGGGGGGCGTCGAGATCGAGGCGACGGTCGGCACCACCGGCCGGACCGGGGTGGAGATGGAGGCGCTGACCGCGGTCTCGGTGGCGGCTTTGACGGTCTACGACATGTGCAAGTCGGTCGATCGGGGCATGCGCATCGAGGCGGTGCGGGTTACGCGCAAGGCAGGCGGCCAGTCGGGAGCCTTCGCGCAGGACTGAGATCTGCGGCCTCGGGGCTTTGCGCGACCGCTCGACGATCCCCAGCGAGCCCGGACGCCGCACTGATGGCCGCACGCCGTGCAGCGGTTATCGTAAGCGTGTTAGCGTCTGCGATGAATGGAGGCGCCATGAGCGACCTGTATGATCGCGACTTCTACGCCTGGACCGCAGAACAGGCGGCGTTGCTGCGCGCTGGCAAGCTATCGAGCGCCGATACCGCGCATATCGCCGAGGAAATCGAAAGCATGGGCCGCAGCGAGAAGCGCGAACTGGTCAGCCGGTTGACCGTCCTGCTGCAGCATCTGTTGAAGTGGCGGTTCCAGCCGGATCGGCGCAGCACGTCCTGGCGGTTGTCGATCGCCAACACACGCGACCAACTGTCCGAGCATCTGGCAGACAACCCGAGCCTCGGGGCAAAACTGCCCGACGCCATGGCCTCTGCCTACCGCTTCGCGCGCCGCTACGCCGCGATCGAGACCGGCTTCCCGGAGAATACGTTCCCGATAGACTGCGAGTGGACGTTCGACCAGGCGATGCAGGAAGAACTGTGACTGGCGCTTAAATCGCGAACCTTGCGTGTTTCTTGCCTTACGCGCGCCCTCTCAGTAGCAACGCAAGTCTGGAACAACCCCACCCGATCACCGAAAATCCCAACCGGCTCATGGCCCCCGCTCGGACCGGCGATCGTCTGAAGCACTTCACTGCGCCCAAACCCGCGATCCCCCAGTCTTCGTCCCTGCCACGCAGGAAAGCCCCAGCGGCTCGGCTGCACAGGGGGCCATGCGAGGTATCGGCTCAATCCCGGGCGACGAGGGGGCCAGCAATGACCAAGCAGCACGAGATATGGAAACTATGTCTGGTCGGCCTTCTGGCATCGGTCGCGATATGCGGTCCGGTGGTCTGGGAGCTGCTGGCCGGGCACCCGGAGCAGATCAGTGATTTGGCCTCGCCGATCGCGGAGTAGTCGGCGGCCGGCGGCCGCTGTGGCGCCAGGGGAGGCGACGCTAAACGGCGGCCCCGTCTTGCTCCGTGATGCCGAGCAGCCTGCAAAGCGGGGGCGTGTCCTGTGTCAGGTCAGCGAGGGTGAAGCTTTCAAGCACCCGGACGAACGCCAGCACCGCCTGATCCAGTGCTTCAGCCAGGATGCATTGGCCCTGGATGGTGCATCGCTCCTCGCCGCAAAAACAGGCCGCCAGTGCCAGATCGGGCTCGGTCCGGCGGACCACTGAGCCGATGTTGATGTGCTCCGGCCGTCTGGCGAGCTTGAGTCCTCCGCGCTGGCCGCGCACCGTCACGATGTCGCCGGCCTGCGCGAGCTGGTGCACGACCTTCATCAGGTGGTTGGCCGAGACATCGTAGGCGGTTGCTATTTCGGCAATTGTGACCAATTCGCCCGGCCGCAGCGCCAGATAGATCAGCGTGCGCAATGTGTAGTCCGTGAACGCTGTCAGACGCATGCGCCCAGGCTCCCATATCCGGCTTCCGGTCCCGGTTCCCAGAACCGGGGCAAGCGCACCGGCCGCGCGGTGCGGTCGCTACTCTATCGGCGCATCAGCGGTTCGATCCAGTAGCAGGGCGATGACGGCTTGAAACATGGTCGTCGTTATCCGCCCAGTATTTGTGTTGTAGCGAGAGACATGGTAGCTGTCCATGAGCTTGAGACCATCAGGCAAGACATGGCAGGCGCCGTGCCGGAACGGAATTCGGGACGGCTTGAGTTCCCGCGCGCGCAGCACCGCCGCATGCGCGACGACCCCGAGCGCAAGAACGGTCCCGAGCCGCGGCATCGCTGCCATTTCCGCAGCAAGAAACCGGTTGCAGGCGGCGATCTCGGCGGGCGCCGGCAGGTTGGCCGGCGGCACACAACGCACCGCATTGGTGATCCGGCAATCGAGCAGCGCAAGCCCGTCATCGGGCTCGGCGCCATAGGCGCCGGCCGCGAGGCCATAGCGCAGCAGTGTCTGGTACAGCAGGACCCCCGCGTAGTCGCCGGTGAACGGCCGGCCGGTGCGGTTGGCACCGCGCAGTCCGGGCGCGAGCCCGACCACCAGCAGCCGCGCGTCCAAGGCGCCGAAGCTTGGCACCGGCGCGTTGAACCAGCCCGGGTTGGCGGCACGGCTGTCGGTCCGGTAGGCGGCGAGCCGCGGACAAAGCAGACAGTCGCGCCCGGGCGCAACCGGGTCCGTCACGCTGCGTCGTTCGGCTCCGCGGCGAACGGCTCGGCCGGGGTCTGCCGCAGCGGGACCGGGCGGGGACGGGGATCGGTCTGGCGGCGGGTGAACTCGGGCGCGATGTCCGCCAGTTCCATGAACTGGTCGGCCTGGCGGCGCAATTCGTCGGCCACCATCGGCGGCGCGGTGCGGATGGAGGACACGACGGAGACCCGTACGCCCTTGCGCTGCACGGCTTCGACCAGGCGGCGGAAATCGGAGTCGCCGCTGAACAAGACTGCGTGATCGATCCGCGGCGCCAGCTCCAGCATGTCCACCGCGACCTCGATGTCCATGTTGCCCTTCACCCGGCGGCGGCCGGCGGCATCGGTGAACTCCTTCGCCGGCTTGGTGACCAGGGTGTAGCCATTATAGGCCAGCCAGTCGGTCAACGGCTTGAGCGGCGAGTACTCCTCGGTCTCAAGCACCGCTGAGTAGTAGTAGGCGCGCACGACGTGGGCCTTCTTACGGAAGAAATCCAATAGGTTACGGTAATCGACGTCGAAACCGAGATTGCGGGATGCGGAGTACAGGTTCGCGCCATCAATAAAGAGCGCGACCCGCTCAGTGGGCAAGAAATGCATCGAACGGACCTTTCGGGACGCAGGTAGGATGGTTGAAGCTGCGCCAACCGGGCAAAAGGATGGAAACCGGGGCACCGACATATAAGCATCACACGATCGTTTTGGGAAGCGATTCAATTCGGAGAGGCGGGGGCATGATATTGGTGGCTATCGGCGCGAACCTGCCCGGACCGGGCGGAGCGGCCCCGCAGGAGACCTGCCGCCGGGCCGTTGCGGACCTGGCGGAGCTGCCGGGCCTGCGTCTGGCTGCCGTGTCGCGCTGGTACCTGACCGCGCCGGTTCCGGCCTCGGACCAACCTGATTTCGTCAACGCCGTGGCGCGGCTGTCGGTTGCAGGGTCGCGGCTGCCGCCGGACCCGGCGGAGTTGCTTGCCGCGCTGCACGCGATCGAGGCGCGGGCGGGGCGCCGCCGGGGCGAACGAAATGCGGCCCGGACTCTCGATCTCGACGTGGTCGCCATGGGCGACCTGGTGCGCGACGGCCCGGACCCGGTGCTGCCCCATCCGCGCGCCCATGAGCGGGCTTTCGTGCTACTGCCGCTCGCCGACGTCGCACCCGGCTGGGTGCATCCGCGTCTCGGCCGCAGTGTCGCCGAGCTGATCGCGAGCCTGCCGCCCCAGGAAATCCGCGCGTTATGAGACCGGCCGCCGTTGCCGCGCCGGCCGCGGCGGCAACCGCTTGCATATCCGGCGTGGCTCGCTTAAATCAACGGTTCACCCGATTGAATTTAAGCGGAGTCTGAGCGCATGGCGCGCGTCACCGTCGAGGATTGCGTCCAGAAGGTCCCCAACCGGTTCGAGCTGGTCCTGCTGGCCGCCCAGCGTGCCCGTAACCTCAGCCGCGGCGAAGAGCTGACCGTGGATCGCGACGACGACAAAAATCCGGTCGTGGCGCTGCGCGAAATCGCCGAGGAGACGATTGAGCTGCACCGGATCGAGCATGACCTGATCAAGTCGCTGTCTCGCGCCCCCGAGCCCGAGCCGGCCGACGAGGAGGTGCTCGACCTCATCCCGACCGATCAGAACATCTTCGGCCTGCAGGACATCTCGGCCGAGGAGGAGGCAGCAGCGCTTCCCTCGGAGAGCGAGGAGATGTCGCCCGAAGATCTCGAGGCGGCGATCGAGGCGGAGCTCGGCGGCCGCCCGAAGCGCTGAGCCCGGCGGGTCGCTGCGGATGACGGGGGCCGCCAGCGCTTTTGGCACGGTGCCCCTGCTCGCGCCCGATGGGGTAGAGGCCGCGGCTGAGCCGGCCCTGGCGCGTCCCGGCATCGTCCGGCAGTTCGAGCTGACCGAGAAGATCCAGGCCTACGACCCCAAGGCGAACACCGGCCTGATCGACGCCGCCTACGTGCTGGCGATGCAGGCGCACGGCGCGCAGCGCCGCGACAACGGCGATCCCTACATCACCCATCCCGTCGCCGTGGCCGACATCCTCGCCGGCTACCGGCTCGACACCGCCTCCATCGCTACCGGGCTGCTGCACGACGTGATCGAGGACACGCCGGTCAAGCTGCCCGAGATCGCGACCCGTTTCGGCAAGGAAATCGCCGGGCTGGTGGACGGCGTGACCAAGCTGACCCGGCTGGAGCTGCAGTCCGACCGCACCAAGCAGGCGGAGAACTTCCGCAAGCTGGTGCTGGCAATGAGCCGCGACATCCGCGTGCTGCTGGTGAAGCTCGCCGACCGGCTGCACAATATGCGGACGCTGCATTTCGTGCAGAACCCGGACCGCCGCAAGCGCATCGCGCGCGAGACGCTGGAGATCTACGCGCCCCTGGCCGAACGCATCGGCATGGACGCGATGAAAAGCGAGCTGCAGACGCTTGCGTTCCGTGAGCTGGAGCCGGAGGCGTATGCCACCATCCAGGCGCGGCTGAACTTCCTGCGCGGCCAGGGTGCCGACGTCATCGAGGAGGTGCGCCAGGACCTGCGCCGGGTGTGCGAGGAATCCGGCGTCCGGGTGGTCGAGGTCACCGGGCGCGAAAAGACGGTCTATTCGATCTGGGAGAAGATGCACCGCCGCAACGTGGCGTTCGAGCAGCTCTCCGACATCATGGCCTTCCGCATCGTGGTCCCTACCAAGGAGGAGTGTTACGCGGCGCTCGGCGCGGTCCATTCCGCCTATCCGGTGATCGCCGGGCGGTTCAAGGATTACATCTCCACCCCGAAATCGAACGGCTACCAGAGCGTCCATACCGGCGTGACGCTGCGCGAGCCGCGCAACCAGAAGATCGAGGTGCAGATCCGCACGGCGGAAATGCACGATGTTGCCGACAACGGCGTCGCCAGCCACTGGCTGTACAAGGACCCGGAGGGCAAGCCCGACGGCAAGGAGGTGCAGCGCTTCCGCTGGGTGCAGGACCTGCTGGAAATCCTGGAGAACTCCGCGCCGGACGAGTTCCTGGAAAACACCAAGCTGGAGCTTTACGAGGACCAGGTCTTCTGCTTCACGCCGAAGGGGCAACTGATCCAGCTTCCGCGCGGCGCGACCCCGGTGGACTTCGCCTATGCGGTGCACAGCCAGGTGGGCGACACCTGCGTCGGCGGCAAGATCAACGGCCGGCTGATGCCGCTGCGCACGCAGCTTCAGAACGGCGACCAGGTGGAGATCATGACGGCGCGGGGCGGCACGCCCTCGCCGCAATGGGAACGCTTCGTCGTCACCGGCAAGGCGCGCGCCCGCATCCGCCGCTACGTCCATCAGCAGCAGCGCCAGCACAATCTGGACGTCGGACGGGCGGAGATCGCCAAGGCGTTCCGCCAGGCCGGCGTGGACGGGTCGGAGAAAGCGCTGGAACCGGCGCTGAAAACGCTGAAAGTCGGCAGCATCGACGAGCTGTACATCGCGGTCGGCAACGGCAATGTCGGCGCCAAGGACGTGGTACACGCGGCCTATCCGGAACTGCGCCAGGCGCCGCGCGCGCCGCGCATGATCCCGACTTTGCCGCCGCGCGCCAGCGGGAAGCAGACCGCGCGGCTGGATTCGGGGATGCCGGTCACCGGCCTGGTCCCGGGCATGGCGTATCATTACGCCGGCTGTTGCCATCCGGTTCCCGGCGACGACATTGTTGGCATCGTCACCACCGGCAAGGGCGTCACCATCCACGGCCGCGACTGCCAGACCCTGGAGGGGTTCGCGGCCACCCCGGAACGCTTCATCGATGTGGACTGGAACTACGAGACGGTCGCCAAGTCCGGACCGGACGGCAAGATCCCCGGCCACACCGCCCGTATCAGCGTGATCGCAGCGAACGAGCCGGCGTCGCTGGCCAACCTGACCAACGCAACCGCCAAGACCGAGGCGGCCGTGGTCAACCTCAAGATCGTCAACCGCCAGCTCGACTTCGTGGAGATCCTGCTGGACGTGGACGTACGCGACACGCTGCATTTGTCGAAGGTTATCGCCGGACTGCGCGGCGTCGCCGGCGTGAAGGGCGTCGAGAGGGCGAAGGGATGAAGACGGAAGACAGAAGACGGAGGACGGAAGACGGAGCGGGTAGCAGCGCGCCGGCAACGGTCTGTCTTCTGTCAGTCCTCTGTCGTCTGCCTTTCCGATGATCCTCGGGCTTGGCTCGGACATCTGCGATATCCGCCGGATCGAGGCGGCGATCGAGCGGCATGGCGAGCGGTTCCTGGCCCGCGTGTTCACCGAGACAGAGCGAGCCAAGGCGATGCGGCGCACGGAGCGGATTCGGGTCGCCACGTTCGCCAAGCGGTTTGCCGCCAAGGAGGCGGCAGCCAAGGCGCTGGGCACGGGCTTCCGGCAGGGCGTGTTTTTCCAGGATCTTGATGTGGTCAACCTGCCCAGCGGGCAGCCCACCCTGCGCATGACCGGCGGTGCGGCGGCGCGTCTGGCGGCGATAACACCGGCCGGGATGGTGGCCGCGGTCGCGCTGACGATGACCGACGAGCATCCTTACGCCTTTGCGCAGGTCATCATCTCGGCGGTGCCGGTCCTTCGTTGAGGCGCCGGCTCGGACCTTCGTGCCGGGAAAGCCGCCTCACACCGGTTTGTGACGGGTATGCCGACTGAGCGAGTCTTACCTCCCGGTTGCTGAAGCCGGCGGTTTTCCCGCCGTCATTTTGCAAGGAGAGGGACGATGACCAAGGGACGATTGCTCGCTTCCGCCTGCGCCCTCGCGCTGCTCGCCGCGCCGGCTGTCGCGGCCACCACCGATTCATCTGGTTCGATGTCGCCTGGCCCCAACGACACCATGCAACATCATCATATGACACACGCCTGGCACGGCTCGCGCCAGTCCGACTCCTCGCAGAACGG
>Ga0302154_10000701_pt1 | contig 30357 bp, 25 predicted proteins | sample I_Bog_N2_3_FD_193507 | JGI IMG/M metagenome (GOLD analysis project Ga0302154, IMG submission 193507) | Peat permafrost microbial communities from Stordalen Mire near Abisko, Sweden - I_Bog_N2_3 | ecosystem: Environmental > Terrestrial > Soil > Wetlands > Peat | place: Sweden: Abisko, Stordalen... | reverse complement strand
AGCATCGCCCGGCGCCTGCTCGCCACCGACTGCAACCCCGACCAGCGCAACGGTGCCGGCCAGACCGCCGCCATGTACGCCGGACTGTTCAAGCGCACCGGGCTGCTGGACGCCTTGGCGGCCAAAGGTGCCAACCTCGACGCCGAAGATCCGCTGGGCAATAGCGCGGCGCGTCTGGCGGACGGCGAAATCCGCACACCGGCGCCGCGCTGATCGCCGCCAGCTGAGCTATCATCGCGGTTTTGCGTGGGGGTTCAGATGGCCAAGGCCAAGCGCATGTACGGCTGCACCGAGTGCGGCGCGACCTTTCCCAAGTGGGCCGGCCAGTGCGGTGAATGCGGGGCCTGGAACACCCTGACCGAGACGATGGTGGAAAGCGGCGGTGCCGCGCCGCCCAGCGGTCGCACCGGCTGGGCCGGGCAGCAGGCGCAGATCAAGACCCTGGCCGAAGTCAGTGTCGAGGAAATCCCGCGCTTTTCCACCGCGTCCGGGGAGCTCGATCGAGTGCTCGGCGGCGGCCTGGTGGACGGCTCGGTGGTGCTGATCGGCGGCGACCCGGGCATCGGCAAGTCGACCATTCTGCTGCAGACCCTGTGCAATCTCGCCACGCGCATGCCGGCGCTGTATGTCACCGGCGAAGAATCGCAACAGCAGGTCGCCATGCGCGCCCGCCGCCTGGGCCTGCCCCAGGACCAGTTGCGGGTGATGACCGAGACCTGCATCGAAACCATCATTGCCACCGCCCGGGTGGAAAAGCCCAAGGTCATGGTGATCGACTCGATCCAGACCATCTTCACCGAACAACTGCAATCGGCGCCGGGCGGCGTGTCCCAGGTCCGCGAGAGCGCGGCGTTGCTGGTGCGTTATGCGAAGCAGAGCGGCACGGCGATTTTCCTGGTCGGTCACGTGACCAAGGAAGGCGCCCTGGCCGGGCCGCGAGTACTCGAACACATGGTCGACACCGTGTTGTATTTCGAAGGTGAGTCGGATGGTCGTCTGCGCCTGTTGCGCGCGGTGAAGAACCGTTTCGGCGCGGTCAATGAGCTGGGCGTGTTCGGCATGACCGACCGCGGCCTGAAGGAAGTGTCCAATCCTTCGGCGATTTTCCTCACCCGGGCCCAGGAAGAAGTGCCGGGCAGTGTGGTCATGGCCACCTGGGAAGGCACCCGGCCGATGCTGGTGGAGGTGCAGGCCCTGGTGGACGACAGTCATCTGGCCAACCCGCGCCGGGTCACCCTCGGCCTGGACCCGAATCGCCTGGCGATGCTGCTGGCGGTCCTGCACCGCCATGGCGGGATTCCGACCCACGACCAGGATGTGTTCCTCAACGTCGTCGGCGGGGTCAAGGTCCTGGAGACCGCCTCGGACCTGGCGTTGCTGGCGGCGATCATGTCCAGCCTGCGCAACCGGCCGTTGCCCCACGACCTGCTGGTGTTCGGCGAAGTCGGCCTGTCCGGCGAAGTGCGGCCGGTGCCCAGCGGCCAGGAGCGTCTTAAAGAGGCGGCCAAGCATGGTTTCAAACGGGCCATCGTGCCCAAGGGCAATGCGCCGAAAGAAGCGCCGCCGGGGCTGGTGATCATCGCGGTGACGCGCTTGGAACAGGCTTTGGATGCGTTGTTTGAATAATGAACGCTTCACCCATCAAATCCACCTATAGGAAGGGAGTCAAAGGATGAAAGGTTTCAACTCGGCCGTGCTGGGGTTGGGATTGGCTGTGTGGTGCGGCTTGGCGGGGGCGGCGGCGCAGGTGCCCGCCGGTTATCGCGTGGCCCAGCAGTTGCCGATTGATAACGGGCAGGTGTTGGAGGTGCTGGAGGACGCGCGCATTACTCCTGACCTGCATCGCGCCCTCTGGGGCAACGGTACGGAGCCGGAAAATATCGAGGACCAGGTGCTCGCCGCGGATGTCGAGAACACCCCGTTCGTCGACGCGCAGGTGCGCTTGCTGGCGGCCTCCGGTGATGCGCTGGAAAACAAAAGCCTGGGTTATCCACTGGCGACTGTAGAGAAAGCACCGCTGACAGGCCTGCCGGCCCCGGCGTTTTTCCTGACCATCGATGAAACCGCGCCGATGGGCACTTACAGCGGTCCGGCCACCCAGGTGCTGATGCCGTCGACGGGTAAGCTCAATACCACGGTCTATCGCACGCCGGATGGCAAGAGCGAAGCGCTGTTCCTCGCTCAGACCGGCAAGGCGGCCTGGCAGGTCGGCGCGCCGACGGCAGACGGTGTGGCGCAGATCCAGCAGGTGTCCTCGTCGCCGGCGAGCGAGGATGAAGAGTTCGTCACCACCTACCGGACTTATCGTTTCAAGGACGGCGCCTGGCAACTGGCGTCGCGGCAAGAGGCGGGGTATTGGGACACCGAGAGCGATTTTCCGCAGCGCTCGGCGTTTCCCTGATGTTGTCGGCGCGGGTTTGTCGGTGATCGCGAAGGGGCATTCACCCTCGCATCGCCAGCAAGCCGGCTCCTGCAAGGGAGGCTCTTTACAGTTCGATCAGGGCGCCGAGTTCCCGCTCAAGCTCCGCCGCATCGGCGAGGTTGAGCTCGATCAGGCGCCGCAGGTGCTGGATTGATTCCAGGCCGATGTGCAGGCACTTGAAACCCAGGTGGTCTTTTTCCCGGTGCACCAGTTCGGCGTCCATTTCGACATGGGCGTTCGCCGCCAGGCGAATGTCGATACGGAAGATGCCTTCGTTGCTGTCATCCCAGGTACCGGGCCGCTGAAGCAGCAACCCCTTGAGCGACAGGTCGATCAGATGCGCCGACCAGACGGTAGAGCCCTGGCTGAGGGTGGTGTCGGCGTCGAAATCAATACGTTTGAATTGGCGTCGATTGGAATGCGGGTCGCTCATGGCGTGGCTCCTTGGCGGATTCACTGACTATAGCCTCCACAGCCAGCAGGAGCGAGCCTGCTGGCGATGGATAGCCGGATACCGCGCTGTTTCTGCTGTCCTGGGCTATCGTCGAGGGTCATCGCCAGCCACCGCCGTGTCTACATGACGAGGGCAATAAAAAGCCGCTCCTGACCTATGTCGGGTATGGCCTTTGGCCCTGTTGGCGCTAAACTCAAGGTGGCTGTCTTTCTTGTCCTCTCTGGCTGGAATATAAAAATGAAAAATAATAATAGCCTGCTACGCCACTTACCCTGGCTGCTGCTGGCGATCGTTGGAGCATGCGCCCTGGGCGTAGTGGCCTTGCGCCGCGGCGAGGCGATCAACGCCTTGTGGATTGTAGTCGCCTCTGTGGCGATCTATCTGGTTGCCTATCGTTACTACAGTTTGTTCATCGCCAGCAATGTCATGCAGCTCGATGCCAATCGGGCCACGCCGGCGGTGCTCAACAACGACGGTCTGGACTATGTGCCGACCAATAAACACATTCTTTTCGGTCACCACTTCGCGGCCATCGCTGGCGCGGGGCCACTGGTCGGACCGGTGCTGGCGGCGCAGATGGGCTACCTGCCCGGTACGCTCTGGCTGATTGCCGGCGTGGTGTTCGCCGGTGCCGTGCAGGACTTTATCGTCCTGTTCCTCTCCACCCGCCGCAACGGCCGTTCCCTGGGGGACATGGTCCGTGAGGAAATGGGCCGCGTGCCGGGGACCATCGCCCTGTTCGGCTGCTTCCTGATCATGATCATCATCCTCGCGGTGCTGGCGCTGATCGTGGTCAAGGCCCTGGCCGAGAGTCCATGGGGCATTTTCACGGTGATGGCGACCATCCCGATCGCGATGTTCATGGGCATCTATATGCGCTATATCCGCCCGGGCCGCATCGGTGAAATCTCGATTGTCGGGGTGCTCCTGTTGCTCGGTTCGATCTGGCTCGGCGGGCAGATTGCCGCCGATCCGGTCTGGGCCAAGGCGTTCAGCTTCACCGGTGTACAGATCACCTGGATGCTGGTCGGTTACGGTTTTGTCGCGGCGGTGTTGCCGGTCTGGCTGATCCTGGCGCCGCGCGACTACCTGTCGACCTTCCTCAAGATCGGCACCATCATCGCCCTGGCGATCGGCATCCTGATCACCATGCCCGTGCTGAAAATGCCGGCGCTGACCCAGTTCGTCGACGGCACCGGTCCGGTGTGGAAAGGCGGCCTGTTCCCGTTCCTGTTCATCACCATCGCCTGTGGCGCCGTCTCGGGCTTCCACGCGCTGATCGCCTCCGGCACCACGCCCAAGCTGCTGGACAAGGAAACCAACGCCCGTTACATCGGTTACGGCGGCATGCTGATGGAGTCCTTCGTGGCCATCATGGCCATGGTCGCCGCTTCGGTGATCGAGCCAGGCGTGTACTTCGCCATGAACAGCCCGGCGGCCGTGGTCGGCGGTGATGTGGTGGCGGTGGCGCAGACTGTCAGCAGTTGGGGCTTTGCGATTACGCCCGAGGCTTTGCAGGCCGTGGCCAAGGACATCGGTGAAACCACCGTGCTGGCCCGCGCCGGCGGTGCGCCGACCCTGGCGGTCGGTATCGCGCAGATCCTCCACCATGTGCTGCCGGGTGAAAACACCATGGCGTTCTGGTACCACTTCGCGATCCTGTTCGAGGCGCTGTTTATCCTGACGGCGGTAGATGCGGGTACCCGTGCCGGACGTTTCATGCTGCAGGACCTGCTCGGTTCCTTCGTCCCGGCGCTCAAGCGCACCGAGTCGTGGACCGCCAACCTGATCGCCACCGCCGGTTGTGTGGCGATGTGGGGTTACCTGTTGTACCAGGGCGTGATCGACCCGTTGGGCGGCATCAACACCTTGTGGCCGCTGTTCGGCATCTCCAATCAGATGCTCGCCGGTATCGCGCTGATGCTCGGCACCGTGGTGCTGATCAAGATGAAGCGCCAGCGCTATATCTGGGTGACCTTGCTGCCTGCGGCGTGGCTGTTGATCTGCACCACCACCGCCGGCTTCATCAAGCTGTTCGACGCCAATCCGGCCATCGGTTTCCTTTCCCTGGCGAAGAAATACAGCGTAGCGTTGGAAGCCGGGCAGGTGATTGCCCCGGCCAAGGACATCAATCAGATGCAGCACGTGATCTTCAATGCCTATACCAACGCGGCGTTGACGGCACTCTTCCTGTTTGTGGTATTCAGTGTGCTGTTCTATGCCATCAAGGTCGGTGTTTCGGCCTGGGGCAACAAGGAACGCACGGACAAAGAAACCCCGTTCCAGGCCGTGCCTGAAGCGTAAGAGGAATACCGCCATGTTCAACGACCTGAGTCGCCTCGGTAAGTACCTCGGTCAGGCCGCGCGCCTGATGGTCGGCATGCCCGACTACGACACCTACGTCGAGCATATGCAGAACAAGCACCCGGACAAGCCGGTCATGACCTATGAGGCGTTCTTCCGGGAGCGCCAGGAAGCGCGTTATGGCGGCAAGGGCGGGCCGAAGTGCTGTTGATCCGGGTGGCGTCCGATTGAGGGCGCCCTGGGTCACTTGAGGCTGAACACCCCGTGACTGTAGGAGCCGGCTTGCTGGCGATGGCGATCTTTCGGACGCCATCGCCAGCAAGCCGGCTCCTACAGTTTTTTAGCGTATGGGAGATTTCTGTTTGTCAGTTCCTATTCCTGTGACCGTCCTGAGCGGTTTCCTCGGTGCCGGCAAGACCACCTTGTTGCGCCACCTGCTCAAAGCCGAACACGGCCTGAAAATCGCCGTGATCGAGAACGAATTCAGCGACGCCGGCATCGACACCCAACTGCTGGGTGCCGAGCCGGTGCAAGTGATGACGCTGTCCAACGGCTGCGTCTGCTGCACCATTCACACCGACCTGACCAAGGCCCTGTATCTGTTGCTGGAACGCCTGGACAGCGGTGAGATCGCCTTCGACCGGCTGGTGATCGAGTGCACCGGCCTGGCCGACCCGGCCCCGGTGGCGCAGACCTTTTTTATCGACGAGGAACTGCGCGAGCGTTACCTGCTCGACGGCATCATCACCCTGGTGGACGCGGCCCATGCCGAGCACCACCTGACCCAGGCCATTGCCCAGGCGCAGATCGGCTTTGCCGACCGGCTGCTGGTGAGCAAGCGCGACCTGGTGGATGACGCGACGTTTAGTGCCCTGAGCGAACGGCTGACGCGGATCAATCGTCGGGCTCCGATCCGCATCGTCGAACACGGCAATATTGATCTGGCGGAGCTGCTCGATGTGCGCGGTTTCAACCTCAATGCCGACCTGGGCGGCGGCTTGAGTCTGCGTCCGGTCAGCAAGGCCGCGTCCATCGACCGCATCTCCAGCCTGGTGCTGCGTACCGACCAGCCGCTGGATATCGACAAGCTCAGCGAGTTCATGAACGAACTGCTGGAAGATCACGGCAAACAGTTGCTGCGCTACAAGGGCGTGCTGAACATCGCCGGGGAGCCGCGCCGCATGGTGTTCCAGGGGGTGCTCAAACTCTACGGTTTCGACTGGGATACCGAGTGGGAAGAGGGCGCTGCGCGGGAGAGCGTGATCGTGTTCATTGCCGATGACCTGCCGGAAGAGAAGATTCGCGAAGGCTTTGCGAAGGTCGCGACGGCTTGACGTGAGCACTGTGGTGACTGGGCAAACCCTAATACCGTTCAGTTAAGGCCGAACACCGTCCTTGTAGGAGCATGGCTTGCTAGCGAAGGGGGCCTCAATATCGCTAAAAGCTTCGCGGGCAAGCCCTGCTCCTACAGGTTAAGTGGCGTTTTCAATATTCCATTCCCCTTGACTGAACGGCATCAAGGCAAGCCCGCTTGCCACGGTTGAGTCCGCGTTTAACTGGGACGGCTGGCTTCCTGGGGAGATTTTGGCGGACTCAGGACCACTGCAGGACGGCAAGCCGATCCAGGTACTCCGTCAACCGCCCGGTGGCCGCCCCGGTATCGCCATTCTCCACGGCGGCAACCAGGGCCTCACGTACTCGCCAATCCTCGACTCGCGTCGAATGCTGCGCCAGGGCCAACCCGGTCAACGGCACCAGCCCGCCGAGAAAATGCGCCAGGGGTGCGTTGCCGGCCAGCCTGGCCAACTCCAGATGAAACTCGCCGCCGAGCCTGGTCGCGGTGCTCTGCCGGCCGGCTTCGGCATTCTGGCGTTCACGGGCGACCAGCGTGCGCAGCGGCGCGAGCGTCAGCCCATCGGCCTTGGCACACACCAGCTCGATGACGCTGATCTCCGCCAGACGCCGGGCTTGCAGGGTCTGGCGGATCTGTTCGGCATCCGGTTCGGCGACCCGGGCGCGTTGGTTGGGGCGGGTGAGAATGACCTGTTGCCGCGCCAGGCGGCTCATGACCCGGCGCACCTGGCTACGACCCGCGCCATAGGCGCGTATCAAGGCCTCCTCACTCAACCCCTCGGCAAACTGGCGCTCGAGGATGTCTTCGAACACCTGGGCGTAGAGCGTCTCGGCGCAGAAAGCCGGGCCCTTTGGCGGCACCACGGCACGTCGGGTGGTGAAGGGCAGAGGTGTCGCAACGCTGTTCATATCCGGTCTCCCCTTGGCGGGTGGGTTACTGCTCGGTACTGCCCGGATGGTCGTCCGGGATGGTGAGTTCGATGCCCATGCGCCGGCCTTCCTGGAGGATATGGCGACGCATTTCCGCGCTGGCCTGCGCGCTGTTCTTGTTGCGGATGGCGCGCACCACGGCCTCGTTTTCCTGCAGGCGTTCGGCCAGGTGTTCCGGTGAATTGCGCAGGACCTCGGCGCTCTGCTTGAGGGCGTTGCTGGTCTGCTGCACCACGTTCTGGAAGATCGGGTTGGAGGTCAGGGCGAACAGTTCTTCATGGAACGCGATGTAGGCGTTCATCCCGGCTTCGCTGTCGTTGGCCTCCAGGGCTTCACGCATGTCCATCAGGGTCAGGCGCAACTGGCCGACCTCCTTGCTGCTGATGGACTGCGCCACCAGCCCGACGATAAACGGCTCCAGGGTGTAGCGCAGTTGCAGCACATCTTCGAGACTGGCATCGGCCACGCCGCTGTGGGCGGTCGAGGTTTCACTGGGAGCGGCGTCGAGCACCACCACCCCTTTGCCCGGCATCGAGCGCACCAGGCCGAGGGTTTCCAGTACGGTCACGGCTTCGCGCAGGCTGGGGCGGCTGATGCCCAGCTGTTCGGCCAGTTCGCGCTGGCCCGGCAGCATCTCACCGTGGCGCCACTGGCCCCGGGCCAGGGCAGCCCGAAGTTTTTCTACCACTGAATTGACAACGGTTGAGGTAATCACGGTTCTCTCCAGAAAAAACGGTCAGGCCACGGCCCGAGGGCGGCGCTTGTTTCGCGGGCCCGGGGCCGGTACCAGCGCCCGTCCCCGGGCGCCTTGCATCAGAATTCCTGCTGATGAGCCGGTGCTGCCGGCTTTCTCGGCGTAAAGGCATAACCTTGCTGGCCAGCGAGGACCTTGTGGGCCCGTTGTACATCGATGTCCTTTTCCCAGCGGGCGATGGCCACGGTCGCCACGCAGTTGCCGACCAGGTTGGTCATGGCCCGGCCGATGCCCATGAACCAGTCCACCGCCAGCACCAACACCAGCCCCACCACCGGGATCGCCGGGATGGCCGTCAGGGTGGCGGCGAGGATCACCAGGGCCGAGCCGGGAATACCGTGGGCGCCCTTGGAGGTGATCAGCGACACCAGCAGGATGGTCAGCAGGTCGGTCAGTGCCAGTGGGGTGCCGGTGGCATTGGCGATAAAGACGATGGCCAGGGTCAGGTAGATCGAGAAACCGTCGAGGTTGAACGAGTACCCGGTCGGGATCACCAGGCCCACCGTCGAGCTGCCGATCCCCAGGTGTTCGAGCTTGCGCATGACCTGCGGCAACACGGCATCCGAGGAGGCGGTACCCATCACGATCAGCAGTTCTTCACGCAGGTACTTGAGGAAGGGCAGGATCCGCAGGCCGGAAAGGCGCATCACCAGGCCGAGGATCACCAGCACAAAGGTCAGGCAGGTCACGTAGAACAGCGCCACCAGGCTGCCCAGCTGGCGCAGCGAGTCGAGGCCGTAGGTGCTGGTGGTGAAGGCGATGGCGCCGAACACCCCGATCGGCGCCAGGCGCACGATCATGCCCATGATGCGGAAGATCACGTGGCTGAGTTCATTGATCAACCGGGAGATGCCCGACGCCGACTCGCCCACCAGGTTCAGTGCACTGCCGAACAGTACGGAGAACAGCAGTACTTGAAGGATGTTGTTGTCGGCAAAGGCGCCGATCACCGAGTTGGGGATCAGGTCCATCAGGAATTGCGTGGTTCCGCGCATGTGCTGGCCACGGTCGGCGAGATCGCCCAGGGCCACCTTGGACAGTTGCTCCAGGTGAATATTGGCGCCACCGCCGATGCCGGTGGAGAAGGCCAGGATCAGCCCGATCAGCAGGGCGATGGTGGTCAGGACTTCGAAGTAGATCACCGACTTGAGGCCGATCCGCCCGACTTTCTTCAGGTCGCCGGCACCGGAGATGCCACTGACCACCACGCAGAAGACGATCAGTCCGATCAGCATCTTGATCAACTTGATAAAGCCGTCGCCGAGGGGTTTGAGTTGGACGGAAAATTCGGGAAGGGCGAGTCCGCAGATGATGCCGAGCACCAGTCCAAGGACAACCTGAAGGAAAATCGAACGCGAGCACCATCTGAGCATGGGGAGGATCCTGGTCGGCGTTCCGTGATCTGTGCCTGTGGCCGCAGCTTCGGAACTTAATTGTTGTGGTCTTACCGGTATGTCCAGTGCGAGGCCAGTCTACGCCCGGTTTTTCCGGGATCACAAGGGGTTTTCGCGAAATTGGTTGGACCGGTCTGACCAGTTGGGCGGCTTCAGTGATCGTGAAGGCTTTGGCTCAAGGTTTGCGGCGAATTTGCTCCAGGCGAAAAAAAGCCCGGTCATGGTTGACCAGGCTCTTGGAGGGGGACCGAGTGGCCGCCGGTTGACGGCACGTCTTCGGTTCTAGAAGCAGCGAACAGTTTCAGCCTGGAGATACTTGCGGGCCATTTTTACTTCCGCGCCTTGCGCGGTGGTCGCGAGCATTTTTTCGTGGGCGACTTCAACGCCTTGCGGTGCCTGAGGCGAGGGCGTGAGTGCAAAGCAGTTGTACTCGTTATCCGTGGTTGTGTCTGCGTGTACGGCCGTGGTGAACGCGATGCTGAATACGGCCAGTGCCGCGCCTCGGATAATGGGTTTTATCATGGCTGAAACCTCGTTTTGAATGAGGCATCAGCATGTCCTTTGCACATCGATAGACGTATTGGCGAAAGTCGTCAGTGACCGACAGGCGTTTCCGTCTTTGTGCCTGAAAGCGGATGGCAAGCTGTAAAGACCTGGCTTTTGCACGCGACAAAAACACCAATGCCCCGACAAGTCGGGGCATTGGTTTCAGCATGCTGGCCTGTCGGCCAGCTGGGCTTTCAGCGAGCTGCTATCAGGCGCCGTAAACCGGAAGCTTCTTGCAGATGGCCTTGACCTTCTCGCGAACGGCGTCGATCACCGCTTCGTTGTTCAGGTCAGCCAGGATGTCGCAGATCCAGCCGGCCAGTTCGCGGCATTCGGTTTCCTTGAAGCCACGGGTGGTGACAGCCGGGGTACCGAAACGCAGACCGGAAGTGACGAACGGGGAGCGTGGGTCGTTCGGCACCGAGTTCTTGTTCACGGTGATGAAGGCTTTGCCCAGTGCGGCGTCGGCGTCTTTACCGGAGATGTCCTGCTTGATCAGCGAGAGCAGGAACAGGTGGTTCTTGGTACCGCCGGAAACCACGTCGAAACCGCGTTCGATGAACACTTCGGCCATGGCCTGGGCGTTTTTCACCACTTGTTGCTGGTAGACCTTGAACTCAGGCTGCAGCGCTTCCTTGAAGCAGATCGCCTTGGCCGCGATCACGTGCTCCAGCGGGCCGCCCTGAGCGCCCGGGAATACCGCGGAGTTCAGCTTCTTCTCGATCTCGGCGTTGGCGCGAGCGAGGATCAGGCCGCCACGTGGACCGCGCAGGGTCTTGTGGGTGGTGGTGGTGACCACGTCGGCGAACGGCACCGGGTTCGGGTAGACGCCGGCGGCGACCAGACCGGCCACGTGGGCCATGTCGACGAACAGGTAGGCACCGACCTTGTCGGCGATCTCACGGAAACGTGGGAAGTCGAGGATCTGCGAGTAGGCGGAGAAACCGGCCACGATCATTTTCGGCTTGTGCTCGACCGCCAGGCGCTCGACTTCGTCGTAGTCGATCAGGCCGTTGGCATCGATACCGTATTGAACGGCGTTGTACAGCTTGCCGGAGGAGGAAACGCTGGCACCGTGGGTCAGGTGGCCGCCGTGGGCCAGGCTCATGCCCAGGATGGTGTCGCCGCCTTGCAGCAGGGCCAGGTAAACGGCCGAGTTGGCCTGGGAACCGGCGTGTGGCTGGACGTTGGCGTAATCGGCGCCGAACAGTTCCTTGGCGCGGTCGATGGCCAGCTGCTCAACGATGTCGACGAACTCGCAACCGCCGTAGTAACGCTTGCCCGGGTAACCTTCGGCGTACTTGTTGGTCAGGACCGAACCCTGGGCTTCCATCACCGCAGGGCTGGTGTAGTTTTCCGAGGCGATCAGCTCGATGTGCTCTTCCTGGCGCTGAGCTTCTTGCTCCATGGCGGCAAAGAGATCGGCGTCGTACTTGGCAATAGTCAAATCACGGCTGAACATGGCGGTCCTCAAGGATCGGGGGCAGAAAAGGAAAGCATTCTAACCCAACAGGTTTTATCTGGCATATGAAAGGGCATCATGTCGCAGATAAGCGGCGCTCACCTGAGATCTATGTGGCGAGCGGGCTTGCCCGCGCCGGGCTGCGAAGCGGCCCTAAAATCCGCGACCTCATTGTGTCAGGCTGAGCGCAGTCACAGGTTTTACGACTGCTTCGCAGCCGAGCGCGGGCAAGCCCGCTCGCCACAGGGCTCAGTCGAACATGAACAGCGCATCATTGCTGAACTGCGCTTCAAAGCGGTTGGGCGCCATTGGCCGGCCGAACAGATAACCCTGCACTTCGTCGCAACCGTGCTCGCGCAGGAAGTCGAGTTGTTCGTGGGTTTCCACGCCTTCGGCGATCACCGCGAGGTTCAGGCTGTGGGCCATGGCGATGATGGCCCGGGCGATCTGGGCATCCTGTTCGCCCGACGGCAGGCCGTCGACGAAGGTGCGGTCGATCTTCAGCACGTCGATCGGGAACTGCTTGAGGTAGTTCAGCGACGAGTAGCCGGTGCCGAAGTCGTCCACGGCGATGCTCAGCCCGAGGTTCTTCAGGCCGGCGAGAATCAGCATGGCCTCGCTGACTTCGCGCATCAGGATACTTTCGGTCAGTTCCAGCTCCAGGCAGGCCGGCGACACGCCGGTCTCCTTGAGAATGTTGGCGATCCGCGTGCCCAACTGGCCGTCGGAGAACTGCCGCGCCGAGATGTTCACCGAGACCTTCGGCACCCGCACCTTGGCCAGGTGCCAGGCCTTGAGCTGGCGGCAGGCTTCGGCCAGCACCCAGTCACCGACATCCACCACCAGCCCGAGCTCTTCCAGTACCGGAATGAAATCCCCTGGCGGCACCAGGCCACGGCGTGGGTGGCGCCAGCGCAGCAGGGCTTCGGCACCGGTCAGGCGCTTGCCGTCGCCACTGAACTGCGGCTGGTAATACAGCACGAATTCGTTCTGCTCCAGGGCATGGCGCAGGTCGCTTTCCAGCTCCAGGCGTTCCAGGGCGCTGGCGTTCATGTCGGCCTGGTAGAACTGGAAGTTGTTCTTGCCGCGTTCCTTGGCGTGGTACATCGCGGTGTCGGCGTTTTTCATCAGCTGGCTGAGCTCGCTGCCATCCTGCGGGCTCAGGGCGATGCCGATACTGGCGGTGACGAAGAACTCGCGGCCTTCGAGCACGAACGGCGTCACCAGGCTGGTGAGAATCTGCTCGGCGACATTGATGGCCCGGTTCAAGGCCATTTCCCGGGTGGCCCGCGGTTGCAGCAGGAGGGTGAACTCGTCGCCGCCCATGCGCGCCACGGTGTCGTCGTCGGCCACGCAGGCCAGCAGGCGGGTGGCCATTTCCTTGAGCATGCGGTCGCCGGCGGCGTGGCCCAGGGAGTCGTTGATCGGTTTGAAACGGTCCAGGTCGAGGAACATCAGCACCACCCAGGACTTCTGCCGCTCGGCCTGTTGCAGCGCGGTGTGCAGGCGGTCCTGGAACAGCGTGCGGTTGGGCAGGTGGGTCAGGGCGTCGTAGTAGGCCAGGCGGTGAATCCGTTGTTCGCTGGCCTTGCGCTCGCTGATGTCGGTGAAGAAGCACACGTAGCTGGCCAGGTCGCCTTCATCGTCGAGCACAGCGGTAATGCCGACCCAGGCCGGGTAGTGCTCGCCGTTACGGCGCTTGAGCCAGACTTCGCCTTCCCAGGTGTTGTGCTGCTCCAGTTGCTTGAGCACATAACGCAGGTGGGCTTCCTGCTGGTCGTCGACGGTGAGCAGGTTTGGCAACTGGTCCAGCACGTCGGCCACGGCGTAGCCGCTGACCCGGCTGAACGCTTCGTTGGCCTGGACAATGTAGCCGGCCGGGTCGGTGATCAGGATCGCCGAGGTCGAGTGCTCGAAAACCGTCGCGGCCATGCGCAGGTCTTTTTCCGCGCGGCGCTGCTGGCTGATGTCGCGGCCGACGCCGAGGATGCCCTCGAAGCCACCGTGTTCGTCCCACACCAGCACCAGGCGCAACTCGATGGGGATCTTGCGTCCGTCGGCCTTCAGGCAGTCGAACAGGAACAACTGGGTCTGCACCTGTTCGCGCAGTTCGGCCAGTTCCTCGGGTTTGTCCAGGGCCTTGTTGACCCGCTCCATCAACAGGTAGATGCCGTTGAGTTGCTGCGGGTTGGCAATGGTCGACTGCCAGCCATGCTGGAACACCCAGTCGACTTCATAACCGAGCACCGCCAGGACCGAGGGGCTGACGTAGTTCAGGCTCAGTCGGCTGTCGGTGGAGAAGATCACGTCGCTGATGCTTTCGGCGAGCATCCGGTAGCGTTTCTCGCTGTCGCGCAGGGACTCGCTGGCCTCGATCTGGTCGGTGACGTCCTTGGCCACGCCGATGATGCGTGTGACCTGGTCGTACTTGTCCCGGGCCAGGGCCTGCTCGCGGACTTCGAAGTGCCGCCAGTGCTCGTTGCGATGACGGAAACGCAGCTGGCACTGGAGCAACTGGCTGTAACCGGCATGGCGCTGCTGCTGGCGCAGGCGGTGATAGTGCTCGGCGTCTTCGGGGTGCAACAGGATTTCCCAGAAGTACTCGCCCATCTGGTGCAGTTCGGTCTTGTTGTAGCCGAGGGTCTGACCCAGGTGGTGGTTGCTGAAGATCATCCGCTGGCTGATCACATCCTGCACATACAGGTGATCCGGCACGGTACGCACCACGTCCGACCAGAAGCCCTCGCGCTCCAGCAACGACAGCTCGATCAGTTTGCGGCTGGTGATGTCGGTGATGCTGAGGATCACCGAGGAATAGTCGCTCGAGTCTTCCGGCAGGCGCATGACCAGCCACAGGTGCTGGTCCTGGCCCTGGCCGTGGCTGAGCTTGATCTCCAGTTCCAGCTGGTGCTGGTGGTTCACCAAGGCTTCGACCAGCGCGTAGCCGATACCGGCGGCATTGCTCGGGCAGCCCTCGATCAGGCATTGCCAGGCGCTTTCACGGGAATCGACATTGAGCAGGCGCAGGGCCACCAGGTTGATCTCGGTGATCCGCAATTCCTGCATCAACAGCCGGCGGTGCTCGGGGTCGTGGGCGATCCAGTGCTTGAGTGACTCGCTGTCCAGCAGGCGATGCTGTTCGAGGAAACCCGGCAGCCCGGACAGGTCGAGGACGCAAAGCGCCACGCCGGTGCCCTCGAAAATATCCTGGTAGCGCCGGCGTCCCTCAGTGACCTGGAGCTGGCGCCGGCGCATGTTGAGCAGCGCCAGCACCGGCAGCAGCGACAGTCCCAGTCCCAGCAGGCACTTGCCGATCAGGGCCGGGAGCAGGTCCTCGATCACCTTGCGCGGATCGAACAGGCCGCGCAGTTGCCAGTCGCTGTTGGACAATGGGGCCACCAGCACGCTGTTGGCTTCTTCGTCGGCGTTCAGCAGCGCAGGCTTGGGCGCGATGTCATCGTCCCGGCTGATCACCAGGTGGTTGTTGCGGTTCTCGATCAGCCAACTGGCCCCTGAATCCTGATTGCCCTGGCGAGTGAGGTCCTGGAACAGCCGGGGTGACAGGCGCAGGACCCAATAGCCATTGCTTTCGCCACTGGCCTGCTGCAACAGCAGGTGAACGGCCGAGCCGTGATCGTCATTGGTGAAGTAGTAGGCCTGTTTGCGGTTGCTGTGCTTGATCTGTTCGGCGAGGAAGGCGGCGTCATGGCTGTCGGCGGCGCTGTCGCTGATCAGGACGCCCTTGTCGTCGAGCAGGGCGATGCTTTGCAGGTCCGGCATCGACACGCGGACCCGGTCGAGCAGGGCCAGCAGTTCTTCGCGGTTGTTGGGTTTGTCGAAGATCGGTAGTAGATTGAGGGCGATCTGCGCATTGAGCGCCATGTTCAGGCTGACGCGCTCGGCCATGTCGGCGCTCGAGTCGATGCTGTTCTGGCGGTGCAGCTGGCGGGTTTGCTGGAATTGATCGATCAGTTGCCAAAACAGCAGGACGAGCAGGAACAGCACCAGCGTGGCCAGTATGCCTTTGAGTGTCCCGCGCAGGGGTGGAGTCGAGGCCGGGTTGGCTCCACGCGCGGACGATGGCGGATTGGCGTTGGTCAAACTGTGATCCTGCGGTTGGGCTGGATTGGCGCGACATGCACTATAAGCCGGACGCCCGAAGGGCGGCTAGCATGCCTTGAGTTGTGGCAAAGTGCCAGTCCTGTTCGACCGAGCGGTTTGCCCTGTCTGCCGCATTCAGGTAGTTTTACCGGTTACGCGCCAGCAATTCACGCTCCCTATACAAGGGTATCGACCGGTGCGGCCATGGATGAACTCTTGGCTGACACACGGGGACTGTTCACTGCGGGTACCGCTCGCGCCCTTATTCATCTGTCACTGACGCTAGGTTCTCCATGGCTCAATACGTCTTCACCATGCATCGGCTGAGCAAAGTTGTTCCGCCGAAGCGGGAAATCCTGAAAAACATCTCCCTGTCGTTTTTCCCGGGCGCCAAGATCGGCGTACTGGGCTTGAACGGTTCGGGTAAATCCACCTTGCTGAAAATCATGGCGGGCGTCGACACCGAGTTCGACGGTGAAGCCCGGCCGATGCCCGAGTTGAATATCGGCTACCTGCCCCAGGAGCCGCAACTCGATCCGAGCAAGACGGTCCGTGAAGTGGTCGAGGAAGCGGTCAGCGTGATCAAGGACGCCCAGGCCCGCCTGGATGAAGTCTACGCCGCCTACGCCGATCCGGATGCCGATTTCGACAAGCTGGCCGCCGAACAGGCCAAACTCGAGGCGATCCTGCAGGCCAGCGACGGCCACAACCTGGAACGCCAGCTGGAAGTCGCCGCCGATGCGCTGCGCCTGCCGGCCTGGGACGCCAAGGTCGAACACCTGTCCGGCGGTGAAAAGCGCCGCGTGGCCTTGTGCCGCCTGCTGCTGTCGGCCCCGGACATGCTGCTGCTCGACGAACCGACCAACCACCTGGATGCCGATTCCGTGGCCTGGCTGGAGCACTTCCTGCACGACTTCCCGGGTACCGTGGTTGCGATCACGCACGACCGTTACTTCCTGGACAACGTGGCCGGCTGGATTCTCGAACTCGACCGCGGCGCCGGTATCCCGTACGAAGGCAACTACTCGGGCTGGCTGGAAGCCAAGTCCGATCGTCTGGCCGCTGAATCCAAGCAGCAGTCGGCCCATGAAAAGGCCATGAAGGAAGAACTGGAGTGGGTGCGCAAAGGCGCCAAGGCCCGCCAGTCGAAATCCAAGGCCCGTCTGCAGCGTTTCGAAGAAATGCAGTCGCAGGAATTCCAGAAGCGCAGCGAGACCAACGAGATCTATATCCCGGCCGGTCCGCGCCTGGGCGACAAGGTCATCGAGTTCAAGAACGTCAGCAAGGGTTATGGCGACCGCGTACTGATCGACAACCTGTCGTTCAGCATGCCCAAGGGCGCGATTGTCGGCGTGATCGGTGGTAACGGTGCCGGTAAGTCGACCCTGTTCCGCATGCTGATGGGCAAGGAAACCCCGGACTCGGGCAGCATCGAGATCGGTGAAACCGTGCAGTTGGCCTGCGTCGATCAGAGCCGCGACGACCTCGACGGCAGCAAGACGGTGTTCCAGCAGATTTCCGACGGTTCCGACCAGATCCGTATCGGCAACTACGAGATCCCGTCGCGCACCTATGTCGGCCGTTTCAACTTCAAGGGCGGCGACCAGCAGAAGTTCGTCAAGGACCTGTCCGGTGGTGAGCGTGGTCGCTTGCACCTGGCGTTGACCTTGAAAGAGGGCGGCAACGTCCTGCTGCTCGACGAACCGTCCAACGACCTCGACGTGGAAACCTTGCGTTCCCTGGAAGAGGCCCTGCTGGACTTCCCGGGCGCGGCCATTGTGATCTCCCACGATCGGTGGTTCCTGGACCGGGTGGCAACGCACATCCTGGCCTACGAAGACGATTCGCAGGCGGTGTTCTTCGAAGGTAACTACACCGAGTACGAAGCCGACCGCAAGAAGCGCCTCGGCGACGCTGCGGCCCAGCCGCACCGTGTACGGCACAAGAAACTGGCCTGATCGGGTCGGTGGTTGAAAAAGCGGAGCCCTTCGGGGCTCCGTTTTTTATGGGGGCCCCCTAAGCCGGTTCGATCCGCAGGATCTCGATCGACTGATCCCCCGCCGGTCGTTTCCACAGTACTTCATCGCCCAGGCGCGCACCCAGCAACGCCCGCCCCAGGGGCGAGCCCCAATTGATCAAGCCGTGTGCGGCATCCGCCTCGTCTTCGCCGACCAGCTGTACCTGTTGCTTTTCGTCCTGTTCGTTGGCGAAGGTCACGCGGCTGCCGATCTGCACCACCTCGGTGGAGGTCGCCGGCGTGGCGAGCTGGGCGCTGGAGAGGCGTTGATTGAAGTAGCGCAGGTCGCGTTCGATATCGGCCTGGCGCTGTTTGTCGGTGGCCTCGCCCAGGGCGCTTTGCTGGCTGTACTCGGCTTGCAGCGCCGCCACGCGGGCGTGCAATTGCGCCAGGCCCTGTGGGGTGACGTAATTGGGCTGTGTACTGACCTGGCGTTCCACCGGCTGCTCGGCCTGGGCGGCGGCGTTGTCTTCATTGACGAAGGCGCGGCTCATGGCAATCTCCCGTTCATGGGTATCGGAGCATGCTCGCAGGGTTTGGGTTGCCCGGTATATCCGTAAGCGACCTGTGGTGGTTGGGCTTGCGCGCTGTTGGTTCTGCAAGCGGGGTTCAAGGCCCGAGGATTCGGCGCTGAAGCTGTGGCGATGAGCGGTTTGTGGGCCCGGGTGGTAAATTTTTCGCCTGCCAGTCGTTTTTTTCGTTGTAGGGTAATACGACGCCAGACCCTCTGCGTCAGGTGTTTCAGCCCCACGCCGGCGCGTGGGGGCGAGTGCAGTCAAAGAAAGCGAGTGTTGTGTATGAGTTGTTTCAAAACCCATGGCGTGGGTGTCGGCCTGACCTTGTCCGCCTGTGTCGCCGTGGGTGAGCCATTGCCCGAGAGTTCCCTGTTGGAGCGTTACGGCGTGACGCCGGACCAGTTGCCGGTGGCCACTCAGGTGCAGACGCCTGGCGTGTCTGACGAGAAGTCGCCCAGCCTGTTTCAGCTGAAACCCGAGGCGCCTCTGGTGGATATCCGCATTGGCGAGCGGACGGAGCTGGAGGAGGTGGGCAATATCACGATCGACAATATGGCCAGGCGTGATTACGAGCGTTGCCTGCGTTTGCACGCCGAGTTGCTGGAGCGCAAGTCCGACCTGCCTACCGTACAGTCCGGGTGGCCGAACGGACAGTGTGAATAGCGCCAGGCGCCGCTCAATAGTGATACCACTTCACTTCCAGCATCACTTCGTTCTCCGGCGTCGCCAGCTTGCTGAACTCGCGTTGGGCACTTAACCGCAGGCCCAGGTTGCGCGATAGCTCCCATTGCTGGTTGAGGCTCAGGCTGCGGCGTACCTCGCCATTGATGAAGTAATCGCCCTTGGCCTCCAGGCTCAGGTTGCCCAGCGGGTTTTTCCACAGCAGCCCGGTGTCGAACCCCGCCGCCGGCGAAACAACCGCCGCGAAATCGGCATTGTGCTCGACCCGCACGGTGCCCAGGGCAAACCCCAGCACGTCGTCGCCCAACTGCCAGGTGCCACCCGCGCCGCCGTTCACATGGCTGACCAGGGTCTGGTCGTCGTGCCGCCCCGGCACCCGCTCCAGGCCGCCGGTGACTTGCCATGACCAGGGCTGCAACAGCGCATTGCGTGGTGTCAGCGAGCGAATGGTTGCCAGGTCCAGTTGCTGCAGCTGCCAGTGATTGCCTTCGTACTGGCGCAGTTTCATCTGCAGGATTTCGATCTGTGCACCGAGGGGAAAGCTCTCGGCATTGTCGTTGAGGTCGTGATAGGCCATGCGCAAGCCATATTCGCCGAATGTCCGGCTGCCCCGGGTGCCGACCCCGGCTTGCCAGGTGCGTGACTCATGGCCGTTCTCCGGCAGGCCCGGACGCTCGATCTGCAGGTCCGGCGGCGGATTCTGGTTGATTGCCCGCAGCAGCTCGAAGCTGCGCTGGGCTTGTACCGGATCACGCTCCTGGCCATTGGCCCGATAGCGCTCCAGCCGATAGGCGGCGTCGATGATCAGCGCCTGGCGAGCCTTGGCCAATTGCTTGAAGCCGGCCGATTGCAGCTGCTGCGCGTCGGCACTGACTTTCAGCACCCACTGCTGTTCCTCGGGATCCAGCGGTTTGGCCCGTTCCAGCAGTTCGCGCTCGCGGGACGGCCGGTAGTCGATCCTTTCCACCAGCCCTGCGTCTTTCACCGCCTTGACGGTGTCGGTGGGAATCGCGGTCAGAGGAAACTGTTCGGTCAGGTGCAGGCTCGGACGCGCCACCTGCAACAGTTCCAGCAAGCGGTAGGAGCAGTTTTCATCGAAGAAGAAGTAGTCGAACTGGATCTGCTTCAACTCCCAGACATGCTCGACCATGCGCTGGGTTTCTTCGGGGGTCAGGTTCAGCCGGTATTCCCACAGGTCGCGGTTCTCCAGGCTGCGGTATTCGGAGAGCTTTTCCTGGTAGGGCACCATGGCGAACAGGCCCGGATAACCGCCTGCCAGGCCTTTCCAGGCATAGAGGATGCTGTTGTCGGAGCCTTCGATATAGGCGCCGAAGTTGATCGCGTAGCTGAGCAGGGCGGTCTGGTCGCGCTGTACGTCAGCCGGATCGATGCGCAGTAAGGTGTGGCCGAACATCGAGGACGGGCTGTTCAGGTAGGCCGCCGGAAAAATCATCACCGTGCTGTGGGGCGCGACGTCCTTGAACCACTGCTTGAATTCCGCGCAATCGGGGGCGGGCAGGTCCGTCAGTTGCAATTGCGCCTTGAGCCAGCGCGTGCGGGCCGGATAGACACACTGGGGATGCTGGTTGCCGAGGCTGGCCGGGGCATAGAGGGCGTCGAGGGTGGCTTGCAGTTCCGCGTCCGGGTGATGGGCTCCGTCGGGCGCGAGGAAATATTTTTTGTCGCTGACATAACTGCGCCAGCCGCCGAGCTTGGCCGCCTCGTAATGGCCGAGGGAAATCCAGAACGGATCATGGGCCAACTGCTGCAAACGCTGGGTGTCGAGGTGCGGGGCGGCGTACAGCGGGGCGCAAGCACAGAGCGCCAGGTAGGCAAGGCGTTTGAGCATGGTGGGCAACTGTTGTCAGACGAAAGGAGGCAGCGTACACAAAGCCCGCCCCGAAAGGGGCGGGCAGGTCGGACTCAAGCCTGGGTTGCGTACTTGGCCAGGCGCGGATCGCCTTTCAGGACCGCAAGGGTATTGGTGTGCACGTCGTCGGCGGTCACGTCAGCCTTGCTGAAGATCTGCTGGAAGTGCTCGTGGGTGACGGCCGCGAAATGCTCACGGTCTTCCGGGGCCACGCCGAGGACTACGGCGTAGGTGGTCAGGGCTTCGCCCTGGCCCTTGGCCATGTCTTCGGAGAGTTCGTTCATCATGCCGTTCATGGCGATCCAGGAGCGGCCGCCATAGGTCAGTGAATCACGGGTGGAGCAGCCGTTGGTGCCGGAGGTCATGCCGAAGGTGGCGTTGCCGGAGGTGCCATTGGTGGTGGATGCCAGAATGTGGGCGGGAGTGCCGCGCTGGCCCTTGAACAGCATGTTACCCCAGCCGCAATCCGGCCCGCCTGGCGCCTGGGCCATGGCATTGAGGGAGACAACCGTGAAGAGAGTACCCAGAAGAATCCGTTTCATAGCTTTGTTCTCTTTATGTGCGTGCCAATGACAAGGGGATCTGGCCTGGTTCAGGGCCAGTAGGCTGGTTATCAGTCCAGCCTCGCACCTTGGAGTTTAGGCAGGTTCCAAGGGTTCCATTGTTTTTTCCTGATGTGAATGCGGGAAAGGGTTTGTAGTCCTTGTCTGAGGACTTTTGCCACGCCGTAGCGATTCAGCCATCGCTCGCCTTGCCAGTCAGGTATGGCGAGCGCCAGAATGCTTTCATCTGCCCCGCCTGATGTAAGGAAGTCCGATGCCTGATTCTGTTGCTGCCAGCTTGCGACTAGCGCCCGAAGCGCTGACCCGTCCTTTTTCCGCTGAACAGTTCAGCTTCTCTACCACCAATGATCTGGAGCCTTTTCGCGGTGTGCTTGGCCAGGAACGTGCTGTTGAAGCCTTGCAGTTCGGCGTGGCGATGCCGCGCCCCGGTTACAACGTGTTTGTCATGGGCGAGCCCGGTACCGGGCGTTTTTCGTTCGTCAAACGCTACCTGAAAGCCGAAGGAAAACGCCTACAGACCCCGTCCGATTGGGTCTATGTCAATAATTTCGACGAACCTCGCGAGCCACGGGCGCTCGAGCTGCCAGCGGGTGAGGCGGGTGCGTTCATCGCCGATATCAACGGCTTGATCGACAACCTGTTGGCGACCTTTCCTGCGGTGTTCGAGCACCCGTCCTACCAGCAGAAGAAAAGCGCCATCGACCGTGCCTTCAACCAGCGTTACGACCGTGCCCTGGATGTGATCGAGCGCCTGGCGCTGGAAAAGGAAGTCGCGTTGTATCGCGACAGCACCAATATCGCCTTTACCCCCATGAGCGAAGGCAAGGCCCTGGACGAGGCGGAATTCGCCCAGTTGCCGGAAGCCGAGCGTGAACGTTTCCATACCGATATCGCCGACCTGGAGGAGCGCCTCAACGAGGAACTCGCCAGCCTGCCGCAATGGAAGCGCGAATCGAGCAATCAGTTGCGCCAACTGAACGAAGAAACCATCACCCTGGCCCTGCAGCCTTTGCTGGCGCCGTTGTCGGAAAAATACGCGGAGAACGCGGCGGTTTGCGGTTATCTGCAAGCCATGCAGGTCTATCTGCTGAAAACCGTGGTCGAGCAGTTGGTCGACGACAGCAAGACCGACGCCGTGGCCCGCAAGCTGCTGGAAGAGCAGTACGCACCGAGCCTGGTGGTCGGTCAACCGTTCAACGGCGGTGCGCCGGTAGTGTTCGAACCGCACCCGACCTACGACAACCTGTTCGGCCGCATCGAATACAGCACCGATCAGGGCGCGCTCTACACCACTTACCGGCAGTTGCGTCCGGGTGCCTTGCATCGGGCCAACGGCGGCTTCCTGATTCTCGAAGCCGAGAAAATGCTCAGCGAGCCCTTTGTCTGGGATGCGCTCAAGCGCGCCCTGCAATCGCGCAAGCTGAAGATGGAGTCGCCCCTCGGTGAACTGGGGCGCCTGGCCACCGTGACCCTGACGCCGCAAGTGATTCCGTTGCAGGTCAAGGTCATCATCATCGGTGCCCGCCAGTTGTACTACACGCTGCAGGACCTGGACCCGGACTTCCAGGAGATGTTCCGCGTGCTGGTGGACTTCGACGAAGACATTCCCATGGTCGACGAGAGCCTGGAGCAGTTCGCCCAGTTGCTCAAGACCCGTACCTCGGAAGAGGGCATGGCGCCGCTGACCGCCGACGCGGTGGCGCGCCTGGCGACCTACAGCGCACGCCTGGCCGAGCACCAGGGGCGTTTGTCGGCGCGGATCGGCGATCTGTTCCAACTGGTCAGCGAGGCGGATTTCATTCGCCACCTGGCCAATGACGAGATGACCGACGCCGGCCACATCGAGCGGGCGCTCAAGGCCAAGGCCACCCGCACCGGACGGGTCTCGGCGCGGATTCTCGACGACATGCTGGCGGGGATCATCCTGATCGACACCGCGGGCGCGGCCGTGGGCAAGTGCAACGGGCTGACGGTGCTGGAAGTCGGCGACTCGGCCTTCGGTGTGCCGGCGCGGATTTCCGCCACGGTGTATCCGGGCGGCAGCGGGATCGTCGACATCGAGCGTGAGGTCAACCTCGGCCAGCCGATCCACTCCAAGGGCGTGATGATCCTCACCGGTTACCTGGGTAGCCGTTATGCCCAGGAATTCCCGCTGGCGATTTCCGCGAGCATCGCCCTGGAGCAGTCCTACGGTTATGTCGACGGTGACAGCGCGTCCCTGGGCGAGGCTTGTACGCTGATTTCGGCCTTGTCGAAAACCCCGCTCAAGCAATGCTTCGCCATCACCGGTTCGATCAACCAGTTCGGTGAAGTGCAGGCGGTGGGTGGGGTCAACGAAAAGATCGAAGGCTTCTTCCGGCTCTGTGAGGCCCGTGGCCTGACCGGTGAGCAGGGGGCGATCATTCCCCAGGCGAACGTCGCCACCCTGATGCTCGATGAGCGCGTGTTGCAGGCGGTGCGTGCCGGGCAGTTCCACGTGTATGCGGTGCGCCAGGCCGATGAGGCGCTGAGCCTGCTGGTGGGCGAGCCGGCCGGTGAGCCGGATGCCGATGGGCAGTTCCCGGAAGGCAGCGTCAATGCGCGGGTGGTGGAGCGTCTGCGGGTGATCGCCGAGATGATCAGCGAAGAGGACCTCAAGGAGGCTGAGAAGGAGGCCGCCGAGCAGGCGTTGGCGGAGGTCAAGCCGTCCTGAGGCGATAAGGTGAACGGGAGTCAAGGCTTTGGCGCATGCCGGCCTGACGCCCGTTGGTCCTGCAAATCCTTGCTGCCTGTAGTTTTATTCTATTCTCTGGGCAAGGACCTCCACTGTAGTCACTGGACCGATGCAACCTCCCCCCGGAGGCTGAAGACAGGATCTACCGAGGGTCGCCGCCATGCCGCGCAACCTTTGTCTCACCCGCCAATGCCTGGGTCTCGTCACCCGTATCGAATGCTGTATTCGCCCGATTGCCGGCGATAACGGAATGTGGACCCTCCTGTTCGCCGCCGGAATGGCCGGCGAGCAACCCTCGGCCATCAAGGCCCAAGGTCCGTTCCATGGCCCGGTCGTGGCCGAATCCATCCTTGAGTCGATTGTCGAAAGCCTGACCTTGCATGGCTATCAGTTGGCCGAGGACCCGCAGATCTGGTGCCTGCATTTGCAGGCCCAGCTACGGGAGATCAACGGCACCCGAGGCCGGGGCCTGGAACACTAGGCGCCAGCCCCGGGAGGATCATTCGGCAGGGCCTGAAACCTGGGGCTTGTCGAGCTTGACCTCGAAACCGTACTCGACGGTGTTCAAGGCCGTGCGCTGGTAGCTTTCCAGCTGGGTCGGCTGCCCGTAGAAGTAGTGCACGTCATAGACCGGCGGCGAGTCGGTCTTGTCACTATGGCTGGTGGCGAGGATTTCCTTGAGGTAGTTGCCGCTGTCGTCCTTGGCGTAGAAGCGCCAGGCTTCGGCCGGGAAGCGCTTCTGGTCGACGATCAGCGCGTTGCCCTTGAGCTCCAGGCCCGGGGGCAATTGGTGGGTGTCGAGGGTGTTTTTCTGGATGTCGGCCAGGAACAGCGGCATCGAGCCGACGGCATAGGCCGGCGTTTCCGGGAACAGGTTCAGGTCGTAGGTGATGGTGCCGTCCTGCGGGTTGACCTCGAAGGCCTCGGTGGGCAGTTCCAGGGGCTCGCCACGCTTGCCTTGTTCGTTTTCGGTGAAGAAGGTCACCGGGCTGTCGCCAGCGGCGGCCGGCGCGCCGAGCAATTCGTCGTTGAAGGTCTTGGGGTGGTCGAACTCGATGTTCGCTGCGCTGGCATCGTCCACCGACTGACTGATGATCACGCTTTTTTTCAGCTTCTCGGCATCCAGGTTGGCGTCCTTGAGATAGCTCGCCGCCTGGTCGTCGTAGACCACCACCGGCATGGGCAATGGCTGGACATCCTTGCTGGTGGTGTTGTCGAACTCGCGCACCGGCAGGTCCAGCTCCTTGCGGTTGACCGTGGCCCCGGAAAAGTCCATCACGCTGATTTCCAGTTTATCGATCATGCCGTTGAAGTAGACCCGGGTGTAGTGGCTGGTCTGCTTCGCCTCGAAGGCCTTTTGCTCGGCATCGAGTTTTTTCTCGAAGGTGTCGCTCCAGCTCTTCTGTTTGAGCATTTCGTCCAGTTGCTTCTGGTAGAAGGCAATCTGCGCGGTGTTTTCGTTGATGGCGCCGGCCCGGGAGAGAAATTGCCCGGTGCTGTCCGTGGCCTGGACGATCAGTGGGTTGAGCGGGGTGTCGCCGACCTGGGGCGCTTGCGCGGCGTTACCGTTCAGTTCGATTTCGGCATTGTTCTTGTCCAGCGACACCAGCGTCAGGCTGACGTTGTCGCTGCTTTGCAGTTTGCCGACGTCCTGGCGGGTCAGGTTGAAGGTCACCACCTTGCGTGGGGCGATCACTTCGACCTTGCCGTGCAGGGTCAGGGGCTGCGGTTGTTTTTTCGGATCGACTTCCATGCCTTCGACGTACGGGTAGGTGATCGTCAGGTCGTCGGGGTTGGTCATGTTCGAGCTGGAGGGGCTCAGCTGGATCCCGGGATCGGTTTCCGACCATTCGGGTTGGAAGGGGATCACCTGTTTGTTGCTCAGGGTCACCGACTGCCATTCCAGGGCGTGGGGAAACGGGAACTCGGTGGGGTAGTTGAAGCTGAACGGAAAGATCGGCTGCAGATCGGTCAGGTAGTCGGAACCTGCGTTCTTGCGCAGCACGAAGAGGCCGTTGATATAGGTGTCGGCCAGGGCCTGCGGGCTGGGGTAGTGCTTGAGCAGTGCCAGGGCATCATCGCTGTATTCGGTTTCGATGGGCTTGTCCCGCAGGCGCAGGCGTGCCCGTTCGAGCAACAGCAGGGAACCGCCAAGGTCGGCCACGGCATCCTTGAGCTTGGGGTCCTGCAGGGTGTCGAGGGTTTTTTCGAACTGCGCGGTCCTTTCCTCGAGGCTGGCGTGGTGCTGCTTGTCTTTGGGGGAACAGCCGCTCACCAGCAGAGCCACCGAGAGCCCGAGGCAACCCAGGGGAAGTCGCAAATCCATTGTTCAGTTTTCCTGTACACAGTGCACACGCGATGTCGTTGATGCCGACACTAGCAGAAAATCGCCCTGGCGCAGCTGTCCCGATGTTGAACGACCGCCCGCGGAGGGCTTTTTCCCTCGGGTTTTGGCGCTGGTATACTCGCGGCCATTTTCAGTTGGTATGAGATCCATGGAACGTTTTATCGAAAATACGATGTATGCCTCGCGCTGGTTGCTGGCGCCGATTTACCTCGGCCTGTCCCTGGGCCTGCTGGCCCTGGCGCTGAAATTCTTCCAGGAAGTGTTTCACGTTATCCCCAACGTCTTTGCCATGGCCGAGGCCGACCTGATCCTGGTGCTGCTGTCGCTGATCGACATGGCGCTGGTGGGTGGCCTGCTGGTGATGGTGATGATTTCCGGCTACGAGAACTTCGTGTCGCAGATGGACATCGATGACGGCAAGGAAAAGCTCAGCTGGCTGGGCAAGATGGACTCCACTTCGCTGAAGATGAAGGTGGCGGCGTCGATCGTGGCGATTTCCTCGATTCACCTGCTGCGGGTGTTCATGGACGCCAAGAACGTCGACCCGGTGCACCTGCAATGGTATGTGATCATCCACATGACCTTTGTCGTCTCGGCCTTTGCGATGGGCTACCTGGACAAGCTGACCAAGCACTGACCCAGGCCGGCTGGGTGTGCTAGTCTGCGGGCCCTTTTTTGGTTCCGGTTGCGTGGGGCAATACCGTGTTCAGCAGGTATTTCCCGCCGCAGCCCACAGCGGAGCAGTGTTATGTCCGAAGTAAATCTGTCCACCGACGAAACCCGCGTCAGCTACGGTATCGGCCGTCAGTTGGGTGACCAGCTGCGTGATAACCCGCCACCGGGCGTGAGCCTCGACGCGATCCTGGCCGGCCTGACCGACGCCTTCCACGGCCAGCCAAGCCGCGTGGGCCAGGAAGAGCTGTCCGCCAGCTTCAAGGTGATCCGCGAAGTCATGCAGGCCGAAGCCGCTGCCAAGGCTGAAGCCGCGGCGGGTGCCGGCCTGGCGTTCCTGGCGGAAAACGCCAAGCGCGAAGGGATCACTACCCTGGCTTCCGGCCTGCAGTTCGAAGTGCTGACCCAGGGCGACGGCGCCAAGCCATCCCGTGAGGACACCGTTCGTACTCATTACCACGGCACCCTGATCGACGGCACCGTGTTCGACAGCTCCTACGAGCGCGGCCAGCCAGCCGAATTCCCGGTCGGCGGCGTGATCGCCGGCTGGACCGAGGCGCTGCAACTGATGAATGCCGGTAGCAAATGGCGTCTGTATGTGCCGAGCGAACTGGCTTACGGCGCCCAGGGCGTCGGTGGTATTCCACCGCACAGCGTACTGGTGTTCGACGTCGAGCTGCTCGACGTTCTGTAAGTACCGCGCGACTCCGGTCGCCGTGTAGGCGCGTGGCTTGCCAGCGAAGCTTTCAGCGGTCTTGAGGGCCTCTTCGCGGGCAAGCCCTGCTCCTACAGTACGGTGGCAGCCGGGACAGGCGCGTCATAACTGGATCTTGGCATCCAGCTCCCCACCCGGGCGCAACGCCCGCGCATAGCAGAACAGAAACAGGTTGCGCACCAGTTCCTTGAGCACCAGCGGTTCGCTGGAACTCAAGCCGCTGACGTCCAGGTCGCCCTGGTCCTGCAGCTCGTTCAAGGCTTCTTCTTCCAGCACCGCACAGACTTCCCCCGTTTCCCGATGCAGGATGCGCAGGTAAGGGTGTGGGCGGTCCAGCCAGGCATCGATCAAATAAGTCATGGTCTCATCTCCTTGATGGGTTTCAATGAGAATAATTCTTATTCAAAGAATAGCAAGTGCCTATTGGCCGATAGTTGGATTTTCTGTAGGGGGATTTGTCTGGGGTCAACGAAGGCGGGGGATGGGGACTGTTGTCATCCTGGTCCCGACAGCGAGGGCTGGCGCGGACCTTTGTAGGAGCCGGCGATGGGGCCGTAAGCCTTGCGTCGTCTGATCGGTCGCTATCGCCGGCAAGCCGGCTCCTACAGGGGCGGTGCTTCTTCAGACCTTCCGGACGAACTCGGACTTGAGCTTCATCGGGCCGATGCCGTCGATCTTGCAGTCGATGTCGTGGTCGCCATCGCACAGGCGGATATTCTTGACCTTGGTGCCGACCTTGACCACCAGGGAGGTGCCCTTGACCTTCAGGTCCTTGATCACGGTGATGGTGTCGCCGTCTTGCAGGACGTTGCCCACGGAATCCTTTTTCACGGTGTCGTCGCTGGCGACTTCGGCTTCGCCGCCGGCGGCCCACTCATGGGCGCATTCGGGGCAGACCAGTTGGGTGCCGTCTTCGTAGGTGAATTCGGAATTGCATTTCGGGCAGGGTGGCAACGTGCTCACTAAGGTTCCTCGGTTTCGGGAAGGCGAAAAGCGCACATTATATAGGGTTTTTATCGGCGAAGGGGCGCTGCGGGGGCGGGCGGGTTGACGCAGAACCTTGTAGGAGCCGGTTTGCTGGCGATGGCGTCCGCAAGGGCGGCGCTTGGCTCAAGGGCCTCATCGCCAGCAAGCCGGCTCCTACAAGTAGATCGTAGTGGGGATCAGTGAGTGCGGGCGACCGCAAACTCACTCAGTTCCACCAGGGCATCACGGTATTCGCTCGCCGGCAGCGCTTCCAGGCAGGCGATCGCCCGTGCCACGTAGTCGCGGGCCAGTTGCGCGGTGTAGTCCAGGGAGCCGGAGGCCTGTACGGCTTCGCGAATGCTTTCCAGGTCTTCGATGCCGCCTTTCTGGATTGCCTGGCGCACCAGGGCCGCCTGTTCCGGCGTGCCTTCGCGCATGGTGTAGATCAACGGCAGGGTCGGTTTGCCTTCGGCCAGGTCGTCGCCGACGTTCTTGCCCAGGGTCTCGGCATCGCCTTTGTAGTCCAGCAGGTCGTCTACCAGCTGGAACGCAACGCCCAGGTGGTCGCCGAAGGTGCGCAGCGCTTCGGTCTGTTCCGGCGTGGCCTGGCACAGGGCCGCGGCGCTGTGGGTCGAGGCTTCGAAGAGCATCGCGGTCTTGCCGCGGATGACTTCCATATAGGTTTCTTCGGTGGTGCTGGCGTCGCGGACCTTGGACAGCTGCAACACTTCGCCTTCGGCGATGATGCGGGTGGCTTGTGAAAGAATCTTCATCACCGGCATCGAGCCCAGCTCGACCATCATTTCGAAGGAGCGCGAGTACAGGAAGTCGCCCACCAACACGCTCGGGGCATTGCCCCACATGGCGTTGGCGGTGGAGCGGCCACGGCGCATGCCGGACATGTCGACCACGTCGTCGTGCAGCAGGGTGGCGGTGTGCAGGAACTCGATGGTGGCGGCCAGCAGGCGCAGGTCGTCGCCTTCGCGGCCCAGGGCCTTGCCACACAGCAGCACCAATAAAGGACGCAGGCGCTTGCCTCCGGCCGAGGTGATGTAATCGCCGATTTTCGAGACCAGCGGCACCCGGGAAGTCAACTGCTTCTTGATGATGCCGTCGACGGCGCTAAAATCGTCCGCCACCGCGCGGTAGAAAGCTTGGGGTTGCATCAGCGGGAGTCGCTCCAGAAGGGTTGCGCGGCATGCTAGGGCGGGGGGTCTGTGCTGTCAAGGTACGCGGTCTACGGGCTTGCAATGGCCAGATGGCTTGCGTACAATCGCGCACCCTGAACTTCCTGGGCAGCACCTGCCTTACGCAATTGCATCTGGGCCGTTCCAGCCCCATGCAGCCATGCCAGCCAATACCTTTACCTATAAAGCGCTGGGTGAGCAGGATTATCGGAGAAATACCATGTCTTACGCAGTAATCGTTACCGGCGGCAAGCAGTACAAAGTCGCTCCAGGTGAATACCTGAAGATCGAGAAACTGGAAATCGCCACTGGCGAATCCGTTACCTTTGATCGCGTTCTGTTGGTCGCCAATGGCGATGACGTGAACATCGGCGCTCCAGTTGTTGCGGGC
>Ga0302154_10000699_pt1 | contig 30389 bp, 19 predicted proteins | sample I_Bog_N2_3_FD_193507 | JGI IMG/M metagenome (GOLD analysis project Ga0302154, IMG submission 193507) | Peat permafrost microbial communities from Stordalen Mire near Abisko, Sweden - I_Bog_N2_3 | ecosystem: Environmental > Terrestrial > Soil > Wetlands > Peat | place: Sweden: Abisko, Stordalen... | reverse complement strand
GCTCTGCATGTACTTCAGGCCCCAGGCCGCCTTGCGCGCCACGCAGGGCACTTCGCGGTACATATTGAAGACTTCGCCTTCGTCAATGCCCAGCGATTCGATGCAGTACTGGTAGGCGTGGGTGTGAATGGCTTCTTCAAAGGCCTGGCGCAGGATGTACTGGCGGCACTCGGGGTTGGTGATCAGGCGGTAGACGGCCAGCACCAGGTTGTTCGCCACCAGGGAGTCGGCAGTGGAGAAGAAACCGAGGTTGCGCATGACGATGCGGCGCTCGTCGTCGGTCAGGCCTTCCGGGTCTTTCCAGAGGGCGATGTCGGCGGTCATGTTGACTTCTTGCGGCATCCAGTGGTTTGCGCAGCCGTCGAGGTACTTCTGCCAGGCCCAGTCGTACTTGAACGGTACGAGCTGGTTGAGGTCGGCGCGGCAGTTGATCATGCGCTTTTCGTCGACCGCGACACGGGCCGAGGCGCCTTCGAGTTCAGCCAGGCCTTCGGCCACGTCCAGGGCGTCGAGTGCCGCCTTGGCGCGGGCGATGGCGGCCGAGTCGGAAGCGGTCACGGCACGGGCCTCCTGGGCCGCGGCGCCACCGGCGCTGTCGAGGCGGTCCATGTTGGCTTCGGTGGCGTGGCCGGCGTTGGCGCCCTTGACGGCAACCTCGCCTTCTTCTTTGTCGAATTCGTCCCAGCTCAGCATGACGTGTCGTCTCCTGCGTGAGGGCCAGATGGCCGTGTGAAAAACACTGATGGTTGGCTTGTCACACGACCAATGGCCGCTTTGGATCTAAAGGATATGTTGCTTGCAGCAGCGGTTCGTGCACGCAAAAACATGGAATAGGTACGGGATGATCCCGTGTCGTCGATGGGAGAGGGCGCCGGGCCTTCCCCTGGGGCCTGCAAGGGCCTGAATCAACGAGGGTTTTCAGCTCGATTCGACGCTTTTTCAGGCGCGAATGGATGCCGACAGTATAGGGAATTTGTACGGTTGTTTCAGCCAGTTTTTGTCGCTGCGACGGCGAAATGATCCGGACCGGGGCGGTCAGGTCGTGCTGGCAGGGGGATGCGGGGGAGGAACACCTTTGCCGCAAGAAGCGCTTCTTGCGGCGGGTGGTTTTGCAGGAGTGGAGCAGGCCGGGAGGTTAACCGTGGGAACAACCGTTACCCATGACGCGGTATTCCATGATATGCCGGGCGCCTTGCGAGTCTTCATAGACCATGCGCGCCGGGACAACTTCGCAAACATCCGGAACTTCACTCATGGAGATAACTTTCTGAATATCCGGGTGAGAACTGTAAGTGTACTCTTCCACCGGAACGGTGTGGCTGGCAACGTCGGTTGGAATCTCGTCAGCCATGGCGGTTGCACACAGGCTGCTGAGGGCCAGAACGACTAGAGCTTTCATCTCGATTTACCTTCTTCGGGTCGTAAGGGGTCACATGGCCCTTGTGAGGCCACGTGTGGAACGGTGTTGATTTGAATTCGAATTAACGGCCTTCGTGGGGGCTGTCGCTAAGTTAATTCGCTGCCTTAGTTGGCGGGATGAATGTTAAGAGTCTACAAACCATTCATATAGAGGGGGTTTTGATAAAGACTATTGACAAAACCTGTAACAATCGTCGAAAAACGTCTCCCAGGCCCGTTCCGTGAGTTATTTTCAGGGGCCTGGAAATCGCTACAGGCAGCGTGCTTGAGGCCTTGCAGCGATTGAGCCGAGGTTTTGCAGGGCTTTGTTACTACCATCGTCGAATGGCTCCATGGCGCAGGCCCGGCTACAACAGGGTCATAAAACAACAACATATCCACCGAGGTAAGAAAGATGAGTGCGGCTTCCCTGTACCCCGTTCGTCCTGAGGTCCTGGCGACTACGCTGACCGACGAGGCGACCTACAAGGCGATGTACCAGCAGTCGGTCGTCAACCCCGACGGCTTCTGGCGTGAACAAGCCAAGCGCCTCGATTGGATCAAGCCTTTCACCACGGTGAAACAGACTTCCTTCGACGATCACCATGTCGATATCAAGTGGTTTGCCGACGGCACCCTGAACGTCTCCTACAACTGCCTGGACCGCCACCTGGCCGAGCGTGGCGATCAGATCGCGATCATCTGGGAGGGCGACGATCCCGCCGAGTCCCGCAATATCACTTACCGCGAACTGCACGAGCAGGTCTGCAAATTCGCCAACGCCCTGCGTGGCCAGGATGTACACCGTGGTGACGTGGTGACCATCTATATGCCGATGATCCCCGAAGCCGCGGTCGCCATGCTGGCCTGTGCCCGTATCGGTGCGATCCACTCGGTGGTGTTCGGTGGTTTCTCTCCGGAAGCACTGGCCGGTCGTATTATCGATTGCCGTTCGAAAGTGGTGATCACCGCCGACGAAGGCGTTCGCGCCGGAAAAAAAATCCCGCTCAAGGCCAATGTCGACGACGCCCTGACCAATCCGGAAACCAGCAGCGTCCAGAAAGTCATCGTGTGCAAGCGCACCGGTGGCACGATCAAATGGAACCAGCATCGCGACATCTGGTTTGAAGACCTGATGAAAGTGGCCGGCAGTGTCTGCGCGCCGAAAGAGATGGGCGCCGAAGAAGCGTTGTTCATCCTCTACACCTCTGGCTCCACCGGCAAACCCAAGGGCGTGCAGCACACCACGGGCGGCTACCTGCTGTATGCGGCGCTGACCCACGAGCGGGTGTTCGACTACCGTCCGGGCGAGGTCTACTGGTGCACCGCCGATGTCGGCTGGGTTACCGGCCATACCTACATTGTCTACGGCCCACTGGCCAACGGCGCAACCACCGTGATGTTCGAGGGCGTGCCGAACTATCCGGACATCACCCGGGTGGCGAAGATTGTCGACAAGCACCAGGTCAATATCCTCTACACCGCGCCGACCGCGATCCGCGCCATGATGGCCCAGGGCACGGCGGCCGTTGAGGGCGCCGATGGCAGCAGCCTGCGCCTGCTGGGCTCGGTGGGCGAGCCGATCAACCCGGAAGCCTGGGACTGGTACTACAAGAATGTCGGCAAGTCGCGTTGCCCGATCGTCGATACCTGGTGGCAGACCGAGACCGGCGGCAACATGATGAGCCCGCTGCCGGGCGCCCATGCCCTCAAGCCGGGTTCGGCGACACGGCCGTTCTTTGGCGTGGTGCCGGCGCTGGTGGATAACCTGGGCAACATCATCGAGGGTGCTGCCGAAGGCAACCTGGTGATCCTCGATTCGTGGCCGGGCCAGGCGCGGACCTTGTACGGCGATCACGACCGCTTCGTCGATACCTACTTCAAGACCTTCCGTGGCATGTACTTCACCGGCGACGGCGCGCGCCGCGACGAGGACGGTTATTACTGGATCACCGGGCGCGTGGATGATGTGCTGAACGTCTCCGGCCACCGCATGGGCACCGCCGAGATCGAAAGCGCCATGGTCGCCCACCCGAAAGTCGCCGAAGCGGCGGTGGTCGGTGTGCCCCACGATATCAAGGGGCAGGGCATCTATGTCTACGTCACCCTCAACAATGGTGAAGAGCCCAGCGAGGCGTTGCGCCTGGAGTTGAAGAACTGGGTGCGCAAGGAAATCGGGCCGATTGCTTCGCCGGACGTGATCCAGTGGGCGCCGGGCTTGCCTAAGACCCGTTCGGGGAAAATCATGCGACGGATCCTGCGCAAGATCGCCACGGCGGAGTACGACGGCCTGGGAGATATCTCCACCCTGGCGGACCCGGGCGTGGTGCAGCATCTGATCGATACCCACAAGACCATGAACGTCGCGTAACACGCGTTCGAGGTTGACTGAGCCCCGTCCGGCATAACGCCGGGCGGGGCTTTTTGCGTTCTGTGGCTTGCCTTGTTTCCTGTAGGAGCCGGCTTGCTGGCGATGACGGCCGGATGGGCACTGCAAGGTTCAGCGGCCTCATCGCCAGCAAGCCGGCTCCTGCAAGGGAGCGTGTCCTTGAATGAAGTGAGATAAATATCGGTTTTTGCTGTGAATTCCTCCCTCTGTTACCGATTTTTCGGTAGGTAACCAAATGTGTCACCTGCCGCCCGGACACGGGGCAAAGGGAAACGCCGCTGCCCGTTTTTGACCCGAATCCACGGCCTTTTAAATCTCATCGAACGCCGTGCTTGCCGGAATAGAAGGCTTTGCGAATAATAGGCCCGCTATTTGCAGGATAGATCGGTTACCCCTTCTTTCGCTCTTGCATAAAAATCAAGAGTTGTCAATGTGTCCATCCCGCTTTCTCGGCGCTTCTGTAATTAGTTGTCGCATTGAGGAAATATCGGCTTCGGACCTGTCGTTAGAATGCCGATCACTCGCTTGTCGTGGCGCACGCTGAACGCGCTCGCCGCCGACCGTTACGCGAAGACTGCTTTCCCATCCGCATATTGGGCTGTTGCTCACTCTGCCGTTTTGCCCTTGACCGATGGAGTCTCAAGATGAAGAAACTCGTGCTGCTTGGTGCCCTGGCACTGTCCGTGCTGTCGCTGCCGACATTCGCCGATGAAAAACCACTGAAAATTGGTATCGAAGCCGCCTACCCTCCGTTCGCCTCCAAGGCGCCGGACGGCAGCATTGTTGGCTTCGACTACGACATCGGCAATGCCCTGTGCGCAGAGATGAAGGTCAAGTGCGTCTGGGTCGAGCAAGAGTTCGATGGCCTGATCCCGGCCCTCAAGGTACGCAAGATCGACGCCATCCTGTCGTCGATGTCGATCACCGACGATCGTAAGAAATCGGTCGATTTCACCAACAAGTACTACAACACCCCGGCTCGCCTGGTGATGAAGGAAGGCACCGTTGTCAGCGACAACCTGTCCGAGCTCAAGGGCAAGAAGATCGGCGTGCAGCGCGGTTCGATCCACAACCGTTTCGCTGAAGAAGTCCTCAAGCCGCTGGGCGCTGAAATCAAGCCTTACGGTTCGCAGAACGAGATCTACCTGGACGTGGCCGCCGGTCGCCTCGACGGCACCGTGGCTGACGCCACCCTGCTGCAGGACGGTTTCCTGAAGACCGATTCCGGCAAGGGCTTCGCTTTCGTCGGCCCGCAATTCACCGACGAGAAATACTTCGGTGACGGCATCGGCATTGCCGTGCGCAAAGGCGACAAGGCCGATCTGGACAAGATCAACGCCGCCATCGTCGCGATCCGTGCCAACGGCACGTACAAGCAGATCCAGGACAAGTACTTCGACTTCGATATCTACGGCAAGTAAACCGCCGCAGTGACAAGTCTGAAATGGCGCAAGCAGCAGGAGCTCTGAGGTTTGCGCCATTTTTTCATCCCTAATTCCGAGGATCTGAATCATGTTGAAAGGCTACGGGGCTGTCATCCTCGATGGCGTTTGGCTGACGCTTCAGCTCGCCTTGTCGTCCATGGCCCTGGCCATTGTCCTGGGCCTGATCGGGGTGGCCTTGCGCCTGTCGCCGGTGCGCTGGCTGGCCTGGCTCGGCGACCTGTATGCCACGGTCATCCGTGGGATTCCCGACCTGGTGCTGATCCTGCTGATCTTCTACGGTGGCCAGGACCTGCTCAACCGCGTCGCGCCACTGCTCGGTTTTGACGACTACATCGACCTCAACCCCCTGGTCGCCGGTATCGGCACCCTGGGTTTCATTTTCGGCGCTTACCTGTCGGAAACTTTCCGCGGGGCCTTCATGGCAATTCCCAAGGGTCAGGCTGAAGCCGGCATGTCCTACGGCATGAGCAGCCTGCAAGTGTTTTTCCGGGTGCTGGTGCCGCAGATGATTCGCCTGGCGATTCCCGGCTTCACCAACAACTGGCTGGTGCTGACCAAGGCCACCGCGTTGATTTCCGTGGTCGGTCTGCAAGACATGATGTTCAAGGCCAAGCAGGCGGCGGATGCCACCCGCGAGCCTTTCACCTTCTTCCTCGCAGTGGCGGCGATGTACCTGGTGATCACCAGTGTCTCATTGCTGGCATTGCGTCACCTTGAGAAGCGCTACTCGGTAGGCGTAAGGGCGGCTGATCTATGATCTTCGACTACAACGTCATCTGGGAAGCCATGCCGCTGTACCTCGGCGGCCTGCTGACCACTTTGAAGCTGCTGGCCTTGTCGTTGCTGTTCGGCCTGCTGGCGGCATTGCCCCTGGGGCTGATGCGGGTGTCCAAGCAGCCGCTGGTGAACATCAGCGCCTGGCTCTACACCTATGTGATCCGTGGCACGCCGATGCTGGTGCAGCTGTTCCTGATCTACTACGGCCTGGCCCAGTTCGAGGCGGTGCGCGAGAGTTTCCTCTGGCCCTGGCTGTCGAGCGCGACCTTCTGTGCCTGCCTGGCCTTTGCCATCAACACCAGCGCCTACACCGCCGAAATCATCGCCGGCAGTCTGCGGGCCACGCCCAATGGCGAGATCGAGGCGGCCAAGGCCATGGGCATGTCGCGCTACAAGCTGTACCGCCGCATCCTGCTGCCATCGGCCCTGCGCCGGGCACTGCCGCAGTACAGCAACGAAGTGATCATGATGCTGCAGACCACCAGTCTGGCGTCCATCGTCACCCTGATCGATATCACCGGTGCCGCCCGTACCGTCAACGCCCAGTATTACCTGCCGTTCGAGGCCTACATCACCGCCGGCGCGTTCTACCTGTGCCTGACCTTTATCCTGGTGCGGCTGTTCAAGTTGGCTGAGCGCCGCTGGTTGGGTTACCTGGCGCCGAGGAAGCACTGACTATGCAGCGTATCGATCATCCTTTGCCCTGGGGTAGCCTGGGCACGGAGCGCCAGCTGTCGGTGTTCCGTTTCGGCAGTGGCGAGCGCAAGGCCTATATCCAGGCCAGCCTGCATGCCGATGAATTGCCGGGCATGCGCACGGCCTGGGAGCTGAAAAAGCGCCTGGTCGAGCTGGAAGCCCGCGGTGCCCTCAAGGGCGTGATCGAGCTGGTCCCGGTGGCCAATCCGATCGGCCTCGGCCAGTTGCTGCAAGGTAATCATCAAGGCCGTTTCGAGTACGGCAGCGGCAAGAACTTCAACCGCGATTTCGTCCAGTTGACCGAGCCGGTCAGCGCCCTGGTGAAAGATCGCCTGGGCGATGACCTCCATGCCAACGTGCGGCTGATTCGCCAGGCGATGCTTGAGGTGCTGGCTTCGCTGCCGGCGGCGACCAGTCAGTTGCAAGGCATGCAGCGGGTGCTGCTGAGCCATGCCTGCGATGCCGACCTGGTGCTCGACCTGCATTGCGATTGTGAAGCCGCGTTGCACATGTACACCTTTCCCCAGCATTGGCCGCAGTGGCGCTCCCTGGCGGCGCACCTCAAGGTTCGTGTCGGGCTGCTGGCGGAAGAGTCGGGCGGCACCTCGTTCGACGAGGCCTGTTCGTTGCCGTGGTTGCGCCTGTCCCGGGAGTTCCCGGACGCGCAGATTCCGCTGGCGTGCATGGCCACCACCATTGAACTGGGCGGCCAGGCCGATACCGGTCGCGAGCAGGCCGAGGCCCAGGCTGAAGGGATTCTGGCGTTCCTCGCGGAGCAGGGTCTGATCGACGGCGAATGGCCGGCCGCGCAGCAGGAACCTTGCGAAGGCATGCCGTTCGAAGGCACCGAGTTGCTCTATGCACCGCACCCCGGTGTGTTGAGTTTCCTGGTGCCGGTGGGCAGTTGGGTGGAAACCGGCGACCCGCTGTTCGAAGTGATCGATCCGTTATCCGACCGGGTCAGCACCGTGTGTGCCGGCACGAGCGGTGTGTTGTACGCCGTGGAGCGGCTGCGTTACGCCCAACCCTCGATCTGGCTGGCCAAGGTGGCGGGGCGCGTACCGCTTCGCCACGGACGCCTGCTCAGCGACTGACCTGACTGTTTTTGTGAGAACCGACCGCATGTACAAGCTTGAAGTCCAAGACCTGCATAAACGCTATGGCAGTCACGAAGTGCTCAAGGGCGTGTCCCTGGAAGCCGCCGCTGGTGATGTGATCAGCATCATCGGCTCCAGTGGCTCCGGCAAAAGTACCTTCCTGCGCTGCATCAACCTGCTGGAGCAGCCCTATGCCGGGCGCATCCTGCTGAACAATGAAGAGTTGAAGCTGGTGGCCGGCAAGGACGGCGCGCTGAAGGCCGCCGACCCGAAACAGTTGCAGCGCATGCGTTCGCGACTGTCGATGGTGTTCCAGCATTTCAACCTGTGGTCGCACATGACCGCGCTGGAAAATATTATCGAGGCGCCGATTCACGTCCTTGGCATGTCGAAGAAAGAGGCGCTGGAAAAGGCCGAGTACTACCTGGCGAAAGTCGGCGTGGCGCATCGCAAGGACGCCTACCCGGGCCATATGTCCGGCGGCGAGCAGCAGCGCGTGGCGATTGCCCGGGCGCTGGCAGTGGAGCCGGAAGTGATGCTGTTCGACGAGCCGACCTCGGCCCTCGACCCGGAGCTGGTGGGCGACGTGCTGAAGGTGATGCAGGCCCTGGCCCAGGAAGGCCGGACCATGGTGGTGGTGACCCACGAGATGGGCTTTGCCCGTGAAGTCTCCAACCAGCTGGTGTTCCTGCACAAAGGCGTGGTCGAAGAACGCGGCAATCCGCGCGAGGTGTTGGTCAACCCGCAGTCCGAGCGTCTGCAGCAATTCCTCTCGGGCAGTTTGAAATAGTCGTCGCTTTTTATGCTGCCGTTGCGCACCAAAATAGGTCATGCTGCGCGCCGAGCGCGGCGTGGTCTACTTTGAGTTGGCTGCCCTCGGCTTTTCACTCTGTTCTGTTTTCGGATTGCCTGCCATGACTGCCCATCGAATTGGTTTCCTGATTTGGCCCAGCACCCAAGCCTTGACGCTGGCGCTGGCCGAGGAGGCCTTGCGTGTCGCACAGCGGGTGCATCCGGAAGTCGTCTACGAATTGTCTTTCCTGCAGGCCGAAGTGCCCGCCGAGGCTCAGCCCGGTGCCGGCTGGCAACTGCCGGGTGAGCCCTGGGCCGGCAAGCTGGAAGGTTTCCAGAAACTCTTCCTGCTGGCCGACGAGCCACCGACCAGCCTCGCGCCGGCCTTGAGCAGCGCGCTCAAGCAACTGGTTCGCGCCGGTTGCGTGGTGGCCGGTTTGTCCGCCGGGGTCTATCCGCTGGCCCAGCTCGGCTTGCTCGATGGGTATCGCGCAGCGGTGCACTGGCGTTGGCAGGATGATTTCGCCGAACGTTTTCCCAAGGTGATCGCCACCAGTCATCTGTTCGACTGGGACCGTGATCGCCTGACCGCCTGCGGCGGCATGTCGGTGCTGGACCTGTTGCTGGCGGTACTGGCCCGTGATCATGGTGCCGAGTTGGCCGGTGCGGTTTCCGAGGAACTGGTGGTCGAGCGCATCCGCGAAGGCGGCGAGCGCCAGCGCATTCCGTTGCAGAACCGCCTGGGCTCCAGCCATCCGAAGCTGACCCAGGCCGTGTTGCTGATGGAGGCCAATATCGAGGAGCCGCTGACCACCGACGAGATCGCGCAGCATGTCTGTGTCTCGCGACGCCAGTTGGAGCGGATCTTCAAGCAATACCTCAACCGTGTGCCGAGCCAGTATTACCTGGAGTTGCGCCTGAACAAGGCCCGGCAGATGCTGATGCAGACCAGCAAGTCGATCATCCAGATCGGCCTGTCCTGCGGTTTCTCCTCGGGGCCGCACTTCTCCAGCGCCTATCGCAACTTCTTTGGCGCCACGCCGCGTGAAGATCGCAACCAGCGGCGCAGCAGCAGTCCGTTCGAGTTGTCGTCGGTGCCTTCGGAACGCGGCTAAGGCTTATTCTTCGCGGGGCGTGGGCGGTGTCATGGGGGATGCCGCCGGCGGGACACTGCCGCCATTGTCGCTGTCGCTTTCGCTTTCTTCGCTGCTGCTCACATCGTCACCGATCAGGATTCTGACCTGCTGCACGCCGCCATTCAGCTCTCTGTAGCTGCGGACTCTCTGGAGACTCGCCTCGGTCAAGGGGTTGTTCCTGAAGTCATAGACCACGGGTTGCGAGGTCGGCACCTCGAACAGGCTTTCCGGTATGTCTCGGATCTGGTTGTCGCGAAAGTCGGCAATCCCCAGGGCACGCAGTCCGAACAGCCCCTCGGGTGTCTGTTGGATACCGCTGTCGCTCAGGTCGAGCACTCTCAGGTCCGTCATCTGTGTCACGTTCGGTGTCAGTCGCGTTCCCCCGGTTCGCCGCAGAGCCGGTTGCAGCGGGTTGCCGGACAGGTCGAGCATGCGTAAACCGGTCATGTCCGCGAGTTGCTGGTGAGAGGTTTCGCTCAGCCGGATCCGGCCATAGGGCAGCTCCAGGTTTCTCAAGTGCGGCATGTCGAAAATCGCGGCGGGGAAGTCCCGGTCGATAAAGCCGGAGGCATACAACACGCGTAGATGGGGGAAGCTGTGGAGGAAGGCATCGAGCCCGTGACTGACGCCGTAACCATGGACCTCCAGGCGCGCGATATGGCTGAAATCCGCTGAAAGCGCGGGCAGGCTGCCGATGATTCTCTGGGTGTAGGTGAAGTTATAAAAGAGCGTGCCGTCAGGCAGTATTTCTTCGCTCTGGCGCTGCCAGCTACGTTGCAGCTGTAGCGCGAAGTCCTGCCGGTTCAGGCTTTCCACCGCCAGTTCTACCGCGCTGAGCGGTTGCTGTGTTTCCGGGTGGCGCACGGGGATATCACCGCTCCAGGCCAGCAGGTCGGCGCTCAGTTGGCGGTATTGGGTTTCCAGTCGGCTCAACTGCTCCAGGGACTCCTCGAGGAGGCGCGGCTGGGCCCGGATGAAACTCTCCAGCTGTCCGTTATCCAGGCCCGGGTAAAGCGCGCGTATCCGGGTTCGCTCGGCCTGGGACTGGACGCCGAGTGAGTGGCCCGTTCTGCGGTAGTAGTCCCGGGCGCGTTGCAGGCTGGTCTCGGACAGCGGGTTGCCGCTCAGGTCCAGGCCGGAACCGAGGTTGCTGGACATCTCGTTGAGCGTTGGCGGCAGGTCGCTGATGGCGTTATCGACGAGCAGGGCGGCTTCCAGTCGCGGCAGCTCGAACAGGCCCCTGGGGAGCGCATTGATTCCGGTGCGGCTCAGGTCGAGCACTGCCAGCCCATGCAGTTGGCTCAGGTCGGGAACCAGGCCGAGGGGGTTGCCGCTCAGGTCGAGGATCTCCAGGCTTTGCATCGCCGAGAGTGCCGGCGCGGTCTGGGGTGTCAGGTGCATGCTGCAGTCGATCAGGCTCAGTTCGGTCAGTTGCCCCTGTGATATCGACTCGGGCAGGGTGTCGAGTTGGAAACCGCGTATGGAGAGCTGGCGCAAGTTGGGAAAGTGCTCGAGGAACTGGGCCAGTTCCAGGGCCGGCGTATTGGCCGCCAGGTTCAGGTGCCGGACATGAGCGAAGTCGACGGACAGTCCGGGCAACTCGCCCAGCAGGCCATTGGCGCTGAGGGTGTAGCCGTGCTCCTCGGGATTGCTGGAATAGAGCAGGTCGGGCTCACGACGCCAGCAGCGCCGGATGGCTTCGGCGAACTGGGCACGGGTGCGTTGTTGATTGATGCGCTGCATCAGGCTCAAGCGTTCCCCGCTGACAGGGTGAGTGGAGGGGGTGATGAACGACCAGAGATCCAGCTCTTCCGTCAGTTGTTCGTACTCCTGCTCCAGTCGCCGCAGTTCATCGAAGACCCGCGAGCCGCTCAGGCTGCCGATAAATTGCCGGATCTGTTCATCGGAAAAGCTCGGAAACAGCCGGGCTACCCTATCTTCGAGGGCCCAGCGGCTGCCGGCCTGTGGTGCTCCGCGACCACTGAGTTGATAGCCGGGCCGTCTCTTGGCCAAGGCCATGGGCGAGTGTTCACTGGGGATGGCCGGTGGCATGTCGAGCAACTGGCGGATTTCGTCAGGCCCCGGCAGGCGGCTGTTCTGCACGGCCTGCTTGAGTTGCGCGCCCTGCTTGGGACTGGGGTAACCCAGTTCGCTGCGCTGGGTGTCGGGCAGGGCATGCAGCAGCGAGGCGTAGAGATCGTCGGAATCGTGCAGCTCCTGGTCCAGGGCATCGCGGGTCTGGTACAGGCCGTTTTCCTTGATCAGCACTTTGCTGATCGGTGCGTCGCTGGTGCCGATGCTATCGAGCAACGGCCCGGTCGATGATTGCGCGCGAATCTCGATCCGCACTTGCGTGGACCAGCCCGGCAGGCGTTGCACGCTGTGCAGGATCAGCTTTTCGCTGTCGGCATTGCCGCTCGACGCCAGGTACAACCCCTCGCGGGCCCGGGCCAGGCGCACCTGCTGCTGATACAAGGCGGCTTCGTCGGCGATGCCCGGGGCGATTTCGGCGGACTCGCGCAAGGCTTGCAGTTGTGCGCCGCTGGCCTGTTCGGCGAGTTCTTCGAGTACGGTCACGGGCAGGTCGGGAAACGCCTTTTGCAGCACGCCTATCGAGGGATCCTGTGATTGAGTGCGAAAGCGGTATTGCGATTCGAACAGCGCTTTTCGGCGCAACTGGGCATGTCGGGCGATTTGCTTGCGAAAGTTCAGCAGTCGCGTTTCCGGCTTTTCGGCGGGGGTGGCGAAATTCTGGCTTTCCCCCAGCAAGGTGCGGATATCGCTTTCATCGAGGTCGGGCGAGTTCAGCACGGTCTTGAGCAGATCGCCGTTGTGCAACTGGTCGAGCGAGATGACCACTTGTTGCTCCTGGGTGGTGCCGGTGCGGATGGTTTCCATGACCACCCGCCCCTGATCGTCCACCAACCGCAGCGCCTTGGGTTGCGATTGCCAGAGGTCCAGCAGGATCTGTTCCTGCATGCTCTCGTCGGGTGCGGCCTCGCCGCGGGCCATCTGTTCGATGAGGCGCTGGATATCGCGATCAAGACGAAAGCGCAGCTGGCTGTCCTTGAGCAGCGCGGGAGGCCGCTGGCTGTCGAAATGCACCCGGCGCAGCAAGGCTTCGTCGGTGTCGCTGACGGCCATGATCCGCGCGGCGTCGATATCGGAAAAGGCTTCGCCGGCCAGACTGAGACGATGCATGAGCTGTGGACCTTGCCAGCGCAGGGGGTTCTCCAGTTCGTGAAACCAGGCACCGGCACCGTTATGCCAGAAGGCCGGTGCGTATTGGCCGGGTCTGTCCGGGTGTTTGATCCGGCCACGATTGCCCTGCGGGTTCAGTTCGACTTCATAGACCTTGTCACCTTGTTTGAGGTATTGGCGGTCGTTGATTTCATACAGGCCGCTGGCGTTCGGTTGTGCGCTTTCGGGCAGTACCAGTGATTGTTCGTAGGGTGTCAGGTCGGGTTTCCACAGGGTGCTTTCGCCATTGGGCAGGCTCACCTGTTTCAAATCCTTGACCATCCCGGCCCCGGCGAAGCGATGGGCGAACACGGTGATGCCGCCAATCAGCGCCAGGTTCAGGGTGACGCCGATCAACCCCTTGAGTGCCTGTTCGCGCTCGTCGTGATGCCAGTCCTCGATGCCGTTGTAGATCTGGCTGAACATTTGCGCGCCGGCCACCGCGAGCATGGCCTCGCCCAGCCCGGGGACGAACAGGGCGGCAACGTTCAGCAGGTTCAGGCCGATATTGCCCAGCGATTGCAAATGCTCCCGGTGGTCCTGACGGTCGATATCGGCCACCGGCACGGCGCTGAAATTGCCATCGTCCAGCAGCTTCACCAGATGTTGGGTATAGAGTTCGCGCAGTGGATGACCGATCAGCGGAAAGCGTTTGAGTTGCAGGTCGGCCGCTGTGCCGGAGGTGTCAAGGCGGTGTTCGAGGGCGCTGAAAAAGGCCGATTGGGTACGCTGGTTGATGTAGCGGTTGAAGAAGCCCCGGTAGTCGATGCGGCCCAGACGGTGGCCCAGTTCCTGTTCGAACGCTTCGAAGCTGGCGTATTGCTTGAGCGCTTGCTCCGGATCACCGCTCAGATAAACGATGCAAGGTCGGTTGCGCGCGATCAGGGTGTCCTGGTGCTCAATCAGCCAGGCGCCTTTGAGTGTGACGCCGGTCGAACTGCTGAGGGGCGTTCTGAAGTTGAACATTTGCAGCTCGCAGCAGCTCACGGGCTTGCTGTCCCAGGAGGGCAGGCGGCTCTGTTGGCTGGCGGCCAGCAGAAACTGGTGGGTCGAGCGACTGATGTTGCCTTTCATCAGGGCAATATGGGTTTGGGTGATGAGTTCGTAACGTTCGCTGAGTTCAAATTGATCGCGAAAGCGGTTGTCAGCTTCGCCGGAGGGCTTTTTCGGTAGCAGCACCGCACTCATGTGACGGTCGTACTGGCCGCCGATATCCAGCTCCCGGCACAGCTCGACGAATCCTCGCAGCGTGAAGGCTCGAATGGGCCGGCTCTGCCTGGCGTTGACCTGGCGGTACAGGCTGGATTCATTATAAAAAACCAGGTTCTCATGCCGAGGGGCAACGAAGTTCTTCAGGGCAGCCTCCAGCAGACTCATATCGACGACGGAGACCTTGCGCGGCGTCGAGAGTGTCTCGGCGGTGATCAGTCGCACGCCGCCGATTCGGTCGCGCTGCGGGTCCAGTAGGTATCCGAAGCGTGTTTTCAAGGCGTTTGACAGGATCGGAACGGCAAAAGCCTGGAGGCCCTGCAAGGCTTGCAGGTACTCGGCCAGCCTGGCCTTGTGGGTGTGGGTCAGCAACAGGCTGTCGCCATGGGCCTGAAGCAAAGTCCGGGAGGCGTCGGTCAGCCAATTCGGCAGTTTGTTTTTGATCAGCTCGAAATTATCGGGGTAGTGCGGCAGGTCTGTTGCTGCGGGCGTCGGCATGGCGCGGTTTCTCGTGCGGCGGGTAAGGCAGCGAGGCTATCCAGCGGCCGGGGACAACCGTGCCTAAATAAATACCAAAACCCAGGCCAGCGTTTAAACTGCGCCTTTGCGACGCAATTTGTCGCATTGCCGACAACCTCGGCTAAACCCGGTTTGGCGCTATAAGAAGTTGTCGCTTGGCGGCAAGGCCTGACCGAAAACTGTCCTTACAATCCCCCCATCGCTCGCCAGTTCCAGGCAGGCGTTCCTCTTCAGGAGACTCCGATGTCCGTTGAGCAAGCTCCGGTGCACCGCGCCGATTTCGACCAGGTCATGGTTCCCAACTACGCACCTGCGGCTTTTATTCCTGTGCGCGGCGCGGGTTCCCGAGTATGGGACCAGGCGGGCCGCGAGCTGATCGATTTCGCCGGCGGTATCGCGGTTAACGTCTTGGGCCACGCGCACCCGGCGCTGGTCGGTGCGCTGACCGAGCAGGCGAACAACCTGTGGCACGTATCCAACGTCTTCACCAACGAGCCGGCCCTGCGCCTGGCCAAGAAGCTGGTGGACGCGACCTTCGCCGAGCGCGTGTTCTTCTGCAACTCCGGCGCCGAAGCCAACGAGGCCGCCTTCAAGCTGGCCCGTCGTGTCGCGTTCGACCGCTTCGGTTCGGAAAAATACGAAATCATCGCCGCGCTGAACAGCTTCCACGGTCGTACCCTGTTCACCGTGAACGTCGGTGGCCAGTCGAAGTATTCCGATGGCTTCGGTCCGAAGATCACCGGTATCACCCATGTACCGTTCAATGACCTCGACGCGCTGAAAGCCGCGATCTCGGACAAGACCTGCGCCGTGGTGCTGGAGCCGATCCAGGGCGAAGGCGGCGTACTGCCGGCCGAGTTGGCCTACCTGCAAGGCGCCCGCGAGCTGTGCAACCAGCACGACGCGCTGCTGGTATTCGACGAAGTGCAGACCGGCATGGGCCGCAGCGGCTCACTGTTCGCCTACATGGAATACGGCGTGACCCCGGACATCCTCACCAGCGCCAAGAGCCTGGGTGGCGGTTTCCCGATTGCCGCGATGCTCACCACCGAAGCGCTGGCCAAGCACCTGGTGGTCGGCACCCACGGCACCACCTACGGCGGCAACCCGCTGGCGTGTGCGGTCGGCAACGCGGTGATCGACGTGATCAACACCCCGCAAGTGTTGAGCGGCGTGAAAGCCAAGCACGACCTGTTCAAGACCCGTCTGGAGCAGATCGGCGCGAAATACGGCCTGTTCACCCAGGTGCGTGGCATGGGCCTGTTGCTCGGCTGCGTGCTGGCGGATGCCTGGAAGGGCAAGGCCAAGGACGTGTTCAACGCCGCGGAAAAAGAAAACCTGATGATCCTGCAAGCCGGCCCGGACGTGATTCGTTTCGCCCCGAGCCTGGTGGTTGAAGACGCGGACATCAACGAAGGCCTGGATCGCTTCGAGCGCGCCGTGGCCAAGCTGACGCAAGCCTGATGGACCGCCCGCTGGCGGCCCGGGATGGCTGCCAGCGGGCCAAATTTCCCGTACCGGGCAAGCACGCACCTGCAACGGGCGATGTTCATCCCGGTATTTTTTTCTGTCGACGCCAAGCGTCGACCTGTTCTGGATTGAAGGAGTGACACCATGCTGGTGATGCGCCCCGCGCAAATGGCTGACCTGGACGAGGTACGGCGCCTGGCCGCGGACAGCCCGATCGGTGTCACTTCCCTGCCGGACGACGAAGGCCGCCTGCGCGACAAGATCGCCGCGTCGGAAGCCTCGTTCGCCGCCGAAGTCAGCTTCAATGGCGAAGAAAGCTATTTCTTCGTGCTTGAAGACACCGCCACCGGCAAGTTGGCGGGCTGCTCGGCGATTGTCGCCTCGGCCGGTTACTCGGAGCCGTTCTACAGCTTCCGTAACGAGACCTTCGTGCATGCGTCCCGCGAGCTGAAGATCCACAACAAGATCCATGTGCTTTCGCAGTGCCACGACCTGACCGGCAACAGCCTGCTGACCAGCTTCTACGTGGTGCCGGAACTGGTCGGTTCGACCTGGTCGGAACTCAATTCCCGTGGGCGCTTGCTGTTCGTCGCCAGCCATCCGGAGCGCTTCGCCGATTCGGTGGTGACCGAGATCGTCGGCTACAGCGACGAGCATGGCGACTCGCCGTTCTGGGATGCCATCGGGCGCAACTTCTTCGACCTGAACTACGCGGCGGCCGAGCGCCTGTGCGGCCTGAAAAGCCGGACCTTCCTCGCCGAACTGATGCCGCATTACCCGATCTACGTGCCGCTGCTGCCGGACGCCGCCCAGGAGGCGATGGGCCAGGTGCACCCGCGTGCGCAGATCACCTTCGACATCCTGATGCGCGAAGGCTTCGAAACCGATCACTACATTGACATCTTCGACGGCGGCCCGACCCTGCATGCGCGGGTCAGCGGGATTCGCTCCATCGCCCAGAGCCGGGTGGTGCCGGTGAAGATCGGTGACGCCTACAAGGGCGGCGGGCGCCAGTACCTGGTGTCCAACGCGCTGCTGCAGGATTACCGCGCGGTGCTGCTGGAGCTCGATTATGCGCCGGGCAAACCGGTCACCCTGGACCTGCAAGCCGCCGAAGCCCTGGGCGTCGGCGAAGGTGCCAGCGTGCGCCTGGTAGCGGTTTAAGGCCGGTATCGAAAGCAGCCTTACAGCGAGTTTCGCGGGCACCCGTCAGCCGGTGCCCGTTTGAGGAGATAGCATGATCGTTCGTCCCGTACGCAGCAGCGATTTACCCGCTCTGATCGACCTGGCCCGCAGCACGGGCACCGGCCTGACCACCTTGCCGGCCAACGAAGAGCGCCTGGCCCATCGGGTCGGCTGGGCGGAGAAGACCTTCACCGGCGAGGCCGGTCGCGGCGACGCGGACTATCTGTTCGTGCTCGAAGACGATGATGGCCGCGTGGTCGGCATCAGCGCCATTGCCGGCGCCGTCGGCCTGCGTGAGCCCTGGTACAACTTCCGGGTCGGCCTGACGGTCAGCGCTTCCCAGGAACTGAAGATCTATCGCGAGATTCCGACGCTGTTCCTGGCCAACGACCTGACCGGCAACTCCGAGCTGTGCTCGCTGTTCCTGCATGCCGATTATCGCAGTGGCCTCAATGGCCGCATGCTGGCCAAGGCGCGGATGCTGTTTATCGCCGAGTTCCCCGAGCTGTTCGGCAACAAGATCATTGCCGAGATGCGCGGCATGTCCGATGAAGCCGGGCGTTCGCCGTTCTGGGAAAGCCTGGGCCGGCACTTCTTCAAGATGGAATTCAGCCAGGCCGATTACCTGACCGGTGTCGGCAACAAGGCCTTTATCGCCGAGCTGATGCCCAAGTTTCCGCTGTACACCTGCTTCCTTTCCGAAGAGGCGCGTGCCGTCATCGGCAAGGTACACACCGACACCGAGCCGGCACTGGCGATGCTCAAGAGCGAAGGCTTCAGCTACCAGGGTTATGTCGACATCTTCGACGCGGGCCCTGCGGTGGAGTGCGAAACCAGCAAGATCCGCGCGGTGCGTGACAGCCAGGCGCTGGTGCTGGCGGTCGGTACCCCGGGTGACGATGCCACGCCGTATCTGATCCACAACCGCAAGCGCGAGGACTGCCGCATCACCGCGGCTCCGGCGCGGCTGGCGGCGGGCACCCTGGTGGTTGATCCGCAGACCGCCAAACGTCTTCAACTCAGTGCGGGCGATCAGGTTCGCGCGGTACCGTTGTCTGCTTCCAGGGAGTCGAAATAATGAGCACGCTTTACATCGCCGGTGCCTGGCAGGAAGGCCAGGGCGAAGCCTTCGAATCGTTGAACCCGGTGACCCAGCAAGTGCTGTGGTCCGGCAAGGGCGCCAGCGCCGCCCAGGTCGATGCCGCCGTGCAGGCCGCGCGCCAGGCGTTTCCGGCCTGGGCCAAGCGTTCCCTCGACGAGCGTATTGTCGTACTCGAAAATTTTGCCGCGCAGTTGAAAAACCGTGCCGACGAGTTGGCCCGCTGCATCGGTGAAGAAACCGGCAAACCCTTGTGGGAGTCGGCGACCGAAGTGACCAGTATGGTCAACAAGATCGCCATCTCGGTGCAGAGCTACCGTGAGCGTACCGGCGAGAAGAGCGGCCCGCTGGGCGACGCCACCGCCGTGTTGCGCCACAAGCCCCACGGTGTGGTGGCGGTGTTCGGTCCTTACAACTTCCCGGGCCATCTGCCCAATGGGCATATCGTGCCGGCTTTGCTGGCCGGTAACAGCGTGCTGTTCAAGCCGAGCGAGCTGACCCCGAAGGTTGCCGAACTGACCGTGCAATGCTGGATCGAAGCCGGTCTGCCGGCGGGTGTGTTGAATCTGCTGCAAGGTGCGCGGGAAACCGGGATCGCCCTGGCGGCAAATGCCGGCATCGACGGTCTGTTCTTCACCGGTTCGAGCCGCACCGGCAACCATCTGCATCAGCAATTCGCCGGACGCCCGGACAAGATCCTGGCCCTGGAAATGGGCGGCAACAACCCGCTGGTGGTCGATCAGGTCCAGGACCTGGACGCGGCGGTGTACACCATTATCCAGTCGGCCTTTATCTCGGCAGGCCAGCGTTGCACTTGTGCCCGTCGTCTGCTGGTGCCCGAAGGGGCTTGGGGCGACAAGCTGCTGGAACGTCTGGTTGAGGTCAGCGCGACTATTGCAGTCGGTGCGTTCGACCAGCAGCCGGCACCGTTCATGGGCTCGGTGGTCTCCCTCGGCGCCGCGCGTGCCTTGATGGATGCCCAGGAACATCTGTTGGGTCATGGCGCGTTGGCGCTTCTGGAAATGACTCAACCACAAGCCAATGCGGCGTTGCTGACCCCGGGTATCCTTGATGTGACAGCCGTGGCTGATCGTCCTGATGAGGAATTGTTCGGGCCATTGCTGCAAGTGATCCGCTACGCTGATTTCGACGCGGCGATTGCCGAGGCCAACAACACCCAGTACGGCTTGGCGGCCGGCCTGCTGTCGGATTCCGAAGCGCGTTACCAGCAGTTCTGGCTGGAAAGCCGGGCCGGGATCGTCAACTGGAACAAACAACTGACGGGGGCTGCCAGCAGCGCGCCGTTCGGTGGAGTCGGCGCCTCGGGCAATCATCGCGCCAGCGCCTATTACGCGGCGGATTATTGCGCGTACCCGGTGGCGTCGCTGGAAACCCCGAGTCTGACAGTGCCGGCGACCTTGACGCCGGGTGTTCGGCTCTCCTGAGTCGTCATACGCAGATGATTTGTGCTTATAAAAACAGATTCGTGGAGCCTCGCCGATGAAATCCTTTGAAGTCAATTTTGACGGTCTTGTAGGCCCGACCCATAACTACGGCGGCCTGTCCTACGGCAACGTCGCGTCCCAGAGCAACAGCCAGCAGGCTTCCAATCCCAGGGAAGCGGCGCTGCAAGGCCTGGCGAAAATGAAAGCGCTGATGGACATGGGGTTTGTCCAGGGCGTGCTGGCCCCGCAGGAGCGCCCGGATGTGGCCGCCCTGCGCAGCCTCGGTTTCACCGGCAGCGATGCTCAGGTGATCGAACAGGCCGCCAAACAGGCGATGCCGCTGCTGGTCGCGAGCTGCTCGGCGTCGAGCATGTGGGTGGCCAACGCCGGCACCGTCAGTCCGAGTGCCGACACCGCCGACGGCCGTGTGCATTTCACCGCCGCCAACCTCAACTGCAAATACCACCGCAGCATCGAACACCCGACCACCAGCCGCGTGCTGGGGGCGATGTTCGTCGATGCCAAGCACTTCGCCCATCACGCGGCACTGCCCGCCGTGGCCCAGTTCGGCGACGAAGGCGCGGCCAACCACACGCGTTTCTGCCGTGAGTACGGCGAAGCCGGTGTCGAGTTCTTCGTCTTCGGTCGCAGTGCCTTCGATACCCGCTACCCGGCCCCGCAGAAATACCCGGCGCGCCAGACCCTCGAAGCCTCCCAGGCGGTTGCCCGGCTGCATGGCCTGAGTGACGACGGCGTGGTCTATGCTCAACAGAACCCGGCGGTGATCGACCAGGGTGTGTTCCACAACGACGTGATCGCGGTGGGTAACGGCGAGGTGTTGTTCTATCACGAGGACGCCTTTCTCGACACCGAGCAGATGCTCGCCGAGTTGCACGGCAAGCTGGCCAAGCGTGGTGGTAACTTCCAGTCGATCTGCGTGCCGCGTTCGAAAGTGGCGGTGGAGGACGCGGTGCGTTCCTACCTGTTCAACAGCCAGCTGTTGAACCGTGCCGACGGCGGCATGCTGCTGATCGTGCCGGAAGAGTGCCGTGGCAATCCGCGGGTCTGGGCCTACTTGCAGGAGCTGACCAGTTCCGGCGGTCCGGTTCGCGAGGTCAAGGTCTTCGACCTCAAGCAGAGCATGCAGAACGGCGGCGGCCCTGCGTGCCTGCGCTTGCGCGTGGCCTTGAAGGAAAACGAACTGGCGGCGGTCAATCCGGGAGTTATCATGACGGCGCCGTTGTATGGCACGCTGACCCAGTGGGTCGACAAGCACTACCGCGACAGCCTGCGTGAAAGCGATCTGGCTGACCCGCAATTGTTGCTTGAGTGCCGAGCGGCATTGGATGAACTGACGCAAATCCTTAAACTGGGCTCGGTTTATCCATTCCAGATCAATTGAAGGCCGACGCTCTGTCCTGGAGCGCGGCGTTTTACTTCCAGACGAGAGCCTAAAACATGAGCGATACCCTGCAGCTGATCCTTGAAGACACCGATGGCACTCAACTGGAAACCTCCTGCACCCGCGTCGCGGTGATCTGGCAGGGCAAGGAATTGTGGATTCAGCACGACGGCCGCGGCCAACTGCTGATCGGTGTCGATGTGGAGGAAGGCGATGCCGAATACGCCAACCTGCTGCTGCGCCCACTGGCGACCAACCTGGTCAGCCTGCAACTGGAGATGGAGCCGGCCGATATCGGCGAAGACGATCATGTCCACGGCCCCGACTGCGATCACCATCACTGATTAAGGAATACCGCGCCATGCTCGCCCTCGGCAAACTGCTTGAACTGACCCTCGCCGGTCATGAACCGGCGGAGAAGACTCAACTGACGGTCGACGGTGTGCGCATGCGCTGGCTGAGTGAGGGCGCACTCGAAGTGCGGCCTCCCGAGGCCCGGGACAACGGGCTGGACCTGCTGTTGTCCGCCGGTATCCACGGTAACGAAACAGCGCCGATCGAGCTGCTCGATCGCCTGTTGCACGACATTGCCCGGGGCGACCTCAAGCCCCGTGCCCGCATTCTGTTCCTGTTCGGCAACCCTGAAGCGATACGTCGCGGCGAGCGTTTTGTCGAGCAGGACGTCAACCGGCTGTTCAATGGCCGGCATGAGCTGAGCAGTGGCAGCGAAGCCTTGCGCGCTTGCGAGCTGGAGCGCCTGGCGGCGAGTTTCTTCAGCCTGCCGGATCGCGAGCGCCTGCACTATGACCTGCACACCGCCATTCGTGGTTCGAAGATCGAACAGTTCGCGCTCTATCCGTACAAGGAAGGGCGTGCGCATTCACGTCGCGAGCTGGCCCGCCTGCGCGCGGCCGGGATGACGGCGGTGCTGTTGCAGAACAAGCCTTCCATCGTCTTCAGCAGCTACACCTACGACAAGCTGGGCGCCGAGTCCTTTACCCTGGAGCTGGGCAAGGCCCGCCCGTTCGGGCAGAACGAGGGCGTGGATGTTTCGCGCCTGGAGCTGCGCCTCAAGCAGATCATCGAGGGCAGCGAGCCGGCCACCGATGAAACGCTCGAAGGTTTGCAACTGTTCAGCGTGGCGCGGGAAATCATCAAGCACAGTGACAGTTTCCTGATGCACTTGCCGGCGGATATCGAGAACTTCTCGGAACTGCCCAAGGGTTACCTGCTGGCCGAGGACCTGGCGAACAGTCGCTGGGTCGTGGAAGAGCAGGGCGCGCGGATCATTTTCCCCAACCCGAAGGTGAAAAACGGCCTGCGGGCGGGGATCCTGGTGGTGCCGTCCAGCGACGAGACGCTGGTTTAGTCAGGCTTTACCCGGGTTCGCGGGGCCAATCCCAACTCTTCACGCAAGCCGTTTTCGGTGAAGGGCGCCGGGTTGGTGTCCAGGGGCGGAGTGCTCGGGTCTGCGTCGAAATCGAAGGGCCTGGCTTCCGCCGGCAAGCCTATGGCTTGGAGTTCTTCATTCGGTACTCTGCGTGTGGATTTGTCGTCACGCGGGCCGTCGAAGCCATCCCCTGGGAAAGACGTTCCGGTCATTCTGTTATAGACATGGCAGAGTTCGTGGTAGAGCACCACGACGCCGGGGGTTGCGTCGATTTCAACGGCGGGGTTGTAGTGAATGCTCCCCCCCGGGAGCCCGTTTCCTGCGCGGGTATCTCTGATGTAGGGATCGCCCGGGGCCTGGGCATTGACCAGAAACAGCGCATTCCTCTCATACTCCAGCGGGTTGATCGCGACGGCGATGCCATGTTTCCTGGCCGTTTTATTCAACACCTTTAGCAGCTGGCTGCCCCGGGGAGAGCCGCCGATCAGCCTCAGGTCGTCATTGACCCGGTCCTGGAATTCCGGGGAGCCGTTGACCACGATACCGGTCTGCTCCAGGCTCAGGTTGCCGAGCAGGGTGATCTGAAAACCTTCGGCAGACGAGGCGTGAACACGCAATTCCTCGGCATCGGCGGGTGGCTGGGGGGCGGTCTGGAACAACTGGTCGCGGGGATCGTTGCTGAAGACCTGATCCGTAGGTTTGATCAACATGACCGTGTCCCGGCCTGCTCCGGTGTAGATCGTGTTGGTCCCGACGCCGGCCAGGATCGAGTCGTCGCCGTCGTTGCCACTGAGGATGCTGTGTCCCCGACCGCCGATCAGCAGATCGTTGCCTTGCCCGCCGTTGAGCAGATGACGGCTGTCGTCCAGGCTTGCGGTGGCGCTGATATGATCGTTGCCGGCGCCGCCGTAGACGGTCGCGTCACCTTCGACAAAAATCATGTCGTTGCCTTCTCCGGCCTCAATATAGGCCTTGCCCCCGCCGGTAGTGATGAAGTCATCGCCTGGGCCGGCATGGATCTGGGTTTCGCTGCCTTCGCTGTGGATGACATCGTCGCCGTCGGCTGTTTCGACGATCACCTGGATTTTTACCTGTTCGTCGACCGTCACCCGGTCCGGACCCGCGCCGGTGCGAATGATCAGTCGCTGCTCGGAAGAGGCCGGGTTGATCAGGTAACGCTCATGGTTGATGCCGACTATCAATTGCCCCTGCGGGCAGTGGACCCTGATGGTGTCAGCGCTGTCGCCAGTGGTGAAGATCAGGTAATCCAGCGGCGGGTATCCTGGCTTGTAGGGGGTCGAAACGATCTTTCGCTCTATCAGGACCGGGTCATTCTCCGCCGAGAGCCGGTAGATTGAGGTCGGTTTGTAGTCGTCCTGGTATTCCTGGACGATCTGGTAGTGTTCATCAATGGAACGAGCATTGCCGTCTATCAGGCGCTCGGAGCTGACCGGCGGGGTGTCAGGAAAATGGTTCATGAAGGCTCCGTTAAGGTCGGGTGCGGATGGAAGGCGAATCCGTTTACTCTTCCCGGTATTGCTTGCGCGGCGGAATACCGAACTCCAGGCGCAGCCCGTTTTCGGTAAAGGCCTCGGGGTTGGTGGTCAGGGGCGGTGTCGCGGGATTGGCGTCGAAGTCGAAGGCCGGGGCGTGAGCCGCCAACCCGACGGCCTGGAGCTCCGCGTTGGGGACCGAGTCGCGAGGCTTGCCCGCGTCCACACCGTCTGCCCCCCAACCGGGAAAAATCGTCCCTGTCACGTGGTTATAGGCATGGCACAGCTCGTGGTAGAGATGAACGATGCTGGTGACTTCGCCCTTGAGAAACGAGGGGTCGTAATACACCGTACAACCGAGGGCCGGAGCTCCGACCTTGCCATCGTGGATAAACGGGTCGCCCTGCTGCGCGCGTCCCGGAAAGCACATGCCGTTTTCTTCCTCGGTCAATTCCTTGATCAGCACGGGCACGCCGCTCTTGTGCGCGATCTGACCCAGGGCACCCAGCAGTTGCCGGCCGTTGCCGGAGCCCAGCAGCAGTCTGAGGTCGTCATTGACCCGTTCCTGGAACCGGGGCGTGCCATCGACGATCACGCCGCAACTGTCCAGTCCCTTGGCGGCGATGATGACGCCGGGATCATCGGGAATAGTCGCTGGCGCGGGTTCGGAGGCGGAGTAGGCATTGAACAGTTGGACGCCGGGTCTCAGGTGGGCGACGAAGTCCGTGCCTGTTCCGGTGTAGATCGTCGTGCGGCCGAGACCGGGGGTGATCTGATCGTCGCCGTCGCCACCGCTGAGCACGTTGTGGCCTTTGCCGCCCAATAGCACATCGTCGCCCTGGCCACCGTCGATGAAACAACTGCCTTCGCCTGCGCTCAAGGTGTCATGGCCCTGGCCTCCATAGACGGTCATGGGGCCGTTGCCATGGGCGCTGACAATATCGTTGCCGTCCCCGGCTTCGATATAGCTGGCGCCGGAGCGCGTGAAAATCCGATCGTTGCCAGGTCCCGCATCGACCTTGGTGAAGCCGCCCCCGCAAAACAATCGGTCGTTTCCCGCTCCTGAATGGATGAACACCGCGATCCGTACCTCGTCGTCCACCCTGATATCGTCATCGCCGCCTTGTGTGTCCAGCACGATGACCTGCCCGGAGGAGACGGTTGTCAGGTGATAACGCCAGCCATTGATATCCAGTACTAGATGATCGGACTGGTACAGATGCACGCGGTTGTCGCTGCCACCGATGGTGAAACGCAGATGATCGGCCGGTCCCCGGTAGTCGGGCGGGGCCTTGAGTTGCTGGCGTTCCACCCGGACGTTTTTATCCAGGTGGAGCCGGTGGGTGTGCAGGATCCTCTGGTCGTCCGGGTACTGGTTCAAGGGTTCGACAAGGGAATGCGCGGTTTCGATGGTGCCGTCGATCCAGTGTTCCTGGTGAGGCATGACCGGCTGGCTTGGGCCAAGTCTGGAGAAGTCGTTCACGTTGAGGTGTCTCCGCAGGCGGTGGTTCTCGAAAGCCCTGGTAGGGCGAAATGTCGAGTTCACTTAACTGCAAAGACGAAGCGGGGAGAGCGTAGATAGTTATGCATTGGCAATGACCTGCCGGCCCGGGCCGGCAGGTGCGGGGCAGTCAGACCGCCAGTTTCTGCGCTGCCGGGCGTGGCAGGGCACGCAGTTTGCTCAGGGTGTCGGCGCAGGTTTTTGCCGCTTCCTGGCCCTTGTGCACGAAGTGATCGAAGAAGAACTTCTGGTGTTCTTCACCCGCGTGGAAGTGGTGCGGGGTCAAGACCACCGAAAACACCGGCACTTCGGTGTCCAGCTGGACCTGCATCAGGCCGTCGATCACCGCTGTGGCGACGAAGTCGTGGCGATAGATCCCGCCGTCGACCACCAGGCCCGCGGCGACCACGCCGGCATAACGCCCGGACTTGGCCAGCAGCTTGGCATGCAGGGGGATTTCGAACGCGCCGCCGACTTCAAAGAAATCGATATCGCTTTCCTGATAGCCCAGCTTGGCGATTTCCGAGACGAAGCCGTGGCGCGCCTGATCGACAATATCCTTGTGCCAGCAGGCCTGGATGAAGGCGATACGTTGGTTGTGATGAATCGTGGTGGGTTGCATCTGTTCTGACTCCTGTTTGTGTGAAAAACAGGGCGATATGAATCGAATGGGATTCAAGGGTACGTTCAGCGTCGCCGTGGGATGCTCGCAGGCCTCTACGGATTCAGCGGACGGCCCCTGGGTCTCAATCCCGTTCTCTCTTCATCCGGACTATGACCGTCGGCCCCGGGATCACACCGGGTCTGCTGACCTTGTCGAGCCACAGCCAAGGCCGTGGAAATCGTCAAGCGCTCGCGGGCTAGACGCATTGCGCGCCATTACCGCCGGTGGGGAGTTGCACCCCGCCCTGAGAACGTTGCCGCCAGACTTTCTGGCAGCGCCCAGTTTTTAACATATATTTTCAGAGGACGCATGTCGTCGTTTCGATAATGACTATCGAAATTCTTCAGCAAACGCCGGGGCGACCTGTCGTCGAACACGCTGAAACGACCCGGGGTATAGGGACACACGGCGTACGCAAATTGAACAAGTTGTTGCGGTATTGGCCGAATTTGGCCGTGAATGAGGCAGCAGGCGGTCCAATTGACGGTTTCTATCGTATAAACACACTGTACCCAAGGCGCAGGGCCGATATAATGCGGCCCTTTGCAAGTCGCAAACCCTTTTGGATGTGATGCACTTGCGTTTGGCCGCAGACTCCGTGGAAGAACCTATGAAAAGCGCAGAAATCCGTGAAGCCTTCCTTCGCTTCTTCGAACAGCAAGGCCACACCCGTGTAGCCTCCAGCTCTTTGATTCCGGGCAACGACCCGACCCTGCTGTTCACCAACGCGGGGATGAACCAGTTCAAGGACTGCTTCCTGGGCCAGGAAAAGCGCGCCTACACCCGCGCGGTCAGCAGTCAGAAATGCGTGCGCGCCGGCGGCAAGCACAACGACCTGGAAAACGTCGGTTATACCGCCCGTCACCACACCTTTTTCGAAATGCTCGGCAACTTCAGCTTCGGCGACTATTTCAAGCGTGATGCGATCACCTTCGCCTGGACCTTCCTGACCTCGGACAAGTGGCTGAACCTGCCGAAGGAAAAGCTCTGGGTCACGGTCTATGCGACCGACGACGAAGCCTACGACATCTGGACCAAGGAAGTCGGCGTGCCGGCCGAGCGCATGGTCCGTATCGGTGACAACAAGGGCGCGCCTTATGCGTCCGACAATTTCTGGACCATGGGCGATACCGGCCCGTGCGGTCCGTGCACCGAGATTTTCTACGATCACGGCGCCGATATCTGGGGCGGCCCACCCGGCTCGCCGGAAGAAGACGGCGACCGCTACATCGAAATCTGGAACAACGTGTTCATGCAGTTCAACCGCACCGCCGACGGCGTGTTGCATCCGTTGCCGGCACCGTCGGTGGACACCGGCATGGGCCTGGAGCGGATCAGTGCGGTACTGCAGCACGTTCACTCCAACTATGAAATCGACCTGTTCCAGAGCCTGCTGAGCGCTTCGGCCCAGGCCATCGGTTGCACCAACGACAACCAGGCATCCCTGAAAGTCGTCGCCGACCATATTCGCTCCTGCGGCTTCCTGATTGCCGACGGCGTGCTGCCGTCCAACGAAGGCCGTGGTTACGTGCTGCGTCGGATCATTCGTCGGGCCTGCCGTCATGGCAACAAGCTGGGTGCCAAGGGCAGCTTCTTCTATCAGATCGTTGCGGCCCTGGTCGCCGAGATGGGCGAAGCCTTCCCTGAGCTGAAATCCCAGCAGGCGCATATCGAGCGCGTGCTCAAGGCTGAAGAAGAGCAGTTCGCCAAGACCCTGGAGCAGGGCCTGAAGATCCTCGAGCAGGACCTGGCCGAGCTCAAGGGCTCGGTGGTTCCGGGCGACGTGGTGTTCAAGCTGTATGACACCTACGGTTTCCCGATGGACCTGACCGGCGACATCGCCCGCGAACGCAGCCTGACCCTCGACGAGGCCGGTTTCGAGCGCGAGATGGAAGCCCAGCGCGTGCGTGCACGTTCGGCCAGCTCCTTCGGCATGGACTACAACAGCCTGGTCAAGGTCGACGTCGCCACCGAGTTCACCGGCTACAGTGCTACCAGCGGTTCGGCGAAAGTCGTGGCGCTCTATAAAGAAGGGCAGTCGGTCGACGTCTTGAATGAAGGCGAAGAGGGCGTTGTCGTCCTCGACCAGACGCCGTTCTATGCGGAGTCGGGCGGCCAGGTCGGTGATTGCGGTTATCTCAAGGCGGCTGCCGGCCGCTTCGAAGTGCGCGACACCACCAAGACCGGCGGCGCGTTCCTGCACCACGGTGTCCTGGCACAGGGCAGCTTGCTGGTCGGTGCCCAGGTTGACGCCCAGGTGGCTGCCGATGTGCGTCACGTCACGTCCCTGAACCACTCGGCCACGCACCTGCTGCACGCCGCGTTGCGCCAGGTGTTGGGCGAGCACGTCCAGCAGAAGGGTTCGTTGGTCGACAGTCAGCGCCTGCGCTTCGACTTCAGCCACTTCGAAGCCATCAAGCCTGAGCAGCTCAAGGCCCTGGAAGACATCGTCAACGCCGAGATCCGCAAGAACTCGGCAGTGGAAACCGAAGAAACCGATATCGACACCGCCAAGAAGAAAGGCGCCATGGCGCTGTTCGGCGAGAAGTACGGCGACAACGTGCGGGTACTGAGCATGGGCGGCGATTTCTCCGTTGAGCTGTGTGGCGGTATCCACGCCAACCGCACCGGCGATATCGGCCTGCTGAAAATTACCAGCGAAGGCGGCGTCGCCTCGGGCGTACGGCGTATCGAGGCGGTCACGGGGGCTGCGGCACTGGCTTACCTGAACGCTGCGGAAGAGCAACTCAAGGAAGCCGCGAACCTGATCAAGGGCAGTCGCGACAACCTGATCGACAAGCTGTCGGCGGTGCTGGAACGCAACCGCCTGCTGGAAAAACAGCTGGAGCAATTGCAGGCCAAGGCCGCCAGCGCGGCGGGCGACGACCTGTCGGCTTCGGCCCTGGACGTCAAGGGCGTCAAGGTCCTGGCCGTGCGCCTGGACGGGCAGGATGGCAAGGCGCTGCTGGCGCTGGTCGATCAACTGAAAAACAAACTCGGTCGCGCAGTGATCCTGCTCGGCAGTGTCCATGAGGAAAAGGTCGTTCTGGTCGCAGGCGTGACCAAGGACCTGACTGGCCAACTCAAAGCCGGTGATCTGATGAAACAAGCCGCTGCGGCAGTGGGCGGGAAGGGCGGCGGTCGTCCGGACATGGCGCAAGGCGGCGGTATCGACGCTGCGCAACTGGATGCCGCGCTGGCCCTGACCGTACCCTTTGTCGAACAGGGCGTTTAAGGCCGCGACGGGTGCCTGCTGTCTAGTGGCAGGCACCGCAGCTGTGAAGTTGAATGATTAATGGGCGCCCCTTTACGGGCTGAGGCGGCTTAGAAATGGCTTTGATCGTACAGAAATTCGGAGGTACCTCGGTCGGCTCCGTCGAGAGAATCGAGCAGGTAGCCGACAAGGTTAAGAAGTTCCGTGAGGCCGGTGATGACCTGGTGGTTGTACTGTCCGCGATGAGCGGAGAGACCAACCGCCTGATCGAGCTGGCCAAGCAGATCAGTGGCGATCAGCAGCCGGTTCCCCGTGAACTGGATGTGATCGTTTCCACCGGCGAGCAGGTGACCATTGCCTTGCTGGCCATGGCGCTGATCAAGCGCGGTGTGCCGGCGGTCTCGTACACCGGCAACCAGGTGCGAATCCTGACCGACAGCGCGCACAATAAGGCGCGCATCCTGCAGATCGACGATCAGAAGATTCGTGGCGATCTGAAGGCAGGTCGCGTGGTAGTGGTCGCCGGTTTCCAGGGCGTCGACGAGCACGGCAATATCACCACCCTCGGGCGTGGCGGTTCCGACACCACCGGCGTGGCGCTGGCGGCAGCCTTGAAGGCTGACGAATGCCAGATCTACACCGACGTCGATGGCGTCTACACCACCGATCCGCGCGTCGTCGCCCAGGCCCAGCGCCTGGACAAGATCACCTTCGAAGAGATGCTGGAAATGGCCAGCCTCGGTTCCAAGGTGTTGCAGATCCGCGCGGTCGAGTTCGCCGGCAAGTACAACGTTCCGCTGCGCGTCCTGCACAGCTTCAAAGAGGGTC
>Ga0302154_10000683_pt1 | contig 30794 bp, 28 predicted proteins | sample I_Bog_N2_3_FD_193507 | JGI IMG/M metagenome (GOLD analysis project Ga0302154, IMG submission 193507) | Peat permafrost microbial communities from Stordalen Mire near Abisko, Sweden - I_Bog_N2_3 | ecosystem: Environmental > Terrestrial > Soil > Wetlands > Peat | place: Sweden: Abisko, Stordalen... | reverse complement strand
CGAACGGTACCCCTCCGGCCCACAGCGTGCCCGGGCCGCCGGACACCCCGGGCGCTGACGTAAGATCGGAGGGAGCATCCACTTCGGCCCGAGGACACCGTTGACCACGCGCGACACCACGAACGAATCCCCTGACGTACCCGACGGCACCGTCGGTGGACCCACCGCCACGGGGGCGGGCGCCGACGACGCCACGAGTGGCAAGGGCGTGCTCGCCGGCCTCGATCCCCACCTGAAGCGCCTGGCCGCCGTCGTCGTGCTCGGCAGCATCATGTCGATCCTCGACACGACCATCGTCAACGTGGCCATCCCCACGCTGGCGAAGGACTTCCGGGCCCCGCTGTCCCAGGTCCAGTGGGTGTCGACGGGCTACCTGCTGGCGTTGGCCATGACCATCCCGCTCACCGGTTGGGCCGTCGAGCGGTTCGGCGCCAAGCGGATGTGGATCGCGTCGCTGGCCCTGTTCCTGCTGGGCTCCGCCCTGTCCGGGGCGTCGTGGTCGATCGAGAGCCTCATCGTCTTCCGCATCCTCCAGGGTGTCGGCGGCGGCATGATCATGCCCATCGGCCAGTCGATCATGGCCACGGCCGCCGGACCCCAGCGGATGGGACGGGTGATGAGCCTGCTGGGCGTGCCCATGCTCCTCGGCCCGGTCCTCGGCCCGGTCATCGGCGGGCTCATCGTCGACAGCGTCTCGTGGCGCTGGATCTTCTACGTCAACATCCCGATCGGCATCGTCGCCATCGCCCTGGCCGTCAAGTTCCTCCCCGGACACCAGCGGACCGACCGGGCCAACAAGCTCGACGTGCGCGGTCTGCTGCTGTTGTCGCCGGGCCTCGGGCTCTTCGTCTACGGGCTGGCCCAGGCCGGACAGGGGTCGGCCACGAGTGTCTTCGTCCCGGCGATCGTCGGCCTCGGCCTCATCGGCACGTTCGTCTGGCACGCGCTCCACGCGAAGATCGCGCCGCTGATCGAGGTGGCCCTGTTCCGCGACCGCCAGTTCGCCGCGGCCTCGGCCACCACGTTCTTCTTCGGCGCCGCCCTGTTCGGCGGCATGTTCCTGCTCCCGCTCTACTACCAGGTGGTCCGCGGCCAGAGTGCCCTGCACGCCGGTCTGCTCATGGCGCCCCAGGGCATCGGCGCGGCTCTCGTCATGCCGCTGGCCGGCAAGCTGACCGACCGCTACGGGTCCGGGCGTATCGTGCCGGTCGGACTGGTGGTGGTGACACTGGCCACCTTCGCCTACACGCAGCTCGGCGCCCACACCAGCTTCGCCCTCCTGGCCGTGTCGCTGTTCGTGCGCGGTCTCGGGTTCGGGTTCGTGATGATGCCCGCCATCTCGGCGGCGTACCAGACGCTGGCGGCGCCCCAGGTGCCCCGGGCGTCGGCGGCCATCAACATCGTGCAGCGGGTCGGCGGTTCCATCGGCACCGCCCTCGTGGCCGTCGTGCTCGACCACCAGATCTCGTCCCAGGTCCACGGCATCAGCGGTGGGCTGACCGGTGCGTCGACGGCACCGGCGGCGGCGGTGGCGAAGGTGGCCGAGCCACTCGCCACGGCGTTCGGCAACACCTTCTGGTGGGTGCTCGGGATGACCCTGGTCGCGCTCATCCCCGCGCTGACGCTCGTCCGCCGTCCCCCCGGGAGCCGGGGGGCCGACGCCGAGGGGACCGGTACCTCCGGCGCCCCCGCCCTCATCGACTGACCGTTCCCCGGCCGACCGTGGTGGTGTGGTGGCGTTCCCGGGACGGAACCGGAATCAGCGCGCACCGGCCGGGACGGGCGCGGGGGCGAAGCGGTATAGTCGGGTTCTGACCGTGAAGCGGGTCCCGTGAGGCCCGTACGGACAGGAGGATCAGGTGGCCGAACGAGAACGTAGTCACACCCGCCCGCGGGGTGCCGTCTTCGTTCCCCGGGTCCAGGTGATGTCCGCCGACGACGTGCGTCGCGCCATCACCCGCATGGCCCACGAGATCGCCGAGCGCAACCGTGGCCTCCACGACGTGGTGCTGGTCGGACTCCAGACCGGTGGTGTGGGGATCGCCCACCGCCTCGCCGACACCCTGGCCGAGGTCGAGAACGCCGACGTGCCGGTGGGCACCCTCGACGTCGCCTTCTACCGCGACGACATCGGCCTGCGGCCGGTGCTGCCCGAAGCGACCACGGACATCACCATCGACCTGACCGGCACCACCGTGGTCCTCGTCGACGACGTGCTCTTCACCGGCCGGACCATCCGGGCCGCCCTCAACGCCCTGGGCGAGTACGGCCGGGCCCAGGCGGTGGAACTCGCCGTCATGGTCGACCGGGGCCACCGCGAGCTGCCGATCCGCCCCGACTACGTGGGCAAGAACCTGCCGACCAGCCGGGACGAGATGGTCGACGTGTCCGACGAGGGCGTGTCGCTCGGGGAGCTGGTGAGCCGGTGAGCGACTTCCCGACCCACCTCCTGAGCATGGACGACCTCGATGCCACCGACATCGCCGAGGTCCTACGGGTCACCGACTCCTTCGCCGAGGTCGGCCGCCGGGCCAACCCCAAGGTCCCCACCCTGCGCGGGCGCACCGTCGCCACCCTGTTCTTCGAGGACTCGACCCGCACCCGCATGTCCTTCGAGACCGCGGCCAAGCGCATGTCGGCCGACGTACTCTCCTTCAGCGCCGGGTCGTCCTCGGTCAAGAAGGGCGAGTCGCTGCGGGACACCATCGAGACCATCCAGGCCATCGGCATGGACGCCGTGATCATCCGCCACAGCTCGTCGGGGGTGCCGGCCCGGGTGGCCGAGTGGGTCGACCACTGTGCGGTCATCAACGCCGGGGACGGCTGGCACCAGCACCCGACCCAGGCCCTCCTCGACCTCTACACCGTGCGCCAGTCGCTCGGCGGCGGGGACGAGGGCACCGACGCCTTCGAGGGACTGCGGGTCACCATCGTGGGTGACATCCGCCACAGCCGGGTGGCCCGGTCGCAGATCACGGCCTACGCCGCCCTCGGGGCACAGGTCACCCTGGTGGCCCCGGCCACGCTGCTCCCGCCCTCGCTCGAGGGATGGCCGATCGCCGGGGTCCGCCACGACCTCGACGGCGTGCTGGCCGACACCGACGTCATCTCCCTCCTCCGGCTCCAGGCGGAACGGGGGAGCGGGGCCTACGTGCCGACGATGCGCGAGTACACGGCCGGCTACGCGCTGACCGCCCGGCGGGCCCTGCAGCTGTCGCCCGAGGCCATCATCCTCCATCCCGGCCCGATGGTGCGGGGGGTCGAGATCGCCTCCGAGGTGGCCGAACTGCCTTCGGCCCGCATCACCGACCAGGTGGGCAACGGGGTGGCCGTGCGGATGGCCGTCCTCTTCCTGCTGCTCGGACAGGGCACCCGGGAGGTTGAGGGGCATGGCTGAAGACGTGGCCGCGCCGGGTGCCGGACGGAGTCGGGCCGGCGTGTGGAGTGACGGGGTGTGGAGTGACGGGTGTGAACCGATGGACGTGAGCCGATGAGTGGAGGAGCGATGCTGGAGACGGTGCTGCGGGGCGGCACGGTCGTCGACCGGACCGGGTCCCGTCGGGCGGACGTCCGGGTGGTCGACGGACAGGTGGTCGAGGTGGCCGAGGGGCTCGACCCGGCCCCGGGGGCACGCGTCCTCGAGGCCGGAGGGTGTGTGGTCGCCCCGGGACTGGTCGACCTGCACACCCACCTGCGCGAGCCGGGTCGCGAGGAAGCCGAGACCATCGAGTCCGGGACCCGGGCCGCCGCTCTCGGCGGCTACACCGCCGTGGTCGCCATGCCCAACACCGATCCACCGCTCGACTCGGCCGAGTCGGTGCGCAACGTCTACGCCCTGGCCGAAAAGGCGATGGCCGAGGTGGCCGTGGCCGGAGCGATCACCGTCGGCCGGGCCGGTGAGCGACTGGCGCCGATGGCCGAACTGGCCGACCTCGGGGTCCGGCTCTTCACCGATGACGGCGACGGGGTGCAGTCCGCCGGCCTGATGCGCCGGGCCCTCCAGTACGCCACCGGTCTCGGGGTGATCCTGGGTCAGCACTGTGAGGACCGCAGCCTCGCCGCCGGCGGCACCATGCACGAGGGCGCCTGGTCGTCGCGGCTGGGCCTGCCGGGGATGCCGTCCGAGGCCGAGGAGGTCATGGTGGCCCGCGACATCGCCCTGTCCCGGGCCACGGGTGGCCGGGTCCACTTCCTGCACCTGTCCACGGCGGGGTCGATCGACCTGGTCCGGCGGGCCCGGGCCGAGGGGGTGCCGGTGACCGCCGAGGTCGCCCCCCACCACTTCACCCTCACCGACGGCTGCGCCGCCGGCTACGACCCCGTGTTCAAGGTCAACCCCCCACTCCGGCCCCAGGCCGACGTGGACGCCGTCAAGGCCGCCCTGGCCGACGGCACCGCCGACGCCATCGCCACCGACCACGCCCCGCACGCGCCGGAGTTGAAGGACCTCCCCTTCGACCAGGCGCCACCGGGCATGCTCGGCCTGCAGACCGCCCTGGCCCTGAGCATCACCGAGCTGGACCTGCCCCTCGAGCGCATCCTGGCCCTGCTCAGCTGGCAGCCGGCGGCCCTCTGCGGCCTCGATCCGGGCCACGGCGGGGTCCACGGCGGCCCCATCGGACCCGGGGCGCCGGCCAACCTGTGCGTCATCGACCCGACGGCCACCTGGACGGTCGACCCGACCGCCCTGGCGTCGCGCAGCCGCAACACGCCCTACGCCGGACGCACGCTCACCGGACGGGTCCGGCACACGGTGCTGCGGGGCGAGGCCGTCGTCATCGACGCCGAGGCCCAGCGATGACCGGCCGGACCGGAAGCGTCCACCGGGACCCGGCGCTGCTCGTCCTGTCCGACGGGGCCGTCTTCGAGGGCGAGGCGTTCGGGGCCGTCCCCGACGCCGGCGTCTCGGTCGGCGAGGCCGTGTTCAACACCGTGCTCTCGGGGTACCAGGAGGTCATCACCGATCCGTCCTACGCCGGACAGGTCATCGCCTTCACCTATCCCCACATCGGCAACTACGGGGTCAACGCCGGCGACGACGAGGCGGCCCGTCCCTTCTGCAGCGGGGTGATCGTGCGCGATCTGGCCGACGCGCCGTCCAACTGGCGCTCGGAGGGGAGCCTCGAGGCCTTCCTCGAGCGTCACGGGGTGTCCGGCATCACCGGTGTCGACACCCGCCGGCTGACCCGCCACCTGCGCGACCACGGCTCGGTCCCCTGTGCCTTCGGGACGGCGTCGGAGTCCGACCTGCTGGACGCCGCCCGGGCCGCCCCACCGACCGACGGGCGCGACCTGGTGGCGACGGTCACCACCCCCACCCGGCTCGTGCGCGGCAGCGGGCCCTACCGTGTCGTCGCCTACGACTTCGGGATCAAGGAGGCCATGCTCCGCCAGCTGGGCGACCTGGCCACGGTCACCGTGGTACCCGCCTCGACCCCGGCCGACGACGTGCTCGCCCTCGGTCCCGACGGCATCTTCTTGTCCAACGGGCCCGGTGACCCGGCGGCCCTGCCCGCGGTGATCGGCGAGGTCCGCCGCCTGGTCGACGACGGCTCGGTCCCGATCTTCGGGATCTGCCTCGGTCACCAGCTGCTGGCCAGTGCCCTCGGGGCGACCACCTACAAGCTCCCCTTCGGCCACCACGGCGGCAACCATCCGGTCCGCCACAACGCCTCGGGGCGGGTGGAGATCACCTCGCAGAACCACAACTACGCGGTGGCCGCCGACTCGTTGGGCGCCACGGAGGTCACCCACGTGAACCTGAACGACGGGGTCATCGAGGGGCTGCGCTCGACGGAGGCCCCGGCCTTCAGCGTGCAGTACCACCCCGAGGCCGGCCCCGGACCCCATGACGCCCGCTACCTGTTCGAGGAGTTCCGCATGCTGATGGACGCCCACGGTGGACCCGGTGGACGAACGGGAGGTGGTCGCTGATGCCGCGCCGCGACGACATCGAGACGATCCTGGTCATCGGGTCCGGGCCGATCGTCATCGGCCAGGCCTGCGAGTTCGACTACTCGGGCACCCAGGCCTGCCGGGTGCTGGCCGAGGAGGGTTACCGGGTGATCCTGGCCAACTCCAACCCGGCCACGATCATGACCGACCCCGGCATGGCCTACCGCACCTACGTGGAGCCGCTCGACCCGGACGTGCTCACCGCCATCATCGAGCGAGAGCGGCCCGACGCCCTGCTCCCGACCCTCGGCGGCCAGACCGCCCTCAACCTGACCATGGCCCTGTCCGAGCGCGGCGTGCTCGAGGCCAACGGGGTCGAGGTCATCGGGGCCAACCCCGAGGCCATCGCCACCGCCGAGGACCGTGAGCGCTTCAAGGCGGCCATGGAGGAGATCGGGCTGGCCGTGCCGCAGTCGGGCTTCGCCCACACGCTCGACGAGGCCATGGCCATCGGTGAGTCCATCGGCTACCCGATCATGGTCCGCCCGAGCTACATCCTGGGTGGGGCGGGCACGGGCATCGCCCCCGACGCCGAGCGGCTGCTGCGCCTGGCCGCCGAGGGCCTCGACGCCTCGCCCATCAGCGAGGTGCTCATCGAGCGCTCGATCGCCGGGCAGAAGGAGTACGAGCTCGAGGTCATGCGCGACCACGCCGACAACTGCGTGGTCATCTGCGCCATCGAGAACTTCGACCCGATGGGCGTCCACACCGGTGACTCCATCACCGTCGCCCCGGCCCAGACCCTGACCGACGTCGAGTACCAGGAGATGCGCGACGCCGCCTTCGCCTGCATCCGTCGGGTAGGGGTCGAGACCGGCGGGTCCAACGTGCAGTTCGCCGTCGACCCCGCCACCGGCCGCCAGGTCGTCATCGAGATGAATCCCCGGGTGTCGAGGTCCTCGGCACTCGCCTCCAAGGCCACCGGGTTCCCGATCGCCAAGATCGCCGCCCGCCTCGCGGTCGGCTACCGGCTGGACGAGATCAGCAACGACATCACCGGGGCCACCCCGGCCTCCTTCGAGCCCGTCATCGACTACGTGGTCACCAAGATCCCGAGGTGGGCCTTCGAGAAACTGCCCGGGGCGACCGACGAACTCGGCACCCGGATGCAGTCGGTGGGCGAGGTGATGGGCATCGGGCGGACGTTCCCCGAGTCCCTGCAGAAGGCGGTGCGCTCACTCGAGCAGGGCCGCTCGGGTCTGAACGCCGACGCCTCGGAGGTCGGTGTCGACGCCGTCCCCGTCCCCGAACTGCTCGCGGCCGCGGCCGTCGCCACGCCGGAGCGGCTCTACCAGGTCGAGTCGCTGCTGCGCCGCGGCGTGTCGGTCGAGGAGGTGGCCGCCACCACCGGCATCGACCCCTGGTTCCTGGGCGAGATGGCCAAGATCACCGACGCCCGCATGGCGCTCGACCTGCAGGTGACCCTCGGGGTCACCGTCGACGACCTCGACCGCCGCGAGTGGCGCCGCCTCAAGCGCCTCGGCTTCAGCGACGTGCAGGTGGCCCACCTGTTCGGCGGATCGGTGACCGAGGCCGAGGTGCGTGCGGCCCGGGTGGCCGCCGGTGCGGGGGTGACCTTCAAGACGGTCGACACCTGTGCCGCCGAGTTCGAGGCCCACACGCCGTACCACTACTCGACCCACGAGGACGAGGACGAGATCAGCCCGTCGGACCGGCCGCGGGTCATCATCCTCGGGTCTGGCCCCAACCGCATCGGCCAGGGGATCGAGTTCGACTACTGCTGTGTCCACGCCTCGATGGCCCTGCGGGACGCCGGGTTCGAGACCATCATGATGAACTGCAACCCCGAGACGGTGTCCACCGACTACGACACCTCGGACCGGCTCTACTTCGAGCCGCTCACGCCCGAGGACCTGGCCAACGTCATCGAGGCCGAGCGGGCCGCGTCACGGGGTGACGGACACCTCGTCGGGGTGATCGTGAGCCTGGGGGGCCAGACCCCGCTCAAGTTGGCCGCCGGCATCGACGAGGACCTGGTGCTCGGGACCTCGCCGGCCTCCATCGACCTCGCCGAGGACCGCGAGCGGTGGAACGAACTGTGCGGGCGCCTCGGCATCCCCCAACCCCCCGGGGGCACGGCGGTCTCCGCGGCCGAGGCGGTGGCCGTGGCCGACCGTGTCGGCTACCCGGTACTGGTGCGGCCGTCCTACGTCCTCGGCGGACGGGCCATGGAGATCGTCTACGACGACGAGCGCCTGACGGCCGCCGTCGAGGCCATGTCCGGCGTCGGAGGCGCGCTCGGGCGCGAGGGCGGGGTCACCGCGGAGCGGCCCGTGCTGGTCGACCGCTTCCTGGAGGACGCCGTCGAGGTGGACGTCGACGCCGTGCGCGACGCCACCGGCGAGGTGGTGATCTGCGGCGTGATGGAGCACGTGGAGGAGGCCGGGGTCCACTCGGGCGACTCGGCCTGCGCCCTGCCGCCCCAGACGCTCTCGCCCGACGTGGTGGCCGAGCTCGAGCGCCACGTGCGCGTGATCTGCGAGGCCCTCCAGGTGCGCGGACTGTGCAATGTGCAGTTCGCCGTGAAGGACGACCGGGCCTACGTGCTCGAGGCCAACCCGCGGGCCAGTCGCACCGTGCCCTTCGTGGCCAAGGCCACCGGCGTGCCCTTCGCCATGGTGGCGGCCCGGGTCATGGTCGGGGCCACGTTGGCCGAACTGCGGACCGAAGGGTTGCTGCGCGAGCCGGTGGGCGGCCACGTCTCGGTGAAGGAGGCGGTCATGCCCTTCAACCGGTTCCCGGGGGTGGACACGCTCCTCGGCCCCGAGATGCGCTCGACCGGCGAGGTCATGGGCATCGGCGCCACCTTCGGCCTGGCCTTCGCCAAGAGTCAGATCGCCGCCGGCAACCGGCTGCCGACGAGCGGGACCGTGTTCTTCTCGCTGGCCGACCGGGACAAGGCCGGCGGTCTGGAGGCGGCCCGCGAGTTCGCCGCCCTGGGCTTCGAGATCGCCGCCACCTCCGGCACGGCGGCCATGTTGGCGGCCGAGGGGATCAGCGTCGGGACGGTGGTGGCCAAGGTGGGGGAGTCCCACCCGGGCAACGTCGACGCCGTCGAGCTGATCGCCGGGGGCAAGGTGCAGCTGGTGGTCAACACCCCCCGGGGGCGCGGCCCGCGGGCCGACGGCCTCCACATCCGGGCGACGGCGCTCGCCCACCTCGTCCCGTGCCTCACCACGGTGGCGGCGGCCAAGGCGGCGGCGGCCGGTATCGCCGACTGGGTCGCCCATCCGCTCTCGGTGCGCTCCCTGCAGGAGTACCACCAGCGGTGAGCCGGCGGACCGCCGTCCGGGGCGACCTCGACCTGTCCGTCCCGGTCGGATCGCTGGTCCTCGACAACCCCGTCATGACGGCCTCGGGTACCGCCGGGCACTCCGACGAGCTCGGTGCCTACGGCGACCTCGGCGCGCTCGGCGCCCTGGTGGTCAAGTCCCTCTCGGCCGACCCCTGGCCGGGCAACCCGTCGCCCCGCGTCCACCAGGCCGGCGCGGGCATGGTCAACAGCGTCGGGCTCCAGGGCCCGGGCATCGAGGCCTGGGTCCGCGACGACCTGCCCCGCCTGGCGGCCGCCGGCGCCCGCACCGTGGTCAGCATCTGGGGCCAACGCGTCGACGACTTCGCCCGGGCCGCGGCCATGCTGGCCGACGTCGAGGGCCTGACGGCCGTCGAGGTCAACGTCAGCTGCCCGAACATCGAGGACCGGCGCCACATGTTCGCCCACTCGCCGACGGCGACGGCCGAGGTGCTCCGCGCCGTGGTCGAGCACGGGCCCGACGTGCCCCGGTGGGCCAAGCTCAGTCCCACGGTCTCGGACCTGGCCGAGGTGGCGGGTGCCGCCCTGGCCAACGGCGCCGAGGCGGTGACGCTCATCAACACCGCCCTGGCCATGGTCATCGACCTGGAGACCCGGGCCCCGGTCCTCGGCTCCGGGGCGGCCGGCGGGGGTCTGTCGGGGCCGTCGGTCCACCCGATCGCCGTGCGGGCCGTGTTCGACGTCCGCGCCGCCCACCCCGACGCCACCATCATCGGGGTCGGCGGGGTGATGCACGGCCGGGACGCCGTCGAGCTCCTGATGGCCGGGGCCGACGCCGTGCAGGTCGGCACCGCCACCTTCCGCGATCCGCGGGCCCCCTGGCGGGTGCTCGACGAGCTGGCCGCGTGGTGCGCGGCCCACGGGGTGCGCTCGGTGCGTTCGCTGCGGGGTGTGGCCCATGCGTGAGTGGTCGAGTTGATCGGGGTGGACGGCGCGCACGGGTATCGGGCAGCAGTGGGACAGGCCGACGACAGGAGGACGGTATGACGAAGGGATTCGCCACACGGGTGGCCGAGGCGGTGGCGGCCACCGGCCCGTTGTGCGCCGGCATCGACCCCTCCTCGGAGCTGCTGACGGCCTGGGGCCTGCCCGACACGGCAGTCGGGCTGCGCAGCTTCGGCCTGATCTGCGTGGAGGCCTTCGCCGGGGTGGTCCCGGTGGTCAAGCCCCAGGTGGCGTTCTTCGAGCGACTGGGTGCCGCCGGGCTCGGGGCGCTGGAGGACGTACTGGCCGCCGCCCGCGAGGCCGGGCTGATCTGCATCGCCGACGCCAAGCGCGGCGACATCGGCTCGACCATGGACGCCTACGCGTCGGCCTGGCTCGACCCGTCGAGCCCCCTGGTGGCCGACGCCATGACCGCCGCGCCCTATCTCGGACTCGGTGCCCTGCAGCCCGCCCTCGACCTGGCGGCGGCCGGCGGCCGGGGCGTCATCGTGGTCACCCGGAGTTCCAACCCCGAGGGCCGGGGTCTGCAGACGGCGACGACCGCCTCGGGGGCATCGGTGGAGGACCAGCTGCTGGCCGACATCGCCGCCCTCAACCACGGCGGGCTGTCGACGGACGGCACGGTGGGCGCGGTCATCGGCGCCACCCTGGAGCCCTCCGCCTTCGATCTGGCCGACCTGGGCGGTGTCGTCCTGGCACCGGGCCTCGGGGCCCAGGGGGCGACGGCGGCCGACGCCGGCCGGCTGTTCGGCGGCTGTGCCCCGGGCACCGTGCTGCCCAGCTCGTCGCGGGCCCTGCTGTCCCGGGGACCCGATGTGGATGCGCTGCGCGCCGCGGCGAACGAGGAATGCGAGGCGCTGCGGCGCGTGCTCGGTTGACCGGTCACCGCCGGGTCCCCGAGTCCGGACCCGCCGGCGTCGCGGCGGGCCTACGGGTCACCACCCCTATCACTACCCCTAGCGGTCGGCGGTGGGCAGGTCCTCGGTGAAGGTGCGGAACGGAGCCGGCGGCAGGTAGTCCGACGGGATGTCGGTCGGCTGGTCGTACCAGTCCACGTCGAACACGTTGGACACGCCGTCGGTCTCGACGGTGCCGCTGAGACCGGCCTCGTGGGAGGCCAGGAATGCGGCCCGACCGTCGATGGCGCGGCTCTCGAGGGACTGCCAGGTGGCCAGGTCGACCCGGGCGACGAGGCTGTACGTGCAGCCGTCGGTGGTGGCCCCGACGCGGCGCCCGATCATGCAGTGCCTCGGTCCGTCGTCGATGGCGTAGACGGCGGCGTCGCCCTCACCGGCGCGGGCCCGGATGCGGGCCGGGTGGCCGAACAGGTGGATGCCGCCGTGCGCCCGCTCCTTCATGGCCCACAGCGGGCTCGGCGGGACGGTGCCCTCGGGCTCGTCCTCCTCCAGCGGGGTGGCGTCCACGGGGGCGGCGACGGGAAAGGTGTTGGCCGCCGTGCCGGGCTCGAAATGGAGCTGGCCGTCGTCCCGGGACTGGAAGGGAGTGCCGTCCTCGTGCTGCCCGGTGTCGCTCACGTGCTGTTCCTCCTGGTCGCGGGTGACTGCACCCGACCTGATCGGCCCCCATCGTGCCACGTCACCGACCCCACGGAGGTCGCCGCGGCCCGCGGGTGCCGCCGGCTCAGAGCCCGGGCACGCTCGGGTACCAGCCCGACACCCGTGCGGCGGTCCGCCCGGCCGCCGCCACCGCCAGGCGTGCGGCCGTGGTCACGTCGACCTCGACGAAGGTCACGGTGTCGCCCGGGGCGAGCTGCCCGAGGACCGGCAGGTCGGCGGTCACGACACAGGCCACCACCGGATAGCCGCCCACGGTGGCGTGGTCGGGGAGGAGGACGATCGGTCGCCCGTCGGGCGGCACCTGGACGGCCCCGGTGACCATCGGCGTCGAGTCCTGCGGGTCACCGCCGGCCAGCCGCGCCCCCGCCGCCCCGTCCAGGCGCACACCGATGCGGTCGGCCTCGGCCCCGACGGACCAGGGGCTGTCCGCCAGTCCGTCGGCCGGCGACCCGTGGGGACCGGGCACCACCCGCAGGACGGTGGTCCGACCGGTGTCGGGTTCCAGCCGCCCACGGGCCCGACCGGGCTCGCCCCGGGCCAACCGGTCACCGGTCACCACCGGACCGGTGCCGAGGCCGGCGAGGGTGTCCGAGGAGCGGGACCCGAACAGCACCGGCGTGGCCAGTCCTCCGGCCACCGCCACGTAGGCCCGCAGGCCGGCACGGATCCGTCCCACATCGACCACCTGGCCGTCGGCGACCGGCACCACGGTCGAGTCGGCCACCGGGTGCCCGTCGACCGTGACCTCGACCGCCCCCGGCTCGACCCCGACCACGGCGACGTGGCCGTCGCCGGCCACCACGAAGGACGGACCCTGGGCCGTGCACTCGAGTGACGCGGCGCCGGCCGCGTTGCCGACGAGGAGGTTGGCCAGCGCCAGGGCCCGCGGATCGGCGGCACCGGCCGCCGGGACCCCGAGCGGCGCGCACCCGACCCGGCCGGCGTCCTGGACGGTGGTGGCGAGCCCGGCCCGCAGGATGGCGAGATGGGGTCCGTCGCACTCGAGCGGCGCCCGTCGGTCGTCGGCCTGCGGGTGCCCGGGACCGGTCGGGGCGGGTGCCCCCTCGATGCCGGTGAACCGCACCCGGTCGCCGGGGGCCACCCGGCTGTGGGGCGGCACGTCGGGGTCGAAGAGGGATGCGGTGGTCCGACCCAGCAGGTGCCACCCGCCGGGGGTCGACCGCGGGTAGACCGAGGCGAACCCGGCGGCGACGGCCACCGAGCCGGCCGGCACCGACGTCCGGGGCGTGGCCCGGCGGGGGAGCGAGGCGAGCGGGGCCGGCAGGCCGGTCAGGTAGGGGAAGCCGGGGGCGAACCCGACGAAGGCCACCTCGAGGTCGGCGTCGACGAGGAGTCCGACGACCTCCTCGGCCGACGTCCCGAGCATGGAGGCGACCCCGGCCAGGTCGGCGCCGTCGAACACCACCGGGAGCACGTGGGTGCGCCCGACCGACCCGGGCGGTCGTGGGTCGTCGGATGCGCCGGCGGCAGCGACGACCCACGCAGCGCACGCCGCCAGGACCTCGGGTGCCGGTCCGGGGCCGAGGACGACGAGCACACTGGCGAACCCGACGACCACCTCGTCGACCGGTGCCGGGGCGCGGTGCGCGTCGACGTCCCGGTCGAGTCGTCGGGCCAGGGCGTGGGCCGCGGCCACATCGGCGGTGCGCGCCAGCAGGGCGCGGTCGCCGAACGGCACCACCTCGGCGGGATCGCTCATGGGCCCGGGGTCACCGGCCGTCGGGCGTGGACGCACCACCGGTCGGGACGAACGCCCGCACGCCGACCCCGGCCGCCTCCAGCGCGTCACGCACGGCGCGGGCCCGGACGTCGGCCCCGTCGTGGTCACCGTGGATGCACAGCGTGCGCACCGCCAGGGCCACCCACGTGCCGTCCACGGCGCGGACACCCCCGTCGACGGCGAGCGACCGGGCCCGTGCGGCGACGTCCCCCGGATCGTCGACCACGGCACCGGCGTCCCCGCGGGGGACGAGCCGTCCGAGGGCGTCGTACCCGCGGTCGCAGAACCCCTCGGCCACCAGCTCGACCCCGGACGCCGCCGCCGTCTCGACGAGGGCGGGGTCCGGGGGTCCGACGAGCACACCACACCGTGGGGCCAGCGCGGTGACCACGGCGGTCGCCACCGAGGGATCGGTGGCCAGCGCGTGGTAGAGGGCGCCGTGCGGCTTCAGATAGCGGACCCGCCCCCCGACGGCCTCCACCTCGGCGACCAGCGTCTCCCACTGCTCGACCAGGTCGGCAACCAGCCGGTCGGCCGGTACGTCGAGGGACCGGCGACCGAACCCGGCACGGTCGCGGTAGGAGACGTGGGCGCCGATGGCCACGCCGTGTGCGACGCACGCCTCGGCCGCCTCGCGCATGACCGTCCGGCTCCCGGCGTGGAACCCGCACGCGAGGCTGGCACTGGTCACCACGTCGAGCAGGGCGCGGTCGACCGGGGTCAGCGCGTCGCCCTCGGCCAGGTCGGCGTTGAGGTCGATCACCGTCACCTCCCCAGTATCGGCGATCCGTCGTCGGCCGACCGCGGCGGCACCAGAGGCGGGCTCGCGCACCGTGGATGAACGCAACCCGTCGAAGCGCTATCGTTCCGGCCATGCCGCAACCGCCTGCACTTACGCCCGAACAGCGCCAGGCCGCACTGGCCAAGGCCGCCAAGGTCCGCCGTGAGCGGGCCGAGGTCAAGGAGAAGCTGAAGCTCGGTTCGATCGACCTGGCTGAGCTGCTGACCATGGCCGACGGCAACGAGACCGTGGGGAAGATGAAGGTCCTCTCGGTCCTCGAGTCGTTGCCCGGTCTCGGCAAGGTCAAGGCCCGTCGCCTCATGGAGACCGTGGGGATCTCGGAGAGCCGTCGACTCCAGGGCCTCGGGTCCAACCAGCGCGAGTCGCTCCTGCGGGAGACCGCCCGCTGACCGGAGGGCCCCCGGCGGACCCTGCGTCCGCCGACCACTCACGGATCTTCGTCCTCTTCGGCCCCGGTGGGGCCGGGAAGGGCACCGTCGCCGCCCGGCTCGTCGAGGACGACCCACGCCTGTGGCTCAGCCGTTCCTGGACGACCCGGGCCCGCCGGCCGGGTGAGCCCGAGGACGCCTACGTCTTCGTCGACCGCCCGAGCTTCGAGGCCCATGCGGCCGCCGGTGGCTTCTTCGAATGGGCCGAGTTCCTCGGCAACCTCTACGGGACGCCCGTCCCCGACCCCGGGGCCGAGCGCGACGTCCTGCTCGAGATCGACCTCCAGGGTGCGGTCCAGGTACGCGACCTGCGTCCCGACGCCACCCTGGTCCTGCTGCTCCCCCCGTCACCCGAGGTCCAGGCCGAGCGCCTGCGGGGCCGCGGCGACGACGAGGACCACGTGCGTCGACGCCTGGCCGAAGGCGCCGAGGAGGAGCGGGTCGGCCGCCGGATCGCCGACCACGTGGTGGTGAACACCACTGTTGCGCAAGCCACCGCCGATGTGGCCTCTATACTGGAACTTCGTCGCTCCGGAGCCTCCTAGGCCCGGGCGGCTCGCACGGCCCGGCAGGTTTGCCGGGACCCACCCCTCCGACTGTTGGTAAGGATCGTGATGGCCCAGAACCCGACCACCCTGATGGACCCCCCGATCGAGGATCTCCTCGACAAGGTCGACTCGAAGTTCACCCTGGTGGCGCTGGCCTCGCGTCGTGCCCGCCAGGTCAACAGCTACTACAACTCGCTGGGCGAGGGCATCGGTGTCGTCGTGCCGCCCCAGGTGGCCTCCGCCTCCGGTAAGCCGCTGTCGATCGCCTTCGAGGAGGTCGCCGAGGGCAAGGCCACCTACACCCGTCCCGACCCCGAGGAGATCGCCGCGGCCGAGGCCGCCGAGGCCGCCGCGCTGGCGCTGATCGAGGGTGCGGTCGAGCTGGCCGTCGAGGAGGCCGTGGCCGAGGCCATCGCCGACACCAAGGACGAGACCACCGAGTGACGTTCCGCCCCGGCGCGAGCGCCGGGGCCGGTCGGACAGGAGGATGGCCGAGGTGACAGCGCACGACCACCACACGTCGACGGGGGACACCCCGGCGGCAGTCACCCCGGTCGGCGGCCGCCCGTTCGTGGTCCTCGGCGTGTCGGCCGGCATCGCCGCCTACAAGGCCGTCGAGGTCTGCCGGCGGCTGGTCGACGCCGGCGTGCACGTGGCTCCGGTGCTGACCGAACGGGCCACCAACTTCGTGGGTCGGGCCACCTTCGACGCCCTCGGGTCCGAGCCCACCCAGATGACGGTGTGGGACGAGGCGTCGCCCATCCCCCACACGCGGCTCGGACAGTCGGCCGACCTGATCGTGGTGGCCCCGGCCACCGCCGACCTGCTGGCCCGTTACGCCGCCGGACTGGCCGACGACCTGTTGACCACCACGCTGATCGCCACCGCCGCCACCGTGGTGGTGTGCCCGGCCATGCATACCGAGATGTGGGAGCACCCCACGGTGCGCGACAACCTGGCCCGCCTGGAATCCCGGGGGGTCGTCGTGGTGCCGCCCGAGGACGGCCGTCTGGCCGGCGGCGACGTGGGCTCGGGCCGCATGGCCGAGCCGGCCACCATCGTGGCTACGGTCCTCGACCTGCTGGGCCCGATGGCGCCGACCTCGACGGCGGGGCGGGCCGCGGCCGATCTGACCGGTGTCCGGCTCGTCGTCTCCGCGGGTGGCACCCGTGAGGCCATCGATCCCGTGCGCTTCATCACCAACCGCTCCTCGGGCAAGCAGGGACACGCCCTGGCGGCGGCCGCCCATCGGCGGGGGGCGGACGTGGTGCTGGTGACCACCAGTGCCCTCGCCCGCCCGGCGGGGGTGGAGGTCGTCGAGGTCGAGACCGCCGCCCAGATGGAGGAGGCGGTCCTCGACCGGGCCGCCGGGGCGGACGTGGTGGTCATGGCCGCCGCCGTCGCCGACTTCCGGCCCAAGGTGGCGGTCGACACCAAGCTGCACAAGTCCGACGGTGTCCCGGACCTGGTGCTGGAGTCGACCAACGACATCCTCGCCGAGCTGGGCCGTCGCCGGTCACCGGGCCAGGTGCTGGTCGGGTTCGCCGCCGAAACGGACGACGTGCCCGAACGGGCCCGGGCGAAGCTGATGGCCAAGGGCGTCGACCTCATGGTGGCCAACGACGTGTCCGCCCCCCAGGTGGGCTTCGACCACGACACCAACGCCGTGACCATCTTCGGCGCCGACGGGACGGACACCTCCGTGGCCCTGACGTCGAAGGCCGCCGTGGCCGAGGCCGTGCTCGACCGGATCGTCGAGCGGCTGTCCAGCCCGCCGACGTAGCGCCCCAGCCCGCCGACGTAGCGTCCGCCTCCGCGCCGCGGGTAGCGTGGTGCGCCGTGCCCGGGCGAGCCCGGGGGCGTCGCCGCCCCGTACGAGGCGAACCCGCCGAATCGCAGGAACGCCCACTACCGACCGTCGACGCCTACCGTGTGCCCGACGACCAGAACACAGAGGATGGAATCAGCCGTGAGCAGCCAGTACACCTTCACCTCGGAGTCCGTGACCGAGGGACACCCCGACAAGATGGCCGACCAGATCTCGGACTCGGTCCTGGACGCGCTCCTGGCCGAGGACCCCGACAGCCGCGTGGCCTGTGAGACCCTCCTGACCACGGGACTGGTGCTCGTCGCCGGGGAGATCACCACGACGACCTACGTGGACATCCCGAAGCTCGTGCGCCAGACCGTCCTCGACATCGGGTACGACGACGACGCCTACGGCATCGACGGCAACACGTGCGGTGTCATCGTGTCGCTCGACGAGCAGTCGCCCAACATCGGCCAGGGCGTCGACAAGGCGTTCGAGGTCCGGGCCGGCACCGGCGGCGAGGACCAGCTGAACGCCCAGGGTGCCGGTGACCAGGGGATGATGTTCGGCTACGCCTGCGACGAGACGCCGGACCTCATGCCCCTCCCCATCTGGCTGGCCCACCGCCTGGCCCAGCGCCTGGCCCAGGTGCGCCGGGTCGGCACGCTGCCCTACCTGCGTCCCGACGGCAAGACCCAGGTGTCGGTGACCTACGAGGACGGGCGCCCGGTGGCACTCGAGACCGTGCTCATCTCGACCCAGCACGACCCGGGCATCGACCTCGAGACCCTGCTCCTGCCCGACCTGCGGACCAACGTCATCGACCCGCTGCTGCCGCCCGAGCTCGACGCCTCGAACCTGCGGGTGCTGGCCAACCCCACCGGTGTGTTCGAACTGGGTGGACCCCACGCCGACACGGGCCTCACCGGTCGGAAGATCATCGTCGACACCTACGGCGGCATGGCCCGCCACGGCGGTGGTGCCTTCTCCGGCAAGGACCCCTCCAAGGTCGACCGTTCGGCCGCCTACGCCGCCCGCTGGGTGGCGAAGAACGTGGTCGCCGCGGGTGCGGCCAGCCGCTGCGAGGTCCAGGTGGCCTACGCCATCGGTGTGGCCCGCCCGGTGTCGGTGCTCGTCGAGACCTTCGGCACCGAGAAGGTCGACCCCGAGGCCATCGCCAAGACCGTCGACGAGGTGTTCGACCTCCGCCCCGCCGCCATCGTGCGTGACCTCGACCTGAAGCGCCCGATCTACCGCAAGACGGCCGCCTACGGTCACTTCGGCCGGGCCGACAAGGACTTCACGTGGGAGGACACGGCGCGGGCCGACGACCTGAAGCAGGCGCTCGGACTCTGAGCGCCACACCCGGCCCGTCCGACGCCGCCGGCGGGGGCGACGTGACCGGTCCGGACCGTCGCCGCATCGTCCGGGTCGTCCCGGACGTGCCGGCCATCCACAAACGGTTCGACTACGCCGTGCCGCCCACCCTGGCCGATGTCGAGGTGGGCAGCCGCGTGCGGGTACCCCTCCACGGGCGCCGGGTGGCCGCCTGGGTGGTGGAGGACGACGTCACCCCGGACCCCGGGGTCCATCCCCTCGACCTGGCCACCTCCAGCGGACTCGGCCCTCCGGCGTCGGTCGTGGACCTGGCCGTCTGGGCGGCCTGGCGGTGGGCCGGCCCCGTCTCGTCGTTCCTGGGCACGGCGTCCCCCCTGCGGGTCGTGCGCGCCCTCGGACCGCTCCCGGCCCCCCGGACTCCCGTGCCCTCGTCGGGCGGCGGGTCGGTGGCCCTGGTCGACGAGGCGCTGGCCACATTGGGCCCGGCGGTGGTCCGGCTCGCCCCCGCACTCGATTCGGGTCTGGTGGTCCAGGAGATCGTCCACCGGACCGGGCCCGACGGCGTGCTCGTGGTGGCGGCGTCGCGCGCCCGGGCCGAGCACGTGGCGGCCCGGCTGCGCGCCCTCGGCGCGCCCGTGGCGTTGCTGCCCGACGACTGGGCGGCGTCCCGCCGGGGCGGGTCCGTCACCGTCGGGACCCGCGCCGCGGCCTGGGCCCCGATCGGGCGCCTGTCCGCCGCCGTCGTGCTCGATGCCCACGACGAGGCCCACCGTGAGGAGCGGTCGCCCACCTGGTCGGCGGTCGACGTCGTGGTGGAGCGGGCCCGACGCGACGGCGTCCCCGTGGTGCTCGTCTCACCGTGCCCTCCGTTGGTCCTGACCGAAGGTCACCGCCTGGTGCGGACCGACCGGGCACTCGAGCGACGCGGCTGGCCGGTGGTCGAGGTGGTGGACCGCACGGACGACGACCCCCGTACCGGTCTGTTCTCCGAGTTGTTGGCCACCCGTGCCCACGCCGAACTCGACCGCCCGGAGGGCCGGGTGGTGTGCATCTTGAACCGGACGGGCCGCATCCGGCTGCTGGCCTGCCGCCACTGCGGCGAGCTGGCCCGCTGCACCCGTTGCGGGGCGGCCGTGGCCCAGGCCGAGGCCGAGGGACTCCTGGTCTGTGGGCGGTGTGGCGAGGAACGGCCGGCGGTGTGCGCGGTGTGTGACTCCACCAAGCTCAAGACCCTCCGCATCGGCGTGTCCCGGGCGACCGAGGAGCTGGCCGCCCTGCTCGCCACGCCGGCGGTCGAGCTGACCGCCGACACGACCGCCGGTGACGACGCGGCCCGGGCCCGGTTGGTGGTGGGCACCGAGGCCGCCCTGCACCGGGTCGACCACGCCGGCCTGGTCGTGTTCCTCGACATCGACCAGCACCTGCTGGCCCCGCGGTTCGCGGCGGGGGAGGAGGCACTCGCCCTGGTGGCGCGCGCCGCACGGGTGGTGGGCACCCGCAGCGGGGGCGGACGGGTGCTGGTCCAGACCCGCGTACCCGGTCACGAGGCGCTGGCCGCCGCCGTGCGCGCCGACCCGGACCTGCTGGCCGAGGCGGAGCGACCGCTGCGTCGCCAGCTCGGGCTGCCCCCGTTCGGGGCACTGGCCCTGCTGCGGGGCCCGGGGGCGGCGGAGTACGCCGCCGGCCTCACCGGGGGCGGCGCGTCGCTCGAGGTGGCGTCGCTCGCCGACGACCGTTACCTCGTGCGGGCCGAGGACCACGCCGCGCTGGCCGACGGACTGGCCGGGGTCGCACGCCCGGCCGGACGGCTGCGCATCGAGGTCGACCCGACCGACGCCTGAACCGGACGGGCGCGGACACGTCGCTCCGGGGCACCCCCATCGGCCCGGCCCCGTGCCACCGGTGGCCGGAACGGGGACCAGCTGCCGTAGACTGCAGGCATGTCCTACGCAGTCCGCACCTATGGCGATCCCGTGCTCCGCCAGAAGGCCAATCCGATCGAAACCGTCGACGGTGCGCTGGTCAAGCTGGTCGACGACATGCTGGAGACCATGCACGAGGCGGTCGGGGTCGGCCTCGCCGCCCCGCAGGTCGGCGTGCAACGCCGGCTGTTCGTCTACGAGCTGGACGACGGACCGCAGGCCATCATCAATCCCGAGATCGTGGAGTCGAGCGGCGAGCTCTACCACGACGAGGCCTGCCTCTCCATCCCCGGACTGCGGATCGGCATCGTCCGACCCGAGAAGGTGCTGCTGCAGGGGTACGACCTCGACGGCAACGAACTGACCATCGAGGCCGACGACTTCATGGGGCGCATGTTCCAGCACGAGGTGGACCACCTCGACGGCGTGCTCATGGTGGAGCGGCTCGACGAGGACATGCGCAAGCAGGCCCTGCGGATCCTGCGGGACCGGGCCATGGGCCTCGACACCACCGCCATGGAGGCGAAGCTGGTGTCGGCGGGCAACGAACGCCCCGTCTGAGCCACCCGGTCCGGGCCGCACGGCCGGGACAGGGACAGCGGATCCGGCACACCTGACCGCCGACGTCCGTCGCCGGCGCAGCTAGCGTCACCGCCATGGCCCGCCTGGTCTACCTCGGCACCCCCGAGGCCGCCGTTCCCCCGCTGCAGTCCCTGGTGGCCGCCGGCCACGACGTGGCCCTGGTGGTCACCCGGGCCGACAAGCGGCGTGGCCGTGGGTCCCGACTCGTCCCGAGTCCGGTCAAGGCGGCGGCACTCGAGCTCGGGCTCGCCGTCACCGACGACCTCGACGAGGCCACCGGGGTCGGGGCCGAGCTGGGCGTGGTGGTGGCCTACGGGCGGATCGTCCCGGTGGCCGTGCTCGACGCGCTGCCCATGGTCAATCTGCACTTCTCGCTCCTGCCGCGCTGGCGCGGTGCGGCCCCGGTCGAGCGGGCCATCCTCGAGGGTGACGCGGAAACCGGCGTCTGCCTCATGGCCGTCGAGGCCGGACTCGACACCGGCGGCGTCTACGCCGTCGAGGCCACCGCCATCGGGCACGAGGAGACGGCCGACGAGCTGCGCGCCCGCCTGGTGGCCATCGGCAGCCGGATGCTCGTGACGCACCTGGCCGGCGGACGCGCCGGCCTGCCGGTGCCCCGCGACCAGGCCGGCAATCCGAGCTACGCGGACAAGATCGCCGCCCACGAACACGAACTCGACTGGTCGGCCGACGCCCTCCGCCTGCGCCGGGTGATCCGGCTGGGGCGCGCCTGGACGACCTTCCGGGGCCGACGACTGCGGGTGCTGACCGCCGGTCCCCCCGACGGTGCCGACGGGGAGGCCGGTGCCACCGTGCCCCTGGCCCCCGGTGCGTTGCGTGGGGCCGAGGTGGGGGCCGGGGGAGGCACGAGCCTCGTGCTGCACACCGTCCAACCCGAGGGGAAGCGGCCCATGGACGCCGAGGCGTGGCTGCACGGGGTCCACCCCGGGACCGAGGACCGCCTCGGCAGCTGAGGTCCCCCAGGTAGGCTCGGGGCTGATGACCACGGTGGACCAGGCCTCGACACAGGCGCCGACCCTGCGGGTGGCCCCGTCCATCCTCTCGGCCGACTTCGGCAGCCTGGCCGACGCCGTGGACCGGGTGACCCCGGCTACGGACTGGCTGCACGTCGACGTGATGGACGGCCACTTCGTGCCCAACCTGACCATCGGCCCCCCGGTCGTCGCATCCCTGCGGTCCCACAGCGACCTCTTCTTCGACACCCACCTGATGATCACCGACCCGGCCAGGTACCTGGAGCCGTTCCGCGACGCCGGCGCCGACGGCTGCACGGTGCACGTGGAGGTGGGGGAGACCGCGGCCCTGATCGCCCAGATGCGCGACCTCGGACTGCGGGTGGGCCTGGCGGCCAATCCGGACACGCCGTTCGACGCCCTCGAGCCGTTCCTCGACCAGGTCGACCTGGTGCTGTGCATGACGGTCTTCCCGGGGTTCGGCGGGCAGTCGTTCATCGCCGACGTGCTGCCGAAGGTCGCCCGGGTCCGGGCGGCGGCCGACGCCGCCGGGCTGGACCTCGACATCGAGGTCGACGGCGGCATCGACGAGCACACGGTGGTCGAGGTGACGCGGGCCGGGGCCAACGTGTTCGTGGCCGGCTCCGCCGTGTTCAACCGTGAGGACCCGCTGGCCGCGGTGGAGGGCATCCTGGCGGCGGCGGTCGGCGAGCGCACCGGAGTGGCACCCTGACCGTCCCCGGCCGAGCCGAGGGCGACACCGCATGGATGCTGCGGGCGGTGGACGCCGCCGAGCGGGTACGCGGCCGCACCTCCCCCAACCCCTGGGTCGGCGCGGTGGTCGTGCCGACCGCCACCGAGGGCAGCCCGTCGGCCTGGTTCACCGGGGCGACGGCCCCGCCGGGTGGACCCCACGCCGAGGTGTCCGCCCTGGCGCTCGCCGGCACTCGCGCCCGGGGCGCCACCCTCTACGTCACCCTCGAGCCGTGCTCCCACCACGGGCGCACCCCGCCCTGCGCCGACGCCGTCATCAGGGCCGGCGTCGCCCGGGTGGTGATCGGGGTGCCCGACCCCGACCCCCGGGTCGACGGCGGGGGGATCGCCCGCCTGCGCGACGCCGGGGTGGAGGTCGAGGTCGGGGTGGCCGGCGAGGTCGTGGCCGACCAGCTCGCCCCGTACCTGGCCCACCGGCGCACGGGCCGGCCGTGGGTGGTGCTCAAGCTGGCCTCGTCCCTCGACGGCCGGATCGCCGCGCCGGACGGGAGCAGCCGGTGGATCACCGGTGAGGAGGCCCGGCTCGACGCCCACCGCCTCCGGGCCGTGTCCGACGCGGTGGTGGTGGGAGCCGGGACGGTGCGGACCGACGACCCGTCGCTCACCGTGCGCCTGCCCGTCGGCGACCCGTTGTTCCGTGGCCCCGACGAACAACCGGCCCGGGTGGTCCTCGGCCGCGTGCCCGAGGGGGCGGCGGTGGCCCCGGCCCTCGAGGTGACGGGGCCGCTCGAGGCGGTGCTCGACGACCTGGGGGCCCGGGGCATCCTCCAGGTGCTCGTCGAGGGGGGCGCATCGGTGGCCCACGACTTCCACGCCCGGGGGCTCGTGGACCGCTACGTCCTCTACCTGGCGCCCGCCTTCTTCGGGGGCGACGACGCACGGCCGCTCTTCGCCGGGGCGGGCGCGGCCACCATCGCCGACCTGTGGCGGGGGACGGTCCGCTCGGTGACTAGCCTGGGAGGCGACATCCGGGTGGAGCTCGCTCCCCCCGGCCCATCCGTCTGACCCCACGTCAGGCTCCTCTCCCGGCCCCGGACGGCCGGGGGAATGCCACACGACCGGCCCGGTGGGTCCGGACGGGGACACCCACGAGCGCACGGCTGCACACATCGGCAAGCACGACACGGGAACCGGGCGCACGGAACACCAGGCAGTACCGGACAACACGAGGGAGACACGGGTTCGATGCCCTTCTCAGCAGTCGAGCAAGCGATCGCCGCGGTAGGACGCGGCGAGATCGTCGTCGTCGTCGACGACGAGGACCGGGAGAACGAAGGCGACCTGATCATGGCCGCCGACGCGGTCACCCCGGAGAAGATCGCCTTCTTCCTGGCCCACACCTCGGGACTCATCTGTGTGCCCCTCACCCCGGAGCGGGCCGACCAGCTCGACCTCCCCCTCATGGTCACCAACAACACCGAGATGCAGCGCACGGCGTTCACCGTGAGCGTGGACTACCGCCACGACACCACGACCGGGATCTCGGCGGCCGACCGGGCCGCCACCATCAAGGCGCTGGCCGACCCCCACACCAAGGCCTCGGACTTCAACCGTCCCGGCCACATCCTGCCCCTCCGGTACCGCCCGGGCGGTGTGCTGAAGCGGGCCGGCCACACCGAGGCCGCCATCGACCTGGCCCGGGCCGCGGGCCGGACCCCGGCGGGTGTGCTGTGCGAGGTGGTGAGCGAGGACAAGGCCACCATGGCCCGGCTGCCCGAGCTGGAGGCGCTGGCCGCCGAGCACGGCCTCCACCTCATCTCCATCGCCGACCTGATCCGTTACCGCCGCCACAAGGACAAGCTGGTCAAGCGCATCGCCGACGCCCGCATCCCGACCGACTTCGGCGAGTTCACCGTCTACGCCTACGAGTCGGTGCTCGACGGGGAGCAGCACGTCGCCCTCGTGAAGGGGGACATCCAGGGCCAGGCCAACACCCTGGTGCGGGTGCACTCGGAGTGCCTCACCGGGGACGTGTTCGGCTCGTTGCGCTGCGACTGCGGCCCCCAGCTCCACGGGGCCATGTCGGCCATCGCCGACAACGGCAGCGGCGTCCTCGTCTACCTGCGGGGTCACGAGGGTCGGGGGATCGGCCTGGCCCACAAGCTCCGGGCCTACAACCTCCAGGAGGAGGGCTTCGACACCGTCGACGCCAACCTCGAGCTGGGCCTGCCCGCCGACTCGCGCGAGTACGGCATCGGGGCCCAGATCCTGGTCGACCTCGGCGTCACCACCATGCGCCTCATGACCAACAACCCCACCAAGTACGGCGGTCTCGAGGGCTTCGGCCTCGACATCGTCGAGCGGGTGAACATCCAGCCCGTCCCGACCCCGGAGAACATCCAGTACCTCCGCACCAAGCGCGAGCGCATGGGCCACCTCCTCGAGGGTCTCGATGACGTCCTCTGACGAGACGATCCTGCCGGCGGACGCCAAGGCCCGGGCCGCGGCCCGGGTGGGGGACAGCATCGACGCCGCCGACCTGGTGGACCTGGTGGCGGCCGAGATCCGGGTGGGCTTCGCCTGTGCCGAGTTCAACGGTGGGATCACCGACCGCATGCTGACGGCCGCGCTCGACGCACTCGAGGCGGCCGGATGCGACATGGACGGAGTCGTCGTGTCCTGGGCCCCGGGCGCCTTCGAGCTGCCGCTGGTGGCCCGCGGGCTGGCCGCCTCGGGACGCGTGGACGCGGTGGTCGCCCTCGGGGCGGTCATCCGCGGCGATACGGGCCACTACGACTTCGTGGCCGGCGAGTGCGCCTCGGGCCTGCAGCGGGTCCAGCTCGACACCGGGCTGCCCGTGGTCTTCGGCGTCCTGACCACCGACACGGTCGACCAGGCACTGGTGCGCTCGCGGCCCGACGAGACCAACAAGGGGGCCGAGGCGGCCCGCACGGCCCTCGAGACGCTGTCGGTGCTGCGCGGGGTCGAGCGCCTGGCCGGCGGAGGCCGGGTCGGGTTCACCGTCGGAGGGCGCTGACCGTGCTCCGACTCGTGCTCCCGAAAGGGTCGCTGGAGAAGGCGACGCTCGAACTCTTCGCCGATGCCGACCTGTCCGTGTCCCGGTCCTCGAGCGTCGACTACCGGGCGACCATCGACGACCCCCGCATCGACGACGTACGCATCCTGCGCCCCCAGGAGATCCCGCTGTACGTAGCCGACGGCCTCTTCGACATCGGCATCACCGGCCGGGACTGGATCGAGGAGCGGGGGAGCGACGTCGCCTCGCTCGGCACCCTGCAGTACTCGAAGGCCACGGCCAACCCGATCCGGGTCGTGCTGGCGGTGGCGTCCGACTCACCGGTGACGTCGGTCGGCGACCTCGCCGCCAGTGCCACCGGGTCCGGTGGTGCGCTGCGAGTGTCGACCGAGTACCCCGAACTGACCCGTCGCTACCTGGAGGCCCACGGTGTGGCGGCCGAGGTGAGCCTCTCCTACGGGGCCACCGAGGCCAAGGTGCCCGACATCGCCGACTGCGTGGTCGAGATCACCGAGACCGGCCGGGCCCTGCGTGCCGCCGGACTCAAGATCGTCGAGACCCTGCTGGTCTCCCACACCGAGCTCATCGCCAACCCGGCCGCCGCCGCCGATCCGGACAAGCGGCACGCCATGGAACAGCTCCTCACACTCCTGCAGGGCTCCCTGGAGGCCCGGGGCAAGGTCCTGGTCAAGCTCAACGTGGCGGCCGAACAGCTGGCCGGGGTGATCGAGGTCCTGCCGTCCCTGCGGTCGCCGACCGTCTCCGAGCTCTTCGGCGGCGGCGGGTTCGCCGTCGAGACCGTGGTCCGCAAGTCGGAGATCAACGTCCTCATCCCCGCGCTGCGCGACCGGGGGGCGACCGACATCATCGAGTTGGCGCTGTCGAAGATCGTCCATTGAGGCCGACGCCGTGACCCACCCGCTGCCCGACGGTCCGGCTGACCTCATCCCGGTGGGTCAGGCCACGTTCCTCGGCACGGTCATCGCCTTCGACGACCCCCGCGGCGTGGGCGAGGTGAAGTGCGCGGACCGGACCGTCGCCTTCCACTGCACGGCGATCACCGACGGCACCCGCACCATCGAGGTCGGGACCCCGGTGGCCGTGCGCATCGGCCCGGCGCGGCTCGGACGGCTGGAGGCCCGATCGGTGCGACCCCTGGCGGCGGTCGACCCGTCGCCGGTGACGACCCACCCGGGCGTGGACGCCGTCGCCCACGTGGAGCCTGCCGCCACGACAGCGTCCGTCACGGCTGCGGCTGCGGCACCGGAACCCTCGGCGCCGGAACCCGCGGCGCCGGAGCCCGGACCGGCCTACTCGCCGTCGACGCCGTCCTCGGCCACGGTGGCGCCGGCGCCCGCCTCGCCCTTCGCCCCGGTGACCCGTGCCGCACCGTCGTCGACCGCACCATCGTCGACCGCACCACCGTCGCCGACCGCACCATCGGTGCCCTCACCGCCCTCCGCACCCTCGCCGTCCGTCCCGTCGACGCCGGCATCCGCGCCGGCTCCGGCTCCTGCTCCGGCTCCTGCTCCTGCTCCGGCTCCAGACCCCGGTTCGGCGGAGGGAGCGGTCACGCCGGTGTCGGGCACGCCCGCCGTAGGTCCCGCGCCGAGATCGGGAACGGGAAGGGGTGCGGACGCACCGGAGCCGGACGACGCAGCCGACATCGCGGGTGACTCCGTCGACGAATCGTCACCCCGGCCGAACTTCTGGTCGCCGTACTCCAGGTCGCCGACCGGCCCGCCACCGACCTGGTCCACCCCGGTCACCCCGAAGGATCCTCCGGCGGACGACTGACCCGTCCCGTCCGGCGGAGGGACGGTCGGTGGGGCGTCACCCGGCGGGGGGACGGTCGGCGGCGGGACGGTCGGCGGTGCGTCACCGGGTGGCAGGGCGGCGGGCACGTCGTCGTCCTCGGCGTAGGGGTTGCCGAGGATGTTGCGGGCCATGTCGATCACCACGGCACTGTCGGCGTCCTCCTCAGTCACGACACCGAGGAGCGGGGCGGCCAGGAGTCCGGTGACGATGCCCGTCTCCGACATCGACTCCGCCTGGACGATGGCCCACTCCCACAGCCGCTTGACCATGTCGGGGTTCGTCGACCGCCGCTCGGGGTACTTGAGCCAACAGTTGACGATGGCGTGGCCGAGGCCGGTGGCTGCCGGGAAGAGCCAGATCAGGCGGTAGTTGCCGGTGGCGTCGATGACGATCGCCGCGATGTAGGCCAGGACCACGCTGCACAGGTTGAACGGGGCGAACAGCACGCCGATCCGCTCGCCCAGCCCGCCGGAGCGCGGGAGGAGCTGCAACAGCAGCGGTGCCATGACGATCAGGTAGGCGCCGATGAACGGCGCCCCGATGTAGCTGAGCACCACCGCCTGCCAGAGGTGGGTGTCGAAGTACTGCACCCCGGCGAGCACGGCACCGAGCAGCGGTGCTCCGACGGCCAGCTGCATGGGGGTGAGCCAGCGGCTGAGGGGAACGCCCAGGGCGATGCCGATGAAGAACACCGGGAGCCCGGTGGCCAGACCGGCGACGGTCTGGGCGCTGGCCCCGGCGTGGAGCACCCGTTGGAAGAACAGGATGGCGACGTAGGCGGTCGACCCCACCCCGGACCAGAACAGCAGCGAGCCGCCGACCAGCACCTTGGCGTTGGGCTGGGCGATGATGGCCCGCAGTTCCTCCATGGCCGGGCGGGCCCGCTGGTTGCGGTCCTCGCTGGCCCCGAATGCGGCGGCCGGCGCCTCGCGGACGAGGAGGAGCACGGCCAGTCCCACGACCACCAGGATCACGGCGTCGATCTGGAAGGGCAGGTTCCACGTCGACGGGTCGCTCTGCTTCCACGAGGCGATGACCGTCCCCTTGATGACCAGGCTCGCCAGGGTGCCGAGCACGGTGGTCAACAGCAGCGCCTTGATCCACCGGCTGCGACCGAACACCTCGGGCACCACGGCCACGTTGGTCAGGGTGAAGGTGGCCGAGGCCTGACCGGCGATGAGGATCATCAGCACGAGGAGCCAGTAACCGTGGACCACGGTGAACATCCACGTGGCGACGCCCATCAGCACAAGGCTCCCCGCCATGTAGGGCGTGCGTCGGCCCACCCGGCTGCGGGTGCGGTCGCTCAGTCGACCGGCGATCGGGTAGGTCAGCCAGCTGACCAGTCGGTCGGCCGTCAGGGCGAAGGTGACGGCCAGTGCCCCCGATGCCCGCTGCTGCACGAACAGGGTGATGAGCACCCCCGAGACGGCCAGATTGGCCCGGGGGCCGACCAGCCCGATCGACAGGCCGATGAAACTGCGGACCCGGGAGGGGTCGATCCCCCCGGAGGCGGCGGCCGGCTCGGGAAGGCCGACCGGTCCCTCGCTAGGTCCGCTCACCCGGCGGCGTCGTCGCCCGGATCGCCGTCATCGGGTGCGGCCGCGGCATCGGGTGGCGCACCGACCACCGAGTCGACACTGGCCCCGGCCCGCTGGGCGCCGTCGATCTGGACATACGCCAGGCGGAGGTTGGTGAGTCCCTCCTTCAGGGGCTCCTCGCCTTCGCCGAGGCGGCCCTCCAGGCCGTCCACGAGACACCCGAGGGCGTCGATGGCCAGGCGGGCCTGCTCGAGGAGCGGGGGTTGCTGGGACAGGTAGACGGCGGCCAGCTCGAACAGTCCGTAGCAGTGGTTGGCCACGACCACCTCGACCGGGGCCGAGGCCAGCTCGGCCCGCATGGCCTCGACCTGCTCGGCCAGGGCGTCGTCGTCGATCCGGTCGTCGCCCGGGTCGGATCCCGAGAAGGAGGAGGGGGGCGGTCCGGAGGCCGCGGAAGGCCGCGCCACGGGTCGTTCGCCGTCAGGTGTCCAAAGTGAGCTCACGACTGGTAGCCTAAAGCAACTGATAGACGAGGAAGCGGGGCTTCGCGATGCGAATCCCCCACCCGGCCACCGTGCCCCGCCTTCCGGCGGGGCACCCGTGCGACGGGTCGATGGGACCGGAGGCCGACGGACGTCGGTCGTCCCGGTGCTGGCACCGCTCCTTCATCGTCGGCCACGGTCGTGCCGTGGCCATGAGACAGGGAGTGAAGTCGAATAGCAACCAGCACCACCACCGATCCTCGCATCAATGACCGCATCCGTGCCCGCGAGGTCCGCCTCGTAGACCCCGACGGCGAACAGCTCGGCATCAAACTGCTGCCCGAGGCCCTCGCCATCGCCCGTGAGCTCGACCTCGACCTGGTCGAGGTGGCACCCGGGGCCAACCCCCCGGTCTGCCGCATCATGGACTTCGGCAAGCACAAGTTCGACGAGGCCCAGCGGGCCAAGGAGTCCAAGCGCAAGGCCGTCCACGTCGGGATCAAGGAGATGAAGTACCGGCCCAAGATCGGTCCGGGCGACTTCGACACCAAGACCCGCCAGGTCCAGAAGTTCCTGGAGGAGGGCCACAAGGTCAAGATCACGATCATGTTCCGTGGGCGCGAGGTCTTCCACCCCGAGTTGGGCAAGAAGATCCTCGACCGGATCGCCGATCAGATGGAGGGCCTCGGCAAGTCCGAGTCGGTCCCCCGTCTCGACGGCCGCAACATGGTCATGGTCCTCGCCCCCGAGAAGCGGGCGAAGCCGGCCGGGTCGTCCCGGTCGGGTGGATCCAAGGGTGGGGCCCCGGCGACGCCGGCGGCCGGGCCACCGGTGGCTGCAGCACCCACAGAGGTAGAGACACAGACCGCAACGGAGGGCGCAGCGCCCGCACCGGAGCAGGTGGCGGTGGCCCCCGAGGCCCCGGATGCCACCGAGCCAGCGGCGGCAGCAGCCGCCCCGGCGGGGGACCAGTCCCCGGCCGCAGAGTCGAGTGAAGGAGAGGGATAAGCACGATGCCCAAGATGAAGACGGACAGCGGCGCCAAGAAGCGCATCAAGGTGACCGGAACGGGGCGGCTCCGCCGCCGCAAGGCCTTCCGGTCGCACCTGCTCGAGCACAAGTCCGCCGAGCGCAAGCGCCGTCTCGGTCGCGAGACCGACTTCGCCCCCGGCGACGAGAAGCAGATCAAGAGGATGCTGGGGCTGTGACCCCGGCGGCCCCCGTGGCCGCCCACCCCCAGTACCGT
>Ga0302154_10000682_pt1 | contig 30826 bp, 29 predicted proteins | sample I_Bog_N2_3_FD_193507 | JGI IMG/M metagenome (GOLD analysis project Ga0302154, IMG submission 193507) | Peat permafrost microbial communities from Stordalen Mire near Abisko, Sweden - I_Bog_N2_3 | ecosystem: Environmental > Terrestrial > Soil > Wetlands > Peat | place: Sweden: Abisko, Stordalen... | reverse complement strand
CTACACAAACTGCTATACCGCAAACAATTGCCACAAAGGCGTGCCTGAAGGCGCCATCATCTTCAACACGCCTTCAGGGCTCAAAGCCACGGCCCACAGCGACTACCCCCGCGTTGAGCTAAGGGGAAAACGAGAATTCACCATCGGCGGCCCGTTGAATGCCAGCCAATCCGGTGAAGCCTATATTGTCCAGAACCCACAAACCAAATCCATTATCTTCGCGCAGATTCATGGCGATAAACCCGGGGGATCGGAGTTGCTCAAACTCCGTTGGAAAGACGGTGCCATTATCGCCGGAACCAAAACACACTATGGCGACAAAGAGAGCCGATCAACCTTGTTATCAGGCATCCGCCTTAACGATAAAATAGATTACACGATAGAAGCCAGAGGTTCTGCCAGCGAAATGATCGTGCTGGTTAAAGTGACAGCGCAGGGGCAAACATCAACCCAGACGTTCACCTTTCCGAAATCAGGCTGGGACGGCGTGCACCTGTATTTCAAAGCCGGCAATTACAACCAGACTTCCGATGCCGCCGGAGAGGCGGCTATTGTGGCGTACAGCGCCCTGAATATTAATTACGAATAAAACAGAGGCGAGCGGATTATCGGGCATGGAGTCACCTGTTTGATCCATGTCTACAACTCCACATACACCAATCCCTTGAGCCGTCCGATACAGGCGTCATGCAAGGCTTGCGGCGCACTCTCGATCCCGCTGAACTTCGAGGACAGCAGATGGAGACCGCCATCGCGTTGCCATACGGCAAGGCGCTCGATCCATTCGTTGAACGCGTCGGGATCGTTGTCGGCACTGTAGCCACGTAGCGTCATGCCCTTGAGGATGAGCTGAAACGAATCGAGCTCCACCGGTGCGACTGTTGTCGCGCCCTTGGCCGCCAGCTCTGCGCTCAAGGCACCGAGCAGCACGAAGCGCGCCCCTTGCCGGGCGACCTCCACCGCGGCACGCAATTGCTCGCCGCCGACGATGTCCACATAGACATCGATCCCTTCTGGCGCAGCAGCGGCCAACAGTTCAACCATCGGCGTGCTCCCGGTGACGATAACCTCGTCGTAGCCGAGTTCGGATTTCATCCACGCGGCCTTGTCATGGGAACTGGTGCTGCCGATGACATGCCCTGCCCCGAGCCGGCGGGCAATCTGCCCCGCCATCGAGCCGATGGCACCCGCGCCGCTGGAAACGAAAACCGTATCCCCTTGCCGAACCTCGACACCGCGAGTCAGCGCGGCATAGGCTGTCCAACCATGGCCAAGATGGGCCACCGGATCGACGGGCCCTGAACGCAGCGGCACACATTGGTCCAGGGCTACGGCCGCGTACTCGCGCCAGCCGCAATGGTGTGAAACCAGATCGCCAGGCTGCAAGCCGCTCTCGGGCGGTGCCGATACCACTTCACCAATCGCCCCGTCGGCCAGCGTGTCGCCCGGATTGATCGGCGCAAACGGGATGCCTTTGATGTCCTGTGCACCGATGCTCATCATCAGACGCGCGGAAATCGAGATGCGGAACCACCGATTGCGCACCAGCACCTCGTGGGCGGCAGGATGCGGCATCGGCGACTCGACGATCTCGAAATGTTCGGGGCCTGGTGTGTGATCGGGACGCCGCACGAGTTTGATTTCACGAGAGGTCAGGGGTAGCGAAAACATGGTGATTTCCTGATGGAAGGTGGGGGCTTGCGTCACGATACGGTCAACCGACGTGAAGGTTCTGTGCGATGCAGGTACACCGCGAAGGTGTCCCAGGGCAGTTCAATGGACAGCTGCTTCATGATTTGCCCCACTTCACCGCGGTGGTAGCCGCCATGCGTGACGACGTGGGCCAGCATTTCCTCGCGTGACATATACCCGCGATCGCCATCGGTAAAAACGAAAGGCACGGATTCGGCCAGCAATGCCGGGGTCACCGTGTCCAGATACTCGAGGTACCAACGATCATAAGCGACTACAGCGACGCGCAGCTGCGCCAGCGACGGCGTATCCGCTGTGTTGTCGGTGGAAAATTCGAGCTTCTTGCCAACGAGATGTGCAACAAATATCTGGCTGACGACAAGGGAGTGATTGATCAGGCGCAAGGCGCTGTGGCGTTCGTCTTTGTGGCGTTCGGGATCAAAGCCTTCCATCTTTTTCAACAGCTCGCCGTTGGCCCATTCCTGATAGCTGAACAGCCTGCGGAGCAAGGGTAACGAGCTCATGATCAGTGATCCCTTTTGACGTTATGGAATGTGAGTAATATGTTTATATTTTGATTCCCAGGGGTATTTTTTGACTACTCGCATTCCATCGCCGCCCTCCCCGATGCGCAAGGAACCACGCCAGGCGCGCTCCCGGGCCACGGTCGATTCCATTGTCCAAGCGGGTGCTCGCGTTTTGAGCGAGCGAGGCTGGGCCGGTTTCAATACCAACGAGGTCGCCGAGGTGGCCGGCGTCAGCATTGGCTCGCTCTACCAATACTTTCCGGACAAGCAGGCGTTGATCGAAGCCATTCGGCAACGTCACCTCAATGAGGTGCTGGCGGTCATTCGTGCGGTGCGGGTCGGTGAAAAGTCCGCCAGGCAACTGGTGGAGGACCTGGTCGGCGGCATGATCGCGGCACACAGCGTTCACCCGGAACTGCATCGGGTGCTGCTTGAAGAAACCTCGCCGTACGCAAACTCGGTATCCGATCAAAGCGTCTTCGAAACGGAATACCTGGCGCGCTATGCCGCCGTTGTGGCGGCCTACCCTGGGTCACGAAGTCCGATGGTGGCGCAAGTCCTCTCCGCCGCCGTTGAAGGAGTCATCCATAGCGCGGCCCGAAGAGGAACCTTGCAATCCCCCGAGCTGAAAGAAGAGTTGCTCCACCTGGTCTGCGCGTACCTGGCACCTAAAGAGGTGTGAGCCTCCCCCGGCAATTCCCGCACTGGCCTCAGCGCGATCTTTTCGAAAAATAGTGCGCCGGAGAATCGCCGAAGCAGCGCCGGAACATCGCAATGAAGTTGCTGGGGGTGGCGTATCCCAGCGCGTCCGCCACCTCGGCGACAGAAACACCCTTGGCGAGCATTTCCAATGCATGGGTCAAGCGCGCCTGCTGGCGCCACTGGGCAAAGCTGTTTCCCGTTTCGGCCAGGAACAGGCGTGACAACGTGCTGGGCGACAGTCCCGCCCAGGATGCCCAGGCCTGCAGGGTGCGGGTGTCTTGCGGCTGCTCCAGCACCGCGTGGGCAATGCGCAACAAACGCCGATCACTGGGCATGGGCAGATGCAACGGTTCATGGGGCGCCTGCCGGATCTCGTCCAGAAGCACCGCAATCATCCGCTCCTGCGAGGCGTCCAACACCTCTTGTGCCGACCAGGACACTGCCCGGCGTACCAGGGCGTTCATCAACTCACTGATGCCAATGACACAAGGCTGATCCGGCAGCTCGCGGGAAGCCTGCGGAGTGATCAGGACCGTCCAGCCGCTCATGGCGCCGCTGATACTGACCTTGTGCGCTTCATTGCCGGGTATCCAACCCGCGCGGTTGGGCGGCAGCAGCCAGGAACCCTGCACCGTTCGGACATGGACCAGACCGCTCTCGACGCAGAACAACTGGCCACGCAAGTGATGGTGCCAGTCGTATTCGCGGGTCCCCAGTCGAAACTCGTTGTCCGGCGCGTCCTCTCCCCTCAAGGCGATCAACGCGGGGCCGTCGCTGCGCTCACTGTGATCCAGCGCTGGAATCGTGGGGATCTCGCTTGCTAGCGGCATGATTCAAATTCAGTATTTTTAGATAAAACAACGTTATCTGCCTTTGATGAAGTCGTCCAACACTGTCTTCGTGGCTTCAACGCCGTCCACCCACTTCAGACGAACTTGCCAAGGCCTTCCCATGAGCGACACCCAGCCCCTCTCCCCACCCGCTACGGCACCCACCAGCGGGAGTAGCGCGCCACCTGCAGCACCTGCCAAAAGTAAACGCCCCTGGCTACTGCGCCTGCTCGGGGCCACCGTCGTGCTCGGCGCCATCGCCTGGGGAAGCTGGTACGGCCTGTACGGACGTTGGTACGCGACCACCGACAACGCCTATGCCCAAGGCAATGTCGTGCAGATCACGCCACAGATCCCCGGCACCGTGGTGTCGATCGGCGCCGACGATGGCGACTTCGTCCAGGCGGGTGCCGTGCTGGTGCAGTTGGACCCGAGCGACGGCCAACTCGCCCTGGCGAGTGCCGAAGCCAACCTGGCGACTATCGTGCGCAAGGTCCGCGGCCTGTACAGCAGCGTCGATGGCGCACAAGCCGACTGGGTTGCCCTCGGCGTCGCGGTGGACAAGGCGCGGGCCGACTACGAGCGGCGCAAGATGCTGGCGACCTCAGGGGCGATCCCCGCCGAAGAACTGGCCCATGCCCGCGACAGCCTGCTGATGGCACAAAGCGCGATGCAGGCGGCGCGCCAGCGTTACCAGGCCAGCAAATCCCTGGTCGATGACACGGTGCTGATCTCGCACCCCGAGGTACAGGCAGCGGTCACCACGCTACGCACGGCTTTCCTCGGGCAAGCGCGGGCCACGGTAATGGCGCCGGTCAGCGGCTACGTCGCCAAACGCAGCGCCCAGCTCGGTCAACGGGTCCAGCCCGGGGAGCCGCTGATGGCGGTGGTGCCGCTGCACCAGGTGTGGATCGAAGCCAACTTCACGGAAATGCAGTTGACCGACATGCGCATCGGCCAGACGGTCGACATCCACGCCGATGTCTATGGCAATGCGGTGCACTATGACGGCCGGATAGAGAGCCTGGGCATCGGCACCGGCAGCGCCTTTGCCCTGCTGCCGGCGCAGAACGCGACCGGTAACTGGATCAAGATCGTGCAACGCGTGCCGGTGCGTATCGTCCTGACCCGGCCCGAGCAATTGGACAGCCACCCGCTGCGCATCGGCCTGTCCACGAGCGTCAGCGTCGATTTGCACGACACTCGCGGCGCCCTCCTGTCACAGCAATCACCCACCCAGCCGGTGCTCGACACCCGGGTCTACCGCGACCAACTGGCCCAGGCCGATGCACTGATCGAACGCATCATCCGAACCAACAGCAACCAGGCCCACCACACTACCGGCGAACCCACGCCGGATCGCTCATGAGCCGCCCCGCTCCGCTCGGGAGCTTTCGTCCGGCCAGCGTCGGCTGGACCAGCGTCGGCCTGGCGCTGGCGGTATTTATGCAAGTACTGGACGGCACCATCGCCAATGTCTCGTTGCCCACCATCGCCGGTAACCTGGGGGTCAGCAGCAGCCAGAGCGCCTGGGTCATCACCAGCTTTGCGGTCAGCAATGCCATTGCCCTGCCGCTGACCGGTTTTCTCGTACGCCGCATCGGCCAACTGCGGCTGTTCCTCTGGTCGACCGGACTGTTCACCCTGGCCTCGCTCCTCTGCGGCCTGGCCCCAAGCATGGGCCTGCTGATCCTGTGTCGCGCCCTGCAAGGGGCGGTGGCCGGGCCGATGATCCCGACCACCCAGGCCCTGATGCTGTCGATCTACCCGCCCGAGCGGCGTGGCTTCGCCCTGTCGACGATCGCCATGGTCACCGTGGTGGCGCCGATCGCCGGACCGCTGCTGGGAGGCTGGATCACCGACAGCTATTCGTGGCGCTGGGCCTTTCTGGTCAACATTCCGGTCGGCCTCTTCGCCTGCAGCCTGGTGGCCAGCCAACTGCGTGGCCGGCCGGAGGCAACCGAGCGGGTCAAGGTGGATGTGATCGGGTTGGTGGCGTTGATCGCTGGCGTCGGCGCGTTGCAGATCGTGCTGGACAGGGGCAATGAAGCGGACTGGTTCAACTCGCCGCTGATCGTTGTGCTGTCCATCGTCGCGGTGATCGGACTGATCTTTTTCCTGATCTGGGAACTGACCGAGCGTGAACCCATCGTCAATCTGCGGCTATTGCACCATCGCAACTTCGCGGCCGGCGCGCTGGCCCTGGTGTTCGCCTACTCGGCGTTCTACGCGGTCAACGTGATCATGCCGCTGTGGCTGCAACGCACGCTCGGATACACGCCGATCTGGGCCGGCCTGGCACTGGCGCCGATGGGCATCATGCCGGTGCTGCTGACCCCGTTCATGGGCAAGTATGCGGCGCGCTTCAATATGCGCCTGCTGGTGTGCGGCGCCTTTGTGCTGCTGGCGAGTGCGTCATTCCTGCGGGCGGGCTTCGTGGTCGAGATCGACTTCCAGTACATCGCCCTGATCCAGCTGTTGCAGGGCCTTGGCCTGGCGCTGTTCATCATGCCGATCAACGTCATCCTGCTGTCCGACCTGAAACCCGAGCAGATCGCCGCCGGCTCCGGGCTGTCGACCTTCCTGCGCACATTGGGCGCGAGCTTGTCGGTCTCTATCACGTCGCTGCTGTGGGACCGGCGCACCACGGAACACCACGCACGGCTGGGTGAATCGCTGAGTGCCTACGACGCCACCACCCGGCAGGCGGTCTCGACCCTGGGGCATGGCAACCCGACGCTCGGCCATGAGTTGTTGAACCGCATGGTCGATGTCCAGGCTTCACAGATCGCCTTCAACGATGTCGCGCTCGTCCTGGGTGCGGCGTTTCTGCTGGCCATTGCGCTGGTGTGGTTTGCCAAGCCGCCTTTCATCCCGAGGGCCAAGGCATGAGCCGTGGTCGCCTGCGTCCTTTCAATACCCATCCCTGGAGAAAACCCATGACACTTGATCCCCAACGTTTCACCGTCTACGACATTCAGGCATTCCCCATCGTTATTACGCGCAATGACGCCATCGTTCCCGGCTACGCCGAGCAGTGGGAGCCATCGGCGCGACAGCTGCTGCTGGAGATGGACTGAAGGGGCGCCCTTGACCCGAAAAGCGGGGACACCCATCAGCGGGTCTCGAATCAGGACTGCAAGCCCCCGACAACTGCCGCACTATCTGTGCGGCCCGCCGGGGCCCATGAATATAGCGCAGCGTGACATGCACCAAGCCTCAAAAGGTGGCAGGAAACACCCGCTGCACCGACCTGCCGGTGTCAGGATCGGCGAGCACCGCCAAGAGAATGATGTTATTTTGACATCACTCGGATCATGTCGTGAAGAATCGTTTAAGCTCCGAGATAATCACCTCTAATCCACCGAGCTTGCCACTTGAACATTCTGAATCAATCCAAATTCTCGACCAAGCTTTTGTCCTCATTTGCTATCTGCGCCCTGATCACCCTCGCCGTGGGTGGATTAGGCATGGCGGGGATCAACCGCCTGGCCGCTGCGCTGTCATTCACCTTTTCCAACAACCTGGTTTCGGTAGGCAACGTCAACGAGACGCTGTCCAGCCTGATCGCTCACAACCGCGAGCTCTACCGGTTGCTCGACGCTCAGGACGGCGGCGTGTCCGAAGCGGACAAGACGCGTATTCGCCAGTCCCTGGCAACGTATCTGGCTCGTGCGGAAAAGGCTTTCACGACCTACCGTGCCACGCCCCTGGAAGCTGATGAGCGGGCGGCGGGAGACCAGTACGCAGCGCGGTGGCCCAGTTATGTGGCAGGTGCCCAGAGGGTCATTGAGCTGATGGACGCCAACGATCTTGCCCAGGCACGCACTCGCTTGAACACCCTGTCACTTGACGTGTTCAACAACGCCCGCGATGACCTGCGAATCATGATCGATTCGAACAATCGGCAGGTCAAAGAAGGTGCCGAGGGCGCGCAGGAACTCAAAACCAGCTCCACACTGATGTTGTTGATCGGGATTGTGATCGCCTTTTTTGTGGCCGCCGCTCTTGGCATCTTGATTACACGCATGATCACCCGCCCACTGGCGGTAGCGGTCGAGCATGCGCAACGCATTGCCCGTGGCGATCTGACCCAGAGCATTTCCACGACCCGTGGCGATGAAGCGGGGCAATTGCTCAATGCCTTGGCGGACATGCAAGACGGCCTGAGGCACACCCTCCAGCAGATCGCCAGTGCCTCGGATCAGTTGGCCTCGGCAGCCGAGGAGCTGAGCGCAGTGACCGAGGAAAGCACCCATGGCCTGACGCGGCAGAATGATGAAATCCAGCAAGCGGCCACCGCCATCAATCAGATGACGGCGGCAGTCGAGGAAGTGGCGCGCAATGCCGTGTCGACCTCCGAGGCCTCCAAAGCCGCAACCGACGACGCCGCTCATGGCCGCAGCCAGGTCAACCATACGCTCACCGGCATCAGCACCATGGTGGAAGAGATCACCGAGTCCACCGAGACAGTGATCGAACTGGCCGGGAATATTCAGAGCGTCAGCAAAGTACTGGACGTCATCCGCAGCATCGCCGAACAGACCAACCTGCTGGCGCTCAATGCGGCCATCGAAGCCGCCCGTGCTGGCGAACAGGGGCGCGGGTTTGCGGTGGTGGCCGATGAAGTGCGAGCGCTCGCACACCGCACCCAAACCTCAACCGTAGAAATCGAAGGCATGATCAGTAGCGTGCAATCGGGTGCCAATGGGGCCGTCACGGCCATGGGCAAGAGTCTGTCGCTGGCCACCAGCACCCACGAACTGGCCCAGAGCGCCGGGGCGGCGCTGGAGAAGATCAGCGACAGGGTCGTCAGCATCAGTGAGCGCAATCTGGTGATCGCTTCGGCGTCCGAAGAACAGGCCCAGGTAGCCCGCGAGGTCGACCGTAATCTGCTGAACATCCAGGACCTTTCGACCCAGACCGCGGCTGGCGCCAACCAGACCAACGCCTCCAGCCAGGACCTGTCACGCCTGGCCGTCGCCTTCAATGTCCTGGTCGCACAGTTCAAGCTTTAAGGGGCTGAGGGCGGCGACCAGTCGATCATGAACAACCATGAAATCGTGACTAAGCCAATGGCACCGGTGTCAGGACGGGGCGCCCTGAGAAATACGCCGTCAGGTTTTCAATGACCAGTTGCAGCGTGGCGGTGACCGCCTCCGGTGAGCGCCCCGCTATATGCGGCGTCAGGATCAGGTTGTTCAGATTGGCAAACTCCACTGGCACATCGGGTTCGCCTTCCACGACATCCAGTGCCGCCCCGGCGATTTCCCTGTTGGTCAGTGCCGAGATCAGTGCAGCGGTATCCACCACACTGCCTCGGGAGATATTGACCAGGTAGCCGTCGGGGCCGAGGGCCTTCAGGACCGTGGCGTCGACCAGATGAAATGTCCCCGCACCACCGGGCGTGGCCACGATCAGGAAATCGGCCCAGCTGGCCAAGGCCACCGGCGTATCGAAATAGGTGAAAGGCGAGTCGTATCGTGGATGACGACTGTGGTACCCCACCGACATCTCGAACCCACCGGCACCGCGCCGGGCAATCTGCTGTCCGATATTCCCCAACCCCAGAATCCCCAGGTTCTTTTTCGAGAGCATGGGACGCGGCTGCCTGGATCGAGACCATTGGCCTTGACGGACGGCGGCGTCAGCCTGCGGGATACCTCTGACAATCGCCATCAGCAGTGCGATCGCATGGTCGGCGACCGAAGCATCGTTGGTGCCAGGGCCATGGGTTACGACGATATCACGCACACGAGCCGCAACCAGATCGACCTTTTCGTAACCCGCGCCCTGGGCACAGATGATTTTCAGTTGAGGTAGAGAGGCCATTTCATCGGCCGAGAGCCCTGTAGACCCGTTTGTCAGAACCGCTTGAACCTGAGGGCCCAGGGTCTTGAGCGTGCTGACCTTCGCTTCGGCTGACAGCGCCACATGGGCTTTGAAGCCGGCAGCTTCCAGATGAGCAAGGCCCTCGGGAGCCAGCTCGATCAGAACCAGGATATCTCGGACCATGGACAGCTCCTCTCGGTTTAGCCTGTGGGGCTTTGGGTATTCCCTTCCCTCTTGTACCTAGAAGGATTCGGCTGGCTTTTTGGCCGCCTCAGCCACTTTATTCGCTTCAAGCTTTGGGAAGCTGAACCTGATAATCAGCGCCGAGTCAGAGCCTTCACCTGTCAACATAAGTTCTGCCGAACGTACGTTGTCTGGCAACGCAGCCAACTGCGCGGCAATATCTGTAAATTTCTTGTCGCGGTCCACATCTTCAATAAAGGTATAGCTCAACGTGCCGCCACTCAGCCCGCCAGACTCGTAGTTTTGAAGCTTGGACGCGAACACCTCTCGACTTGGGGAGGTCGCGGCAAGCTGAATCACATCCAACTGGGACTTGCCATCCGACAGGGCAGACAGCTTAAACGTCTTGCCCAGTGTCCCTGCAGCACTGGCATACAAGTCCTGATCAAACGGGCTGACCAGGGAAACCATAATCAACTTGGCGCCGGAAAACACCAACGCCGCCATAAACTTGTGTTCAATGAAATCGACATTATCAAGACAAAGCGCTGTCGCCCCAATCTCGGCAGAGCAATCGTAGTAACCATCAGCCGTTTTGTAATCGGCCATTGGCGTTCCGTACGCGTAACTTTTGAAGAGGTTGTCGCTGGCTGCGGCATTCAACGAACAGGCCGCCATCCCCATACCCAAGAACAGGCCTGCCAGTAGCTTCTTTTTCATCAATTCACATCTCTATACGATCAAAGAGTCAACAGTGGCCGAATGCTACCAACCTTGGCCTTTCGCTGTCTTCCTCAATCCCACGACCATCTCCGCGAAGGTGCCCCGCAAAAGCCCGGTCCCCTGAGTGGTTTCATTGACCAAAATCAACATCTAAAATCATATAGATATCACGCTGAACAGCACGGGTTACGCCGAGGCAACGCTCAAATCAGCATCGCCAAGCCCTGCAAGCGCCCCTACGGCAATGGACCGCTGTTATCCACAATAACAATCCGCGGTTTACCCCGAGGTAGTCCTTGATGAATCTCTCTCCTTTGCTCAACCGAACCCACTCCTCGTCGTCGGGCACCCTGCGCAGCTTGCTCGACGCCCTGGAAGACTCCGGCCAGATGACCGAAGGGACCTCGCGGCGGACCAGGACAATTGCCGATACACTAACGGGGCTGACACGCCGCGGTTGAAGGTCCACCCAGCAATAGCAAACCCGGAGGCGATAGGACAGCGTAAGCCCCGCGCGCCCATCGCCGCCCGTGTTTCACCAACGCCACAGATATTCCCATGTCTATCCGGATCTCATCAAATGCCCACCCGGCCAAAGCCAACGCTTAACCTGCGCACTCTCATCCTGATGATTGCACTACTCTCCGCAGTCACCACCCTGGCCAACAGTTTCTGGGTTATCTACAAGGTTCAGAAACAGGAACTGATCACCCACGCACTCGATAACAACAAGGACTACGCCTCAAGAATCGCCGCCGGCATCGAGCAAGTCCTCAGCTCCGACATCGACAAGCTCAAATACAGCGCCAGTGTTATCGGCAAGGGTTTTAATGACCAGGGACGCCTGGGTGGCGAAGCCCTGCGATTGCTGAAGCAGGACAGCAGTTTCAATTCCATCCTGATAGCCAACGCCTCCGGCACGGTCGTGGCGTCGGCGCCAGAAGGTCTGAACATCAATGGCCAGGCGCTGCGCAACACAGAGCCACTGCAAAGCCGCGAGCCGCAGATCAGCAACTCATTCAAGTCCATCGCCGGCAATCTCGTGATCTTCATCTCTTATCCCGTATTCGGCGCCAGGGGAGAATACCTGGGCCTTATCGGCGGGACCGTCCGGCTCGACCAGGAAAACGCCTTGCACACCCTGGTCGATCAACATATCCGTCATGACGGGGCCTATGTTTATCTGGTCGACAAAACACGTCGCGTGCTCTATCACCCTCGACCCGACAACATCGGCGTCATCGTGGGAAATGACCCCATCGTGGATGCCGTCTTGCAAAAAAAGAGCGGTAGCGTCCAGTCGCACGATGCCAGCGGCATCGAGATGCTTGCCGGTTTCGAAACCGTTCCCAGCAGCGGCTGGGGCGTCGTTTCACAACAGCCGCTTAACAATACCCTCGCCACACTGAATCACCTGATGGCCAAGGTCGGCAAGGGAATAGCGCCACTGGGACTGCTCGGCCTCGTTCTCATCTGGTGGTCGGGGACGAAGATAGCCAGCCCCCTTTCTCTGCTGGCCAGGTATGCGAAACGCCTGGATGCTCCTGACAGCTATAAGCGCATCAGCGCGGTTTCAGCTTTTTTCAACGAGGCCTGGCAGATCCGTCGCGCCCTGCTGTTCAGCGTCGGGTTGCTCCAGGAAAAGATCGGCCGGCTGAACCGGCAGGCCCAGAGCGATGCACTCACCGGGCTGGCCAATCGCCGGGCCATGCAGGATGCGCTGACGCTCTGGGAGGAAACCGGTCATTCATTCGCGGTTGTGTCTCTGGACATCGATTACTTCAAGCGGGTAAACGACACCTTCGGTCATGGTGCGGGCGATGAAACCCTGCGCGTCGTCGCCGGCCTGATGAAACAGAACTCACGGGCGAACGACTTGCCCTGTCGGGTGGGTGGTGAGGAATTTGTACTGCTACTGCCGGACAGCTCACTCAAGACGGCGGCCGAAGTGGCCGAACGGCTTCGGGCCTCGATCGAAAGCGAATCCATCGATACCGTCGGACATATCACGGTTTCATTCGGCGTTGCCCTCTGGACGCCAGAGAGGGGGGCCATCGCCGCGGTATTCGACAAGGCGGACAAGCTGCTGTATCGGGCCAAGCAGAATGGCCGGAACTGCGTGATGGTGGAAGAAGCGGACATTCCCGATAGAACCTAGATTGGCGCCGTGCCGACAAAGTGGTCTTTACTCGGCACTCTTGCTGCCCATCAGGGTTGCCCAGGATCCCGACACCTAGCCGTTAGTCATCGAGGCGTAGCCCCATCTGCTCTTCATCATAAAAGCGTCCGCCGATCCACAGCACCCGTGGCTTGATGCCGAAGGACTCGAAGCCGAGTGAGCGATAGAAGCTGCTGGCGGCGAAGTTCTCGGTATTGACGCACAGATGGAGCTGAATGACCCCAGTCGCCTTGGCCTGCGCGACGACGGCTTCGAAGAGTTTTCGGGCCGTTCCTTGTCGACGGTAAGCCGGATCAACAAAGACCCCCCATACAAAGCCGGTGTGCTCGGCCTGTCGAACAGGCTCACGGTGCAGGCTGGTGACCCCAACCAGATCTTTTCCGGCAAAGGCCCCGAACACAATCTTGTGCACCGTGGCATGAAGCAGATCCTCGGTTTGCGCCACGGGCCACGCCAGTTCTTCCTCAACGGTTGGCCACATGGTGGCGGGGGAATCGACAATCGCACGAAGGCGGATTTCTCTATACGGTTGCGCGTCAATCTCCGACAGCGGCCTGACGGTGATATGGCTGTCTTGCATAGACGCGAAACCTCTTCTGCGAATTGAAAGTCACGTCCCGGCATGGGGCGTTAGTCCGGGATCTTGGCTGTTGAGTCTGAGGACCCAATACGTGGGTATAGCTTAGCCGGTGATATTCGCTGATGCGCTGAAACAGCTCAAGCGTCCGAACATGAAACTTTCCGTGCGGACGAAAGGAACGTTCAGCCACTCGGAAGAAGCTTACGGAAGTTGTTCTGGCATACACAAACCAACATCAGGGAACATGAAGAAATGTGTCAGGAATGACTACAATCGGATACAAACTTATAAGTAACGAGCTTATTGAAACTGCTCCCATATACAGAAGACGATAGCAGCAAGAAAAAAGGATTTTCAAAATAATGGCATCGACCTCTTGTTGGGTCAAAATCCCACGCCAGATAAACATCTTGGGAAACATGATCATCATGTTTATCAGCCCCTGCCTCCATGACTCTCCGAGACTGAACACCAAGGCCCGACCCTCGGAGATCTGTGGTGTCCCCGAAGCATTGGCGTTCCTATGTCAGGGTGTAAATCGCAAGACACAAAAAAAGCCGCCGATTAGGGCAGCTTTTGCTGATTCAGAGGCACTTCAGCCGGCAAGGCGGCCGACAGGCTCGAATTCGGCACCCTGAGCAAGGGCAACGTCAAGGAAACGGCTGCGCTTGTCAGAGCGCTTGGTCAATGCGGCACGGGCCTCAGCCTGGAAGCGAGCGGCCATCATCGGCTTGGGTTCATGCTTAGGCTTTTTCATAGACACCTCACGGGCCTTGAGATTTGATGGAATAGTATTACTGCTCAACGGCAATAACAGGGCGGCCGGTCGGATCGAATGCAAAACCGAGGCTTTCGTAGACACGCACCGCACCAACGGCTGGTTCTTGCACCTCAATGTAAGTGCAGCCGATCATCACAGCATAGTTTTCAAGCGCCGTCAGAGCCAGGGCCGCGACAGCGCCCCGCAAAGGGTGGGTCCGGTCAGGTTTCCCTTCGAGAATAACAATTTTGATGCACAGCTTGCTCTTTCAGGGAGACGCGTAGCACAAGCCGCAAAGCTCTTGATCGAACCATAGGGATACGTCGAAGCCTCTCGTATCGCCTTGCTTCCAATCATGTACTTCATGCCAAGGATACAAAGTATCTTCATCACCCCAGAGACCTGATGCTTCCACGGCAGCATGAGTAATAGGCTCATAGCTGATCTTCGACGTATCTATCCCTCTGGAGATCAAGTTCTGATTTTCCCGAGCCCACTGTTGGGCGGCCTTCCGAGCTTCCGATCGAAGGATCTGGTAGCGGTATCCATTTCCACGATTTTTAGACATGCAAAACCAACGGGACAATGCTGATTGCCGCCAGAATAACGTCTGAGAACTAGATGGGTTGGAGCCTTTCGTTTCGAGGCGTTACATAGAGCTTTCCGCTGACACCAATACAGAGTCAGCTAGGCCGGAATCGTTGGACCAAGGTGCAAAACGGTTGCGGGACCAGCCCTGAAGGTAGGGTTGTGTGTACCCGCCGCAATCATATGAGGCGCAAGGTCATGAGCCTCCAGCGCTGATGTCGATGCCCATCGCTCAATCAAAACAAACTGGTCGTCATTGCCAGCAACCCGATGAAGATCGTATTGCAGGCATCCCTCTTCATTTCTGACCAGTGGGGCAAGTTTTTCAAATGCATCAATTTGCGCCTGCCCTCGCCCTACCTGCGTGGAAATCAAAACAACCAGCTTCACTTCATTCGACATAAACAGGCCCCATGCTGGTATTCAGAAGTTTGATTGCACATTGCGTGTGCAGGCCACCGATCCTACGGATATGGCAGGAAAGCATGATTGCCACCCGTGCAGCAAGCCGGGTCGGAGTAGCACTCACCCTTGGGGGGGGGCATACCGACAATGTCCTTTCGGCGTCCAGTCCTGAACAACCAATGACATCAAATTGATATTGCTGCTTCAGAATTATCAGCTAGCCTTATCGGCCAGGACGCTTGAAGCTCACAGTCCCGATAACCGGCCACTCACGCTGCTCCTCTTTCATGGAAGAAGACATGACCAGCCCAGGTGTCACCTCGAGTGTGCGACACCCCTTCTTCGCCCTGACAGCCCTTCCCCAGCCTTCGCTGACAGTAGATCTCTTTCGCCCGCACAAGCGCACAGCAGTGCGCAGGTACGGGCGCGGTCGACACCCACAACCTGGTTTCCATAGAGAGAGGCGACATCATGAAGTCATCGCAGCTTGCGCATACTCCTGTTCCTGTCCCCGTTCCCCCATCCGAAGTGGTCCTCCATCTTCCCAAGGACCAATACCTGCACATCGGCGCACCCACCGAATGGTGGTGGCATACCGGCACGCTCAAGGCGGGCGGACGTGTCTTCGGCTTTGAGATCAACACGGCGGCGTTCTATCCGCTGGGCTTCTTCCAGGTGATGCTGACGGATGTAGAGAACCAGAAGCACTATCAACTGACCTCCCTGATTCCGGGTATCAAGGATTGGGCGGAAAGCGACCCGAGCAAGGACTGGTGGGTGAAACAGACAGGCCTCGACGGCGTGTCGTATGTGACGATGAAAGCGCCGCAGGCTGACCCGACAAAAAACATGCAGATAGAAGCCGTGATGGTGGACACGGACACCAAGACGGTCGTGAAGTTTTCGTTGAAGATGTCACAGGAAGGGCGTCCGCTGTTTGTATGGGGCCATGGTGTGCTGGACTACCCGGAAAAACCGGGTGGCCTGAAGCAGAACAACTACTACTACTCGCTGACGCGGATACACACGGAGGGGGCACTGACCGTCGGCGACGATGTGTTTGCAGTGGAGGGGCTTACGTGGATGGACCACGAGTATGGCAACTTCGGAGACGCTGCCCACCCGGCCCTGTGGTTCCTGCAGACCATGCAGTTGGAGAACGGAGTGCACATCTCGCACTACACGACCTTCAGCAAGGGTGCTCCTGCACCAAAGCTCGATGTGCCGGTGCCGAGCAAGGCAACGATCGAGTTCCCCGACGGGACCACCTACTTCCAGACCGATTGCACCATGACGCCGACCGGAAAGACGTGGACCGGTCCGACCGGTGTGGTGTTCTTCATGGAGTTCAAGGTAGAGATTCCATCGTTCGATGCCGTGCTCCATGTCGTCAGCCTGGTGGATGCGCAAGACTTTCCCTTCCCCACGCTTCCTGGCAGCAAGCCCAGTGATACCTATGAAGGCGTGGCCAAGGCCAGCGGGACCTTCAAAGGCAAGCCGGTGCAGGGCACGGCCTGGAACGAGCAACAGTCGTAGGGAGATGGCCCTGATGTCTTTGTTTCAGACATTGGGGCCGGTCTTGCCTACACCCTCGGGCGCCTGGAATTTGTTTCGCATCTACCTGGCTGGCAAGAACGCTAATGGGCGCCCTTTTTCCGTATCATAATTCATCGGTTACGGGCACCACCAGATGAAAGATACAGAGCAAAATAAACAGTATCCCCAAGTACTGGGGGAGCTTGAACCAACGCTGCAGGGCTATTGGGACAAGTTCAAGCTCCTGTTCGGTGAGTAATCCTCGCCGTATGTAAAGCTTTGGAAACATGAAAAACGAGCCAACAAAAAGCACCCTCATGACTCGACTGTCATAGGAGTTACCGCCCCACCAGCGGTGATGACCGATCATCGTCGCATTATCCTTAAAATATGCTTCGGCCATATCAAGCTTGGTTTTGGCAAGATAGGCCAACAAACCGATGCTAAAGAAGCTCGAAAACATGAACAGAACAGCAACAGCGTTATGCAGCATCGTCATCAGCGCTCCCCCTCATAAATCAAATCACCGAAACGTTCTCCCAGTCCTCCACCGATGATCCCTCCGCCATAGCCACCGGCAGCGCCGCCAATAATTCCGCAAGTCAATGCGCCCCACCCTCCAGAAACGATGCCGAGTCCAAAGACGCATACAGCTCCACCGGCGTGGGCTCCAAGCTTTCCTCCGATATAAGACCCCATAATTCCTCCCGACGCCTTACCGCCCTCCACATACCGCGCTTTCCTACACTGCTCCTCCCGCCCCGTCGAACACGCCTCCTGAATCGCCAGCCCCGCCGCCCCCACGTCCAGCGCCATGCCCACATAGCCGCCTTTGCTCAGAAAACGGGAGGTACTGGCAATCTTGTTGATCCGTTGTGCATATCCGTCGATTTCCTGGCGATGCAGGTAGCTCCGGGTGGAAATGCCGAGCATCTTCTTGATCGACTTGTTGTGCCGCAGGCTGGTGCCGTAATGACCGACGCCCTGGAGTTGCATGTCCAGCTTCTGGAACAATGCCTGGCGCTTGGCGATGAACTCGGCCCTGGCCGAAGCGCCACCTTTCAGATGCTGCTGATGCAGCTTTTCGATTTGCTTCAAGGTGTCCTCAACCCCGGTCAAATGCCGTCCCCAGGCCGCAGTGGAACTGCCGATGCCAATCGAGCTGTAACCCAGCAAGCCTTGCAACAAATCATAGTTGTTCAGGATCTCGACACCCGCCCTGGGGTCGAGACTCAGAGCCAGATCGACTTCCCGGGCCCGTGTCATCAACCAGGCCTCTTCAAAGGTGCAGGAGGCCGTGCTGTCGTCGGGCACGATCACCAGTTGCCCTGGGGTCACCATCGAGCGGCGCAGGTGACTATTGGTCATGTCGAACTTGGTGAGCGCATGTGAGCCGCGCTGTATCAGCAGCTGGCTTTTTAGACTGGGGTAATGAGTGGTCTTTTCATTGATGAATCCGTGAGCCATGTTTCACATCCTTGATGTATGAAAAATGGCGCTAGATATAAAGGCAGATAAACACCAAAAGAAGAGCGATACCGCTGTTTGAGACAGTTCTTAGCCGACCACCAGAAACATCCTACACACTAGAAAAGTTAAGCTCCCGTAGGCTGCCAAGAATGGTAGCCAATCCTCCGTTAATATCCGCAAGGAGCTCTTTCGTGACTCATATTTTTCTGTCACAAACGGTCGCAAGAATCTCCAGCCTGAAGAAAATTCCAATTGACTCCGTGACGGCTGATGGCAACTTCCCTGTGTCCCCCATCAATCGCAACGAGCCGGCACTCTACTGCGTTCCCGATACAGAGTATGAGGCTATGATGGAGTTCTTGGAGGACATGGAACTGGTCGCTATCTGCCATGAACGTGAGAGCGCGCCAACCATAAAGATCTCCCTTGATGATCTATGAACCGGAACTCTGAAAAGAGGACAGTTTTCCAAGGGGGCGTGCCTGCTCGATCGCCATCAGATAACACCTGATCATTTCGTTGAGCGACACGCCACCCGATACAGGGTCAGGCCATTAAGCGCTGCTCAACGACCCGCAGCACATCACAACCATCTTGTAGCAACAGCGCGGCCACGCCAGAAATGCGCATCAAATCGATGCCGTCCGAATGATGAGTGCTCATGCACGACACGCTGTCCAACATATCCCGCGCAGACGTAATGCGTTGGGCCGCACAGGCCAGCAGATCATGCAGTGGGGCTTGTCTGTCAATGAAGAGGATGGTGTGTTCGGTGGGTTTGGATGAATCGAGAGGGGTGTAGTCCATTGAGTGAAGCTCCCGTTGATTGCGAAGAGCTGTTGCCATTCCGACCGGCCAAGGTCGTCGCGGGATTTGCCGCGAAGGCCAACCATAAGACGCTTGGGAGGGACCAGGCAACCAGAAATAGCGAAGCAGCAACCTTCAGCAACAATCGCTCAGCACCTAGAGTAAAGTGAGAGATAACATGCCCATAAAAAGCCAAGCCTTTCCGCTATGTCTCATAGATAAGCACTGGTTTGAGTCCCTACTGGCCAATCACCGCTTACTTAAGCAACCGAGTATCCAGCCCAAACCGCTCCTGCGACACAAGTCTGAACTGCTCAGCCGCCAAATCGCAGCTCACCAGCAAATTCCAGGAATGCCGAGTCACCGCCGAAGGGATCAGCACGAAGGGATGCTGCGCCAACAACTCATCAGCAAACTGTCGCTGATTGGGCGAGGGTAACGAAGGGACAAGCCAATTCGGGTTCGGCACATCTTCTGGCTGCACAACCTTGATAAGCGACGAATCCAGCACCTCAAAGCACGTCAGCACATGGGGCACCCTATCCAGTGCATCAAATCCCAAGTGGGCCGCAACTTCCAGAATAGCCGTGGACGGGTCCGACGACGCATAAATCACCCGGCGGCCGGGTGGGTTCCATCGGCCACCGGATCGTTGCGCACCAATGCCACTGTCCCACGTGTCCTTGTAAATCTCGCGATCAAGGCGCCAAGCGTGCCACCGCCCGTCCCAGGGCAATGGATTCATTGGTAGACCCCGTGTTCAATCCGGGTCAGGTAATCCTCCACCACCTGGAAGCCAAGCGAGTTTTCGATCAGTTCCAGCGGGACGTTACCGTCCAGGTACTTGCAGGGTTTCTTCAGCCAATCCTCAGCCAACTGCTGGCTGCCAAACACGTTGGTGGCGTGCTCCAAGGTCTGGGCATACTGAAACGCAACCGTACTTTGTTGCTGGTTCAGGCGTACTGGCTTGGTCTCTTTCGCCAAACGCTGGACGGTCCTGACAGACTTCCCTGTAATGCGCTGAACCAGGCCGTGCTCCATGTACAGAGCGGATGTTGAAAGCATGTCCCTGACGTCACTCAGGTCAAAGCCTTCCTGCGTGTACCGGATGATCAGCATGCGCTCATCACCTTTGCGGCCGTGTAATAGCACCTCAGTAGGTTTTCTGGTGACGCTCGCTGTCCCGGGCACCCTCTCTGTTTTTCCTGTGGATTTAACGGTTGGCTTGTTAGCTGGCTTCGCTGCGGACATAGCGGTGACCTCCCTACGACATTTGGCACAATCATAGCGCCAAATGTCGCGATGCGAGCAGCTGAGTTTACCGGCCTCAGCGTCGCGCTCTTCAACTGCTTCCAGCGCGGCACCCAAGGAGAGTGCTTTCGCGCAATACAGCAGAAGGGAGAATGGGCAGCAACAATAAGGGTAGTGGAGCACTCGAAGCGCTCAAGCCAGCATTTGAAGCGAAACATTTCAAACGCCTGCTGCCCTTGCCAGCCCCGGCGATCAAACCCATTTCCTGATAAACTCCGCCCCATTCAGCCTCACGCCACTCAAGCCCGCGCCCTGCCCCATCCGCGCCGGCTGCGCCTACAGCGACAGACCTTCCATGCCTTTGAACGACGCTACACCTTCCCGCTCCGAGCCATCTCGACGCTTCAGCGTCGCCCCCATGATGGATTGGACTGATAGACATTGCCGGTTCTTCCTACGCCTGCTCTCCAAGCACACCCTGCTCTACACCGAAATGGTCACCACTGGCGCCATCCTCCACGGCGACCATGAGCGTTTCCTGCGTCACAACGAAGCCGAGCACCCACTGGCCCTGCAACTGGGCGGCAGCGTGCCGGCCGACCTCGCCGCCTGCGCCCGTATGGCCCAGGACGCTGGTTACGACGAAGTGAACCTCAACGTCGGCTGCCCCAGCGACCGTGTGCAGAACAATATGATCGGTGCCTGCCTGATGGGGCACCCCGAGCTGGTGGCCGATTGCGTGAAAGCCATGCGTGATGCGGTGTCGATTCCAGTCACGGTCAAACACCGCATCGGTATCAACGGCCGTGATAGCTACGCCGAACTCTGCGATTTCGTCGGTAAAGTGCAGGAAGCCGGTTGCCGCAGTTTCACCGTGCATGCGCGGATTGCGATTCTGGAAGGGCTGTCGCCGAAGGAGAACCGGGATATTCCTCCACTGCGGTATGACGTGGCGGCTCAGTTGAAGCGGGACTTTCCAGGGCTGGAAATCATCCTCAACGGTGGGATCAAGACACTGGAGCAGTGCCACGAGCATTTGCAGACGTTTGATGGGGTGATGCTGGGCCGTGAGGCGTATCACAACCCGTATCTGCTGGCTGAGGTGGATCGGCAGTTGTTTGGCAGTGAGGCGCCGGTGATTTCACGGGCTGAGGCGCTGGTGCAGTTGCGGCCTTATGTGGCGGCGCATATTGCGGATGGTGGTGCGATGCACCATATCACCCGGCATGTGCTGGGGCTGGGTACCGGCTTTCCGGGAGCGCGGCGGTTTCGGCAGTTGTTGTCGGTGGATATTCACAAGGCCAAGGATCCGCTGGCATTGCTGGATCAGGCTGGGGAGTTGTTGGAGGGGCGGTAACGCGATCGGCTAGGGACCGCGTTATCGTTCTTCGCGGGCAAGCTCCGCTCCCACAGGGGACCGCGTAGGACCGTATTGTCGTTTATCGCCGGTTCAAGCCGGCTCTAGGTTCGAGAGAAGCGCAAAAAGGGCGGCACCTGGGAAGGTGCCGCCCTTTTTTGTACGCGCGTGGCGTCAATCGGTCAGGAACGCTCCAGCGCATTCACCAGGTCGTGAAAGGCTTCGCGGTTCGAGTCGTTCAGGCCCATCAGGATCTTGTGCGCTTCCAGCACCTTGACCCGCACCACCTCTTCCGACTGGTCCTGCGATGGCAGGTCGGTCAGGCAATCCGTGCACGGGATCGGATGGTTGACGATGTTGAAGACCTGGTCGAAACCCATGGACTGCAACAACCGGGTGATGTCGTCGTGGGTGGTGACCACGGTCGGCAACAAGCCCACCTTCTGCCGCGACAGGATCGACAGCTTGGCCAGCAAACCCAGCGTGGTGCTGTCGATGCTGCGGGTTTCCGTCAGGTCGATCACGATCGCCGAAAAGTTCAGCGCCGTGAAGATCCTTTCAATTGTTGCATCCAACGCTGAACAGAGGGTCAGGCGAACTTCACCGACAAACTTCAGAACGAAGGTGCCATCCTGCTCGGCGAACTGGATTCTACCGGTACTCATCAAATGTTCCTGCTCAACACTAACAGGGCGATATCATCCGGCATCTCCCCTAGCGTGGCCAATCCAAAGACCTGGCGCAAGCCATCCAGGCTGCCCCCGGCTGTTTTTACCAGTTCAGGTAAAGCAGCCTCTTTCTCTTTGAGTGTATCTTGCTTCAAAAGGTCCAGAATGCCATCAGACATCAGCGTCAAGCTGAACGCCGGCGGCAACTCCAGGATGTGATCTTCATAGGTGGCCTCGTTGAACAAGCCCACCGGCAAACCACGCCCTTCCAGGTAACGAACGCTGTCCGGGGTGTAGAGCACCGGCAACGGCAAATGCCCGCCAATGCTGTAGGTCAGCAAGCCGGTTTCTTCATCGATCACGCCGCCGACCATGGTCACGTGCTTGCCCAGCTTGCAGTTGATCAGGCCGCGGTTGATATGACCCAGCACTTGCGACGGGGTGAATTCCGGCAAGGTGCCGTTGCGCTTGGATTCGAACAGCAGGCGGGTGGTCATGAATTTCAGCAGCACGGTGACAAACGCCGACGACGCGCCATGGCCGGACACGTCCGCCAGGTAGAACGCCACGCGGCGCTCATCGACGCGGAAGTAGTCGACGAAATCGCCCGACAGGTACAACGACGGAATGATCTGGTGCGCGAACTGGAAGTCGTCGATGCTCCACGGGCTGGTCGGCAGCATGTTCATCTGCACCTGGCGACCGGCGTTCTGGTCTTCCTGGAGCAGGTGCAGGCTGGCTTCGAGCTCGCGGTTGGCGGTTTCCAGCTTCTCGCGGTAGCGCTGGTTCTCCAGCAGCAGGCGCGCACGATCCAGCGCCCGGCGCACGGAGTGCTCCAGGACGGCGAGGTCCTCAAGGGGCTTGATCAGGTAGTCGGCAGCGCCCAGGCGCAACGCTTCGACAGCGTCGTTCATGACGCCCGCGCCGGACACCACGATAACGGGCGTCTGCGGCGACAGGTCGGTCACCTGACGAATCAGCTCGAGGCCGCCCATCTGGGGCATGCGCAGGTCGCAGATCACCAGATCAGGCTTGGACTGCTCGAATACCTCAAGACCCTGTAAGCCATTACCGGCCTGCAGGACGCTGAATCCGCTGTCTTCCAAGTAGGCCGCAAGGCTTGCACGCACTACTTCGTCGTCATCAATTATCAGCAGCGTGGCACTGGTTTTTTGCATGTGGGCAAACGGCGCCAGAATTAGGTTGGCGTAGACAGCAAGGCAACGTGCCCGACTCGTACTACTGGATTCGCTTTCTAGCCTCTCTGTCCCGAATCGGGTCGGACGATCACGTCCGGTGCATCGGTATCAGAGGTGCCCTTCTAAGGCGCAGACGGTACTCCCATCCGCCGGGCGTTTCAAGCTCATGCCGATGGTCGCTTGACGTCTTTACACCTCAAATCACCGGGAGTTATAAGAACAGTGCAAACCACAACGGAATCGAAGGACTGAAGTTATGAGCCGAACCGATCAGGACTATAGTGAAAAGCGTGATTACATCCGCATGCGCGTCGACGCCGACGTCACGTTGATCCACGCCGGACTGGAGATTTCCGCCACCTGCCTGGACCTCTCGAGCAGCGGCATGCAGATCGCCGCGCCACGGGCCTTCAAGGCCGGCGACCAGTTGCTGGTGCGTATTGACTCCGATCACCCGGCGCTCAAGGGCCTGGAGGCCGAGACGGAGGTGGTCTGGGTCCATGACGAGGGCGGCGGCCAGCGGCTGGGGTTGCAGATACTCAAGATGAATTGAGGCCCGGCGGATACGAAAAAGGCGACCCCTTGAGGTCGCCTTTTTCATTTACCCGGTGAAAACTAGAAATCGTCTACAACCTTGCCGTCCTTGACCTTGAACTCGCGGTTCTGCAGGTAGGCGTTGCGGATGAAGATGTATTTGTCGCCGGTGATCAGCTTCTCGCTCGACAACAGGCTGGTGCGCACGTCGATGATGTCCGCGCCAAACGCGATGTTACGCGCCGGAATGTCGTTCATGTAGCGATAGGGTTCGGTGTAGGTGTCGATGTACAGCGAAGGCGCGTCACGCAAGGTGCTCGGGCCGAAGAACGGGATGACCACGTACGGACCGCTGCCCACGCCCCAGTGTCCCAGGGTCTGGCCGAAGTCTTCGTCGTTACGCTGCAGCCCCATTTTGGTGCCGACATCGAAGAAACCCGCAACCCCGAAGATGGTGTTGAAGAAGATCCGCGAGGTGTCCACGCCCGCCGCGTGCGGCTTGAGCTGCAACACGTCGTTGGCGAGGTTTTTCACGTCGCCCAGGTTGCGGAACATGTTGTGGATGCCGTCGACCACGAACTGCGGCGTCACCGCCTGGTAACCCTGGGCCAGTGGTTTCAGTGCGTAGGTGTCGAGCACATCGTTGAACTTGAAGATAGGGCGGTTGACGCTCTCCCACGGATCTTCGTCTGCCGCCTGTGCGGCAAATGGCACCAGCGCAACGCTGGCACACAGGGACAGTTGAGCTAGACGATTGATCCAGCGCATAAAAAGAACTCCTTGGATAAAACGGGGCTGAGCAACCGGGCCCTCGAAAAGCGGCCAGTATAAAGCGGATAACTTCGATTAGGCAGTCTGGTCGAGACAAGTCCTACAAAGATTTACAGATTCAGGGCGCGGGGTCCCCGTCATCCAACTGTCATGGCGGTGTCTTAACCTGCGGAGTCATTTCAGGGACGTTGCCATGCCATTACCCGCTGCCGTACCGCTGCCCGCGCCCACCGCCCTGCTCTTCGGCTTGACCGGTTGCCTGGTGGATTTCGGCGCCCGCGCCCGCCCTCACCTGGACCCGGGCGAGCACAACCACGCGACACCGGGTGCACTGGACGTCCTCCAAGGCCTACAGCAACGCGGTGTACCTTGTGTCTGGCTGGATGAATTGCCCCACACGATCAGCCAACCCCTCGCCGCAACCCTGCCGAGTTGGGTCAAGGCCTCCCTCACCCCCGCCAATTGCGCCCAATGGCCGGCGCCCAACGCCTGCTGGCATGCGCTGATGACCCTCGGCGTGGGCCAACTGGACGGCTGCGTGCTGGTCAGCGGCGAACCCCGCCTGCTGCAATCGGGCCTGAATGCCGGGCTCTGGACCATCGGCCTGGCTTCCTGCGGGCCCTTGTGCGGCCTGTCGCCCGTGGAATGGCAGGCGCTGCCGCAAAAGGAACGGGAGCGCAAACGCGGCAAGGCCACCGTCGAGCTGTTCGGCCTGGGCGTGCACTCGGTGATCGATCACCTGGGCGAACTGTCGACCTGCCTGGACGATATCGCCCTGCGCCGGCTCAAGGGCGAGAAGCCCTGACACGGCGATCTTGATCAAGGTCATGCAGGCCGCGCGCGAGTGGATTACTCTGACATCAGGTACAGACCTTTATCGCCACATGGCGGTCTATGTGCCAGAGATTATCCAAAGAGGAAGCACCACAATGCCTGCCCGCGAACTGCAAGACCAACTCAATACCCTGCGCGAGCAACTGGAGCAGAATCCACCTCTCTCACCGGAAGAGCGTGAACACCTGCACGTGCTGATGCAGCAGATCGACGCACAAATCAAACTGGAAACCTCCACCCAGGACGCCAACCTGGCGGATGGCGTCAACCTCGCCGTGGAGCGCTTCGAGCTCGAACACCCGGCCATCGCCGTGACCTTGCGCAGTATCGTGCAAACCCTGGGCAATATCGGTATCTGAACAGGGCTACGCACCAACCCGTCCCCTGCGAGACAGCCGAAACTGTTTTCCTGGGGCGGGTTTCACAGGTCTGAACTCTCGGGCATCTGAGAACGGTCCAGCGCTCGCTGGGTAATCCGTACCTCCCCGGCTTTTCGCTGACGATCGATCTCTTCGAGCGCCCGTTCATACACCGTATCGTCCATTTCCCGGCCGATGGGAATGTCCGCCGCGGCGATACCCAAGACACTTGCCCCCTGCCACACCGTCGCGGTCCAAGTGGCGATTTCCGGCGGCGAGGCTTGCGGCTGCCGTGCCAGCTCCTCCAGCGCCTCACGCAGTTCTTCCAGGGTTTGCAACTGCTCCTGTGCAACAGCCCCGTGGCGCTGCGTCTCGGGCAGGGTCTTCAGGTAATCCTTCCAGACCGGTTGTTCAAGCAGCAGCTCGACCTGTCTGCCCGGCACTGTCTCGGCCGCCAGGATCCGATCACCCGCTTCCCGGGTCATCTCCCGGGTGACGTTGCTGCTCCCCCGATACAGCATGGACAAAGGTTGCCAAGGGAGCATCAGGCGCACAGCGAGATCGACACGGTAGGCCAGGTAGATCTCGACTTCATCGACATGGGGCCAGCGTTCATCGGCGGCCTCGGCGGCCACACGCCCTGCGGCCTCGATGTCGGCCTCGCTCTGGTGACGCTCACGCGCCGCGGCCATGGCCTGCGCCCTGGCATCCTCGATGCGGGCGGCCCTGGCAATCTCCTGGCTGGAGGTTTCGACTTTGGAGATATCGTTCAGTTGCGCCAACCGCGAGCGTCCCCGGGCCAAGGCCAGGTACGCCGCTTCCCTGGCATCGCCCACCAGTTGATCCGCCTCGTAGAGCAATACCTCGCCGCCCAACCGGCTGAACACCTCGGTAAACCCATCGGCACAGGTGTCCAGGTCGGTCGTCCAGTCGAACAGGATCTGGCGCAAGCGGGTGCTGGCAGTCGCCGCCTCGATCATTCGCCAGACGCGCCGGCTCAACTGCCCCCGGTATTCGATGCGATAGTCCGCCGAGGAACGCAGTGCGGCAATCGACTCGAGGAAGGTTCCGCTCCCAGGCTCCTGGGCCACCAGGTCCCACAACGCCCTTTTGCGCTCCTGCTCCTCAATCGAAAAACTGCTGTCCAGCCAGTTTTCCACGAAAGGCGTCAGCTTCGGCACCCCCTGTTCCGGGGCGTCGATGTCCCCCGGCAAGGCGAAACGTATCGAGGGTCGATCAATGAAGCGGGCAATCATATAGCGCGTCGTGTCATCAAACGGATTACCGTAAAGCAATACCGTTCGCATCCTGCGACTGCTCAGGCTGAAAAAGCTCCAGGGGATGGAGGTCAATTGGTTTCCCTGCAAATCCAGCACCGCCAGGTCGAGCAGTTCCAGCGCCCCGGTCGGCCAGGCGGACAAGCCGGTACGCTGCAACTGGAGCCCTTGCAGCTGGAGCATGCCCCTGGCGCTGAACAGCCCCAGGGGGTTGCCGTCCAGGTTCAGGCGCCTCAGGCGCGTCATACTGCGCAATTGCTGCCCCAGCAACGGGGTCCAGACGATCCGGTTGTCGTTGAGCTGCAACCTGCGCAGCTCCCCCATCCCACCAAGGCTTGAAGGCAACTGCGTCAGCCTGCCCCCGGTGATCTGCAACTCACGCAGCTTGGGAAACCGCTTGAGAAAGGCATCGAAGTCACGGCGCTCCCGACGTCCGACCACCGCCAGCTTCAATGAGACCACATGCTCGAAACTGCCCTCTTCCAGTTCAGGCAGCTTCAGCAGGTGCTCCCTCGACAGGTCAAGCTCATACCCCAGCGGTTGGCCGTTGGCATCGAGCACAAGCTCTGACTCTCGGCGCCAGCACTTTTTTATCCGCTCCACTACCCGTGCCTTGGAAGCCCTGCCGACCAGCCAATTACCGACTCCGCCACTGCCATGCTCATACTCACTGTCGATGCGCCAGTATTCGAGCATCAGTTTCAGTTTGTGGTACTCGACCTGCTGCTTCTTGAGGACCTTCAGGAACGCCTTGTCATCCAGCCCTTCAAGGGACAGGAACCGGCGAACCGTCTCCAGGTCCTTGCCGGGATAAAGCTTGTCCACCAGCAGCCGCAAATGGCTCGGCGATACGGCCTGCGTACTCTTCACCCCACCGAGCGGATAACCGAATCGCCCGTCGCTCAAACGCATGGGCGAGCTGAATCCGGGCTTGATCGCTTGTATGTTCAGCAACGCACGAACGCGCGCGCGCGACAGCATCAGGCGGCTCACCACCGCCCGCTTGAACAGCTGCGGGCGGGTGCTGCGCGAGAAGCCGAGTGCCCGCAGTTCGTTATCCGGCAGAGCCTGCAATAACGCCACCTGGAGGTTGCCAGGCCGGTCCTGCCCTTCAATCTCATAACCTCCCGACTTGCGCACCAACTCCAGGGGGGCTTCGGATGAGGTCGTCCCCAGACTGTCGACCAGGCGTCGCCCACCCGGGGCCAGCGCGGAAGGCTCATACAACTCGATGCGCAGGCCGTTCGACCAGCCCGGCAGGTTTTCCAGTGAATGCAGGAACAGCCGGTCACTGTCCAGGCTGACCGATGACTCGATGAAAAGCCCTTCATAGGCCCGCGCGATACGGACCTGTTGCGCATACCAGCGACTCTCCTCCGCCAAGCGCAGCGGCACCCTCCCCGCTTCCAGCGACGCGACTTCATAGCCGTTGGCCGCGCTGACCAACTCATCGGCAATTACCGTCGGCAAGATGGACCTGTCTTGCTTGAACAAGGCGACAAAGGCATTTCGCGAGCGGGTACGAAACTCGTAATAGGCCTCGAACAGCGCACTGCGCTGGTTCTGCGCCTCGGCGGCAAGCCGCCGGTTCAACGCCGACAGCTGTTCCGCGCGGCTCAACCGCGCCTCACCCGGCCGACGCCCGAGCAAGATATTGACGTCGTCAGGGTCAAGCCCCTGCAACACCACGTTCAGCAGTTCGGCGTCACGTATCTGGGCTTCGCTGACGATCACCACCGGCAACCCCGCGTTAGCCACCGGGCCATATTCCTTCAACACCCGCCCCTCGCGATTGACGAAGCGCAAGACCTTGGTCGGCGGCCACAAGGCCTCCAGCAACTGTTCCTGGATACGCCAATCGACAACGCCGCCATTGGTGGTACCAGTCTCGATAAACCGCTGGATATCCGCATCGACCCTGAAGCGCTCCACCGTATCGCTCAGCAGCGCCGGCCGGCTTGTCTGGTCCAGGTAGATCGGACGCAACTGATCGGCCTCCACGCCGCTGATGGTCATGATGCGAGTCGCCTGCTCCGGGGAAAAGTCCGCCAGGTCAGGCCCCAGGCGTTTGAACAGCGTGAATGCGTCCCAGCGCAACGGCTCCTCCAACTCATGGGTCCAGGCGCCTGAACCGTTATGGCTGAACAACGGCGAATAGGTCGCCCGGGTGGGATGCTCGGCGCGAAACTCATGGCTGACGCGACTGGGCTTGAGCTTGTAGTAGTCGCCGTCCAGATCCAGGAAAGTATTGCCATTGCGCAGGTGCAGTCCTGATTCGTCAGGCTTGAGTCCCTCGGGCAAGGCCGGCTGATGTCGATAGGGCGCCAAGTCGGCTTTCCATAACCGGTCTCCCCCATCCGGCAGCTTGACCCGCTTGAGGGAGTCAATAAAAGCCGCCGCTTCGTCGTCGCGCGCCAAGACCTGCATGAAGGCACCGAGCTCCAGGTTCAGCACCACACCGAGAAACACCAGCACGGCCTGCTTCTTGTCGCTGTGTTCCCATTCTTCGATCCCCTCGTAAAGCTGGACCATCATCTGGGCACCGGCCACCGTCAGCATCGCCTCACCGAGTCCGGGCACGAAAAACAGCAGATTGACACCCCAGTCCAGAAAGGCATGCCAGCGAGCGCTACGGGCCTTCTTGTCTTCCGCGTCCGTCGATACCGCCAGCATCCGGGCATCATCGAGCATCTTGTCGGTGTGCTGCACATAAAGCTCGAAGAAGGGATCTCCGGTTATTTGCGCGAGCTGGAGTTGCAGGCGCGCCTGCTCATCGGGCGCACGCCGGCGCGTCTCGGTACTCAAGGGATTCAGGCGCTCGTTCAACGCGGTGAAAAACACCGGTTGCGTGCGCAAATGGAGGTAGCGTCGAAACTCCTGCAGATAACCCTGGTCGCGCAACCTGCGCCTGAGGTCATCCTCGAAGGCCGCCAGGCTGGAATACTGCTTGAGCGCCTGCTCGGAATCGCCGGACAGGTACACCACACAAGGACAAGACTCGCGGGCGGCCGCGACATCGAAACGGATCAGCAGTACGCCCTTGAGCAAGGCACCGCGATAGCCGCTTTCGGGAATACGTACATCGAGCATCTTGAGCTCATGAAACTGCACGGCGTGCAGGCTCCAGAGAGGGCTTGAACTTCCGCCAACCCATTGCTTGAGCATCCGGTAAGCCGAGTCGTCGATATGCCCTTTCATCACGGCGATATCGGCCTGGAGCGCCAATTCGGAGACCTCGTGGGCCACGAACAATCGACGAAACTCATCGTCGCGTTGCCCGGAAGCACTCTTGCGCAACAGAAAAGACTCAATATGTTCTTTATATTTCCCGCCCAGATCCAGCTCACGGCATAACCGCGCAAACGCCCGTGGCGTAAACGCCTTCAGCAAGACACCTTGACCCTTGCGAAGTATCTGCGAGCCTCGATCGAAGCCAAAGTAAGTCGTTTCACTTTCTTCGAAGTTCTGCAAGGCCGCCTGTAACAGCGTCTGTTGCGTGAGCGTTTGCTGATACGGCGTGGAGGGTGTTTGTGCCGCCAGGATATGCACATGCCTGAGCTGGTCTTCATACACATCCAGACCCGTGCCGAACTCATTGTCCAGGGCGCGTTGCAAGCGCGGTGCGGCAAAGTCCTCCGGGCTCTGCAAGCCCTCCAGATAAGTGCTCAGCCCTGCCTTGCTCGCCTGGTTGCGGCGCATGTTATCCGCGTAGGAACTGCGGGTTGCGAAAGGTGCTGCCTTCAGCCAATCCGGCAACCTGCT
>Ga0302154_10000677_pt1 | contig 31009 bp, 28 predicted proteins | sample I_Bog_N2_3_FD_193507 | JGI IMG/M metagenome (GOLD analysis project Ga0302154, IMG submission 193507) | Peat permafrost microbial communities from Stordalen Mire near Abisko, Sweden - I_Bog_N2_3 | ecosystem: Environmental > Terrestrial > Soil > Wetlands > Peat | place: Sweden: Abisko, Stordalen... | reverse complement strand
GGGTGGCGCTCACGGGGCATTCGCTCGCGTTCACCTTCGCCGGATTGGTCATCGGTTCGGTCATCTATTCCCTGCCTTTCGCAGTCCAGCCGTTCCAGGCCGCACTCCGGGGCGTGCCCCAGGAGCAGCTGGACGCCTGCGCCGCCCACGGCGCGCCGCCCTGGCATGTCTGGACGCGCGTCCACCTGCCTCTTGCAAAGCGCGGCATCGCCGCCGGACTCACCCTTGGCTTTGCCCACACCCTGGGAGAATTCGGCGTCGTGCTGATGATTGGCGGGTCGATCCCGGGCGTCACAAAGGTCGCCAGCATAGCGCTTTATGACGAGGTACAAAGCCTCGACTACTCGCGGGCCCACCGGTTTGCGGCGCTCCTATTGGCGGTGTCCTTTGTCTTGATCCTCGCGGCCACGCTTCTACGTCGGCGCGACCAGAGGCGCCAATCCTAGGCGTCCTCGCGCTCGACGCCAAAGACGGCGGCTGCGTAGTTCTCGGCGCTGAAAGGCTGGAGGTCCTCGGGCGCCTCGCCCAGGCCCACAAAGAGGATCGGCAGCTTTAGCTCCTTCCAGATCCCGACGATCGCCCCGCCGCGGCTTGTCCCGTCGAGCTTCGTCACGATGAGGCCCGTCAGCCCGAAGCTCTTGTGGAATGCTCGGGCCTGTTCGATCGAGTTGCCGCCAAGCGACCCGTCAACGACAAGCCAGGCGTGGTGCGGTGCCGTGGGGTCGATCTTCGCCACGACCCGCCGGATTTTCGAGAGCTCCACCATCAGGTTGTCCTTGGTGTGTAGGCGGCCCGCCGTGTCGATGATGACCCAGTCGTGCCCCCGGCTGCGGGCCGCCTGGACCGCGTCAAACGCGACGGAGGCCGGATCGGCGCCCGCCTTGTTCGAGACGATCTCGAGCCCGAGGCGGCTCGCCCACGCCTGGAGCTGCTCGGTGGCCGCGGCCCTGAACGTGTCGCAGGCGGCAAGGAGCACGGAACCGCCCTCCTGCCTCAGGCGCCAGGCGAGCTTGGCCGCCGTGGTGGTCTTTCCGGACCCGTTCACGCCGATAAGGACGATCACGGTCGGCTTGGAGGCGGCGCGGGTGACGGCTCCCTCGGAGCCCTTGAGGGCGCGGCGCAGCACCTCGGCCCCGATTGCCGCGGCCTCCCGGCCCTCGAGCGCCCTGTCTGTCCTCGTGGCGGACTTGATCTCGCGCAGGATCTCGGCCGTGGTCTCGACGCCAAAGTCCGCCGCGAAGAGCGCCTCCTCGAGCGTGGCCAACGACGACGCGTCGATCGCCCGCCCGCCGAAGATTCCGTGGGTCCTGGACGAGATTGCCGAGACCGTCTTGGCCAGGCCCTCCTTGAATTTCTTGAACAGCGAAAACACGGCTCGCGGGGCGCTGCCCTCCCCTAGGCGGACGCCTTGCGCGAATCCCGGCCAAGCTGGTCCTTCAGGCGGTCGAGGATGCCGTTGATGAATCGCTTGGAGTCGGCGTTTGAGAACTCCTTGGAGATGTCGATCGCCTCGTTGATCGACACCACCGGCGGGATGTCCTTCCGGTGGAGCATCTCGAACATCGCTATCCTGAGTATCGCCAGGTCGATCTTTGCGATCCGCTCGAACTCCCAGTTCTGCGCAAGCACCTTGATCTGGGCGTCGATCTCCACCTGGTTCTTGATCACTCCGTCGATGATCTCCTCGCCAAAGGAATAATGGTCCCTCGGGTGTTCCTGGCCCTCGAAGAAGATCCTAAGGTCGTCGACCGGGTTGTCGGGAGTGTTGATGCTCCAGGCATACAGGTATTGGAGGGCGGCCACCCGACCGTCATGCCGCTGTGCGTACTGCGCCTTGCTCATGGTGAGAGCCTCCTCCTTAGGGCCGCCATCGACACGGCGGCGTCCGCAAACTCGGCGCCCCGGTCGATCCTGCCGGCGCACCGCGCCCTCGCCTGCGAGGCGTTCTCGGCCACCACCACGCCGTTGATGACGGGCACCCGCGAGTCGAGCGCCACGGCCTGGAGGCCCTGCGTCGCGGACTGGGCCACGAGCTCATAGTGGATCGTCCCGCCGCGAATGATGACGCCAAGGGCTATGACGGCGTCGGGGGGGCGGCGATCGACCAGAAGGCGGGCCGCCACCGGGAGCTCGTTTGAGCCGGGCACCCTGACGACGGCCACGTCGCGGTCCCTCACCCCGACCTCGCGGAGCCGCGCCTGCACCCGGACGAGGAGGGCGTCCACGAGCTTCGTGTTGAAGCGCGCGGCCGCTATCGCAACCTTGAGGCCTCTTGCCTCCACGGCCTCCGGGATAGGTGAATCGCCACTCATGGAACGTCGAGAGGAGAGCCGGTACCCGGCAATCCGCAACATGATTTCGCGCGGTGCCTGACCAGGTCGGCAATCGAGATCATCCGCAGGCCGAACTTCTCCTTGAACCTTGCGATTTCCGGCAGCCGGGCGACGGAGCCGTCGTCGTTCATCAGCTCGCACAGGACGCCGCTCGGATGGAGGCCCGCCAGGACCGCGAGGTCGACCGCCGCCTCGGTGTGCCCGGGGCGCTCCAGGACGCCGCCCGGCCTGGCCCTGAGGGGGAAGACATGACCCGGGCGCACCAGGTCCTCGGGGACCGAATCGGGGCTGCCCAGGAGGCGTATCGTCCTGGCGCGGTCGGACGCGCTTATGCCGGTGGACACCCCGTGGGCCGCGTCGACGCTCACGGCAAAGTCCGTCCGGTGCTTGTCCCGGTTATTGGGCACCATTGGCGCCAGTCCAAGGCCCAGGAGCACCTCCGAGGTCGTCGCTACGCAAACGATCCCGCTGCAGTGCCGTATCATCATCCCGACCGCCTCGTCGGTCACCTTCGATGCCGCCATGATAAGGTCTCCCTCGTTCTCCCGCCGCTCGTCGTCGGTCACGATGACGATCCGGCCCGCGGCGATGTCCTCCACGGCCGACTCCACGGTGTCGAAGGAATGAAGCTTGGACGAGGGCATCCGGTCAAAATCGCCCCACCTGCCGCCACTGTCAATTCATGGCCCGCCCTGGGGGTGGCCTACTCGCTAAAATTGACGGTATAGGCCTCCGAGGCGTCGGGCTTGCCTTCGAAAAGGAGGACGAGGTGCAGGATGAAGGTGTGGGGGGGCTTGACCGGGTACGGCGAGGAAAGGACCGCGGGGTCTCCCGATGGGACGAGCTCGGTGCGCTCCTCGTTGGGCTGGTAGTGGACCGACCAGCGAGCCACCGCGGAGGTGGCGTCCGCCGGGACGGGCTTCTTCTTGCCGTTGTAGAACGTCAGGGCGAACGAGCCGCCCTTAATCTCGATCCCGAGCCACCCGTCGCCGCGCGCGATTGCGATCCCGGAGATGGTCCCCACCTCGTCGTCCTTCGACGGGGGTGTCCCGTCAGCCCCGCACGTCGCCGCGAGCACCAGGCCGAAAAAGGCTGCAAGCAGGAGGCTTCTCATTGCCGGGAACCTACCCTCGGGCGACCGCCCCTGCAAGGAGCTTTCAGGAAGCCGACGGCCGCTTCGCCCTCAATTGGCGCCATCGCTCAAGCCGCTCGGCGATCACCCCCTCGGCCCCCGCGGCCTTAGGCGTGTAGAGCGTCATGGGATGCTCCAGGTAGGCCTGCCCGGAGATGCCCTCGGGAAAGTCGTGGGAGTAGAGGTACCCCTTCCCCTGGCCCATCCGCTTGCTGGCCTGCCCTCCCTTGTCGCGGAGGTATTCCGGAACCGACTGCACGGGCGCCTCGGCCAGGACCCTCCGGGCCTCGCCAAGGGCCACCGTGGCCGAGTTGCTCTTCGGGGCCGTCGCGATGTAGAGGGTCGCATGGGCCAGCGTGAGCTCGGCCTCGGGCAGCCCCACGAACTCGACGGCGTGGTGGGCGGCGACGGCAAGCGGGAGCGCGTGCGGGTCCGCCAGGCCGACGTCCTCGCTGGCGAGGATCACCAGGCGCCTGGCGACAAAGCGCGGGTCCTCTCCCCCGGCAAGCATCTTGGCGAGCCAGTACAGGGCGGCGTCGGGATCCGAGCCCCGGCAGCTCTTGATGAAGGCCGAGATCGTGTCGTAGTGCTCGTCCTCGTCCGGGTCGTAGCGGATGCGGCGCTCGCGCGCGAACAGGGAAAGGTCCTCGGCTGTGATCGCGGAGGGCCCGCCCTTGCCAATAGCGATCACCTCGAGCGCGTTCAGAGCGCGCCGGAGATCGCCGTCGCAGAAGACCGCGAGCTCGTTCAGCACCCCGGGGCCCGCGGTCACGCCAAGCGGGCCCAGGCCGCGCTCCGCGTCGGAGAGGGCCAGCGCGAGGACGCCCGCCACGGCGGCCGTCGAGAGCGGCTCGAGCCGGAAGAGGTGGCTCCGCGACAGGAGCGGCGGGTTCACGTAGAAGCCCGGGTTGTGGGTCGTGGCCCCGATCAGGCGGACAACCCCCTGCTCCACGTCGGGCAAGAGCAGGTCCTGCTGCGTCTTGTTGAAGCGGTGGAGCTCGTCGATGAAGAGGATCGTGCGAGCGCCGGGCATGCGGCGGGCCGCCCCGAGCACGTCGCGCAGCTCCGCCGCGTTCGACATGACCGCGTTCACACGGACGAATCGGCTCTTCGTTTCCCTCGCGATCGCCTCCGCGATGCTTGTCTTGCCCGAACCGGGCGGGCCGTAGAAGAGGAGCGAGCCGAAGCGGTTCTGGGCCACGAGCCTCGCGAGCAGGCTACCCGCGCCGAGGATGTGCTCCTGGCCGACGACCTCCGAGAGGCGCCGGGGGCGCATCCGCACCGCCAGGGGGCGGGTCGAGTCATCCGCGGCCGCGCGGTCCCCCGCCGCCTGCTCAGGCTCCCTGAAGAGTTCGCTCTGGTCCTCGGTGCTCATGTGGGGGGCAGCAAATCTCCGCCCATTCCCTCGGGATGAGAAGCCATTTTGTTGCCATTCTCGCACATCGGGGCGATCCTGCCGCCTACCTATGAAAAGCGCCTACGAACTTGCCATGGAGCGCCTGTCCAAGTCCGACCCGGCCGCCTCGCGCCCGGTGACGCCCGAGCAGCGGACAAGATTGGCAGAGGTCGACCGCCTCTATCAGGGCAAGGTGGCGGAGCGGGAGATCTTCCTAAAGCAGCAGCTGGAACAGGCGCTTGCCGCCCGGAACGCCGAGGAAGTGGACAAGATCCGCAAGCAGATCTCCTCGGAGAAGGCTCGGCTGGACGAGGAGAGGGAGTCCGAGAAGGACCGGATACGCGCAGCCAAGCCGTAGGCGGCCCCTAGAACCCGAAGTCGAAGTCCGCGTGGATGGGAAGGTGGTCCGAGGCCATCGTGTGCTCGACGGCGTGTCCCAGGCACCTAAGGCCGGAATTGTAGAAGATGTGGTCCAGGACGAAGGGCCTGCGGTGCCACGTCGGCTCCTTGTACTGCACGGTCGCGTAGCCGAACTCCGCGAACTGCTCCACGAGGGAGGCGTGCTGGCTCACATTGAAGTCGCCCGTGAGTATCGTGGGGATGTCTGAAGACGCGAGGCGGTCCGCCACCAGGTCGCGCTGCCACGGGAACATGGTGCTGCTTGAACCGAGCATGAAGAACGCCAGCAGGTGGACGTTGAAAAACTGCACCTGGCGCCCGGCCACGACCGTCTTGGCCCCAATCATCAATCGGTCCGTCGGCGTGGTCTTTTTTCCCCCGAACTCAAACTCGATCGCGGGCGACGGGACGTCGATGCGGAAGGCGTCGAACAGGGGTGTCTTTGAGAAGATCGCCAGTCCAATGCCAAACGGAAGCTCCCGGGGGTCGGCCTTGGGGTAGGAGAAATAGCTGTCGTAGCCCGAGAGCGCCTCCTTCAGGCGCGTATAATTTGGCGGGGGCTCCGTCTGCTCGCCACCCGGCCGGGCATGCTCGACCTCCTGGAGCAGCACGACGTCTGGATCGTGCTTCCGGATCTCCGCAACGGTTGCCTCGATGTCGATCGGGGCCGAATCGGGATCGGCCGTGTTCCAGCCCATACCGAACTGCATATTGAACTGAAGGACTCTGAACATGTGGGATTTAGTTACCTTCAGCCGATCGACGGGGTGAATGCAGCTTGAATTTCATTCGTTCGCCGTGTCATTCGTGGCTTCGCCAATTGATTGCAGCAACTATATATTGCGGGGTTGATTCCTGTGACCAGCTATTCCGGTTCGGCCGTTCCCTCAACCACCCATTCACGGGCTTCGGGCACTTGCGCCAAAAACTCCCTCAGGGCCGCGCTAAGGTGCTCGGCATAGCGGAAATGCGCACCCATGCCGGTGCGAAGCTCCGCCTCGTAGATGAATTTGTCGCCGTGGGTCCCGTGCTCAAAGGGCGTCTGGGCGCCCAGCAGCAGGGAGTATACGTAGGCGGGCGACCCACGTGCCATGAGCTCGCGCGTCAGGTCCCGCTGGTCGCTAAGGAGCGTGAGGTGGGCGGCCCGGTCGATCTCGGGCGGCAGGTAGAACCCCACCTGGATGAGCGGCGTGTACCGGTTTCCCGTCCGGTGCCGGTTCAGGTCCCGAAGCTCGGCCAGGGCCATGTTGTTCCATGCAAAGGTGACCCGCATCCTGCGCGTCGCCTCTCCCTGCTGCCCGTACCGGTTGGCCCGGTGGCGGAGGGCCTCGCCGACGGGCTGCCATTGCGGGAACCACGGGGGGGTGGACCGGTCCACGCTGACCCAGACCTTGTCGGCTAGCGGTTCTGTGCCCAGGGCCTCCTGGCCCATCCTCAGGGAGGCCGCGAGCTCCTGGCGCGCCTGCTCCTCGAACGAGCGCTCCGCCATGCTGTGCCTCATCAGCCGCGGCGAAACCTTGAGGAGCTCCGCCCGGATGAGCGCCGCGGCGGACCGCGCCTCGGGATTGGGGAGCGAATCGAGGTGTTTCACCGTGAGGGCCCACATCCGCGAGGTCTGCACGAGGCCCACGTTTGTCTTTGTGGCCAGCGGGATGAAGTACCTCGCCCGGTCCAGCGCATAGTTCTTGCGGATCCGGGCCACGACCGCCGGCTTCGCGTCCCTCGGGAAGCGTATCCGCTCGGGCTCGGCCACCGACAGTGCGTCCAGGCGCGCGTACTCGCTGTTGTAGGCCTCGAAGGCCCGGGCGAGAACCGCGCGCCAGCGCGGCGCCAGGTCGTCCGGGATCCCGAGCTCCTCGGACCCGGGGATGTTGGCCGGGTCCATCGTGATGTAGCGCGTGCTCGACTCCTGGCCGTCGGCCATCTGGGCGATCTCAAAAATCTTGTAGGCCAGCCACATTGAGACGCCGTCAAGGGCCACCGCGAGGCCGCCGGTGAGCCCCCCGATCGAGGCGTGGCCGTAGTCGACGAACTTGAGGATCCGGTCGATCGAGGCGTCGGGGTTGGCGATGTCCACCTTGCCGAGGATCGAGGAGATCCCCTCCGTGCTCCGCGAGTAGCGGGCGAGCACCGAGGCGAGCAGTTCAGGCGTAACCTTTGGGAGATCCGAGGCGCTGGGGGGCGGGACTATGGCGAGCCCGGTAACCTTCATCATTGCACCGAATCAGGCAGCAAATTACATGAGAAACAAACTGGAAACATCGTCCCGGGCCAATTTGTGGCGCCCCCTGCAAACGCCCGCCTCCCAACCTGCTCCCGCGAACCGTAACTTTTCCCGGAAATCGGCGTCTAATTGACGATAACCCACACAGATTCACACCCATGAAACTCACTCAAATCTCACTCTTTGCCCTGGCGTGCAGCACCCTTCCCCTGGCTGCCAACGCGGGCGTGGAAATCGGAATCAACATCGGGGGTCCCGAGGTTGTCGTGCGCAGCGAGCCGCCGCCGGAGCGAGTCGAGGTCGTGCCGCTGGCGCCGGGACCGGGTTACATCTGGATCCGCGGCCACTGGGGATGGCATCACGAGCACTGGGAATGGATCAACGGCCACTGGGACCGTGTCGCACAGCCGGGCTATTCCTGGATCCCCGGCCAATGGGTGGTCCGCGGCGGAGGCTGGGTGTGGGTCGAGGGCCATTATTCCGCGGTCACGCCGCCCCCGCCTCCCCCGGGCCAGCCGGCCGAGATCATCGCGCAGGAGGCGCCGCCTCCGGCCATCTTCGAGCCCGTGCCGCCCTCGCCCGGAGTCGAGTATTTCTGGATTGGCGGCCACTGGCACTGGGCCGGGGGCTGGGTGTGGGTGCGCGGCCACTATGACCGCCATCCCCACTTCCATCCCGGAGCGGGCTGGGAGGCGGGTCACTGGGACCGCCGCGGCGGCTCATGGGTCTGGCACGAGGGACACTGGCGCTAATAGGCCAGGCACCGCTTTCGGCTTTTGAGAAGGCCAGGCTCAAAAAGCCTGGCCTTTTTTAGCGCGAGAGGAGGGAGCCCAGAGGGCCCTGGTAGAACCCGAGGATGATCGAGCCTGCCGCAAGGAGGGCGATCGCGACCCGCAGGGTCATGCCGCCGCCGTCGACGCGGCTGGCAGTCTCCGGGGAAATCGGCGCCTCGTCATTGAAGTATGCCGCGCGTATCCACCCGAAATAATAGTAGATCGAGATCACGACCCCGGAGATCGCGACGGCAAGGAGCCCATAGTGGCCGGCCCTGAAGGCCGCCGTGAAGACAAAGAGCTTTCCCATGAACCCCGCAAGGGGCGGGATCCCGGCCAGGGAGCCAAGGCCGCAGGCGAGGATACCCGCCAGGAACGGGCTTCGCTTGGCCAGGCCGCAGTAGTCCGAGAGCTCCTGCTCCGCGTCGTCCGGGCCGGAAAGGATCGTCATGACGCCGAACACCGCAAACGAGGCGACCAGGTATGCGATCAGGTAGAAATAGACGGCCCCGATGGCGCTCGGCACCCGGTTGGCGGAGGCAACGGCGAGGAGGATGAACCCGGCATGGGACACCCCCGAGAGGCCGATCAGGCGCTTCACATTGTTCTGCTTAAGGGCCGCAAGGTTTCCAAAGAGGATCGTCGCGGCGGCCATGAAGGTGAGGACCGGAACGACGAGCCATTCGTAAGGCGCGAACACCTGCGTCACGAGGACCAGGAGCACGATGAACCCGGCCGCCTTGGACGCGACCGCGAGGAACGCCGTTACCGGGGTCGGCGCCCCCTGGTAGACGTCCGGCACCCAGATCTGGAACGGGAACGCGCCAATCTTGAAGGCGACGCCCGCGAGGACGAGCACGATGCCGGCGGCCGCCATGAAGTTGTGGGGGTTGACCTCGAGGAAGGCCTCAAGCCCCACGAAGTACATGCCCTGGGGGGTGCGTCCCGCCAGGCCCGCGCTGCCGGCCACCCCGTAGAGAAGCACGATCCCGAAGAGCAGGAGCGCCGAGCTCAGGGCTCCCATCACCAGGTACTTTAGCCCCGCCTCAAGCGTCTTCGCGCTCGAGCGGTAGTAGCTGACCAGAATGTAGAGGCCCACGGTCACCGTCTCCAGCGCGACGAAAAGCATCACGAAGTTCCGGCTCTCGACCAGGAGCATCATCGCCGCAGCGACGACCAGCACGATGTGGTGGAACTCGACCTGCGGCACCTTGCGGCCGGGCAGGCCCGCCCTTCCAAGGATTGAGACCAGGAGGGACGACACCAGAAAGAAGGCCCTCATCAGCTCGCCAAGAGGCGACTGCATCAGGAGGCCGTTGAAGGCCTCGTGGCGGGAGGTGTCGAAGGTGGCGAGCAGCGCCACAAGGAGCCCAAGCTGCCCCAGGATCGACACCATCGGGATCCGGCGGTGGGCGGACTTCGGGAGCACCGTCTCCAGGACCAGGAGCGCGAGCGCAAGGCAGCCGAGGCCAAGCTCGGGCCAGATGGACCCCCAGGTGTTCCCTGCGGCGAGATCTCGTAGAACGGTGAAGTCCATGTGAAGCCTGCGTTACTGCGGGGTTGCCACGGGGACGGCCGCCGCGGCCGGTACCCTGCCCGCCAGGGCCTGGTCGATGCCGGTGGAGATGGACCTGGGCCAGACGCCCACAAACAGGAGCGCCGCGATCAGGACGAGGGCCGGGAGGCGCTCAGCCCAGGTGATGTCGGTCACCGGCTTTGACGCCTCGAACCGGGCGAACGCCTCGGTCTGCGGCCCGAAAAAAACCCGCGCGGCGGCGCGCAGGCCGTACACGGCGGAAATCACCGTCCCGAGGAGCGCGATCACGGTCAGGCAATGGGAGAAGCCCCATAGGGCGACAAAGATCGGCAGCTCGCCCCAGAAGTTGGCGAAGCCGGGCAGCCCCACGCTGGCGAAGGTCGCGGTGACGAAGAGCGCGGCCAGGACCGGGGCCTGCTGCGCCAAGCCGCCCATCTGCTGCAGGTCAAAGGTGTTGGTGCGCTGGTGGATGCTGGTCGAGAGGAGGAATAGGAGCGCCACCGACAGGCCGTGCGCCACCATGAGCATCACCACGCCGCCTACTCCCAGGAGGGAGCCGGTGGCGATCCCCAGGAACGCGTAGCCCATGTGCATGACCGAGCTGTATCCGACCATCTGCTTCAGGTCCCGCTGGGCGATCGTGACGAGCCCGATGACAAGCACGTTGCCCACGGCGGCAAGGGTGGCCGCCGTGTGGCTCCAGTGGAGGGCCCCCAGGGGAAGGAGCGGCAGGGCTATCTGCACCAGGCCGTAGAGCCCGAACTTCTTGAGGACGCCGGCGTGGAGCATCGCCGCCGAGCTCGGGGCCGCACCGTAGCCGAGCGGCGCCCACGAATGAAACGGCCAGAGGGAGACGAGGACCCCGAAGCCGAAGAGGAGGAGCCCGAAGATGTGGCGCTGCGTCACCTCGCCCAGGGGACGGGACGCGAGGGTGTCGCGGATGGCCAGCAGGTCGAAGCTGTTGGCCCCGCTCTTCACGTAGATGGCGACGAGGCCCAGGAGCGAGAGCATCGCCCCGATCGTGAGGTACACCGTGAGCGTCATCGCCGCGTGGCTTCTGTCGCGGCCGCCCCAGATCCCGACCATGATGAAGGTCGGGATGAGCGCCAGCTCGTGGAAGAAATAGAAGAAGAAGATGTCGACGCTGGCAAAGGTGCCAATGAGCCCCGCGAGCATGACCAGGAGCAGCAGCAAGTAGGTCTTCATCCGCTCCGCGGTCGACTGGAGGGCGTAGAGGCCTGCGGCAAAGCCCACGATCCCGGCCAGGACGAAGAGCGGCAGCGAGATCCCGTTAAGGCCCAGCTTCAGGCTGATCCCGAATCCGTCCAGGCCCGTCGAGTAATTCGTGAGGTAGGCGTAGCCGTGGGACTCCTTGGCCGCGGCCGCGAACGACCACCAGAGGTAGAGGCCCGCGATCGCCGGGACGGCGAAGCCCAGATAGGCGAGCTTGACGACGATGCGCTTCGGGACCCCGAGGGCGATCAGGGCCGCCACCGAGAGCGGCGCGCCGACCGACAGGAGCAGGGGGTCTAGGGGAAGGGAGCTCATCACGGTGGATCAGAGGACGCCGGTGGCGAAGGCCCAGAGGATCACGACCCCCCCGAGGAACCAGTAGACGTAGTGGTTGATGCGCCCGGTGTGGAGCGTGCGGACGCCGAATCCGACCATCTCAACCACGCCCGCCAGGCCGCGGACGATGGCGCCCGAGAGCACCACCAGGTCGATGAAGTTGAGGGCCATGGCGAGGCGCTGCTGCACCTTCGCGACGTAGTAGTCGTAGGCGAGGTCGAACGAGGACTTGAGCGCCAGGAGGAAGCCGAACACCGAGGGCGCGCGCGCCTCCAGGGCGTCGCCCCCGTCCGTCGCGTAGAACGCGAGCGAGGCCCCGGCGCCCACCACGAGCACCGTCAGGCTGGTCGCCAGGATGATGAGGTGGGTCGAGCCCCCGGCCTCGGGGATGTGCGAGAAAACGCCGTCGAACGCGCCCCGGTAAATGGCCGTGTATCCGCCGGCCACCGAAAGCGCGGCCAGGAGGACAAGCGGGGCCGTGATCGAGATCCCGCTCTCGTGGGAGTGGCCCGCGGCCTCGCTGCGTGGCGCTCCCAGGAAGACGATCTTCCAGAGCCTAAGCATGTAGAACGCCGTGAGGACCGCCGTCAGCGCCAGCACCGCGAAGACCGCCTTGTCTTGAGTGAAGGCGAGCACAAGGATCGCGTCCTTGGAGAAGAATCCCGCCAGGCCGGGAAGCCCCGAGATCGCGGCCACCGCGACCGTGAACGTCCAGAACGTGAGCGGCATCCGGGACCTTAGCCCGCCCATCTTGAAGATGTCCTGCTCGTGGTGGCAGCCGAGGATGACCGAGCCGGAGCCCAGGAAGAGGAGCGCCTTGAAGAAGGCGTGGGTCGTCAGGTGGAACATCGAGGCCCCGACCGAGCCGAGCCCGAACGCGGCCACCATGTAGCCGAGCTGGGAGAGCGTCGAGTACGCTAGGACCTTCTTGATGTCGCTCTGCGTGACCGCGCAGAGGGCCGCGTAGAGGGCCGTCAGGGTCCCCACCCAGGCGATCACCGTCATGGCCGGCGGAACCATGAGGACCTGGATGCGGCAGAGCATGTAGATGCCGGCGGCGACCATCGTGGCCGCGTGGATCAGGGCCGAGACCGGCGTCGGGCCCTCCATGGCGTCGGGGAGCCACACCTGCAGGGGAAGCTGGGCCGACTTGCCGACCGCGCCGCAGAAGAGCAGGAGCGGGATCAGGCGCGAATAGACCAGCGCGTTGCTCGCCCCGAGCTCCGTCAGGTTCACGGTCCCGTTCCTCCAGTAGCAGAGGATGATCCCCAGGACAAATCCCACGTCGCCCACCCGGTTCACGATGAACGCCTTCTTGGAGGCGTCGGCGGCGGCCTGGCGCTGGTACCAGTGGTTGATCAGGAAGTACGAGCTGAAGCCCACGAGCTCCCAGAAGATGAACATCATGAACAGGTTGTCGGCGAGAACGATGCCGATCATCGAGAACATGAAGATCGAGAGGCCCCCGAAGAAGCGGGCCTTCGCCCCGTCGTCGCGCATGTAGCCGAGCGAGAAGACATGGACGCACAGGCCCACGACGCCCACGACCGAAAGCATGAGCGCCGCAAGGTCGTCAAACTTGACTCCAAGCTCGATCGCAAACGAGCCGATGCGGAACCACTCCAGCGAGCCCGTGAAGCGCGCCCCCCCGAATGCCAAGGAGAGGGCGCCGATCGCGACGAGCGAGGCCGCGGCCACGGACACGACCGAGGCCAGGGTCCCCTTGGTCCTCAGGAAAAGCGCGATCAGAACGGCCGAGGCGAGCGGCGCAAGGAGCACGGAGAGGGCGGTTTGGAGCGGCGTCATGTCCGGGTTGTCCTAGTGCTTGAGGGAGTCGAGCTGGTCCACCTGGACCGTCTGCCTCGCCCGGAAGAGCGCCACGATGATCGCCAGGCCCACGGCCACCTCGGCCGCGGCCACCGTGAGGATGAAGAACACGAACACGTCGCCGTCCTCGGTCCCGTTGAAGCGCGAGAACGCCACGAGGGCCAGGGTCGCCGCCACGAGCATGAGCTCCAGGCACATGTAGATCACGAGCGTGTTCCGGCGAAGGAGCACGCCGAGGAACCCGACGACGAAGAGCGCGGCGCTCAGCATCACGTAGGCTTCCAGGCTCGGCGTCATGGGGCGTCCTCCCCGGGTGCGGCCCGGCGGCTGAGCACGATGACGCCAAGCATCGCGATCAGGAGCAGAAAGCCCATCACCTCGACGGGAAGGAGGTAGGTCGTGAAGAGCTGGTAGCTGTAGAGCTTGAGCGACGAGCCGGCCGAGTGCCCGAGGGGAGGCCCCGCGCTCAGGCGCCCGCGGACGGCCAGGGTGTTTAGGCCCGTCACCAGGAGCACCGCCGCGATCATCCCGGCCAGGGCGTTCATGCCCCTGAACCTCCAGGTCCGGCCCCCCTGCATGTCGAGGAGCATGATGATGAAGAGGAAGAGGGCGACCACGGCGCCCGCGTACACCAGCACGAGGATGAAGGCCAGGAGGTAGGCGTGGAGCTGGACGAAGAGCCCGGCCACGCCGGCAAGGCAGAGCAGGAGGCACATGGCGCCGTTAACGGCGTTCTTGCTGAGCACGACCCCGAGGGCGCAGGCCAGGCTGAAGACCGAGAGGCAGGTGAAGGCGAGTTGCTCCATGGTGCGCGTTCTCCCCCTAGTGGTGGGCGCCGCTCCCGTCCTCGGCGGCCTTCTTCTTGTCCCACTTGAAGTGCTTGTCCGGGAGCGTCCCCCCGAGCTCGTAGAGGCGGTCCTTGTGGTTCACCATCTCCGAGCGGCTGTAGCCCGACATCGAGTACTGCTTCTGCAGGAAGATGGCCTCCTCGGGGCAGACCTCCTCGCACAGGCCGCAGTAGATGCACCGGAGCATGTCGATGTCGAAGGCCTGGGGCGCCTTCTCGACGTGGTCGACCCCCGTGCCCGGGGCGACCGAGCCCGGCGTGATCCGGATGGCCTTCGGCGGGCAGACGAACTCGCAGAGCTGGCAGGAGACGCACTTCTCGCGGCCGTGCGGGTCCATGACGAGCGTCGGCACGCCCCGGTAGCCCGGGGGGATCGCGGGCCGCTCCTCCGGGTACTGGAGCGTCTCGTTCGGCTTGAAGAAGTACTTCAGGGTCGTCATGAGCCCGCCAAAGATCTGCGGGATGTACGTGCGCTCCGCGAGCGTCAGGTCTTTTCGTTTTACTTGGATGACGGCCATGGCGGGTTGTCCTATCCCTGTAGGAAGTAGATTCCCACGGTGTACGCGAGCAGGTTGGCTATGGAGAGCGGGAGCAGCAGCTTCCAGCCGATCCGCATGACCTGGTCGTAGCGGAAGCGCGGGACGGTCCAGCGCACCCACATGAAGAAGAAGATGGCGAGGAAGACCTTGCCGACGAAGATGCCGATCGAGAGGAGGCCGGCCACGAGCGGGTGGATCCAGAGCGCGGAGCCCGTCAGGTGGTGGAGCCCCTCAAGGAGCGCGGAGAGCGGGACCCACGGCAAAGGGTTCCAGCCGCCCAGGAACAGGAGCGTGAAGACGGCCGAGCCGACGATCATGTTGGCGTACTCCGCCACGAAGAAGAGCGACCACTTGAAGGCCCCGTACTCGGTGTGGAAGCCCCCCACGAGGTCGGCCTCGGACTCCGGCATGTCGAAGGGCTGGCGGTTGGTCTCGGCGAAGAGCGCGATGATGAAGATCGCAGCCGAGAGCGGCATCGTGAAGATAAACCAGGTTCCACCCCAGAACCCGGGCTGGCTCTGGAACTCGACCACGCGGGCCAGGCTCAGCGAGCCGGCGCTTCCCGGCTCGTTCACCCAGAGAAAGACCGGGAGAACGGAGAGTGTCATCGAGAGCTCGTAGGAGATCAGCTGCGCCGAGGCGCGCACGCCACCGAGGAAGGGGTACTTCGAGTTGGAGGCCCATCCGGCGAGGATCAGGGAGTAGACCCCGAGCGAGGCCACCGCGAACACCGCCAGGATCCCGATGTCGACGTTGGCGAGCATGATCGGGACCACGGCCCCCGCCTGGTCCAGGTAGGCGCCGAACGGCACGACGGTTACGGTCGTGAAGGCCGGGATCATCGCGATGAAGGGCGCAAGGACGAAGTAGAACTTGTGGACGTGGTTCGGTAGCGGCTCCTCCTTGAAGAAGAACTTCCCGCCGTCGGCGGCCAGCTGGAAGAGGCCGAGGCGCTGCAGGATGCCGGTGCCGGGGATCCACGCGATCATCGGCGGGATCGTCCTGTTGGGGCCCGGGCGGCGCTGGATCCACGCCGACACCTTGCGCTCGGCCATGGAGCACGCGGCGGCCACCGGGAAGATGAAAAGGATGACCGCCAGGCCCTTGGCGACCCCCTGGACCATGAGGGGCAGGCCGAAGAAGAAACTAGCCACGGGGAGCCTCCTTCGCCGCGGGGGCGGCGGGCTTGAAGTGGAGGGACGGCCCCTCGGCAAACGGGAGGCCCTCCCAGGGCGTCGCGTCCAGGAGGAGGCCCGTGTCGGGGATGTTCCCGTAGGCCATCGTCGAGAGGGCCGGCACCTCGGAGGCGATCGCGGCCCAGAGCGAGCCGACGTCGGCGCCGAGCGACGGGCCGCCCGCGGCGGCCACGAGCCTGGAAAGCGCGAGCAGGTCGTCCGTCGCGCCGGGGCTCCCGGGGACCGCGCGGGCGAACCTCTGGATCCTGAACTGCTGGTTCACGAAGGTCCCGTGCTTCTCGAACACGGTGAGGGTCGGGATGAGGACCTGGGCCGCGGCGCTCGTCGGGTTCGCGTGGGTCCCAAGGTAGATGACCGAGACCTTGGCGAGCTGCCCGGCGGTGATCCCCGCCGCCAGGAGGTCCTCGCCCACCGAGACGACGCAGGTGACGGCCCCGGAGTCGATCTGGGCGCCGAGGGCGCCGAGGACTGCAGAGGGAAGCGCCGCCACGAGCCCCGTCACAAGTGCGCCGCGGATATTCGGGTTGCGGTCGGCAGTGATGAGGAGCTTGTCCCCCTCGCCCACCCGGGACACCAGGTGCACCCCGGCCTTCGCCGCGGCGGCGAGCTTCTTCGTGAGGAACTGCTCCTCGACCGAGCTGCGTCCGGACCCGACGACGGCGACCCTGCCGCCCGAGAGGAGCCGGGCGGCCTCCGTGGACGCCTGGTCCAGGTCCGCCTGGATCCCGTTCACCCGGATCGACTCGAGCCGGCCGCCTTCGCGTATCTGCTTGTAGAGGATGCGGCCGCTGTCGGCCATCCAGGTGTCGTTGACCGAGTCGTTCTCCCGGGGTGTGACCCGGTAGACCACGCCCTCGCGCGACCACACGGTCGTGTTCACCCCCGCGCTCGACTCGGTGTCGATGCTGGGGGTCTGCTTCAGGAACCAGACGCGCATCTTGAACCTGAAATCGGTGCTCGTGAGCGCCCCGACCGGGCAGATGTCGACCGTGTTCAGCGAATAGTTGTTCTCGAGCCTCTTGCCCGGGTAGCAGGTGAGCGTGCTGTAGCTTCCGCGGTCGACGAACCCCAGGACGTCGTCCTTGGCGATCTCCTTGCTGAAGCGGATGCAGCGCGAGCACAGGATGCAGCGCTCGTCGTCGAGCATGACCCGGGGGCCGAGCACGGTGCGCTTCGGCTTCACGTTCTTCTGCTCGATGTAGCGGGAGTAGCCCCGGCCGTAGCCGGTGGACTGCTCCTGGAGCTTGCACTCGCCCGCCTGGTCGCAGATCGGGCAGTCGAGCGGGTGGTTTATGAGGAGGAACTCCATCACGCCCTCCCGGCACTCCTTGACGATCGGGGAGGTGGTGCGGATGTGGAGCCCGGGCGAGGCGTTGGTCGCGCACGCGATCGTGGGCCGCGGCATCCAGTTCACCCTCTGCTTGCCGGTCGCCGGGTCGATGACCGGCGCCTTCGTCGCCGGGTCCACGGCCGGCAGGCCCATCTCGACCAGGCACATGCGGCAGTTGCCGACGACCGAGAGCTTCGAATGGTAGCAGTAGTGCGGCACGTCGACCCCGACGCGCCGTGCGGCCTCGATCATGTTCGTGCCCTTGGGCACGGCGATCTCCTTGCCGTCAATCGTGACGGTGATCAGGTCGGGGGCTGCGGGCTGTATCATCGGGCGTCCTTGGGAGGGGGGATGGGGCTAGACCAGGTCGGGCACTCCGTCCGCCCGCTTCGCCTTCTTTGACTCGGGGTACGCCTTGAACTCGTCGCCAAACTTGGCGACGAAGCTCTGGGTCGGCCACGCGCAGGCCTCGCCGAACGCGCAGATGGTCCTGCCCGCGATCTGGTCGGCGACGCTCTTCAGGAGCGCACCGTCCTCGGCCCGGGCCAGCCCGTGCACCATGCGGCCCGTGATCTTCTTCATCCAGAGCGAGCCCTCGCGGCAGGGCGTGCACTGGCCGCAGCTCTCGTGGGAATAGAAGGCGTTTATGTTCGCGAGCGCCTCGACCATGCTGACCGAGTCGTCCATCACGATGACCCCGCCCGAGCCGCCCATCGAGCCGATCATGGCGAGCGAGTCGAAGTCCATCGGTATGTCCTCCAGGGACCAGTCGTAGTCCACCATCTCGGCGCCGACCTTCCTCTTGCCCTTGTAGCGCTCGCCGAACTTGAGGACCTTGGCCGAGGAGCCGCCGGGGATAACGGCCTTGAAGGCGCGGCCGGGAAGGGGCCCGCCGCACACCTCGTTCAGGAGCTGGCCCATCGTCACCTTGCCCACCTCGAACTCGTAGTAGCCGGGACGGCGCACGTGGCCCGAGACGCACAGGATGCGGGTTCCCGTGTTGTTCGGCGTGCCGATCTTCGAGTAGGCCTCCCCGCCCCTCTCCGCGATGTGCCGCACGTGGCAGAGCGTCTCCACGTTGTTGACGATCGTCGGGCACTGGTAGAGCCCGAGGACCGCGGGGAAATAGGGGGGCTTGATGCGCGGGTACGGGCGCTTCCCCTCGATCGACTCTATGAGGCCCGTCTCCTCGCCGCAGATGTAGGCCCCCGCCCCGCGGTGGACGTAGATCTCGCAGCCGTAGGCCGTCCCGAGGATGCCGGGCCCGACAAAGTTCGCGGCCCGGGCCTCGGCGATCGCCTTCTCGAGGATCCTGGCGCCCTCGGGGAACTCCCCGCGGATGTAGATGTAGGCGCGCTCCACCTTGTTCGCGAAGCAGGTGATCATGATCCCCTCGATCAGCTGGTGGGGGTCCTTGTGGATGATGTAGCGGTCCTTGAAGGTCCCAGGCTCGGACTCGTCGGCGTTCACCACCAGGTAGATCGGCTTCCCGCTCTTCCGGTCGAGGAGCGTCCACTTGACCCCGCATGGGAAGCCCGCGCCGCCGCGGCCCCGTAGGCCGGACTTCTTCACGTCGTCCACGATCTCCTCGGGCTTCCGGGCGACCGACTTCCTCAGGGTCTCGTAGCCGCCGTTCCGCACGTAGCAGTCCAGGTCGTTCGTGTACCCGGGCTCGTCGATGTGCCTGAAGATCAGCCGGAATTGTTCTGGGGCGGGCATGGGTGGGTCCTCTAGGTGTTTGCCCGGGCGGCCTTCGCCTTGCCCTTGATCTCCTCCGAAAGCGCCCGGGCCCTCTCGGCGTCCACCTTCTCGTGGAGCACGTCGTCGATCATGACGACCGGGGCCGTCCCGCAGCTTGCCAGGCACTCGACAAACTCGACCGTGACCTCGCCGTCCGGGGAGACCTCCCCGAGACCCGTCCCAAACTGCTTCTGGAACTCCGAGCAGGTGCGGTAGCCGCCCATGATCGCGCAGGAGAGCGTGCGGCAGACCTTGATGTGCCGGCGCCCGATCGGCTTCTGCCGGAACATGGGGTAGAAGGTGACGAGCTCGTAGATGTTGATCGGCTGCAGCTCAAGCCTTGCCGCGATCCATTCGATCGCCTCGTTCGAGATGAAGCCCTGGTCTTCCTGAACGAGGTGCAGGAGCGGCAGCGCCGCGCTCCGCTTCACGGGATAATGCGGGATCACCTCGTCGATCTTCCTCAGGGTCTCGGATTGGAGGTTCATCATCGGTCGCACTCCCCCATCACGAAGTCGAGCGAGCCCAGGATCGAGACCACGTCGGAGACCATCGCGCCGACGCACACCTTGGGCAGGATCGAGAGGTTGCAGAACGAGGGTGCGCGTATCTTCAGGCGGAAAGGCACCCCGCCGCCCTTTGACACGACATAGAATCCAAGCGCTCCCTTCGGGTTCTCGGCCTCGAAGTAGACCTCGCCGGCCGGCATCTGCGGGCCCTCGGTCACGAGCATGAAGTTCTGGATCAGCTCCTCCATGGAGCTTAGCACCTTATCCTTGGGCGGCGCGAAGATCTTGCGCGCGTCCTCGGCGTACCACTTGCCGCCGGGCAGCTTCGCGATCGCCTGCTTGATGATGCGGACCGACTGGCGCATCTCCTCGCCGCGGACCAGGTAGCGGTCGTAGGCGTCGCCCTTGGAGCCTATGGCGACGTCGAAGTCGTACTGCTCGTAGCCGCTGTACGGCTTGTCCTTCCTCAGGTCCAGCGGCACGCCGCTCGCCCGGAGGTTCGGCCCGGTGAGCCCGTAGGAGATGGCGTCCTCCCTGGAGATGACGCCGATGCCCGCGGTCCTGTCGGTGAAGATCTTGTTCCGCGTAAGGAGGCCGAGGATCTCCTCCAGGAGCGGCAGGAACTGGTCGCAGAAGGCGTCGACGCGGCCCGTCCAGCCCTCAGGGATGTCGCGGGCCACCCCGCCGATCCGGGCATAGCTCGTGGTGAAGCGCGCGCCGGTCAGCTCCTCGAAGAGCTTGTAGAGCTTCTCCCGCTCGGTGAAGGAGTACAGGAACACGGTCCAGGCGCCGACATCGATGCCGAACGCCCCGAGGCCCATCATGTGGGCCGAGATGCGCGCCATCTCGGCCGTGATGACCCGGATGGCCTGGCAGCGCGGCGGCACCTCCAGCTTCGCGAGCTTCTCGACCGCGATCGCATAGGCCATGTTGTTGGCAAGCGGCGCCAGGTAGTCGAGCCGGTCCGTGTAGGGCACGAACTGGTTGTAGGTCATGTTCTCGGCGATCTTCTCGTCGCCGCGGTGCAGGTAGCCCACGACCGGGTCCGCCTTGGTGACGATCTCGCCGTCGAGCTCCATCTGCAGGCGCAGGACGCCGTGCGTGGAGGGATGGGACGGCCCCATGGACAGGGACATTTTCTCGGTCTCAAACTCGCCCTGGGCGTTCCTGGCGGCCGAATCGGGGAATATGTGTTCGACGGGCATCGTGGTTTCAGGCCCCGGGCTTCGGGCGCCGCTCGTTCCAGCTCTCGTCCTTGGCGCGCGGCTCGGCGTCGGTCATGTTGATCTCGCCCTGGGACGCGACGAAGGGGCCGCCGACCATCGGGGCGGCGATCGCGTTCGTGCGGGTCTCGGCCACGACCTCCCGGTCGGGAAGGTCCGTGTCCACGCCGGAGAGCGGGAAGTCCTTCCTCAGGGGATGGTGCGGGTAGCCGTCCCACATGAGGATCCGCCTCAGGTCGGGATGCCCGGTGAAGCGTATGCCGAACATGTCGAACGCCTCGCGCTCGTGCCAGTTGGCCCCGTGCCAGAGCGAGGTGACGCTTGGCAGCTCGGGGGAGGCGTCGTCGCGGCAATCGGCGGCGACCCGGACGTAGTCGTGGTCCGTCGTTGAAAGCAGGTGGTAGACGACCGTGAACCGCGGGCTCACCCCCTGCGACCAATCGACACCGGCCACGTCCACGAGCATGTCGAAGCCGTGCTGGTCGCGCAGGAAAGCCATGGCCGCGACCAGCCCGGCAGCCGGCACGTTCACGGCCGGCTGGTCCAGGCTCGGACGGTCGGCCACGCCGGCAATCGCCCCCTTCAGCGCTGCAATGGCGTCTAATGCTTTGGGCATCAGGCGGTGTTCAGTTTGCTAAAGGAGCGCTCGCGCTTAACCTTTTCCTGGAGTTTGATGACTGCGTCCAGCAGCGCCTCCGGGCGCGGAGGGCAGCCGCTCACATACACGTCGACGGGAAGGATGCGGTCGACGCCCTGGAGGACGGCGTAGCTGCGGTACATGCCGCCCGTGCTCGCGCAGGCGCCCATGGCGATCACCCACTTGGGCTCGGCCATCTGGTCGTAGATCCGCCGCACGGCAGACGACATCTTGTAAGTCACTGTGCCGGAGACAATCATGCAGTCCGCCTGCTTGGGCGAGAAGCGCATCACCTCGGCGCCAAAGCGGGCGATGTCGAAGCGGCTGGCGGCCACCGCCATCAGCTCGATGGCGCAGCAGGCCAGCCCCATCGGCATCGGCCACATGGAATTGCTTCGTATCCAGTTGATGACCGCGTCCGCGCGGGTGACGATGACGTCACCCTCGATCTTGCTGTCGTAGGTCAGTTCAGAGTTGGCGGACACGGTGGTGGAATTTGGGCAAAAACCACACAACCGTACCTCCCGGCCAACACCGCGCAAGAAGGTTTTGTTTGGGCCTGGGGTTTAGCGCTGCCTTAGGGTCCAGATGCAAGAATCCGTCATCTCGGCCTCGCCAAAATGGGCCTTGACCGACACCCGGTTTTCGCCAGGCGAGAGGGCGACCCCGGGCCACCTGAAAATCCGGTCCCCGGACGGGTCCTTCCGGGCCCCGAGGGGCCTGCCGTTCACCTCCAGGGTCACCTCGGGGGCGTTCGAGTAGACCTTGACCTCCGTCACCGGGTCGGTCCGATCCGTGAACCTGCAGCTGGTCACGTGGAGCACCGGCTCGCCGCTCCAGTTCGCCTTGTAGAAGTAAAAGGCGTCCTTCCTCAACTTCCGGTCGTAGGTGACCAGGCCCTTGTCGTTGCGGCCCGGCTGGTCTCCCTCGTTGCGGCCGTCCGAGGCGAAGTCGTGGAGGCACCAGATGAACTTGCACCAGACATAGGGCCGGGCCTTGAGCGCGGCCCAGTAGGCCTCGTGGTAGAGGTTCTGGTACTCCTCGGGGTGGTAGGGCCCGTTTGGCGCGGGCTTCCTGGGGTTATCCTCGTGCTGGTGGATGCTCGCGCCGGCGCCGAATTCGCTCATCCCGAAGGCGTTCTTCGGGTGCGCCGCATGGGTCTCGTCAAGGGAGGGCGCGAACTCGGAGAGCTCGCCCCGGTACCAGCCAAAGTACCGGTTGAAGGCCACGACCTGGGTGACCCAGTCCTTCGGGTCGCTGCTCTCGTGGTTTGCCGCGTAGGTCGTCAGGCGCGAGGGATCCTGCACCCGCGAAACCAGGTCGAGCTCCTGGATCGTGTGGAGGGCCGCCGGCCCGCCCGTCTCGTTGCCCACCCCCCAGAAGCAGATCGAGGGATGGTTGTAGTCCTGGAGGATCATCTCCTTGAGCTGCTGCTTGGCGCTGTCCAGGAACTCCGGGGTCCCGAGGATCTTCTGCCAGTCGGGAATCTCGGCCCAGGCGACGAGCCCCGCCCTGTCGCAGCGGTCATACCAGGAGTCGGACTGCTGGTAGTGCGAGACCCGGACCGCGGTGGCGCCCGCCTCCATCATCAGGCCAAAGTCCACGGCCTCCTCCTCCTCCGAGATCGCCCATCCCTTGTCGGGCCAGTCCTGGTGCCGGTTGAAACCAACCAGGTCCAGGTAGTGGCCGTTCAGGATGAAGCCCTTGTCCGGGTCCACCAAGAACGTCCTGATCCCGAGGGGCTCCTCGACGGCGTCGGAAAGGGCGCCCTTGGCCCCATTCGGGGCGACCGGCCTCAGTTCCACCCGGACGGTGTAGAGGTAGGGGTCGCGCTTGCCGTCCCAGAGATGGGGCCTTTGCAGGGTGAGCGGCTTCAGGACCTCATTCACGTTGTCGGCGTCAAGGTGCGCGCGAAAGCTCGTGTCGGCCCCCTTGACCACCTTGTGGGCCGCATCCAGCACGGCAACCCGCACGTCAACGTCCCGCGGCATGGGGCTGTAATTGTTAAGCTCCGCCCGGACCGTGATCTTGGCCGCGTCGGCAGTCACCTCCTGCTGGTCTATAAAGACGCCCGAGGAGGCACGGTCCATGGTCTCGATCTGGACCGGGTCCGTCACGAGGAGGAACACGTCGCGGTAGAGCCCGCCAAAGAGCGTGAAGTCGGCCGAGGCTGGAGGAATGCCCAGATCGGAGTTGTCGACGCGAACCGCGATCACGTTGTCGGCGCCCGGCTTGAGGGCGTCCGTGACGTCGAAGCGGAAACGGGCGAAGCCGCCCTTGTGGTTTCCCTGGTGCGCGCCGTTCACGTAGAGGTCGGCCATGAGGCTCGCCCCGTCGAACTGCAGGTAGAGGCGCCGGCCGGCCCATTCCGCGGGAACCGCGAAGTGCCTGCGGTACCAGCCGGCCCCCCGGCGGTAATTGTTGCCGCCATCCTGCCCGTCGAGTCCGTTCCACGTGTGCGGCAGGTCGACCGGCTGCCATGCCTGGTCGTCAAAGGCCGTCTCCTGGGCATGGGCATCATCGCCGGCGAGGAACCTCCAGCCCTTGTCCATCGGGACGTATTGGCGGCCGTCCGGCGAAGGCGCACAAAGGCAACGCGTCCCTAGGACGACCAGGGCGAGTGCGGTTCCAAGGATAAGGCGGGGGGCTCGCATGCTCTTGGGAGGGGTTTACGATGAAGCTGCCTGCCGCAGGCCAGTGCAATACCGATGTGGGGGCAGGCTGGCCGCGTGAGCTTACCTCGATTTGGTGGACAGAAACGCCCCCCTTTGGGTGAGTTGTTTGGTCGCTTCCGGGGACAGGGCGCGAACCAAGCCGGTGGCGTTCGGGTTGCTTCCAAGGAGCGCCGTGTCACAGAAGGCTAATCCTACGGTGCGCGTTTATTAGCAGCTATTCATTGTTGTTCAAAGGGAAACGTCGCGTGTTTCTATTGCGAGAAATGCCCTGCCAGAGCAGTCCCTAAGAAGGAGCATCGTCGACTTTGACCTCCAGCTGTCTTCCGCGTTCACGGCCGATGCGCACAAATCGTGCCTCGGTAGAATAGAACAGCAACCCGGGAATCCGAGGGCCTGGGCCGCTCTCCAATAATATTTCAATCAATTACTTGCGGAACATAGCGGGCGCTCGAGTCAGCAGCGGATCCCGCGGCTAGCATTGGCTTTTCGCTAAGGATGCCCCGTGCGGGGTTGATGCAATCTTAGCGGATTTGGCGCCATTGTTTACTACCCCCGCCCACGCCCCGGTGCGATAATGGACCTTGTGAAAACGGACCAGGCAACCGCCTCCGAGGGCGCGGATATCTTTCGACGTGTGGTCGACTTCCATCCGCGTTGCGTGGCCGAAGGCGTCGGCACACTCCACCCTGGTGAGGTCCTCGACGAGCGTTTCGTGATCACGGAGGTGGTCAGCCGAAGCGGAATGTCCATGATCTTCCGGGCCCAGGACCTGCACAATGGCAATGCCGACGTCGCCTTGAAGGTACCCCACATGGCTTTCGAGAGCGACCCGGGCTTTTCCACGAGGTTCCAGCGGGAGGAGGAGATCGGACTGAGCCTCAACCACCCGTACATCCTCAGGTTCATCCCGATCACGACGCCGAAGAGCCGCCCCTATATCGTGATGGAGTACCTTCGCGGTTGCACGCTGGCCCACCTTATGTCCGCAATGTCCCCGATTCCCGAAAAGGACGCCCTGAAGATCGGCGCGCTCCTATGCCAGGCCCTGGAATACCTGCACGGGGAGGGGGTGACCCACCGGGACCTGAAGCCGCACAATGTTATGGTCGGCCGCGACGGCACCATCCGCCTCCTGGATTTCGGTCTGGCGAAATCGACCGACCTGCGGCGCGTCACCTTCTGTGGCTTCACTCCCGCGATGGGCACCCCGGACTACATGGCCCCCGAGCAGGTGAAGGGGAGGCGCGGCGACGCGCGCACCGACATCTACAGCCTTGGGGCCATGCTGTACGAGATGCTGACCGGCAAGCCGGCATTCGACGGGGACAGCCCGCTGGCCGTGATGAACGCGCGCGTGCTGGGGGATCCCGAGCCGCTGCGGTCGCTCAATCCCGCCGTTTCGCCCCAGGCCGAGGAGATCGTCCTCCATGCCATGGAGCGTCAGCCCTCGATGCGGCAGCCCTCCGCGCAGGCGCTGGGAGACGAGCTTTCGAACTCAGCCGGGGTGGCCCTTACCGGCCGGTGCGACAGGGTAGTCGACGTCGCGCCCGCCAGGGCGGCATTCCACCTGCACTTCTGGTCGATCCTGGCCTTCGGCGTGCCCGTGGTCGTACCGGTGACGTTCGCCCTCTGGCTGTTTCTTTTCCACGGCGTCCATTGACCCTCATCCCCGGTCGCCGCGGGAAACCGGCCGACCCGTTCGACGCCTTCACCAGGATTCGCCGGCCTCATCGGACGGGTCGCGGCCCATTCCGATGGAGAGGCTGTATCCCACGTTGCGCTCAGACTCGATCAGGTTCGCCGCGCCGCAGGCCTCAAGCTTTCGGCGCAGCCGCGTGATGTACACGCGCAGTTCATGCAGCTGCGCCGCGCCGTCGTTTCCCCATATCGCATTGAGGATATCATGGATAGTCACCAGAGCGCCGGGATGACGGGCAAGGATCTGAAGGACGGCCTCCTCTTTTGCCGTGAGCTCCAGCCTTAGGCCGTTCACCAGGATTTCCCTGGAGGCCGGCGCGTGGCTTTGATTCTCGCTGATGAAGATATTGGCGCCGGCGGTCCTCTTGCAGCGCAGCTGCAACCTGACCCGCGCCGCCATCTCCGCGCCGTTGAACGGCTTGACCACGAAGTCGCAAGCGCCCTCGTCCAACGCCCTGACTACCTCCCCGACGTTGGACCGGGCGGAGAGCATCATCACGGGCGCCCTGCTCTGCTTCCTGAGGGCCTTAAGGACCGCGAAGCCGTCCGAGCGGCTAAGCTCCAATTCGAGGATGACCAGATCGGGGGCGGAGGTCACCGCCTTGGACAGTCCCTCCGCGCCAGTACTCGCGCAGATGACCCTGCAGCGCTCCCGCTCCAGGAGGATGGTGAGCAGGCGCTGGATCGCCGGGTCGGAATCGATGACCAACACCTTTGAATTTGGGCTCATCGACTCTGGCTTCCGGGGCGGGAAAGCTCCCGTCATTTCTTTGCCGGGAGCTGCTGGTCAAGAGCGAGGTTGAGCACGAGCACGTTCACCCGCGCCTGGCCGAATACCCCCCACTGCGGCGGCTCTACGAACTTCTCGAGAAGCTCGCTGACCTTCTCCACCGGCACCCCGCGGGCGGCCGCTACCCGCGCCGCCTGGAAACGTGCGCCTTCGGGGCTTATGTGCGGATCAAGGCCGCTCGCGGAGGTAAACACCAGGTCTGAAGGGACCGGCGCATCGGCCGGCAGTTTGCTCGAGTCGCGCAGGGCCTTGAGGTTGTTCACCACATTGGTCTGAAGCGCCGCGCTCGTCGGCCCGAGATTGCTGGCGCCTGACGGGACCGTCGCGTAGGTGCCTGCCGAGGGGCGCGGCCAGAAATAGGTCGGGCCCGTGAACTGCTGAGCGAGGAGCGTCGAGCCGACGAGCTTGCCGTCGCGCATCACGAGGCTCCCGTTTGCCTGGTCCTTGAATACCGCCTGCGCGATCGCGGTGATCAGCAGCGGATAGGCGATGCCCGTTATGACGGTCCAGACGATGGTCTGCCTGATGGACTGGAGGATGAGCTTTAGCATGGTCGGAATGGTTATTGGGGAAGAAGGACGCCCGCGATCAGGGCGCGAGGTGGACTGCCACCAGCACCATGTCGATCAGCTTGATGAACACGAAGGGTAGCAGGATGCCGCCGATGCCGTAGACGAGCATGTTGTTGCGCAGGATTATCTTTGCCCCGATCGGCCGGTACTTCACCCCGCGCAGGGCCAGCGGAATCAGGGCGACGATGATCAGCGCGTTGAAGATGACGGCGCTCAGGATCGCGCTCTGCGGCGAATGCAGAAACATGATGTTCAGGGTCTGCAGCGGGCCGTAGCCCCCGGGGGTCGTTGCGTAGAGCAGCCCGAACATGGCGGGCAGGATCGCGAAGTACTTGGAGACGTCGTTCGCTATGGAGAACGTCGTGAGCGCGCCGCGCGTCATGAGCAGCTGCTTGCCGATCTCGACAACCTCGATGAGCTTTGTCGGGTTCGAGTCCAGGTCCACCATGTTTCCCGCCTCGCGGGCGGCCTGCGTGCCCGAGTTCATGGCGACCCCGACATCGGCCTGCGCGAGCGACGGGGCGTCGTTGGTCCCGTCGCCTATCATGGCTATCAGCTTGCCGCCCTCCTGCTCCTTGCGGATACGGGCGAGCTTGTCCTCCGGCTTCGCCTGGGCGATGAAGTCGTCCACGCCGGCCTCGGCGGCAATCGCCGCCGCGGTCAGCGGATTGTCGCCGGTGATCATGACCGTGCGGATTCCCATGGCCCGGAGCTGGTTGAAGCGCTCCTTGATCCCGCCTTTGACGATGTCCTTGAGCAGTATGACCCCGAGGACCTTCGCGTCCTCGCTCACGACAAGCGGCGTGCCGCCGGCGCGGGAGACCCTGTTTACCTCCGCCTCCACCTCGGCCGGATACGTGCCGCCAAGCGAGGCCACCCACGCCTTCACGCTCTCGGCGGCGCCCTTGCGGACCTTGGTCGCCCCTCTGTCGACACCACTCATGCGCGTCTGCGCCGTGAACGGCACGAACACCGTGTCTTTCTGGGCGACCTCGCGCCCCCGGAGGTTGAATTTCTCCTTCGCTAGGGTCACGATGCTCCGGCCCTCGGGGGTCTCGTCGGCGAGCGACGCGAGCTGCGCCGCGTCGGCCAGCTTCTCCACCCCCACCCCGGGAGCCGGAATGAACTCCGTGGCCATCCGGTTGCCCAAGGTGATCGTTCCTGTCTTGTCGAGCAGGAGCACGTCGACGTCCCCCGCGGCCTCCACCGCCCGACCTGACGTCGCAAGCACGTTCCGGCGCATCAACCGGTCTATCCCAGCGATGCCGATCGCGCTCAGGAGCCCCCCAATCGTCGTCGGGATCAGGCAGACGATCAGGGCGAGGAGAACCGGCAGGGAGGTCAGCACGACGTGCTCCTGCCCGGCCGCCTTCTCATTGTAGTGCGCGTAGGGCGGCAGCGTGAACACGACCAGGACGAAAAGCGCCGTCATCGCGACCAGGACGATGTTGAGGGCGATCTCGTTGGGCGTTTTCTGCCGGCGCGCTCCCTCGATCATGGAGATCATCCGGTCGAGGAAGGAATTGCCCTCCTCGGCAGAGCAGCGGACGACGATCCGGTCGCTGATCACGACGGTCCCACCGGTCACCGCGCTGCGGTCGCCGCCGCTCTCGCGCACTACGGGCGCGGACTCCCCCGTGATTGCAGACTCGTCGATCGTCGCGATCCCCTCGACGATCTCGCCGTCGGCCGGGACGAAGTCGCCGGCCTCGCACACGAAGAGATCCCCTACCTTGAGCGCCGAGCTCGCGACCTGCGTGATGTTCCCGCCAGAGATTACCTTCGCCACGGTCTTTGTCCGCATCTTGCGCAGTTCGTCGGCGTGGGCCTTCCCGCGGCCCTCCGCCATCGCCTCCGCAAAGTTTGCGAACAGGCACGTGAACCAGAGCCAGATGCAGATCTGGATGTTGAACGAGTTGAACTGTCCTGGCAGGAAAAGAAAGATCGTTGTGAAAATCGAGCCGAGCCATACAACGAACATGACGAGATTCTTGATCTCGTCGCGCGGATGAAGCTTCTTGAACGATTCGATCATCGCCTGCACGGCGATTGTCTTGTAGCTGAAGGCGACCTTTGTGCTCATGAGATTTGAGAAGGATTGAAGGGTATTGCTAGTGGTGGCTCAGAACGCGCGGCCTGCGGCCATTAGTCCCTGCTCGATGATCGGCCCCAGACAGAGGACCGGGAAGAACGTGAGCGCGGCGACGATGACGATGACGCCCGTCAGGCTCAGGCCAAACGTCCATCCGTGGGTTGGCAGCGTGCCCGCCGACGGCTCAACCGTCTTCTTTGAGGCTAGGCGCCCGACGATCGCGAGAGCGGCGACAATCGGGATGAATCGTCCGATGACGATGCAGATAGCTGTGCCAATATTGTAGAAAACCGTGTTGGCGTTTAAGCCCGCGAAGGCGCTCCCATTGTTGTTGGCCGCCTCTCCGAAGCAGTAGAGTACTTCGCTCAGGCCGTGCGGGCCCGCGTTATTCATGCTTGAAAGCCCCTGGGGCACCATGACCGCGATCGCCGTCGGGATCAGGCAGGCCGCATTGGGGACCAGCACCCCGATGCAGGCCCAGGTGGCCTCCCATGCCCCGAGTTTCTTGCCGAGGTACTCTGGCGTTCGCCCTATCATCAGACCTGCTATGAACACCGTGATCAGAACGTGGAACAGCATACAGTACACGCCGCAGCCGATGCCGCCGAACATGATCTCGCCGATCAGGATGTTCCACATTGGCATCAATCCCGCAATCGGCGTGAAGCTGTCATGCATCGAGTTCACGGAGCCGTTGTCGATGGCCGTGCAGCTGACGGCCCAGAGGACGCTGTTCATCACCCCGAACCGCTGCTCCTTGCCCTCCATTAATGGCTGGAGATTCTGGACAACCGGATTCGGCTGCACCTCCGCCCACCAGGCCACGGCGAACGAACCCGCGAACAACGCCAGCATCACGCTGAAAAGGCACCAGGCGTGCTTCCTGTTCCCGATGAGCAGGCCGAACATATAGACCTGCGCCATCGGCACGACGATTATAGCCAGGAGCTCCAGGAAGTTCGAGAGGGGGGTCGGGTTCTCATAGGGATGCGCGCTGTTCACCCCGAACCAGCCCCCTCCGTTGGTGAAGAGCTGCTTGATTGAGACGAAGGACGCCACCGGGCCGACAGGAATGGATTGGGTCTCCACCCTCTGGTCGACCATCACGGGCTGGTCGACCATGACAGGCTTCCCGTCCGCACCTTTCACCGCGTTGCCCTTGTCGTCCGTCTTCGGGACCGAGGTGGTGACCGGGCTCCCCTTGTCATCGGTCTTCTGGACCTGCGTCGTGTAGGGCTCGATGAGCGCGGCCGTCTCGTAGGGCTTCCACGTCTGCGGCACGCCCTGCCACGCAAGTGGAATGGCCCAGAGGATGGAAAGCGGGATTACAAAATAGACGAGACCCCGGGTCATGTCGGCCCAGAAGTTCCCGACGGTCTTGATCGTCGCTCGCTTGAGCGCACGCCCCACGGCGACAAGCACCGCCAATCCGCCGGCACCGCTTAGGAATTGGTGCACCATCAGTCCGATCACTTGCGCGAAGTTGCTCATTGTCGACTCGCCCGAGTAGGACTGCCAGTCGGCGTTGCAGGTGAAGCTCCAGGCTTGCATGAACGCGAGGTCCCATGAGCAGTTCGGCAGCTTCTGCGGATTGAGCGGCAGCCATGCCTGGGTCATGAGAATCGCCATGAGCGACACGAAGCCCACCGTTGTGAAGATGAGCACCGCCATGAAATATTTGAGCCAGGACATCTCCTCGGCCGGATCGACGCCGCTCAGCCGGTAGATGATTTTCTCGAGCGGCGACAGGAGCGGATGGAGTGAGGTGGCCCCCAGAAACTGGACATGGCGGATCGTTAAGTCCAAACCAGAAACACGATCCCGAGAATGTCCACGAAACGACGCCAGCATAACCCTGAGTTCAAAGCGAAAGTTGCTCTTGAGGCCCTGAAGGGCATCGAGCCAGTACACGCCATTGCGGCAAAGTACCAGGTCCACCCGGTGCAGGTGAGCCAGTGGAAGAAGGACCTG